>Ga0209342_10006565_pt1 | contig 11770 bp, 10 predicted proteins | sample RifCSP16_2_FD_184023 | JGI IMG/M metagenome (GOLD analysis project Ga0209342, IMG submission 184023) | Soil microbial communities from Rifle, Colorado - Rifle CSP2_sed 16_2 (SPAdes) (version 2) | ecosystem: Environmental > Terrestrial > Deep subsurface > Rock core/Sediment | place: Rifle... | reverse complement strand
CAGCGCGAGCCAGGTGCCGCGATCCGCAAGGGTGTAGGCGTGCAGCTCGCTCGCCATCTGCAGCGCCTGTTCCATGCCCTGACCGATGGCGCGGTACCAGCTCCCGCGCGGTTCGATGCCGGCCGCCCGCCACAGCGTTTGCTCCTTCTTGTGCGTGCCGGATTCGTCGCCGCGGGAGACGAACAGCGCGCGCCGGGCGGCGATCCGCACCAGCGCCGCCGGCGCGTCCGGCGCGTCGGCGATGCCCGCCGGGTCGGGCTTCGGCCCGGCGATCACGAAGTCGTTGTACATGAGGTCATGGCGATTCACGCCGTAACCGGCGGCGACGAACTTGTCCTCATCCGCGCGCGCGTGCACCAGCACCAGGTCCACGTCGCCGTCCCGCCCCATGCGCAAGGCCTTGCCGGTGCCGACCGCGATGACGTGCACCCGGTAGCCCGTGGCGCGCTCGAAAGCAGGGAGCAGGAAGTGCAGCAGACCCGAGCTCTCGGTGCTGGTCGTCGTCGCGAGCTTGATTACCTTCGGGTCGGCCGGCGCCGGTGCCGGCACCGCGAAGGCCGATACAACCGCGAGGAACGCAAGGAATTTGCCAGCCGAGCCCATGTTGTTTCGCAGTTCGTAGGGGAATCGACACAGGCGGTTGCAAACACGGTGCCAAGCGATTTTCCCGCGACACCGCGGCAGTTTTTCGAGGTGCGATATGCGTTTTCATTGACAGCCGTGTCAATTTGACGCAGTTTAAACGGTCGTTGTGTCGAAATGACGCAAAATAATTCCCGGCCGCACGGCGTTTTCGGTGCCGCGCGTCGCTCTGTTCCGGCGCCGGCGCCGGCGCGGTCGAGTCCGGGGATCGACACAACAACGACAACGCAGAGCAGTCATGCCACGTGGGGTGAGGTGGACATCATGACTCAGGCAGCGAATGCCGTTTCCGCGCGCGAGGATCGTCGTGGCGGGCTGGACGCACCGGCGAAGCGCCGCGCGGCGATTCTGATCGTCGACGACGAGCCCGGCATCCGCAATTTCCTGCAACGCGCGCTCGCGAAGGAATACGGGCTGGTCGAGGTGGTGGACACCGCGGAGGCCGCGGAGGAGCTCCGCCACCGCTGTTGCTTCGACGTCCTCATCGTGGACATCAGCCTCCCGGGCCGTTCGGGGCTCGACTGGATCCAGGACCTGCGCGGCGCCGGCGACGGCGCCGATGTCATTTTCATCACCGCCTACGCCGACCTGAACGCCACCATCGGCGCCCTGCGGGCCGGCGCGGCGGATTTTATCCTCAAGCCCTTTCGCATCGAACAGCTCGCCGCTTCGGTCGAGCGCTGCCTCGCGCGCCGGCGGGCGGCGCGCCCGCCCGCCGCGCTTCCCCGCGAGGCCGAAGCGCTGGGCGAGCGCCGCTACGGCGAGCGCGAGCTGATCGGCGGTTGCGCCGCGATGCAGGAGCTCAGCCGCGTGATCGAGCGCGTGGCCCCGACGCCGACGTCGGTGCTGATCGAGGGCGAGACCGGCACCGGCAAGGAACTGGCGGCGGCCGCGATTCATCGCGCGAGCCGCCGGCGCGGGCTGTTCGTGGCCGTGAACTGCGTGGCGATCGCACCGGAGCTGTTCGAGAGCGAGCTCTTCGGGCACACGAAGGGCGCGTTCACCGGGGCGCATCAGGCGCGCGAAGGCCTGTTCAGCGCGGCGCGCGGCGGCACGCTGTTTCTCGACGAGATCTCGGAGATGCCGCTGCCGTTCCAGGCGAAGCTCCTGCGCGCGTTCGAAAGCCGCCGCATCCGCCCCGTCGGCGCGGATCACGAGCTCCCGGTGGACGTGCGCCTGGTGATCGCGACCAACCGCGATCTCGCCGCGGCCGTGCGGGGCGGGGGCTTCCGCGAGGACCTGTACTACCGTCTGAACGTGATGAAGCTGCGGCTGCCGGCGTTGCGCGAGCGCGCGGGGGATATCCCGGAGCTCCTGGAGTTCTTTTCGCGCGCGCTCGCGCCCGAGCTCGGCGTCGCGCGGTACGTGTTCCGCGCCGAGGAGATCGAGCGGCTGCAGGCATACCCCTGGCCCGGTAACGTGCGCGAGCTCAAGAACGTCGTCGAGCGCACGCTGCTGCTCGGCCATCCGCCGTGGGAGACGATCGGAGCGGCCCCGGACATGGCGGTCGCGCCCGAGGCCGGCGCGACCGGATTCCCGGCGGACTGGACGCTCGCGCAGATCGAGAAACAGCACACGCTGCGCGTGCTCGGCGCCGCACGCGGCAACAAGTCCGAGGCCGCCCGGCGCCTCGGCATTTCGCGCAAGACCCTCGAACGCAAACTGGTGCCTTAGCCGCGGGCCGCACGGCCGGGCCGATTGCGTGCGCCGCACGCAGGAGTGAGTCGCCGTCGTGTGGAAGTCGCTGCGCCATCGTTTCCGCTCGGCCCTGCGCTACCGGCTGCTGGCGCTGGTGCTGCTGCCGCTGCTGCTCGCCATGGCGGCCACCCTCGGCTACACGCTGTACTGGCTCGACAGCTACACCCTCGACACGCTGTTCTTCACCGCGCGCGACGACCTCGCGCTCGCGCGCCATGCGCTGCGTCAGACCGAGGAGGAGTACCTGGCGGAGCTGCAGCAACTGGCGGAGTCGCCCCAGTTCCGGGCGGCGTTGCGCGAGGAGAACGGCGCCGCCCTCCAGCGCGCGCTGCGGCGCGTGCGCGACGGCAGAGGCTTTGCGTTTCTGCACGTCACCGGCGTCGCCGGGAACTGGTTGTACGAGCCGCATGCCGGCTCGAGCAAACCGAGCCCGCTCACCGACCGTGCGGTGCGCGGGTTGCCGGGCGCGGCGCTCGAGGTCTTTCACGCGCAGGATCTGCGGCGCGAGGGCCCGGCGCTCGCCGGGCGCGCGCGGGTGGCGATCGTGCCGGACGGCGCCGGCGCGGCCGAGGAGCGCGCGCTCGTATTGCGCCTGGTCCAGCCGCTCGCCGATGACGGCGGGCGCGCGATCATGGCGCTCGATGCCGCGGTGCTGCTCAACCGCAACGACGCCGCGCTCGACGCGATCCGCAACCGCGTCTTCGGCGCCGGCACGCTCCCGAGCGGCGCCGAGCCGATCGTGACCCTGCTGCTGGATGACGTGCGCGTCGGCGCCGCCGGGAGCACCTTGGCGGGCCTCATGGGCGAGCGTGCGCCGGCGGCGCTGCGCACGCAGGTGGTGGAGGCCGGCGAGACGTGGACCGGCCGGGACCGCCTCGCTGGCCACGGTTTCGTTTCCGCGTACGGGCCGCTGTTCGACGTCAACGGGCAGCGCGTCGGCATGCTGCACGTCGGGTTTCTCGAAAGCGCGATGCGGGCGAGCCACTATCGCGCCGCGGCGCTGTTGCTCGCGTTGTTCCTGACGGCGACGGCCGCGGCCGCCTGGATCGCGGTGCGCGGTGTGCGGTCGATCTTCCGCCCGATCGAACAGATGGCGGCGGTGGTGCGGGCGACCCAGGCGGGCGAGGACCGGCGCATCGGCCCGGTCGGCACGCACGACGAGACCGGGGAGCTGGCCCGGCAGTTCGACGCCATGCTGGAGCTGTTGCAGCAGCGCAACCACGAGATCCAGCGGGCGGCGCTCGCCCTCGAAGGGAAGGTGGCGGAACGCACGCAGGAGCTGGCGCACAAGAACACGGAGTTGCAGGCGACAATCTCGCTGTTGCAGCAGACGCGCGCACAGTTGGTGCTCGCGGAGAAGCTCTCGGCGCTCGGGCAGATGGCGGCGGGCATCGCCCACGAAATCAACAACCCGGCGGCGGTGATCTTCGGCAATCTCGAGGTGCTGGTCGCCGAGCTCGGGAAAAACGCCGAGCCCGTGGCGCGCGAGATCGAGCTGATCGCGCAGCAGGTCGAGCGCATCCGGCACATCGTGACGAGCCTGTTGCAGTTCGCGCGCTCCGAGCCGGCGCCCGGACCGATCGCGCAGGTCGACGTCAACCGCGTGGTCGAGGACGTCCTGCCGCTCGTGACACACCTGCTGCGCCGAAAGTCGATCGTCCTGCGCAAGCGCCTCGCGGCGACCGGGACGATCGGCATCAACGTCTTCGACCTGGAGCAGGTCCTGATCAATCTGATCGCGAACGCCGCCAACGCGGTGGCCGAGGGCGGTGCGATCGAGCTCACGACGGCGGACTCGGACAGTGGCGGCGCGGTCATCGGCGTGCGCGACAACGGCGCGGGCATTCCCCCGGAGCGCCTGCCGCGGATCTTCGATCCGTTCTTCACCACCGATCCGCGCCAGGGCGTGGGACTCGGACTTTCGGTGAGCTACGGGCTCGTGCGCCGCTACGGCGGCCACATCGGTGTTGAGTCCGCGGTGGGCGCGGGGAGCGAGTTCCGGGTATGGCTGCGGGGCCGGCCCGAGACGGGCGTGCCGCCAGAGGGCGTCGGTGCGATGCCGGAGGGGCGCGTCGCGGCCACACCGACCGAAAGCGAGGAGGCAACCTATGGCTGAGGCGACGTTCGACGAAGAGACCGTCATAGTTTTTGCCGCAGAGACGCAGAGAACGCAAAGAAGAACGGATCAGAGGTTAAAAAAAACGGAAACCGCAGAGAGTTTTCAGGGTAACAAGAAAGACGACCAACAAAAACCCGCGATCCGCAGATTTGTTTATTAGCCGCCGCAAGAGAAATCTGCGCTAATCTGCGTAATCTGCGGATATAAGGAGTTTATCCGCGTTCATCTGCGTTTATCTGCGGTTCCAGAAATATTACCTTCCCGAGCGCCTCAGCCGCTCCAGATCAGCTTGCCGCTGTCGCTGAAGTCGTAGCCGCCGAGCAGTTGCGCCCAGCGCCGGCACTCCGCGCCCTTGAGCTGCTCGAGCAGTTTGTGGAGCAGGGCGCGGAAGTACACGCCGCGGTAGAGCACCAGGTCGTACGCCTCCCAGCCGATCGCGAGAAACTCGAGCCCGAATTCGGCGGCGGCGGCGCGCGCGCCCGGTGCGACGTCCGCCTGCTCCATTGCGACCAGCGCCGCCGCCTCGCGCTCGGAGTACGCCCGCGCGCTGACGCGCAGCGCCGACGGGTCCACGGCGTGACGCGCGAAGGTCTCGCGCAAGAAGCGCTGCGAGCCCGCGCCTTCCTGGCGCATGGCCCAGCGCACGTCCGGACCGAAGAGCGTGCCCGGGTCGTTGCCGCTCGGGCGCAGGCCCGGCGCGAGGATGAGACCCTGCTCGCGGTAGAAGGCGCGTTGGACCACCCACTCGCGGTGCTGCGGGTACTGGCGGATCACCGCGAGGTGGCGCTGCTCGCTTTCGCTCGCCGGACCCCAGTGCATGCCGCACACGTCCGCGCGATGGCGCGCAAGCAGCGCGAGCCCGAGCTGCGTGCCGGTGCTCGTGTGGCTGACGAGCGCGCGGCCCTGCACCTCGTTCGCGAGCTGCATGATGGCGCGGTAGAGGAGCGGGTCGTCGCTGCCGGCGACCACCAGGCGGTCGGTCAGCACGCCGCCGTGCGCGGACTCGATGAGCCACTGGTCGAGGAGCTCGCGCGGGAACAGCCACTTCCCGGTGACCTTCGTCGCGGGGAGGAGACCCTCGGCGGCGAGGCCGTAGACCTTCTTTTCGTGGATGTCGAGGTACTCGGCGACCTGCTTGACGCTCAGGAAGCGTGATGGGGTTACGCGTGCGACCCCCGGGTCCGGGGTCGCGGCCGCGCCGGCCGGGTCGGTGGCGCCGCGGGCGCTCACGCCGACTCCGTCCGGGCGAGCAGCGTGCGCGCCGACGGCGGGCGCGGCGCGGGGGCGGCGTCGAAGACCACGTCCTCGGCGCCGTGATAGATCAGAAAGTGGCTCCCCTTCGCGCGCGCGATCATGATGACCCCGAGCTCGCGCGCGAGCTCGAGCCCCATGTGCGTGATGCCGGAGCGCGACAGCAACACCGGGATGCCCATGTGCGCCGCCTTCATGACGATCTCGGAGGTGAGCCGGCCGGTGGTGTAGAAGATCTTGTCGCCGCCTTCGATGCGGTCGAGCCACATGCGCCCGGCGATCGCGTCGGCGGCGTTGTGGCGTCCGACGTCCTCGACGAAGAGCAGCACGTTCGTGCCCTGGCACAGCGCGCAGCCGTGCACGGCGCCGGCCGAGCGGTAGATCTCGTTGTGGCTCGCGAGCGTGCCGAGGAGCGTGTAGACGAGCGACTGCGCGAGCTTGACGCGCGGCAGGCGGACGTCGTAGAGCTTGTCGAGGGTGCAGGAGAACACCGTGCCCTGGCCGCAGCCGGTGGTCACGGTGCGGTTGGCGAGCTTGCGCTCCCAGTCGACGATGCCCTGGCCGTGGGCGGTCTCGATCAAGACCGTGCCGCGATCCCAGTTCACCTCGACCGAACGGATCTGCTCGATGTCCTCGATCAGGCGCTGGTTGCGGAGATAACCGAGTGCGAGCTCCTCGGGGCGCGTGCCGAGGGTCATGAGGGTGACGACCTCGCGGCCGTCGACCTTGAGCGTGAGCGGGAACTCGCCCGCGACGCGCAGCTCCTGGCGCTCGCCGTACTCGTCGACGGCGACGACGGGGTGGGTCGGCGCGAGCCCGGCGCGGGTCATCCTCGGGGTATACGGCGCCGCGCTCATGTCAGCCCCCGGTCACGTTCATGTGGCGCAGGATCACCGGCGCCTGCTCGAGGTTGAAGTCGTGCCCTTTGGGCTTGATGGCCATGGTCGCGACGATCGTCTGCTTCAACCGCTCGATGTCTCCGGGATGCGCGCGCAGCACGGCGCGCAGATCGGCCGAGTGCTCCTGGCCGAGGCAGAGCAGCAGCCGGCCCTCGGTCGTGACGCGTACGCGGTTGCACGCGGCGCAGAAGTTGTGGCTGTGCGGCGAGATGAAGCCCACACGCGTATCCGTGCCGGCGACGCGCCAGTAGCGCGCCGGCCCGCCGCTGGTCTCGGTCGTGGGCAGGAGCGTGTATGCGCGATCGAGATCGGCCTTGATCCGGTCGCTCGAGTAGTAGGCCTCGGCGCGGTCGTGATCGCCGATGACGCCGAGGGGCATCTCCTCGATGAAGCTCACGTCCATGCCGCGGTTGATGGCGAAGCGCGCGAGCGGCACGACTTCGTCGTGGTTGCGGTTCTTGAGGATCACGGCGTTGATCTTGAGGCGGTCGAAGCCCGCGCGCCGCGCCGCCTCGATGCCGCGCAGCACGCGGCCGAAGTCGCCCACGCGGGTGATGCGCCGGAAGCGCTCCGGGTCGAGGCTGTCGAGACTCACGTTGAGGCGCCGCACGTTCGCGGCGCGCAGCTCCCCGGCCAGGCGCTCGAGCTGGGAGCCGTTGGTCGTGAGCACGAGCTCCTTCAATCCGGGGAGCTTTCCGATTTCCCGGGCGAGCCAGAGCACGTTCTTGCGCACCAGCGGCTCGCCGCCGGTGAGCCGGATCTTGGTGACGCCGAGCTCGACGAAGGCGCGTGCGAGGAAGAACAGCTCCTCCAGGGTCAGGATCTGCGCGCGCGGCAGGAACGTCATCTCCTCGCTCATGCAGTAAACGCAGCGGAAGTCGCAGCGGTCCGTGACCGAGAGCCGCACGTAGGTGACGTGACGGTTGAAGCGGTCCACGAGCTTCGTGGGCGGGGAAACAGGCGCGTTCACGTTCGAGTCTCGCGAGGGCTCCGTGCAGCCGGTGCCGGGCACCGGATCCGTTCGTTGGGCGCGGACCGGCGCGTCCGCGCGTCGGCCTCTGCGCAATCGGCGAGCAATAAATGTACCGCGACCGGCGCCGCCTTGCACGGGGGATTTTACCGGGCCGGGTCGGAGATTGTTCAATGGCTGAAATTCCCGAGTGTTATCGGGGATGAGTCAAAATGACCCACTATTAAATGTTTTGTGCTGTTTTGTACCAATCCGATTCCGGCCGGGAACGGATAAGCCGCGCCACACAGGCGTTTTGCGCGGGTTCCGCGCTGGTATGCAACTTGCCTCGGATCGGGCGAATCGGGGCGAAGCGTTTACGGCACGGTGGGCAGGTTCATGGAACGCAACGAAGTCGCGGTGCCGGCGGATGACATCCCGCTGGCGGTGATCACGGCGCGGGAGCCCGTGACCGGCAACCCCTGGATCACGGAGCGCTGGCGGGTACTCGGCGTTGTGGCCGGCGAGGCCGTGCGCGGACCGGCGCGCGCACGCACGGTGCTGCGCGACGGGCCGGAGGGACCGCGGTTCCGGTGGACGGGATTCGCGTTGCGGCTGCGCAAGTCCGAGGCCGACAGTTACTACTACAACCTGATCGGCACCAACCCGAGTATTTACGTGTTCGCGCACTTCGACGAGAGCGGGGAGCCGATACCGACCGCGGTCGGGATCGACTACATCGAGGCCATGGCGCACCACGAAGCCGGGAATGAGGCCTTCGCGGTGCCCATGCCGCCGGAGGTGTACCGCCGGGTGGAGCGGTTCGTGCTCGAACACTATGAACCGGAGGAGCCGCGCATGCAGCGCAAGCACGACGACGGGCCGCGGGCCGGCCGAGCGAGACGCCATGACCCGGAAGACTGATCGCGACGAAACGCGGGCCGCATCGATACCGCAGGCTGCCGGAGAAGAAGGGTTCCTGCGGCGCTGGTCGCGCCGCAAGCAGGCGGTGCAGACCGCGGGGCCGGTGCCGGTGCCGCGGCAACCGGCGCCGCTGACCGATGCCGACATGCCGCCGATCGAATCGCTCACCGAGGATTCGGACTACAGCCTGTTCCTGTCGCCCGGGGTGAGCGAGGAGCTGCGGGGCGCCGCGTTGCGCCGGCTCTTCCACTCGCCGCGCTTCAACGAGCGCTGTCCGCTCGACAGCGAATACTACGACTGCCACGGCTTCACGCCGCTCGGTTCCGTCGTCACGCACGAGATGCGCGAGGAGATGGAGCGCGAGGCGGCAAAGCTCAAGGAGAAAGCGCGCGGCGCGCTGCTCGATACCGACGGGTCGGCGCAGCAAACCGACATTCAAGGAAGGTCTGATTCAATATGAATACTTGACGCAAAGGCGCGAAGGCGCAAAGAAAGGCGGAAATTAAATTCCTTAAACTTTTTGCAGTTCTTTGCGTCTTTGCGCCTCTGCGTCAAAAACTCATTTAACTGGGAGCGGCGTTATGGCGACGATGCTGGCGGAAGCACCGGATCTCATGCTCACCGAGCGGACCGCGGACGGACGGGCGCGCTCGGCGGCGATCGAGGCGGCGCGCAAGGTTGCGGCGCGGCCGACGTCGGCGGTGTCGTATCGCTCGACCGGGGCGCTGCTCGTCATTGGTCCGGAGGCCGAGGCGGTGGTGGCGGCGCGGCGGTTGCACCCGCGCCTGCGGTGTACGGTGGTCGTGCACGAGGACGCGCCGGAAAAGGGTCGTGGCGGAGTGCGGACGCGGGGCGAGACGGCACCGGCGCCGGAGTTCCCGGTGTTGTACGAGAAGGTGGTGCAGCTCACCGGCCACCTCGGGCAGTATGCCGTCGTGGTATCGGCGCCGCCGCCGCTCGGGGGCGTGAATTTGCTCCAGAAGCTCGGGAGCCAGCGAACGCATTTCGATCTCGTGCTCGATCTCACCGACCCGCCGTTCCTGCGCCACGAGTTGCTTCCCGTCGGCTACTACGCGCCGCGCGGCGACGCCGCGGTGCTCGAGCGCGCGCTCGCCGAGCTTCCCGAGATGGTCGGCGAGTTCGAGAAGCCGCGCTTCTACAGCTACAACCCCGATATCTGCGCGCACGGAGCGGCCGGGCTTACCGGCTGTACGCGCTGCATCGACGCCTGCCCGGCGAGCGCCATCGTCTCGGTCGGCGAGGACGTGGCGGTGGACCCGTACCTCTGTCAGGGCGCGGGCGTGTGCGCGAGCGTCTGCCCGACGGGCGCGATGACCTATCGTTACCCGAGCGTCGCCGACCAGCTCGATCGGCTGGCGGCGCTCATCAAGACCTACCGCGCGGCGGGCGGCGCGCGGCCGCTGATCCTGCTGCACGACGCCGAGACCGGCCGCACGCACGCGGCGGCGCTCGCGGACCGCCTGCCCGAGCGCGTGATTCCCTTCGAGCTCGCCGAGCTCGGCTCGCTCGGCATGGAGGCCTGGCTCGCGGCGCTGGCCTACGGCGCCGAGGCGCTGCGCCTGCTGCCGACGGCGGCGACGCCGCCGGGGGTGCGCGCCGTCGTGGCCGAGCAGTGCGCCTATGCGGGCGCGATCCTCGATGGGATGGGCTACTCCGCGGCGCTGGTCGCGCTCCTCGAAGGCGACGACGCGGCGGTCATCGCCGCGCTTCGGTCGGAGGTCGCCAAGCCCGATATCCCGCCGGCCGCGTTCGCCGGCGTGGACGAAAAGCGCACGCTGCTGCGGCTCGGCATCGAGCATCTGTACGCGCACGCGCCCGCCCGGCGCGAGGTCGTGGCGCTGCCCGAGGGCGCGCCGTTCGGAGAGATCCGGGTAGACCGCGCGGCCTGCACGCTGTGCATGGCGTGTGTCGGCGTGTGCCCCGCGAGCGCGCTCTTGGACGGCGGCGACCTGCCGCAGCTCAACTTCATCGAGGGCAACTGCGTGCAGTGCGGGCTGTGCGAGCGCGCCTGTCCGGAGGACGCCATCGGTCTCACGCCGCGCTATCTCTACGACCCCGAGGGGCGGCGGGCGACGCGGGTGCTGAACGAGGAGACGCCGTTCCACTGCGTCGCGTGCGGGAAACCGTTTGCCACGCGCAAGATGATGGATCGCATGACCGCCAAGCTGCAAGGGCACTGGATGTACCAGGCGCCGGAGGCGCTGCGCCGTATTCAGATGTGCGGCGATTGCCGGGTCCGCGATGTGTTTCGGGCTGAGGCCAAACGGCCGGGAGGGCTTTAAATGGAATGGTCCAAACGGATCGCCCCTGGGTCATTTTGTCCCAACGGGTTCAGACGAAACCCTCGAAGCTGTCGTTCTGGCGTCCTCTGTTCCCGGAACGTGAATTCGGCGGCTGGTCTGTTTCTTGCTGTTGGGTATGCAAGCGTGGCGCCGAAGCGGAGTGAGCCGTGAGCATGGAAGCCGAGACGCTCGTCGGTGCCGAGGCGCTGAACGCCGAGGACCGCGCACGCGCCGATGTGTACGCGCTCCTCGGGGCGCTGCTGGCGAAGCCGCCGGAGGCCGCATTCCTGAACCGGCTGCGGCGGATCCCGGTGACCGACCACGATGGCGACGCCGGCATGACGGCCGCGTGGGCGACGCTCAGGCAGGCCGCGGACCGGGCGCAGGTCGAGGCGCTGGCGGATGAGTTCCACGACCTGTTCGTCGGTCTCGGGCGCGGAGAGCTGGCCCCATACGGTTCGTGGTACCTGACCGGCTTTCTGATGGAGCGGCCCCTGGCCGAGCTGCGGGTCGACGTCAGGCGCCTCGGCTTCGAACGCCGCGACGACGTGCACGAGCCGGAGGACCACGCGGCGGCGCTGTGCGAGACGATGAGTCTCATCGTCGCCGACGCCGCCGAGATCCCGTTCGAGCGGCAGCGCGAGTTCTTCGCCAAGCACATCGCGCCGTGGATGGGGCGGTTCTTCGGCGATCTGGCGACGGCGCAGTCGGCGCGGTTCTATCGGGCCGTCGGGCTGCTGGGGGAACGATTCCTGGAAGTCGAGCGCACGGTTTTCTCGATGCTGGTGTGACGCCCGACGCGCAGGCGAGGAGAGGTGGCAAACACTGAGGAGCCAACCATGAGCACAAGGCATTGGACCGGGGAACGGACGACGAATCGGCGTAAGTTCCTGAAGGATGTTGCGGTGGGTAGCGGGGCGGCGGCGATCGCCCTCATGACCGGCGAGGCCGGCGCGCGGCCGCAGATCGAGCCCGCGACGGCGCC
>Ga0209342_10006564_pt1 | contig 11771 bp, 10 predicted proteins | sample RifCSP16_2_FD_184023 | JGI IMG/M metagenome (GOLD analysis project Ga0209342, IMG submission 184023) | Soil microbial communities from Rifle, Colorado - Rifle CSP2_sed 16_2 (SPAdes) (version 2) | ecosystem: Environmental > Terrestrial > Deep subsurface > Rock core/Sediment | place: Rifle... | reverse complement strand
ACCTGATCGGTGACCGCCTCTACTACTTCATTCCAGTCTACATCAACACCGAAGTCCAGAATGCTGTCATCACAAAGATGGCCTTCGTCACGGTCGTCGACGCGACGACCGGAGCCAGGGTGGCGATTGGAGCAGACTCGTCTCAAGCATACTACGCGATATCCGGGGGAATTCCTACCATAGTGGGATCGGCGGAACGTGAGAAGAAAATCGGCTTGCTATTCACAGATAAGGGATACTCACTGGTCAGCCCTGACAAGATCAGTGCGAACGTGGAGATTCGAATCGCAAACATAACCTACACCGATGAAACCCAATGGACTTCTATCAGTACCACCGTCAACGATTTCATCACCAACTACAGCCAGAAATACGGCGTGACGGAAGTCTACCATTGGATTGCCCCGAACGGTGACCTCAACTACGGCGTGCTCGTCTCTACAGGCGGGGTTGTGAAACTCTACTACATCACCGTCCAGATCAGGTAGGTGCAGGCATGTCATCACAACAAGAGGAATTCGACCTGTGGGTAACCAGCAGTTATTCGAATCCCTTCTGGGTCGGGCGCCACAAATTCGAAAAGAGCATGACCGGTGAGATTCGAGTAGACAACGGAATATTCAGCAGAGAAGAGGCCACCATCCTCTTCCGAATGTTGAAGTCACGCGATCCCTTCACGAGACTTAACGCGAACTTCGTCGTATGGGAGAGAAACCGAAGCCTACTAGTTCTCCTCGTAATTGTCACGATCATATTGCTCGCATTAGTCGTCATAAGAATCCGGAGATGACTCGTTATGGCGGAGCTAACTCTGAAATGGCTTTACTAACACTATGGCGTTTAGGTGGTTAAGGGGATTTCACGTTTACGTCAACGTTGGGCATCATCCCCGACCCCAATTCAATTCCAGTTGTCTTGTATCACGAAACCACAATACTATGTAGCTGGAAGATAAACAACTCGCACGGTTCCAGGTGAAGCGACCCATCGTCGTTTCCGAAGTTTCACCATCGTTTGTAGTATTTCCGGCGAGTCCCACAGCGCGTGCACGTAGCATCACGATAAGGTTTGCCGAATAGTTGTTTCTCTCTCTTCATCTACTAACGGAGGACGAAACTCTTGCGAACGTCGGTCTGGGTGAGCAAAAGGCATGGAATCATACGAGGCACCCGCACCGAATATAACCAACAGCAAACTGTGTCAGAAAGCTACTAGGCGTGAGAGTCATTTTCCTCTTTCGATTGCGTGTGTGCATCAATGGTGCGGGTATCGGAATCGGACCAGTTAACGTAGGCGCACACAACGTAGAATGTATCCCCCGGAACAGGTGATAAGTGTGTGTGCGCACCATTAGACCCACTCGGACACAGCAACGCTGTGCCACATAATCACGCTAATCTGTTTCAAGTTGTGGAAGGACTCTTTCGAAATACTCCAAGGATTCGGGGTTGGTTATCGCGGCTCTGTTAGCAACGGGTTTGCCGTTCATTATGTTTCTTACGGCGCTCTCAACCTTCTTCATGTTGAAGGTGTAGGGAATACTGGGTGTTTCAAGGATTAGCGCTGGGGCATGTCTCGGTGAAGCATTTTCACGTAAGGATTGTTTTATCTTGGATTTCAAATCCTCAGTTAAACTCTGTCCTGGGGCGAGTTGGACGAAGAGGATTACTCGTTGATCTCCTTTCCAGTCCTGCCCTACGACTACGCTATCAGCGATTTCAGGGAACGTTTCAAGGACATTATAGATTTCCGCCGTCCCAATGCGTACTCCTGATGGTTTCAGGACGCTATCGGATCGGCCGAGGAAGGTTATTCCACCAGTGTCGCTGTGGATGATGATGTAATCGCCGTGCCTCCACACATTCTTGCCCGCGGGCTGATAGAAGCTGAAGTAAGTTTCCTTGTACTTTCTATTCTCGGGGTCGTCCCAGAAGTAGAGTGGCATGGATGGTGAAGGAGCTTCGCAAACAAGTTCTCCTTCTTGATCAACTATCGGGTTGCCTTGTTCATCGTAGGCGTTGATCTTCATTCCCAGTTCTGGAGCACTTACTTCACCTGCATAGACTGGGAGCATGGGATTTCCGCAGGCAAAACCACCATTCAGGTCGGTGCCGCCTGATATCGAATTAAACTGCAGATCCTGCCTGATTTCTCGGTAGATCCATTCGAAGCTTTCTGCGGAAAGCGGTGAACCCGTCTGCGATATTTCCCGTAGCGACGACAAGTCATAGGTTTTGCCGGGTTTGGCGTTGACGGTTCTGAGGTAGTTGATGTAGCTGGCACTGCAACCGAAGATCGATATCCTCTCATTCTGGATCAATCTCCACATTGTGCCCCAATCTGGATAGTTGGGGTTACCATCGTAGAGCACTATCGTAGCGCCCACAGCCAACGAGCTTACAAGCCAATTCCACATCATCCAGCTCGCAGTCGTTATGTAAGTAATCCTATCTTCACGTTTCAGGTCGGCATGGAGCATTAGATCTTTCAGCTCATTTATCAGCACACCAACTCCCTGAACCATGCACTTTGGCTTGCCAGTTGTTCCAGAAGAAAACATGACGTACACAGGATGATCGAAAGGCAAATGCTCGAATCGGATTTCCGTCTCTTTTTCAGAGGAGATGATATCGTTGTAAAGTACGCAGTTCGGTATATTGCCGATGTCAGGCCTCTCGGTAACATACGGAACCACGACGACCTTCTCTAGCGAAGGAACTCCTTCGACAACCCTCTCGGCGTGAGGTAACGTGTTAAAGACCTTGTTTCCGTAGAAATATCCGTCGGCCGTGAAGAGAATCTTCGGCTCGATCTGACCCAACCGATCCAAAACAGCCGCCGGCCCCAGTTCGGCGCCACAAGAAGCCCAAACAGCTCCGACACTTGTAGCGGCAAGCATGGCGACAACTGTCTCGGTCAAATTGGGCATGTAGGCAGAAACTCTATGCCCTGGCCTAACTCCCTGCCTGCGCAGCCACTTTGCCAGAGCTGCCACTTGATTGTACAGCTCTGCGTAGGTCATTCTGCGTGTTCTCTGCGTCTCGCCTCTGAATATGAACACATAATGATAGTTCTCGTCCCTATACCTCATCAGGTTCTGCGCGAAATTCAGCCTCGCCCCGGGAAACCATTTCGCGCCCGGGAACTTGCCTAGGTCATCGACAACCTTGTCGTAACCTTGACTGGCGATGATGCCCGAAAATTCCCACATCGCCCCCCAGAAGTCAGGTATTCTCTCAACCGACCAGCCATGCAGCTGCCGATAGTCCTGGATGTTAAGCCCGTACCTCTTGTTCACGAAAGCGATAAATCGATTCATATTTGACTGTGCTATGAGTTCGGGTGAAGGTTTCCAGAGCAATTTTCCCATGAGACTACCTCCGTCTGGAGCTCTCTCTAGAGAGAGATGGATTGCTATTCATCCGTTCTGTTCAACCAACCTTTAAATGGTAGTACGCTATTGCGGTGCTCTAACGAAAGCCGCGTGCGGACACGAAGAAGTTCTGCACAGCGAAACTAGAACGCGGTTTACCCGTAAACGAGGAAGCTTAGCGGTTCTGTTTTCTGAAGCGGTTTGAGTAAGAAAGTGAAAACTAAGAATGAAGAGTTTCGAAGAATTCCCCATAAGTCGGGAAATAATCCGCAGCTTGCACGAGATCGGATTTCAAGAAACGTTCCCAATTCAAGCTGCAACGATCCCTGCGCTACTCGAGGGCAGGGATGTCATCGGTCAAGCGAAGACGGGGACTGGTAAGACAGCCGCCTTCGGAATCCCGATGATACAAAAAATAGTCAAGAACGAGGATTCTGTTCAAGGACTCATACTCGTTCCGACGAGGGAACTTGCTCAGCAAGTAGCCTCCGACCTGAACAGGTACGGCAAGTATCTGTCAATCAGAGCCTTAGCCGTGTATGGAGGCCAACCAATCTACGGGCAGATGCAAGCCCTACAGAACACGGTTCACATCGTCGTTGGAACACCCGGAAGACTCATCGACCACATAAACCGAGGCACACTAATCATCGACAACGTGAAAATGGTCGTCCTCGACGAAGCCGACCGCATGCTAGACATGGGCTTCAGAGATGACATTGACTACATCCTCCGCAGAACACCCAGCGAAAGGCAAACTTCAATGTTCTCGGCAACTATGCCGGAAGAAATCCAGCGGTTAGCCTCGAAGCACTTGTACAACCCGGAGAAATTCATGGTCAGCAAAGATGAGATCGCGGTAGAGGAGATCGAACAACTTTACCGTCTCGTTGACCCGGAACGCAAGTTCCAGGCACTCTGCGACATAATGGCCCAGAAATCTGTCAGCCGTGCGCTGATCTTTTGCTCAACCAAACACGGTGCAGATCGCCTTGCTTGGAGGCTTAGCCACGTCCGAAACGACGTCGCCGTAATACACGGGGACTTAACTCAGCCTCAACGTGACCGCGCTCTGCAAGATTTCCGGAGAGGGAGAATCCGCTTCCTGGTTGCCACTGATGTCGCATCACGTGGCTTGGACATTCACGACATTTCCCACGTAGTGAACTTTGACGTGCCCAACGATCCCTTGCTGTACTTCCATCGAATTGGCAGAACAGGACGGGCCGGGGCTGAAGGCATCGCTGTCACGTTGGTCTCACGCCGCGAAATGGGCGACCTGAAACGGATCCAAGGCATGACGAATACGCGAATTCATGAAATTCGTGGGCTGACTCCAGCTTTAGATCACCCATCGCATGTGTATGGGAGTCGTTGAAAAGCCAAGGTTGAATAGGTGCTAAACGAAAGGACTTCACAGAGAGTGGACTAAACGGGACGACGACGAAGCTTCCGCAACCGACCCGTACGCTTTGAAATGAAGAACGTAGAATGCATCCGATGCCACAGACTCATAAGACTTGATGAGTACAAAGCTCATCTCACCACTTGCGGACTCACCCCGCAGACTCCCAATACTACTCAACCGATAGCTGATGCTCCACCTGCGACTCATACGTAGATAAGCTGCGAGCCGTTGTTCTAAGAGAAAGCTAAAGAGAACCTGCAAACCAGGAATCGAAATTCCTGGAGTTCTACGCCCGCTTTCTGTTTCGAAGAATTGTAACGACCGCTGAGATTAGTGTAGTGAAAAGGACAAGACTGCCTGTGATCGGGTAGATGAGTGCCCCCCCTACTCCGGCTGCTGAGGCTTCACGGGCCAAGATGAAGCTGAATTCTCCTCGAGGATTCATGTCTATGGCAATACCGCTGGCTTCGGCCTTTCTCGACGACAAAGTGGCCCCGACATATGCTCCGACATATTTTCCGATGAAACCCAATCCAACGACAGGCAAAACATAGGCCAAATTGAGGAGCTGCGAGGTGTCGACAAGCATCCCCATGGAAACGAAGAAGATCGTCAGAAACAGATCATACACCGAGCGGGTTTTACCATAAATGAACCTCGCACGCTTTCCGCGAATAACCAACCCCATCAGAAAGGCACCTGTTGCAGCTGAGAATCCCAGCGTTGAGGAAACGATAGCCATGGCGAAGGCTAAACTCAATGAAAGGAGGAAACCAGCCTCATCTAAATCCACATCAAGTTGGCTGATTCTATCTATGACGCGAGGCGCAACATAGACGCCGAAGATCAACACCAACCCGACAAGAAGAACTGCACGCAGACCCCAAAGTCCCACATCGACTGGGGAAGGCCATTGAAATGCAGCGAGACTTGGCATGACCGAGAGTAGGAATACTGCAACTAAGTCTTCAATGACCAGAGCCCCCATTATCAGGCTAGCAGACGTTTTGGACAATTCTCTGCGTTCATAGAGAAATTTCGCGACAAGTGCAGTACTTGAGATACTCATTACTCCAGCTAAGACGAGGCTATCGACAACCGACCATCCCAGTATTAGGCCTGCAAACAATCCGGCACTGAAGGAACATGCAAACTCTGTGAATGCAAAAACTACCACCTTAGCTCCCATCGCTCTCAACTGAAAGGGGTCAAGTTCCAGACCAACAATGAAGAGGAGAAGAACAATGCCAACCTCCGCGATCTCCTGAATTGTTGCGAGATCGGTTACCAACTTCAAACCGAACGGTCCGATCACCATTCCGGCAACAAGTTGCCCCAACGCCACGGGGAGGTGAAGCCTCCACATGACCAGACTAAACGCGAGTGCTGAGCCCGCGATAACCCCCAATTCAAGCAGGAAGGAAATGTCCGCGGGCATTGCTCGCCAGATATTATTGAGTCTGCAGACTACTTGAGGTTAATCATGGATTGACTGCGAATGAACTTCGCTAGACGAAGAAACCGAAAATAACAAAGATCCCTAATACCACGCTCAGCAGCCCGGCTGCAACCGAGAAGACTGGTCTGATGATCGACGACAACTTTCCTCCAAGAATCGATGGAACGCTTAGCGCAGAAGAGATCAGACTCATCGCGAATATCAAACCGACTCCGAAGGACACTATAAAGAAGAGCCCTTCGATCACACCGGTCATGGTCGACATAGCCAAAATGACAAGAGCCCCGCTCCCTGCGAGACCGTGAACGATTCCCACGGAAAAGGGCAGATGCGGGTGTTCGTGGGATGGCCCTTCTAGGTGGGAGTGGAGATGCACGTGCGTCTTGCTGTCGTGGGTGTGCACGTGAAAGTGAAACTTTCCTCTCTTCAGCTTACTTAGGGTCCAAATACCGAGGATAACGAGCATCACTCCTACGATCAATTCGAAGGAATTGGATATGCCCGGTGGGAATTGCACCCTGAATAGAAGAACCAAAATGCCCGCAATCAACAGAACGGTCGTATGTCCCAAACCCCACAACCAACCAGTCAGGAGGGACTTCGTGATCGCTTTGCTTTGGGCGACTATGGTCGAGACAGCGACGACATGGTCCGGTTCAAAGGAATGCTCCACACCGAGTGCAAAGGCCGCTGAAAGAGCTATAATGAACGTAGTCTCCAAATGAATAGCCTAGGCACTACTCAGCAAACCACTAGTTGAGTTTTCTCTCAATCATATTGTTCAAAAACAGGACGCATAGAAGAAGTTTGACTAATGTGGAGTTGTGGACTTGCCGTCACTTCAGGATCTAGGTGAGCTCAAAATCATACAAATGCTGGAACGAAAGCTCCAAACAAGAAAACACGCGGTTGTAGGCTTCAGCGATGACGTCTCAGCAGTCCGACTATCCAAACGAAAAGTCGCCGTTCTCAAGACGGACATGCTTGTCGGAAGCACGGACATCCCTCCTGGCATGACAAAGCGCCAAGCAGCGCGCAAGGCCGTAGTGGCCAACGTGAGTGACTTAGCAGCGAAAGGAGTACGCCCAATGGCAGGCTTAGTTGCGTTGGGTCTGCCAGCCCGCTTCAACGCTCACGACATTCGAGAGATCGCAGCAGGACTCTGCGACGCAGAAAAAGAATATGGGTTTCCAATAGTAGGCGGAGATACAAACCAATCAAAGGACTTTACCATTTCAATCGCACTCTTCGCCATCGCAGACCGCAAGGATCTTGTTCTGCGAACTGGCGCAAAACCTGGTGACGTGATTGCGGTCACGGGCAAGTTTGGAGATACTTCAGCAGGGCTAAAGGGCCTGCTTGAGAAGAAAATCCGTCCTCATCGGTTACCAATGCCACTTTATGACGCGGTGTTCAACCCGCGTGCACAACTAGACCTGGGGCTGAGACTTGCACGTTCAAGAGCACTAACGGCGTCGATTGACTCCAGCGACGGGTTGGCTTGGAGCCTTCACCAGCTCTCCGACGCAAATCACGTGGGCATACAGCTTGACCATGTCCCAGTAAGTAGGACTGCAGCCGAATTCGCTGCGAGCTACCGATACGACGCAAGGGAATTGGCACTTTATGGCGGCGAAGAATACCACCTCGTTGTCACGGTGAAAAGGAACAAGCTGGCCCGCGCACGTCGAGTTGCCCAAGGGCACTTAATCCCGATTGGACTAGTAACCCGCAAATTTAGAGGAGTCCGTTTCAATAGGGCTGGTCGAAGCATCAATATCCCTAGAAAGGGATGGCAACACTTCAAGTCACGATAACCAGAAATCTGCGAGCTTGATGATTAATGAAGTTCATCTACACCGGTATACACGTGGCGAATCTTGAGCGGGCCATTAGATTTTATACTGAACAATTGGGCATGAAGCTTCTCTTCAAGACACAAATCAAAGAAACTGGAGGCAGCGTCGCCTGGCTGAGATCCAAAGGATCTTCACAGATCCTTGAACTAAACTGGTATCCGAAGAAGTATAGACATGGTGGCACGAAAGGATTGGACCATCTCGCATTCCAAGTGAAGGATGTCGATGCAACGTACTCGAAGATCACAAGGAAATTCAAAGGAACGATCAAACCCTTCATGGAAGGAAGATGGATACTGGGTTACGTCAAGGACCCGGACGGTAACTGGATAGAATTAGGACAGTTACAGAAGAAAACGAGGAAGCGTTAGAAATCTGGAAGAAATCCAGCGAGAGGCCCCAGCATGAGATTCAATGTTCCTTACTATGCTCAGAGTGCTGAGTTCACATGTGGCCCCGCATGTGTCCTTATGGTGATGAAACACTTCGATCCCGCCATCGAGCTGAGCCGTGAACTTGAGTTCGAAGTGTGGCGCCAATGCAACATGATCGGCATTCGAGGCGCGGATCCTTACGGATTATCTGTTCCATTGCTCGACGCAGGCTTCGAAGTGCGTCTGACTACGCAAAAGAAAAGAGTGATCGAACGTAAACCCTGGATGCGTCGGCTGCTCAGGTTTTTCTCCCGCGAAGAGATTGAACTTAGCTTCTTTGGCATGAAGGAGAATCAACGCAGAGCCCTGAGTCGAAATCTTCCCGTTGAATACAAGCATCCCACCGTTAACGACATTCTCCGAAGGGTTCGTGACGGTTTTGTTCCCGTAGCTTTGGTGCACATGGGTGTCGTGCACAGGCTGAATATTCCACATTGGGTTGTGGTGACTGATGCTGACGAGGAGAAGATCACCTTCAATGATCCATATCCGCCCAAAGGGCGGCGCGGCCTCACCCTTCCACACGCTAAGTTTCAGAAAATTCTCGACGACATTGGGACGAGAATAGGTCTAAGCCCTTCTGTACTGTTCTTGCGAAGAGGTTGAGCGCTCGCACGTGCTCTACGTGGCACGATTAGACCCATACACACGAAAATGGCCGACTCAAACGACTATAAGACACCACTAGTTCCGAATAGTGATCAATGGAATTCTTATATGACATGAATGTGGTGCAGGAATCGCTATACCGGCAACTGAGGAGAAATTGATCATGGAAAAACGAAATCAAGTTCAGCATGTCATCGAGTCGACCATCTCGCCCGGAAAAGCTAACGCCTTCAAAAATAGCGTCACAATAGTTTCAATTATAATCATGGTTATTGTTTTCTCCACTTTTCTAGCAAGTCAATTAGGCAAGAATGTATGGACGAGCACACTTCTAGTGGTTCTGTTTGGTGTCATCGGAATAGCTGGACTTGTTAAACTTAGAAATCCTGTAATCGTAGAACTTGGTGCTATTGGTTTTGTGGCAGATATCGTGTGGGAGCTTTATGGAACTGGAAATGGACTGTGGGGTTATTATCATTCGCCGTTTTACATGATAGGTGGAACTTTGCCAATAGAAGTTGCAGTGTTATATTTCTTCTTAGGGATGACTGCGGCTGTTTATGCACTATACAGACTGAAAGAATAGTGAAGCAGCGCACCGGAATTTGAACCGTCGTTTTTCGTGTGTGCACGCACCATTAGACCGACACACCAGAAATCAAGTAATCTCTCCAAGAGAGTTCGAGAGGATTTCTGGTCATCAAGAAAACGTAAGCTGTGGATTACTCTAAAGAACTCACGCTGGACAAACAAGAACCACTGAAACGAACTATCTGAAGCGATGAACGCGTGAGTCGACTGATTAGCTGTTTTCTCGTCCATGCTCTTAATTGTACAAAACTTCCGTGGGAAATTGCAGATCGCATCTGTGTCTGCCAAGCGCTAAATACTCAGATGCGTACTTCGTCAAGGGATTCGGATGTCAGTTGTTCATGTCACGAGGTCTGGGATTGTTCCCGAGAAATTTGAAGCTGGAAAGACCGATCTGAAACTCGTTGATGTCATAGATAGAAGACAGGATGCACCATTCAGCGCTGGCATGATTGAAATCGTAAGATCTGAGCCGTGCGAGTTCGATTACGATAACGACGGTGCAGTGATCTACTGCATTGAAGGATCGTTCCTGCTGAAGGAGGGAGAAAGGAAGATTGAGGTTCAGGCTGGCGATATTGTGTACATACCAAAGAAAACAGGCCTAAAGGTTGAGTGGTCTTCCCAGAGCAAAGGTAGAGGCTTCTATGTGACTTACCCGCACTGGCGCTAAACATTCTCCAGTACCATTCTAAGATGCCTGCCCTTTAGAGAGGGAGTTGTTAGGGGATTCTTTCCCTAACTGCGAAGTGGTATTTTCGTGGGCGTATAGTAAGTGTGCACCATTCAATCCAGTCTCTCTGAACTGGCGCTTTTCCTTGACGCCGCGTCTAATCCAGAATTGCAAACAGATAGAGAACCAAAAATCCTAGACAGGTCGACAACATCGTTGGCATAGCGCTCATTCCACTTCCAACCGAAGGAATAATCGGAACAATCATCGTACTCATCTTGGGATTGATCATGCTCTACTATTTCTCAAAAGCCGGCGTCAGAAGATACTGCGAAAAGTAGCGCCTCTTGGAGCGGTTGTTTAGGGATTCTTGAGGTTGACGGCTCGCACTTGCTCTACGAAAAGCGATTCGCCCCATACTCAAGAAAATCGCCCAGTTCAAGATTGGCCTCTCACACCATAATACCCACACACCACAGACTGGAGTATTGAAAAATACGTAAACTACTGTGTGCTTGTTGGTTGTGATCCGATTGGGGAAGTTACTCGAAACCTCAACGCTCTCAGACCCTCAGCTTAATGACGTAAGAACACTTGCCGAGAACTGTAACCGATACGAGTCCTTGGACTACCTGCGTCCAAACCAAGAAATGACTTCTCATGGACAGCACTTCCTCTTCTACGAAGCCGACAAACTCGCCGGCTTCCTGACACTATTAGGCATGCCAGAATTCGAAGCTCACGTGATCGTTGATCCACAACATCGGCGTAAAGGAATAGGTCGCTCGCTAATCAATGCGGCCAAGGAATCCTGCAAGCGAATGCGCTTACGCGAATTCCTGCTCATATCTGAAGAGAAGTCCACTTCAGGAAAGGCATTTGCTGAAGCTATTGGTGCAGAATACAGATATTCGGAATATAGAATGAAATTGGAAAGAAAACCGCCCAAACCATCTCAAGACGCGATACATCTGCGTCGCGTCGATGACAGAGATTTGGATTTGCTTGTTCAATTGATCGCCAAGTCTTTCAACGACCCAATCGAAGCACATTTTGACAGGATGAAACAGGACATCCGTTCGCCTATCCATCGGTTCTACGTAGCGAACCTCGCGGAAGAACCCGTCGGTTGCATAGGCGTTGTCACCCCAGATCAGAGAGCTTACGTGATCGCCTTCGGAGTTCTCCCTGAATATCGAAGTCGCGGCTACGGTCGACAGATGCTGACGCATACCATAAATGGTCTTGTCGCTGAAAACTGGAAGGAAGTACTAATTGAAGTGAGGACGGACAATCGAAACGCGCTCTCATTGTACAGTTCATGCGGTTTCGTAGAAAACACCTCATACAAATACTACGCCATCA
>Ga0209342_10006562_pt1 | contig 11772 bp, 12 predicted proteins | sample RifCSP16_2_FD_184023 | JGI IMG/M metagenome (GOLD analysis project Ga0209342, IMG submission 184023) | Soil microbial communities from Rifle, Colorado - Rifle CSP2_sed 16_2 (SPAdes) (version 2) | ecosystem: Environmental > Terrestrial > Deep subsurface > Rock core/Sediment | place: Rifle... | reverse complement strand
AACTAAATTTCCACTGCGGTTTTTGTTAGGTATGCTTGTGTGTAAACTGGTGTAGTAGTATTGGTTAAATTAATTGGACTAGAGAGTTGTGCTATCTTTTGTTCTTTATATTCGTCAAGACTCTTTTGTACCAATCTTCCTAAGGCTAGGTTCTGAGTAACATCCTCATGTAAATCTTGAATCTGTTTTAGAGCAGTTTCTGCAGATATGAGAAGATCATCCATATCATCTCTCAGTATGTTTACAGAATTGGTCGCATGCATGATGATTCCTATAAATTCCTCTAAAAACTCTTTGATGTCTTTTTTAGCTTGGTATTTTGATAACAAGTAATCAGCTGCTAGCATAACTTGCCTAAGGTCTTTTAGCTCCTCTACGGATAGAGTTTCTACGAATTGATCATCCTTGTCTATGCCCTTTTGAGTAATTTTTTGTTCAATTTTGGATGAAAGTAGTCTTATCTGGTCTAAATGGTTTGGAATATCTTTTACTGACTCGGCTTTTTTAAAATTGAGCATAACGCCTCATGCTTACAAGAAATCTACATTAGGGAACTGCTTGTAAATTTTAGAGTCAGCAATCAATTTAGCTTCATCCAAGAGTAAGCAAGACTGTCGATTTGCCTCTTCAAAGTCCAGATTTGCACCTGTAAGATGACCGGCATCAATGATAATGCCTCCAAGTACTAAGGATAGTTCACCAAGAGATACATCTGTATCAACGAGTAAACCAAACAGCTGTGAGCGTACTGTTCTTACAATAGATATTGTTGGTGCAAGTACCAGTATTATATTTCCTAACCCAAAAACAGAATCTAAACATCTTCGAGCTTGTCGTAATGATTCTATTGCACGAGAAATTTCTAACTCGTAAACAAGTTTTTCTTTGAATTCTGAAATCGGAATACCTTTGTTTGTTTTTGCATAAAGAGACAGATTGATTTTTCTAAGCTCAGATCTTTTTTGAATGAGCATATCAAGTGTCTTATCAACAAGTGCGGTGGCGTAATCAAGCCTTGGCTTTAGAGTGCTTGCTCGCATGATTGTATCGGTTGTCACATGGTTTACTTGCCATTTTGATTGCACAAACATACAATTCAAAATGGTGGATTTTTGTATATCAAACTCGTGTTACACGGTTTTGTGTGACTACAGTAACACCATCTGCAGATACAGCTTAGTATTTTTTCAAACATTTGTCCAATGAATTTAGCTATTGAACTTACCTTGTAAGTAACAAAAGTTTGACAATGGTAAAAGGACAGGACTTAGCAGTAAGCCTAGAAGAGTTTGGTTTAAGCAAATATGAAGCACACGCATATGTTACTTTGATAACAAAGGGAACAATTTCTGCTGGTGAGCTTGCCTACTATTCTAATCTTCCAAGGACAAAGGTATATCCAACTTTACTAAAGCTTGTAAAGAAAAAACTTGCCATAATATCAAAAAGTAAACCAATAATGTGTACTGGTATATCTCCTGAAGACGCTTTTGATGAAATAGTTCAAGAACAAATTAACAAAGTAAATGGAATGAACAGCCTTGTAACAAAGCTAAAACAAGTAAGCGAAGACAGTAAAAAGGCACGCGGTTCTGAAGAAAAAAGATATTTTCATTTAACTCCAAACTATGTCTTCAAACAACTTGAAACTATGATAGAAGGTTCAAAAACTTCGATTCATGCAATGATCGATTCATGGGGGTTGAGTCTTTTTTCACAATGTAAAGACAGCCTTATTCATGCTGCCAGAAAAAACATCGATATCAGAATAATAATTCCTGCAAATCTAGTTGGATCAGAAGCTTTTCAAGTAATTCCTGATGGAGTCAAGATAAAAACTTCAGATATTTCTCACAATTCAATCACATTTGATGATTCTGAAATACTTATGATCAATAGTAATAACGGGAAAGGTGCAATATTTCTATCCACAGAGGTGTTAGGAACAAACCAAGCAAAACTCTTTGAGCAGACTTGGAAGAACGCTACAAAAATCAACAATCTTACTGCCATGACAAAGACAGACGCCCAGGAAGTACTCAAAATAATTGATTTAATAAATGGAGATGGTCTTGGTTTTGTTCTAAATTCTATGCTGCGCTCAAAAAATAAAGAAATCAATATGCTAGAGTTTTTGCAAAAAAATGGGATAGATTTGGAATCAAAGACAATTGATGAGATAATCACCCTTGTTGATTCTACTTTGCAGATAACCTGCTCTGGCCAAGCACGATATGAGTCGCAAGGAAATCATATAATAATTGAATCAAAGCTAAACAGCGGGCATTCACTTCCGTGGGCAATGCTTCTAAATGGCTATCTTAGCAAGAAAGGATTCAAAACAAAAATGATGTATCAAGACCAGCACAGTGGTGAAAGGATACACATCAAAGTGGGTTCCAAACTAGAAGCAAACTAAACTTGTTAACTTTATAATGTCATAGAATTTACCACAACTGTAAATGGAGATATCTCACGAATTTAATGTAAAAAAAATAGAGGATGAAGTTAGAAATAGCCTGTCATTGGTTGATTTGCAAAAACTAATTTTTGAATCTCCTGATAAAACAAAAAAAATTGCCTTCATTGAGGGTCCACCTACAATGAATGGAGTGCCACACGCAGGTCATTTACGCGGTCGTGTGATCAAAGATCTATGGTACAGATACATGACTTTGTGTGGAAGCAAAGTCATATTCAATGCAGGATGGGATACACAGGGACTTCCAGTTGAATTACAAGCTGAAAAAGAACTTGGCATTGAAGGTAGCAAGTCAGAAGTAATCGAATCGGCAGGAGTTGAAAAAATAGTTTTAGAATGCAAAAAGATTGTTCTCAGATTTAATGAAAAATGGGTTGAAGCAGACAAGATGCTTGGAATGTCGTTTAATCAGGAAAAAGCATATTGGACATACAAAGATCAGTACATTGAACGCGAATGGCAGTATCTTAAAAAAGCACATGAAAATGGGATTCTTTCTGAAGGATTCCGTGTTGTTGCATACTGCCCTAGCTGTCAGACATCACTTAGTTATTCTGAAGTCAATCAAGGATATGAAACAGTTCAAGACCCTTCACTTTACTACAAGGTAAAGATCCAGGATGAAGATTTGTTTCTTATCGTATGGACAACAATGCCATTTACCCTTGTTACAGATGCCATGGTTGGCGTAAACCCAGATGAAAATTATGTGTATGTCAAAATTGGAGATGAGACGTGGCTTGTTGGTGAAAAAAGATTACAGGAATTTATGAAAGAGATAAAAAAAGAAGATTACACAGTAACAAAAATCATCAAAGGTTCAGACATAGAAGGAAGAAGATATGTTCACCCATTACTTGATCAGATACCTGAGCTAAAAGAACTGGCTCTTAAGAATCCAAAATTTCATACAACAGTGGCAGAAGATTTTGTTGACATCCAGACTGGTAGTGGTCTTGTTCATCTTTCGCCAGTAAACGGTGAAGACGATTTTGAAATTGCAAAAAAGAGGTTAATACCATATAACAATCCGATTAACGATGAAGCTAAATTTACAGACAAGGCTGGAGCATATGCAGGATTATTTGTCAGAGATGCAGATGAAAGAGTCGTTGAAGCGTTACGTGATAGAGGAGCACTTGTCAAGATAGGCAAGATAAAACATCAGTATCCATTGTGTTGGCGTTCGCATCACAAGCTGTTATGGCTTGCAAGAAGAGGGTTTTTCTACTTTTTAGACAGACTGGGAGAAAAAGCTGTAGAGGCCGCTAGCAACGTAGAGTATTTTTTTGATCCTCCAAAGAATAGATTTCTTGAAATAATCAAAGACAAGCACCCGTGGGGCATATCACGCGAAAGAATTTGGGGATGTCCTTTACCATGTTGGAATTGTAAAAATTGTGGTAATCATGTATGGTTTTTTTCAAGAAAAGAAATAATTGATAATGCTTCAGAGCTTCCCGATGGTGAAAACTTTGAACTACACCGACCATGGATAGACAAAATTGTAATAAAATGTAAAAAATGTAATTCAAGAATGGAACGAGAACAATTTGTGTTGGATACATGGCATAACAGTGGTGCCGCACCATATGCGTCATTAACTGATGCGGAATATGCAGAAAACATTCCGGCGGTTTTTCTTACTGAAGGAATAGATCAAACACGTGGTTGGGCATATACACTTCTTATGGAGAATGTGATATTTAACAACAAACCAGTTGCACCCTTCAAGTCATTTTTGTTTCAGGGTCATGTTCTTGACAAAAATGGTAACAAGATGAGTAAAAGTCTTGGAAACGTTTTGGATGCAATTGAACTTATGACAAAATATCCAGTGGACCTTATCAGATTCTATTTCATATGGAAATCAAGTCCTATAGAACCACTCAACTTTAGCACGGATGAATTAATGTCAAGACCTTACCAAGTTCTTAGTACGCTATACCACTTGCATCTTTATTTGAAACAAAATAGTGAATATGACAAGTTTGAAAAATCTCACACTTTGGAGTGGGCAAAAAAGAAAGACCTAATAAAATCTCCAGAAGTTTGGATTTTATCAAAACTTCAAAAACTCATTTCATCTGTTGCAGAATCTCAGAACAAATGCAGATTCCATGAGGCAGCAAAAGCATTAGATGATTTTATCATAAATTCTGTTAGCCAAGTTTACATTCCAATAACAAGGCCTGAGATTTGGGCAGAAGATGATTCCCAAAGGGAGAGAAGGTTTGCAATATACGCTACTTTGTCAGAGATTCTCAGAGCTTTTGATATCATGTTGCACCCGATTTGTCCCTTTACAACAGAATATCTTCATGGAGCAATGTTTGGCCAAAAGAAAACAATTCTGTTGGAGAGTTGGCCTGAGCCACAAAAATCATTAATCAATGACAGCGTAGAGGAAGCATTTGATTTGATGAAAGAGATTGTTTCTGTTTCTGCTGCAGCAAGAATGAAAGGTAAGCTAAAAAGAAGATGGCCATTAAATGAAGCAATCATCTGCGTTGAAAAATCTCAGAAACAAAAATTGGAATCGCTTTCAAGTCTTTTACTTTCACAGCTAAATGTAGAAAAATATGATATAACAGAACTTGAAAAGAGTGAGGGTCTTGAGATGCTTGCACAATTATTGAAATTGAATCTACCAATAATTCCTAAAGTAGAACTTGAACGCAAAAAGATTGGGCCTAAAGCAAAGCAAGACTTGCCCAAGCTCTTGACAAAGTTTTCAGAAACAGATCCAAGAAAGATAGTAGATGACCTTTTGCAGAATGGAAATCATGTTTTTGAGCTTGATACAAACAAAATAACACTTGATAAAGAAGATTTTATCATAGATTTCATGGAACACCCAGAATATGCAATGGCAAAACGTGATTCCTTGATTGTATTTGTGTCTTCAGCAAGAAACCATGAGATGATGGCCCGCGGCTTGGTACGAGATGTTGCAAGAAGATTGCAGGCTTTGAGAAAGGAGCGTGGCTACAATCCTACTGACATTCTTGAAACTGCCTATATTTTAGACCTAGATGATGAATCTCTTGATATGATAAAAGAAAGACATGAAGAGCTCGCCTTCCTTGTGCGAGTTAAAAAAATAGCATTTGAAGACAAGGCAAAATTCTATAAAGACGACGATATAGACGGCCAGAAGATCCGGATTTCAGTAGAGTAAGACTCTTGCCATAATTGGAGAAATGCAAGAAAGTTAATAGCAGTGTCAGCAAGTGAATAAAAATCTAATGACCATATGAAAAGGAAATAAATGAGTATTAAGAATAATCTATAATGGTAACAGAGAATAAATCTACCATTGCTTTTGTTCAATTACTCAAAGAAGATCTCGTAGTTTTACGTATTGTACCAAACGATGGCATCATACCAGATTATGAAGCAGGCCAATTTCTTACCCTAGGTATTCCAGTAGTATCTGAAAATTATAAGATTGTTCGTAGAGCATATTCAATTGCTTCACATCCAGAAAACAAAAAGTATTTTGAATTTGTTATCAGATGGGTTCGAAAACCTTTACCTGGTCGTGTAACAACCGCGTTATTTTATGCAAGTGAAGGAGATCAGGTAACTTTGGGAAAACCAACTGGAAATGCTTTAACAATTAATCAAACATTGCATGATGGTAGTAAAGATAATAGAAGAATTGTTTGCGTTGGAGGCGGTACAGGTATTGCGCCTTTTGTAAGTTTTGCGCAACACCTTCAAGCGGTGGGCGATAAAAGAGAGGTTGTTGTTTTACACGGTGCTAGCTATGTAGACGAATTGAGTTACAAGGGACTTTTTACAAGGTTGGAAGAAGAAAGTCTTGACAGAGGGAAAGACAAGTGGAACTTTACATATAGAGCTTCTATAAGCAGACCAGAAGAATGGTTTAACAGATCATGGAAAGGTCAGACAGGCAGAGTTGAAAATTTCTTAAGATCAAAGGATGGAGGGATGTCGCCTTTGGAACAACTTGTTGGAGAAAAAATCACAAGGGAAAACACCATGTTCTATATTTGTGGATGGCAAGGAACAATTGATGGGGTCATGGACTTTTTAACTCCAAAGGGTTTTGTGACTCTTCATGATAAACGCGAAGACGGAAGCTTTGAAGCAAAATACGAATCATACGGCTAAAATTTTTGGCAATAGATTGGGTCTATCCTTTTCTTAATATGAATTGCATCAAGGCTTCTTTGGAGTATTCGATTCCGTGTTCCTCACTAGAATGTTTACTGTATGCCACAAGCACCTTTGCAATATCTTCATCTTCTGCGATAAAATCGCACTCAAAACCATAATCTCTGCAGGTGAACTTTGCCATTACAAATATAACAAAAAATTTCCAGTATATATCTGGTGTCATTGGTTTTCAATTAGTATAACCTACACTTAGACGATCGTCCTTGAGACAGTTTACTGTTTCAAGGGGTTATCGGTTATCTTGATCTGATCCTTTTTTTGAATTGCTCACAGGTATAGAAACAATGCTTTCTACAACAGCCTTTGTTAACTCATCAATAATCTTAATTTTTTTCTCATCGGTTTCTCCTAACATCTGTATTGCCCTCTCTAATTCTTTTTTCCTTTATGTGTCTACGCTGGAAAACATGTCCTAAATCAGCGGTTCTGGTGCTAGTTGCATCATTGTTGCCTCAATAATTGGAACTTCATTACTAATCATTTTTTCCACAGCAAGAACTTCATCCTTTCTAGCTCTCAAACTTCTTTCTTCCCTCTCAAGAATTTGGTCTCTAAACATTAGTTTTGTTGCAGGAAACGAAGATACCTTCTCATCAACTAATCTTGGATCTGATATATCTAAGATCATCGTCCCCTTGGTTTTATTTTCCATAACAAGCTTTATTTTTTCATAAGTAATTACGAAATAATCTGCAGTAGTTGCGACAAATATAATTTCAAATTTATCGAATCCGGACAAAACATCTTCAAACTTTATTGGTTTACCACCCAGCGTTTTAGAAAAGCCTGTGGAACGTTCAATGGTTTTGCTTGTAATTTCAAACGGATATTTTTTTTCATTAAGAGATTTAGCAACCATGGATGCTGTTTCACCTGTTCCTATGATTAGAACACGTTTCTTTGCATCTAAACCTGCATGCGCCTCCGCAATTTTGACAGCGATATCTCCAATTGATGTGACTCCTTTACTAATTCCCGTAGACTCTCTGATACGTGTTGCAACCCCTATTGAACTGTCAAATAATTTATTCAAAATTCTTCCAGATGCATTAGATTGTTTGGCACTTGAAATTGCTGATTTTATTTGTTCAAGGATTCTTTCATTTCCTACAACCACTGATTCCAAACCGCATGCAAGTCTTAACAATTGATTGTAAACATGATCATTCTCATAAACCTCGAGAATTTGGTCAAAGTGGTCTACATCATATTCTTCTAGTCCTGTTAGCGATATCCACGTTTCTACGATTTTTCGTAAAACAAGTTCTCTTCCTTCTATCCTTCTTGCATCGGGGGCTTCCCCGATTTCCAGATTATTCACAATGAATACTTCAACTCTACTAGTAGTCTGAAGGATGACACATTCTGAAACACCCGGAATTTTTTTAAAGGATTCACATGCAGCTGCATTATCTTTGAAGACAAATCTTTCTAACTTATGAATTGGGATATTTTTGAAGGTGACTTTGAAATTTATTATTTTATATTTATTTTCGCTCATTTAGATCATCCGTTTATTCATGAATTTTAGCTCTTCCACCTTTTGCTGTGCGAAAAACATTCATACCAAAGTAGTAATTTTCATATAATGAATCCAAATATTTTAAATCTTGTTCAGTTCTGGCTATCTCATCTGGGATTGCGTTAGGATTATTTTTTAGTTGACTAAGTTTTTTCCTGGTTTCTTCAAAAAGTTCATTTAAACCAGATTCATAGTTCGATCTTCCACCAAATTCAGGACTAAGAATGAATTCTGGTTTGTATTGTGGGGTCTGATCTGTAGGAATCTCTACTTTTCTTGAGATCTCTTCTTGTTCATCTTCTGAAAGTACAGGTCTTGGTGGAACTAGTTCCTTTTTACTAAGGAAAAATTCTGGTTCTCCCATTTCTCGTCTAAATATACGCTCTTGATTATGTTTGTCAGTAAATGATGCGCTTGTAGCTTTTACTGTTGCCACCACCTTTTTTGCTTCTTCATATTCTTTCTGTGCTGCTGGTTCCGCTGCTGACTTTACTGCAGCTTCCTTTGCAGGCACTTCTGCTAATCGGGCTGCCTCTGCAGTTTTCAATTCATCTTTCTTTTTTGGTGGATTTTTTGGATTTTCAGCCGACATTGTAATTACATCATTTGGGGTTAAATTTTAAGTTTTTATATCGTCTTTTAAAGAGATATTTCAAATTCAAGTTAGCGAAGCTTTTTAAATAAATTAAACAAAGTTACAATATGTCACTTCTCTTAAAAGATCGTGTTTACACAATGGAATCCTCAACAGCAAAAAGGGGTGTTTATCCACTACACGGGTATAAGCTTGGTATTTATCGCTTGCCGGTAAAATTAGAGGAACCTTTAGAGATGAAATCAATTGTAGAGGGACTCAAAAAGACCTTTACAATGGACACGTATGCTGATAGGATTTACGCAACGTACACATGGATGGAGGAAAACATGGCAGACAGCGAGGCAAGAGGGTATGAAAAAGTCGAACTTTCCGTTACAGTTGAAATCGTAACAGGAGAAGTAATTGACATGATTTACCAAATCTTTCCAATTGAAAAGTTTGGTGACCCACAATGGGTAAAGGATTATCGCAAAAAGGCGGATCATTACGCAAAAATGATAATTGACACCATTTTACGAAATACCATTTTAGCAGATAAGATGATTGGATACTATGTCAAAACAAAAAAACTAGGACAAGATGTTGCTATTCAACAACTAGAAGAGCTCACACCACTTGCAAAAATCGTACCAGACGCAAAACCAAAAATAAAGATTGAAGAGTCCCAAGAAGTAGCAACAGTACAAGATGTAGGAGGGCCACTAGATGGTCCAAAACCTGGACCGATTGATGTGGAATATAAATCACATATGCGTCCGAGCTCCTCATTTGTTGTTCCAGCAAACAAGAATGTCATAAAGACATGGGGAAAAGGAGCTGATAACGGAAGACTGGGTGTTTGGGGAGAATATGTATCAGTTGATTTTGATATTTGTGTAGCAGATGGTGCATGTATTGATGCATGTCCTGTTAATGTCTATGAATGGTTTGATACTCCTGGCCACGCCGCATCTGAGAAAAAGCCGTTGATGGCGCGAGAGCCAGACTGTATATTTTGCTTGGCATGTGAAGGCGTATGTCCACCACAAGCAATAAAGATCTTTACAAAAAAATAATAAAAAACTATTGTCCGGTAGTTCAGACAGAGCGGTGTCATTTTAGACCCTCAATTGGCCGTAAATTAGCATATTTGTGGCATATTCAGTAGAGTAATTGGTGAGCTTTTAACAATTCGAGTTGATTAAATAATTAAACCAAGAATAAAACACATGGTAAAACAAACGACTCTTGATAGTTGGCTTTTACAACATTTTTCTGATCTTCTCAGAAAAGGAGCGTTAAACGTTGTAAAGACTGGAACCCCCATCGTACTTTACAGAAACATGATAGAAGAAGAAGAAGATTCACATGAAGAAACAGTTTGTACCTTAACTGAGGGACATGTGATTGTCCAAGTTGTAACGTCAGGAGGAGTCATAGTGCCAAGCTTTCAGCAACAATTTGTTTTCACGTTTGATCAATTTCCAGACTGGTTGATGCGAAAAAGCAAAGATCTCTTGCTGCAATGCGTTGATTTTCTTGAAGAACAACTAAAGTAACAGATTATAAAACCATAAAAATGAAAAGTTTTCATGCGGTTGTCAGAGTATCAAGCAAAAAGCTTGTTTGCTGAATACGGAATCCATATTCCAAAAGGATTAACTTCTACAAGCATAGAACAAGGCAGAAAAGATGCCAAAGTAATTGGGTTTCCTTTTGTCATAAAAGCCCAGATGGCAGTTGGTGGCAGAGGTAAAGCTGGCGCAATACAAAAATGTCATAATGCTGACGAGTTTGAGCTAAAATATCCAGAAATAATGCAAAAGATTGTCAAAGGAGAGAAAACAAAGGCAATCTTGTTAGAACAAATGCAAGAGTACAAAAAAGAATTGTATCTTTCCTTGTTCTTAAACAGAAGCAAAAGATGCTATACTGTAATTGCCTCATCAGAAGGTGGTGTTGAGATTGAATCAGTCAAAAACCAAGTCATACGCGAGGTAGGACTTGGCTACGTTGATAAAAATACTGCAGAAGAGGTTGCAAAGGCAATAGGCCTAAAGAATAACAGTATAGAAGAATTTGTAAATCTGGTTCAAAAATTATCAAAACTTACAGTTGAAAAAGAAGCTGAACTTGCAGAAATAAACCCCGTGGCAATACTAAATGACGGTACCTTACTTGCGCTTGATGGCAAAGTAATAATTGATGACAATGCCATGTTCAGACACGATGAGTTAAGAAAGTTCCAAGAAGTGTCTGAGCTTGAAGAGCGCGCTGAAAAAAGCGGTTTTTCATTGGTAGAACTTGATGGAAACATAGCAGTCGTAGGAAATGGTGCAGGACTTGTCATGTCATCACTTGACATGCTTTCAGATCATGGAGGAAAACCAGCTTGTTTTCTTGATGTTGGAGGAGGCGCAACAACAGAAACAGTTTACGAAGCTCTTACTTTGATTAGTAAAATGAAAAAAGTAAAAGGAATTCTTGTAAATCTTTACGGTGGAATTGTAAAAACAACAACGGTTGCAACTGCATTTATCAAAGCATATGAAGACAAAATAATTGACATACCAGTATTTGCAAGAATGTCTGGTGCAGAAGCTGAAAAATCAAAAGATATGCTAAAAGATTCTCGCACAAAGATGTGTGATACTGTAGAAGAAGCAATCAACGCAGCAGTAATTGGAGTGAATAAAAGTGGCTGACCTTTTTGAAATTTTAATTGGAAAGGAAGGAGAGAAAGACTATAAGAAAAAATCAGTAATAGTTCAAGGAATCACTGGCAAGTTTGGCTCTTTCCACACACAACAAATGATAGCATATGGAACAAACATTGTTGCAGGAGTAACACCAGGCAAAGGTGGCCAAAAGTTTGAAAACGTTCCAATTTATGAGACAGTAAAAGAAGCTGTTTCTGCTACTGGTGCAAAAATTTCCACAGTCTTTGTTCCTGCCAAGTTCTTCAAAGACGCAGCAATTGAGGCG
>Ga0209342_10006561_pt1 | contig 11773 bp, 12 predicted proteins | sample RifCSP16_2_FD_184023 | JGI IMG/M metagenome (GOLD analysis project Ga0209342, IMG submission 184023) | Soil microbial communities from Rifle, Colorado - Rifle CSP2_sed 16_2 (SPAdes) (version 2) | ecosystem: Environmental > Terrestrial > Deep subsurface > Rock core/Sediment | place: Rifle... | reverse complement strand
TGTGCTGGATGGATCCCGTCGGGCAGGGCTCCACGCACAGGCCGCAGAACATGCACTTCGCCTCGTCGATGTCGAACTGCGCCACCATGCGCTGCTTCGGGTTCGCCGGATCCTTCTCGAGGATGATCTGGATGCAGTTGATGGGGCAGGCGCGCTCGCAGGCCTGGCAGCCGGTGCAGATGCTGGCGTCCACCTCGAGGAATCCGCGATAGCGCGGGGGCAGCGTGTCGCGGACCGCGAGCTCGGTGCGGTCCGGGTACTGCGTCGTGATGGGCCGGCGCAGGAGGTGCGAGAGGGTGATCGAGAGCCCGTGCCAGAACGACTGGACGGTGTCCTTCACGTTCTCGAAGTACTCGGTCGCGGGAGGCGGCTGGGACATGGCGTCTTGAGGCCCTTACCAGTTGGAGAGGTCGACCCGGTCCCCGTGGACCGACCGGATGTTCGCGCGGACGCGGAGCAGCAGGAGCACGAAGACGGCGCATGCCGCGGCGCTGAGGGCGATCCCCGTCACGAGCTCGAGCCTGGCGACGGAGCTGGCGGCGATCTGCCAGAACAGCGTGAACGCGAAGCAGGCGAAGGCGATGGGGACCAGGTACTTCCAGCAGAGCGACATCATCTGGTCCACGCGGACGCGGGGCAGGGTCCAGCGTAGCCAGACCACCACGTTCGCGAGGGCGGCGCTCTTCACCGCGAAGACGAGCATCGACAGGGCGTTCAGGCCCCACCACGCAGGCGCAGGGAGGACGCCCGTGCCGCGCAGCGCGTCGATGTGCTCGGCCGAGACGCCGGGGATCTGCCAGCCGCCGAGGAAGAGGGTGGTGGAGAGGGCCGAGAGGACCCAGATGTTCCCGTACTCGGCGAGGACGTAGAGGCCCCACCGGAACCCCGAGTACTCGGTGAAGTAGCCGGCGACGAGCTCGGACTCGGCCTCGGGCAGGTCGAAGGGAGTGCGGTTCGCCTCCGCCAGCTGGCTCGTGAAGAAGATGAAGAAGGCGACGAGGGCGGCGGGGTTGCGGAAGATGAACCACTCCCAGGGCAGGCCGCCCTGGGCGCGGATGATCCCCTGCATGGAGAGCGTCCCCGCCATGGCGATGGGGACGAAGAGCGCGACGCCGGCCGGGATCTCGTAGGAGATGACCTGGGCAGCACCCCGCATGCCGCCGAAGAGCGCCCACTTCGAGTTCGAGGACCAGCCGGCCATGAGGATGCCCACCACCACCAGTGCGGTGACGGCCGTGATGTAGAAGATGCCGACGTTGAGGTCGGCCACGATGAGCGAGTGGCCGAAGGGGAGCGCGACGAAGGAGAGCCCGAACCCGACCATGACGAAGTACGGGGCGGCGCGGAAGAGGAGCGCGTCGGCCTCGGCGGGGATGAGGTCCTCCTTCAGGAGGAGCTTCACCGCGTCGCAGATCCAGACGAAGAAGCCGAGGAAGCCGGCGCGGTTCGGGCCGATGCGGTTCTGTATGCGGCCGGCGATGCGCCGCTCCCACCAGGAGACGACGCCGGAGAAGAGCGCGCCGTACGTCATCATGATGAGGCCGCACACCGCCAGGCCCGCGGCGTAGGCGAGGTCGCGCGCCCAGCCCGACGGCTCGGTGGCGCCGAACCACGACGCGAGCGCCGCGTCGATGACGTCCGCCTTCAGGAGCGTGGTCGCCACCATCACCACGCCGAGCAAGAGCACTGGGATGCCGACCAGCGCCGCCAGCGTGATGAAGACGAGGATCTTCGGCATCGCCTTGGGGGCGTAGCTGGAGAGCGAGCCGCGGCGATCGGTGTCGACTGCAGGAGCATTCATCGATCGATCTCCGGGGCCACGACGCCCGGGGGGTGCGGGGGGCGGCAAGCCCCCCGCGTCCAAGTCCGCGGCAAGCAGCGTTGCTCGACGTCGTGGGATGTGTTCATCGATCGATCTCCGGGGCCACGACGTCGAGCGACGCAATCAGGGCGATGAGGTCAGCGACCATGAGGCCGGGCGAGACGTCCTCGATGACGCTCATGGCGGTGAAGCTGCCGGTCCGGGAGCGCACGCGGTATGCCTTGTCGGTGCCGTCCGAGATCACGTAGTAGGCCATCTCGCCGCGCGCGGACTCGACGCGCGAGAGCGCCTCGCCGGCCTCGGGCTTGATGCGGCGCGGGACCTTCGCCATGATCTCGCCGTCGGGCATGGTCTGCAGCGCCTGGCGAACGATCTTCGAGGACTCGAGCATCTCGATGACGCGCACGTAGTACCGGTCGTAGGCGTCGCCGGAGATCCCGCGGAAGCCGCGCCCGACCGGCACCTCGAACTTGAAGTTCGGGTAGGCGCCGTAGGGCACGTCCCGGCGCACGTCCCAGTCCATCCCGGAGCCGCGCAGATTGGGGCCGACGAGCCCGTAGTCGATGGCGATCTCCCTGGGGATGACCGCCACGTTCGCCAGGCGCTTCACGTAGATGGAGTTGAAGGAGATGAGCCGGTCGAACTCCTGGACCATCGTGTCGAAGTGGTCGAGGAACCGGATGACGCGCTCGCTCCAGCCGGTCGGCATGTCGTACGCGACGCCGCCGATGCGGTGGTAGTTGTAAGTGAGCCGCGCGCCGCAGAGCATCTCGATGAGGTCGTTCAGCGTCTCGCGCTCGCGCAGCGCGTGAACGAGGGGCGTCGAGGCGCCGATGTCGCTGGCCATCGCGCCCACCGCCACGAGGTGGCTCGCGATCCGGCACAGCTCGCCGGAGACCGCTCGCAGCCACTGGGCCCGGGGCGGCGCCTGGACATTAAGGAGCTTCTCGACGGCGAGGGCGTAGCCCTCGTTGGCGAACATCGCCGCCACGTAGTCGATGCGGTCGGTGTAGGGCATGAACTGCCCGTACCCGACCATCTCCCCGATCTTCTCGATGGCGCGGTGGAGGTAGCCGATCTCCGGGATGGCCCGCTTCATCACCTCGCCGTCGGTCTCGACGAGGAAGTTCAAGACGCCGTGCGTCGAGGGGTGCTGCGGCCCGAAGTTGATGAGCATCGTGTCTTCGGGCTTGCCGGCGTGTCGGAGGATGAGCCTTTCCATGGGCGTCCGTCTCCTAGGCCTTGGCCGGCGCGGCAGGGGCGGGCGCCGCCGGGGGAGCGGCCTGCGCCGGCGGCGGGCGCGGATTCTCGGCGAGGCGCTTCTCGTCCAGGCGGCGGAGCTCAACGAGCGGGTTCTCACGCTCGTTCGAGATCCCGTGGTAGCCGCCCTGCTCCTGGTAGTCCTTGCGGAGCGGGAAGCCCTCCCAGTCGTCCGGCAAGAGGATGCGGCGCAGGTCGGGATGGCCGGTGAAGACGACCCCCAGGAGGTCGTAGCACTCGCGCTCCATCCAGTTGGCCGTCTTCCAGATGCTCTCGACCGAGGGCACGACCGGCTTCGCGCGGTCCGCCTCGACCTTGAGGACGATCCCGTGGCGGTGCCGGTACGAGGAGAGGTGGTAGACCACCTCGATCACGTTCCGCTTGGGCCAGTCGACGCCGGAGATGACGTTGCAGTGATCGAGCTCGATGCCGGTCGTCGTCTTGAGGAAGCGCGCCGCGTCGACGATCCGGTCGGCCCTGACGACCGCGAACGGGTCGATCTTGGGTTCGGAGAGCGGTCCCACCGCGTCTCCCAGCTCGGCCTGGAGCCTCTCGTGGATCTCGTTGACCTTCATCTGCCCTCTCGAGCCTTCGACGTGAGTCGAGGCGGGCGGCCCGCTCCCGGGTGGGCCCGCTCGCCTCGGCGCCATGACGAGCTACGCGGTTCGCGCAGCTCCCTGACCGGCCAGGCCACTCGGCCGCATCTTCGACTTCCAGTGCTCTCGCGAGACGATCTCCTGCAACCTCAGGAATCCCTCCGTGAGCGCCTCGGGCCGCGGCGGGCAGCCCGGGACGTAGACGTCGACCGGGATGACCTTGTCGACGCCCTTGCACACGGAGTAGGAGAGCTGGAAGAGGCCGCCGCAGTTGGCGCACGAGCCCATGGAGATGACGTACTTGGGCTCGGCCATCTGGTCGTAGAGGATCTTGCAGCGCTCGGCCATCTTGTAGGTCAAGGTGCCTGCGACGATCATGAAGTCCGACTGGCGGGGTGTCGCGCGGAAGACGGCGCCGAACCGGTCGAGATCGGCTCGCGGGCCACCGGTCTGCATGAGCTCGATGCCGCAGCAGGCGAGCCCGAAGAGCAGGTAGTGGAGCGAGTTCAGGCGAGCGAGGTTGATGATCTTGTCGAGCTGGCTCGTGTGGCTGAGCAGGACATCGCCAGCTCCAGTGACCATCGCTTCACGTGCGGCCATGTACCGGTGCTCCTTCGCTCTGCTCGCCTACCATCATGGAAACCACGATTAACCCTCGACTTCTTCCCGGGGTCGCCGCCCGTCAGGCCGCCCGCTTCCCTGTCGGCCGTGGCTCCGACGCCACGCCCGTCTGCAGCCGCTTCACCCACTCGAGATCGCGATGCGCCCACACCCAGATCAGGCCCACGACGAGGATGAGGGTGAAGAGGAGCAGCTCGCCGAGCGCGATGAAGCCCGCGGTAGGACTCCGCGCCACCCATTCCTTGAACACCGCCACGACCGGGAAGGTGAGCGCGATGTCCACCTCGAAGATCACGAAGACGAGCGCGATGAGGTAGAAGCGCGGGTTGAAATTCATCCAGGCGCGGCCGATGGGCTTCTCGCCGCACTCGTAGATGGTCGCCTTGGTAGCCTCGGGGAAGTGGGGACGTAGGAGGCGGCCTATCGTCAGGGCGACGAAGGCGAAGCCGATCGAGACGACCACGAAGGCGAGGACGGCACCGAATTCGAACCCCATGATGAGAGGGCTCCCAGGGCAGGAACTTGTGCCCCCGAGGTGTACGAGCGAGGAAGCGGGGCACCTATGCGGGCCCCCGGATTAGCGTGGTAGAACGTCGTATGTCAAGCTGTTCGCCCTTTGGATGTCTATCAGTTTTTTTGATGTCGCATTGGTCCACGAGGCACGGAGAGTACTTGCTCCCACGTTTGCCTTCCTGCTAGGTAGGGAAGCCCATGACCGCCCTCCAGGCGTACTTCCCGCTCGCCGTCGCCCTGGCCGTCGCGGGCGGGCTCGCGGCGGCGCTCGTGGGCCTCGCCGCTCTCCTCGGGCCTCGCCGCCCGAGCGCGGTGAAGCTGGCGCCGTTCGAGTGCGGCTCCGACCCCATCGGCAGCGCGCGCGAGCGCTTCGGCGTGAAGTTCTACATGATCGCCTTACTCTTCATCGTGTTCGACGTGGAGGCCGTGTTCGTCTATCCATGGGCGGTCCTCCTGAAGGAACTCGGGTGGGTCGGCTACGTGGAGATGGCGATCTTCGCCTTCACCCTCGTCGTCGGCCTCGCCTACGTGTGGAAGAAGGGCGCGCTCGACTGGGAGACGGAGTAGATGGCGACAGACACCGAGATCCTCCCCGGGATCACCACCCGCCGCGAAGAGGCGACCGGCTTCTTCCAGAAGCTGGTGTCGAGAGGGCTCGGCTGGGCCCGCAAGAACTCGCTCTGGCAGTACCCCTTCGTCACCGCCTGCTGCGGCATGGAGTACATGAGCGTCTGCTCGGCGCGCTACGACATCGCGCGCTTCGGGGCCGAAGTGCCGCGCTTCTCGCCGCGCCAGGCCGACATGCTCATGGTGGTGGGGACGGTGAACTGCAAGCAGGCCCCCATCCTCCAGCGCGTCTACGAGCAGATGGCCGAGCCGAAGTGGGTCGTCGCCTTCGGGGTGTGCGCGAGCTCCGGCGGCTTCTACGACAACTACGCCACGGTCCAGGGGATCGATCGCGTGATCCCGGTGGACGTGTACATCCCCGGCTGCCCGCCGCGGCCCGAGCAGGTCCTCGACGGGCTCATGCTCCTGCAGCGCAAGGTACAGAACCAGAGCCACAAGCTCATCGACCGCCTGCCGCGCCAGGTCCTCCCGGCCGGCGGCGAGCGGTAGGGGAGGGCCATGGCAAAGGCCGTCATCGAGGCGCTCGTCGCCCGGTTCCCTGACGACGTGTACGAGCCCTACGAGGGGGTGGGCGGCGACGACTGCGCCTTCGTCCGCAAGGACGGGATCGCCCGGGTGTGCGGCTTCCTGAAGGCCGACCCGGCGATGGCGTTCAACCTCGCGCCCTACATCACCGCCGTCGACTACCTCGGGGCGGAGCCGCGCTTCGAGGTCGTCTACAACCTCTACTCGACGAGGCACAACCACCGCGTGCGCCTGCGCGTGAAGGTGCCGGAGTCCGATCTCGACGTCGAGAGCGTCACGCCCGTCTGGGCGGGCGCCGACTGGTTCGAGCGCTACTGCTTCGACATGTACGGGATCCGCTTCCGCGCCCACCCCGACCTGCGCCGGCTCCTCATGTACGACGAGTTCGTGGGTCACCCGCTGCGGAAGGACTACCCGCTCCGCGGCCGGCAGCCTCTCGTGCCGGAGCGGGAGGTGAAGGACATCTACCGCGGCCCCGGCCCCGGCGGGCGCGACTAGCGCGCGAGGACCCATCATGGCGATCGACGACAAGCGGCCGGGAGGTCTCGAGACGCGCGACGACGACGCGCTCCACGCGCCGCTCGCGGGCAAGCGGATGGTGATCAACCTCGGCCCGAGCCACCCCGCCATGCACGGGGTCACGCGCGCGGTGACGACGCTCGAGGGCGAGAAGATCATCGACATGAAGCTCGACATCGGGTTCCTGCACCGAGGGTTCGAGAAGAGCTGCGAGAACGTGACCTGGGGCCAGGTCTTCCCGTACACGGACCGGCTCAACTACGTCTCGTCGACGATGAACAACGTGGGGTTCGCGCTGGCCGTCGAGAAGCTCTGTCGGATCGACGCGCCGGACCGGGCCAAGTACCTGCGCGTCGTGGTGAGCGAGCTGCACCGCATCTGCGACCACCTCACCCTGGTCTCCGCCATGGGCCTCGAGCTGGGCGCGATGACCGTGTTCCTCTACGGCGTCGAGGCCCGCGACCACCTCTACGACCGGCTGGCCGAGCTCTGCGGGGCGCGGCTCACCTCCAACTACGTGCGCGTGGGCGGGGTGGCGCGCGACGCGCCCGAGGGCTGGGTCGAGAAGACGCTCCAGTCGCTCGACCGCGTGGTGGAGCTGCGCGACCTCATCGACGCGCTCCTCACCCGGAACCGGATCTTCATCGACCGGACCCGCGGCACCGGGCGCGTCTCCCGCGAGGACGCGATCGACCTGGGCTTCACCGGCCCCTGCCTGCGCGGCTCCGGCGAGCCCTACGACGTGCGGAAGGCGGCGCCCTACCTCGTCTACGACCGGATCGACTTCGACATCCCGGTGGGCTCGAACGGCGACAACTTCGACCGGTACCTCATGCGGATCGAGGAGATGCGCCAGTCGGACAGCATCCTCCGGCAGTGCTTCACGCAGATGGAGCCCGGCGACATCGCGATCGCCGACTTCCGCTACGTCCTGCCGCCGAAGCCCCTCGTCTACGGCACGATCGAGGGGCTCATGGCGCACTTCAAGCTGGTGATGGAGGGGATCAAGGTGCCCGCGGGCGAGGTCTACAGCTACACCGAGGCGGCGAACGGCGAGCTGGGCTTCTACCTCGTCTCCGACGGCGGCGGCCGCCCCTACAAGATCGGCCTGCGCGCTCCGGGCTGGCCCATGCTGGCGGCCGTCCCGCGGATCATGAAGGGCGCGCTCCTCGCCGATCTCATCCCCACCTTCGACAGCATCAACATGATCGGCGGCGAGGTGGAGCAGTAGCCGCGTGTAAGGAGACCGAGCGATGGCCGACGAGAAGAAGCCTGCGCCGGCGCCCGCGGCCGCGCCCGCGCGGCCCGGACCGCCCCCGCCCAAGAACCCCGGCTTCGTGACCTGCACCATCGACGGGCGCGAGGTCGTGGCGAAGCCGGGGACGAACCTCATCGAGGCGGCGAAGTCGCTCGGGATCGAGGTCCCCTTCTACTGCTACCACAAGCGCCTCTCCGTCGCGGCCAACTGCCGGATGTGCCTGGTGGAGATGTCGAACGCGCCCATGGGCAAGCTCATGCCCGCCTGCCAGATGCCGGTGGCGGAGGGCATCACCGTCAAGACCGACACGCCGCGCGTGCGCGACCAGGTGCGCGCGGTGATGGAGTTCCTGCTGCTCAGCCACCCGGTCGACTGCGCCATCTGCGACCAGGCCGGAGAGTGCAAGCTGCAGGACTACTACATGAAGTACGACCAGAAGCCCTCGCGCCTGGACATCCCCAAGGTGGGGAAGGGGAAGCGCGTCGTGCTCGGGCCCACGGTCGTGCTCGACCAGGAGCGCTGCATCCTGTGCACGCGCTGCGTGCGCTTCATGCGCGAGGTGGCGAAGAAGCCGCAGCTCGGCGTCGCCGAGCGCGGCAACGAGTCGTTCATCACCACCTTCCCCGGCCAGCCGCTCGACTCGAAGTACTCGGGCAACGTGGTCGACATCTGCCCCGTGGGCGCGCTCACCTCGACCGACTTCCGCTTCCGCGGCCGGGTCTGGTTCATGTCGGCGGCGCGCAGCGTCTGCACCGGCTGCGCCCGCGGATGCAACGTCTTCCTCGACTACATGAAGGACACGACCTACCGCTACCGCCCGCGGGAGAACCAGGCCGTGAACGAGGAGTGGATGTGCGACGACGGGCGGCTCTCCTACAAGTACCTCAACGCCGACCGCGCCCTCGCGGCGCGTGAGGGCCGCGGTCCCGGCGGACGGGAGGTGGTCGCCGCGGCCGCCGCCACGGCCGCGGCGGCCGCCCTCCGGACGCACGCCGAGGCCGGCACGCTGGCGGCGCTCTTCTCGCCCGTCGCCTCCGTCGAGGACCTCCTGGTGGCGGCGGCGGTCGCGACCGAGGGGCTGAAGCTCACGGAGATCTACGTCGGCGGGCGCCCCGAGGGATGGAGCGACTCCTTCCTCAAGCGGGCCGACGAGAACCCGAACCGCCGCGGGCTGGAGCTCGTGGCCCACGCCTTCCAGCTCACGCTCAGGCCCTTCTCCGAGCTCACCGGCGCGATCGGGAGCGGCAAGGTGAAGGCGGTCTGGGCGGTCGGCGCCGAGATCCCGGACCCGGCGGCGGCGCCGCAGTTCGGGAAGCTGGAGGCGTTCGTGTGCCAGAGCTTCGGGCAAGGTGGCCTGGCGCGCGAGGCGACGGTCCTCTTGCCCGCCGCGCCCCACAGCGAGTCCGACGGGACGTTCGTCAACTTCGAGAGCCGGCCGCAGCGCTTCGAGCTCGCCTACTGGCCGCGCGGCGATTCGCGCCCGCACTGGCAGCTCGCCGCCGAGCTGGGCCGGGGCCTCGGCCTCACCCGGCGCTTCGGGAGCGCGCGCGAGGTCTGGAACGAGCTCGGGGGGCGGCTCTCGGGCGCGCTGCCCGGCTTCGAGTGGGACTCGCTGCCGTCGGTCGGCCTGCGCCGCGGGCTCCTGCCCCTCGCAGCCGGGACCGTGGACGGCCGCCTGCCTGGGTACCGCGAGCGCGTGCCCGCGAGCGCGGCCGGCGACACCCGGATGGATCTCCTGAGATGATTCGCGAACGTGCGAGCGCCCCACGGTGGGGGTTCGGGGGCGCAGCCCCCGATGTGAATGATGCGAAGCCGGCGGCCCGCTCGCGGCAGCGAGTGAGTGCGCCGAAGGCGCGCCGCCGGGCGCGATAGGAGGACGGCGTGCGGCGATTCCTGGGAATGGTGCTGTTCGCGATCCTCGGCCCGGGCGTGCTCGTGCTCCTGGCGCGCGCGTTCTACTACCTCGTCGCGGTGGCGGAGCACGTCGCCATCGGCCTGCTCGGGGCGCCGGCGACGTACGGGGCCGCGGTCGCGAACGTCGTCCTCCTCATGCTCGTCGTGGTGATGACCACCGCCGCCGCGCTGAGCGTGGCGGAGCGCAAGTGGTCGGCGCTCATCCAGAACCGCATCGGCCCGAACCGCATCCGCGTCTTCGGGAACCCGCTGGGCGGTATGCCATTCCTCCTGGCGGACGCGCTGAAGATGCTGACGAAGGAGAACATCGAGCCGTCCCAGCGCTCGAAGCTCCTCTTCGAGATCGCGCCCATGATCTCCTTCGCGCCGGCGTTCGCGCTCTTCGCGGTGGTGCCGGTCGGGCCGGAGGTCAATTACCGGGTGGGCGACGCCGTGCACCGGGTCGCGCTCCAGGTGGCCAGCATCGACGCCGGCCTGCTCTTCGTGTTCGGCGCCGCGTCGCTGGCGGTGTACGGCACGGCGCTCGCCGGGTGGGCGTCGAACTCGAAGCTCGCCATGCTGGGCGGCGTCCGCGCCAGCTCGCAGATGATCGGCTACGAGGTGTCCCTCGGCCTCTCGCTCGTGGGCTCGATGATGGCCTACCAGTCGCTGCGGCTCGAGCAGATGGTCCAGGCGCAGGGGCAGCTCCTGTGGGGGTTCCTCCCCGCGCTCGGCATCCTCCTGCAGCCGCTCGGTGCGCTCGTGTTCTTCACCTCCGCCTTCGCCGAGGTGAAGCGGGCCCCGTTCGACCTGCCCGAGGGCGAGAGCGAGATCGTGGGCTACTTCGTCGAGTACCCGGGCATGAAGTTCGGGATGATGTTCCTCGCCGAGTTCGTCGAGGTGGTGGTCCTCTCGGCCATCACCGCGGCCATCTTCTTCGGCGGCTGGCACCCCGTCATCTTCGAGGCGTGGCTGCGCGCGAACCTCGAGCCCGCCTGGTTCGCGGCGGTGTGCGCGGGCGTCTTCCTCACCAAGGTCGCCATCCTGTGCTGGGTGCAGCTCGCCATCCGCTTCACGCTCCCGCGCTTCCGCTTCGACCAGATCCAGACGCTGTGCTGGAAGGTCCTGCTCCCCACCACGCTCGCCAACGTCTTCGTGACGGGCGCGGCGATCCTCGTCGACCCCTCGCTCGAGCTCCTGGCCGCGATCGGCCTCCTGGAGCTCGTGGCGATGGTCGCGATCACCGTCGCCGCCAGCCGCCCCCGCGAGCCCGCCGCCCATCCGGTGGCGCACGCGGTCGCGCACCACTAGTCCAGAGGCAGGGAGAGCACCAGATGCCCTATCAGCTCCAGGACGCCGCCCCCGACCTCCGCGAGAGCATGTACTTCCCGGAGATCATCCGCGGGGTCGGCCTCATCATGAAGCAGTTCCTGCGCAACTTCTTCTTCGGGCGCGAGAGCAACCCCGACGTCCTCGCCCGGGATCGGAGCCTGTCGCAGAACGCGACCCTCCAGTACCCCGAGGAGCGGGTGCCGTACCCGCCGGGCTACCGCGGGCTCCACCGGCTCGTCCCGCGCGACGACGGCAAGCCCCGCTGCGTCGCCTGCTACATGTGCGCGACGGCCTGCCCCGCGCAGTGCATCTACATCGAGGCGGGCGAGCTCCCGGACGACCCCATCGAGAAGTACCCGACGAAGTTCGTCATCGACGAGCTGCGCTGCGTGGTGTGCGGCTTCTGCGTCGAGGCCTGCCCCAAGGACGCGATCCGGATGGACTCGGGCGAGCACGCTCCGCCTTCGTACGAGCGCTCGGCGCAGATCTGGGACGAGAAGCGGCTCCTCCGCGGGCCCCCCGTCTCCTACCTCTACGACCCGTGGCTGCGGCGCGGCGCCTCCTCCATCCCGCCCGAGAAGCTGGAGGAGATGCGGGCGAGGGCGCGGCCGTTCCACACCGTGGCCACCGACGAGTACGCCCAGACGCCGGGTTTCTCGGTGCGCGCGCTCGCGGCCGAGGCGCGGGAGCGGGCGGCGCGCGAGGGGAAGTAGAGCTCGTCAGCGGCGGGGCGTCACGTCGATCGGCTCGTCGGGCTCGCCCGCGCCCCGCCTCACCACGCGTATCGTCCCATCCGCGATCTTGCGC
>Ga0209342_10006560_pt1 | contig 11782 bp, 11 predicted proteins | sample RifCSP16_2_FD_184023 | JGI IMG/M metagenome (GOLD analysis project Ga0209342, IMG submission 184023) | Soil microbial communities from Rifle, Colorado - Rifle CSP2_sed 16_2 (SPAdes) (version 2) | ecosystem: Environmental > Terrestrial > Deep subsurface > Rock core/Sediment | place: Rifle... | reverse complement strand
CCGCTCCTTAGAATATGTCCCAAAACCTCCTTCCTTGTAGTTTTGGGACATCGGTCCCGAAACCTTTCAATAATTAAAGGAATCGGGTCTCCCGAAAACCTGCATTTTCCTCAGCTTTACTTCGAAAAATGGTGGTACCTCCTGTACCGCAAAGGCTGTCATGTCTCGGGACGAAAAACCTGGAGTTCCATCTCCCCGATAATCTCTGAATCCAACCGGGCCGTACCGCAAATCTCCGCGTACACGTCGTCTCTTTTATGGTCTTCTATTGATGTCACGATCTTTGAATTCACGGGTATCCTGTCCTTGAAAAAGCGGGCTTTCTTGATTCCCACAAGCCATCCCAGCTGGCCCGAGGGCGTTTTTTTATTCATTTCATGCCAGCCGAAATTCACCCCCGCGCTCTGGGCGACCAGCTCTATCAGAATGATCGGATGCACATATCCATCGTCGTACAGCGGCCAGCGCGGCGATACCGTGGCAGCCGTAACACAGTGACTGTCATCAAGCTCGATGATTTCCTCAATAAGCTTCATCGATTTCCGGTGCGGAATCAAGGCTTCAATATTAATATCAATCATAGATCGGTATCTGGTCCCCAGGATGGTATGATACCGTATGGCGGGGGTCCGTTTGATGTCAATAAAAATATCTTGACACGGTTTGCAGACAAAACGTATTTTTCTGATATTCACCTGGGTGTCGTATTTTCAATGTACACCATATTCGCGAGGAACATTAATGCAAAAACTGATTGCTGAACTGAAAGAAAAAATAATCGATACGCTTGACCTGATAGATGTCACCCCCGAAGATTTCAAAGAAAACGACCGCCTCGTGGGCGGCAAGCTGGGTATTGACTCCATCGACATATTAGAGCTCGCCATGATGATCGATAAGGATTACGGCATTAAAATCGACAATAAGGAGCTGGGCCAGAAGGTCTTCGCCACGCTCGGGACACTCGCGGAATACATCCACAAGAATCGAAAGGGGTAACCCCGTTGAACGGCATCAGGGTATTTATTACCGGGATGGGTGTGATGAGCCCATTGGGAAATGGGGTGCCTGATCTGCTTGATTCACTGAAAAAAAACCGCTCCGGGATAAAACCGCTCAGCCTCTTTCCGGCTTCTGCCGGAAACCTCTTCCCGGCAGGGGAAATAACCGGGTTCGAGCAGACCGATGAGGTTCCCCGGACGCATGGAATCGCTCTCGCCGCCGCGCGTGAAGCCCTCGCGGGCAGGAATCTCATCCCCGACGCAATCATTATCGGCACAACTACCGGTGGCATGCCCCGTACCGAAGAACTGCTTAAAAAAGGGGAAAAGGGAGCCGATCCCTATCGCTATCATTCGACGTCTTCCGTGGCCGAATACATCTCTGATGTATTGCAATGCACGGGGCTCGTGATTACCGTCACCACAGCATGCGCATCCGGCACCGCGGCGGTCAAGCTCGCACTGGAATTGCTGAGATCGGGCAAAGCCGGCCGCGTATTGGCGGGCGGCTCGGACGCACTCTGCCGGCTTACCTACTATGGATTCAACTCCCTGCAGCTTATAGATCCGATCGGCGCGCGTCCCCTTGACCGGTCGCGGCGCGGCATGACCGTTGCCGAAGGATCCGCCATGCTCCTCCTCGAAGCGGCGGAATCAGCTCCTTCCACGGCGATAGCCGAGGTCATGGGAGGAGGCCTGTCCTGCGATGCCCATCATCCCGCCACCCCCCAACCCGGGGGAGAGGGCGCGCTGTACGCCATGAAACGCGCCATTGCAGATGCGGGCATAACCGCAGCTGACATCGGTTACATCAACCTGCACGGCACCGGCACTCTGGATAACGATCTCGCAGAGGCCAGGGCCGTGTGCGCGCTTTTCGGGGAACATGTTCCGCTCCTGTCATCGGTGAAGGGAGCGACGGGCCACTCACTGGCGGCTGCTGGCGCGGTTGAAGCGGTCGTCTGTTCTCTGGCTGTACGAGACGGACTGGTGCCGGCCAATACCGGCTGCACCGAACCGGACCCCGCCCTGAACCTGCGGCCGGTGATGGAGCCTATGAGGAAAAAAATAAACGCGGTACTGTCCAACTCCTTCGGATTCGGCGGCAATAACGCCTGCCTGGTGCTGGGCGATCCCGGGATACGTCGCGCGATATCGCCGCACAAATCTGCATTCCGTTTCGAGGTCATGGGATCCGCCTGCGTGACCGGCGCCGGCGATATGGAAAAGACGCTGCACAATCTCAAACAGGGGAAAGATTGCTTCGGGACCCTGCCGCTTGCTGATATATCGAAAAAACTTCAGACGCGCGAGGTGCGACGGCTCAAGCGGCTGCCGCGTCTGTCCCTCGCCCTGGCTATGGACGCCGCCGGCAGCGCGGCTCAAAAGCCGTCATCGATTTTTTTCTCAACGTCATGGGGCCCCCTGTCTGAAACGCATGATTTTTTGACCAAGCTGTTTGAGTCGGACGAACAATTTACGAGCCCCACCGATTTCATCGGATCCGTTCACAACGCGCCTGCCGGGCAGGCGGCAATATGGCTGAAGGCGAACGGCGCGAATATCACCGTTACCGGCGGTGACTATTCCTTCGAACAGGCCCTGTTCGCTGCGGCACTGGCGGCCGAGGAGGAGAATCTGCTGATAATGGGCGCCGATGAATACCACGAAATACTCTCGCCCCTTTTTGACGGATCGGCACGCATCGGCCGAGTTCCCTCAGACGGCGGAGGCGCCCTGTGTCTCAAAAGAGGAACGGGATCTTCACGTGTTTTGATATCACCCCTTTTCTTTGAACGAAGCACTAATAATCGCGGGATCATGGAATCGCTGATGCGGTCCCTGGACGGCCCTGAACACGTCAGATCAGGCTATGCAGCGATTTTCGCAGGCATGCCTGCAGTCCATAAGGCTGAATGCAAAAAACAGCTTTCTGAATTCATATCCGGTACCGGTTTCAGTGGCCCGATCGTGGACTACCGGACGCTGCTCGGCGAATTCGGGTCAGCCACATCGGCCGCTGCCGCAATTGCCGTACGCTTCGCGCAGAACGGCGCCCTCCCCCCGGCGCTCGCGGGCGGCGCATCATGCACGCTTGCCGGCAAAGGCATCCTGATGCTGGGGCTCGGCAACTGCATAACCGCCATTGAAATACGCGCTTAGAATCATATGAAAGTACTGCTCATATCAGCCAATACCGTGCGAATACCCTACTATATTTATCCACTGGGGCTCGACTACGTGGCCGGCTCCATATCAGACAGACACACGGTCAGGATCGCCGATATCAACCTCGCTAAAGACGCGGCAACCCTTATTGACGTCATCGGGGAATACAAACCCGACATAATAGGCATTTCCCTGCGCAATATCGATAATACCGACGTTCACGAAACCAAGGCTTTCGCGAGGCAATACCGCGACCTCGTAGATGCGATCAGGAAAAGATCATCTGCCGTCATCATCCTCGGCGGGAGCGGGTTCACCATCTTCCCCGAACAGCTGATGGAACTGATCGGGGCGGATTTCGGGATCATCGGCGAGGGCGAGCGTCTGTCGCAGCTCCTGGACGCGCTGGAATCAGGAAGGGACGTTTCCGGTATTCCCGGGGTTATTGCCGGAACCTCAAAGAAGGCGTTTCCCCCTCCCCTCGACAAGGCCTTCAGGAGAACTCTCAACAGAAGCGAAATCGCGCAGTTTTACATCGACCGCGGTGGAATGCTCAACCTTCAGACGAAGCGCGGCTGCACGTATAACTGCATTTATTGCACCTACCCTCACATCGAAGGAGCGGATCTGCGACCCGTTCCGGCCGGGGAGGTCGCTGACACCGCTCTTGAGCTTGAGCGCGCAGGCGCGAAATATTTCTTCATCACCGATTCGGCGTTCAACTGCGATTATGAGCACAGCGCCGAAGTTGCCCGCGCCTTTAAGGAAAAAGGAGTGTCAATCCCCTGGGGCGCGTTCCTCGCGCCCACGAAACCGCCGCCGGATTATTACCGGACCCTGCGCGGCGCCGGCATGACCCACGCAGAATTCGGGACCGAGGCCCTGTCAGCCGCCATGCTTGCATCATACCGAAAGCCCTTCGGAGTGGACGATGTCCGTCGCGCTCATGCCGCAGCGGTCGACGCCGGCCTCCACGTCGCCCACTATCTCCTTCTCGGCGGGCCGGGCGAGACACGCGATACGCTCATCCAAACCCTGCGGAACGCGGAGGGCCTCGAAAGAACCGTCATCTTTTTCTTCTGCGGAATAAGGATCTATCCGCACACCAGGCTCTACGACATAGCCCTCCAAGAGGGCCAGATATCGGAATCCGACGACCTGCTGGAACCGGTATTCTATCAGTCACGGCATATCGCGAGCAATGAAATTTACCGGATCGTCGAAGAACACGCCCGGGGCAGGGAAAACTGGTTCATCGGATCGGGGGGCGGCCATACCGCCCGGCTGGTCGCCCGGCTCCACAAACAGGGCCGTACCGGCCCTCTGTGGGAGCATATGATCCGATGAGACGGGGGCCGACGATCGTTACTCTCGCGCCGGCACATATTACCGGCATGGCCGCATTTCAGGCGTCCTTTGTCCTGGCATTCATCGACATCCGCCTCGCTGCCGTACCCCTGGTTCTTTTTGTCGTAGCCTGCTTCATCGCTCCGTTTTTACCAAGCTTCAGCTTCTTTCTGCCCATTATAAGCCGCGGCAGAACAGGCCTCCGCGCCGTGGCCCTCACCTTCGACGACGGGCCGGACCCGGCGACCACAAGATCGCTGCTGGATCTCCTGGCGAAGCACGGAGCCCATGCAACATTTTTCGTCACGGGCCTTGCAGCCGCGGCGTATCCTGACCTGATCCGGCTGATCCTGTCTCGCGGCCACGACATCGGCAATCATTCATACCGTCACTCGCCCTGGCTCATGCTGAAAAGCGGCGAAGAGCTTCGTAAAGAAATTACATCAGCGCAGTCGGTCCTCCGGAAATTCAATATAACGCCCCTGGCGTTCAGACCGCCCGCGGGTATCACGAATCCGCGCCTCTGGCGCGCGCTCATCGAGTCGGGAATGTACTGCGTTAACTTCAGCTGCCGCGCCTTTGACGCCGGCAACCGGCGCGTGATCGGGCTTTCGAAAAAAATACTGAATAAGGCGCGACCCGGCGATATCATCCTTCTCCATGATGTTAATCCGGGAAGCGGGTTCGACGCCGGCGCCTGGATCATCGAAATCGAAAATATTTTTATCGGCCTGAAAAAAAAGGGCCTTGGCATACTGCCGCTCTCCAAAGTTATCGGGCGTCCGGTCATGGCGCATGCATCGTCGCATTCGGGCGGCGTCCCCAATCCGGCTGAAGCCTTTTATGATGGCATCGCGGCCGCGTATGACGCGGAACGGAACGGTGCGGTCGCCGGAATCGCAGCCCGGAAGGAACAGGAAGTATTCGAGTCACATCTGCTGAATCAGATCGCACCGCGACACCGAATACTGGAAATCGGCGCAGGCACCGGACGATTCACCATTCCCCTCGCCCGTCGGTGCGGTAAGATCACCGCGGTGGAATTGTCGGAAAACATGATGGCCATACTGAAAGAAAATGCGGCGCGGGAAAACGCATCCCGCATAGAATGCAGGACCGGAGACATCGAATTAATCGAGCTTAAGGGCACGTATGATGTCGTCTGCTCCTTCTCTTCTTTCGAATACATACCGGACCTGGATGAACTTTTCAAAAAAATATCGCAATGTATGAGCCCTGGCGGAATTTTTTATTTTACCACCGCGCACCGGTCCATGTTCCGGTTCTTCACCCAGATCGGGAACGCCATGAGACAGGGAATTTGGCTTCACGCGCGCACGAAGGGAAGCATCAAAAAATCTCTGGCAGGGGCTGGATTCATGCCAAGGACAATTTCTGCTCACGCCATGAAAACCTGCGTTTCGGGCGGCATGCTCCTTGAAGTGATTGCCGTCAAGGAATAGCGGGCGCCAGTATGCCTATCTCCGCAGACAATGCGGTTCGGCGCCTTCTCTCACTTTTGCGAGTCAATGGGCGATTCAATCGTATGGCTCTTTTCGAGCACCCCGGTATAAATGCCGGCCCCCCGCTCTGGCCACCTGTGCCCTGGTTTACCCCCATTTCTTGAGAATTTGCGGCTTTCACGCTCCCGCGCTTCCGCCATTATGTAAATATGCCTCATGTTTCCATTTCAGGGATAAATTTTTTAAAATAAGTTCCGGCCCCGGAATATCGCTGGAAAGGTAAAACGGGCATATTCTTTTTTTTCTTGACACGAATTTCCGCTTTTAATTTAGTTAAATCCGTCTTACTAGGCCCAAACTGAAGTAAAACATTAACAGAGATAATCGAGTTTACTGATAAAGTCATCGCACGAAACAGAAACGCGTTAAATCCGAATGAATAATACCTGGCATTTATTGAAAAACCTGAAGGAATCTGATACAAAAGAGATATCAGCCGAAACGACAATAGCACCTGATTCACTCTGGTTCAACGGCCATTTCCCCGGCTCACCGATTCTTCCCGGGATCGCCCAGCTCGCTCTTGTTTCCGATGCGCTCCATGAATTCGCACGAAGGAAGGGTGGGAACATTGCCATTATCGGAATAAGTCGGGTTCGCTTCAGGCAATTTATCAAGCCCAATGAATCCCTGCTGGTGAAAGCGGTACCGGAGGAAAATAACCCTTCCGTGTATAAGTTCAAAGTACTGGTAAACGGACAGGTTGCATGCAACGGCTTGATGGTGACGGCGCCGCGAAACGGCTGATGCTCGACCAAACACGAAATTTCCAACAGAGGAGGATGATACATGGCGAACAAAAAAATTCTTATTCGGGTGGCTGAAATTCTCATCGATGAATTGAAGCTGGAAGACGTGACGCCCGAAACATTCGCCCCCGAGGTCGATCTGATCGACGAGCTGGGTATCGACAGCATGGACCTTACCACTGTGGTCCTTGTTCTTCAAGATGAATACGGAATAACAATCGACGAGGATGATTACCCGAAGCTGAAAAATATCAAATTGATCACGGAATATATAGAAGAAAAGTTGAAGGAAAAATAAATATTCAGTACATTCTACTAATAAACAAATGGAAACAGGCCATGAATATTAAATACTCAAAAAATCCTTCCATTAATTCTGGCGCAATAGAAAGTAAAATGAAATTTTCAGAAATTATCGCCGATCCGGAGATCCGCGAGCGGTGGGAAAAAGTGCGCAGATATTTTTTCCTGAGGGAATCCACCTATGATATGACCAACCGGTGCAACATACGCTGCGACGGCTGTTATTATTACGAGGGGGAAAAGCAGTTCGCAAGGGAAAACAGGAACCCCGGGGACTGGCGCACCCTGATGGAGGCGGAAAAAAAGCGCGGCATCACCTACGTGGTCCTGGCCGGGGCCGAGCCGTCCCTGGTGCCGGAGCTCTGCCGGGTCAGTCACGATGTGATACCCCTCGGCAGCATAGCGACCAACGGGTTTAAGCGTATACCCGAATCGGTCGGATACAAAATCCATATTTCCGTGTGGGGAAACGACGCCACCAGCCAGCGGATCAGAAACGCGAAAAATCTTCTCCTCAAGCAGATCGAGAATTACGAAAGGGACCCCCGCGCCGTATGGGTATATACCTTCACCCGGGAGAATATAAACGAAATTTACGACGTGATGGAGAAGCTGTATAAACACGACTGCAAGGCCACGTTCAACGTATTCTCCGCTCCTGTCGGTTACGACGGGAAGCTCCGCCATAATCGCGAATCACTGTCCCGCACGCGAAGCGCCATGATGGACATCCTGGCAAAATATCCAAACCATGTCCTTTCTTCTCCGTATAATACAGTAGCGCACACGCATCCCTCCGGACTGCACGACCTGTACGGCTGTTCCTATCCGCGGATGAATCCGTCAACCGACATCGGCCTGGGCAGATCATTTCGACAGTACCGGACCGACCTGTCCTGGGACCGCAGCGCTTCCTGCTGCGTTCCCGACACCGATTGCGCCGACTGCCGGCACTACGCGTCCGGGAGCGCCGTTGTCACTGCACGGCTTTACCGCCACGCGACCGACCCGGAGTCCTTCAAGGCATGGCTCGACTACGTCGACACCTACCTCGCGGTATGGGTCATGGGATATGAAAAGGGAAAAAATCTGCTTGACCGCATAACCCCTCCTCCCGGGTTCGAGTTATAGGCGAGCGGCCGTTTGTACGCCAATTAATGAATAGAATGAGGAACATATCATGAATACCGTCAGTTCATTGCTGGATAAAGAATGGTATGAGCGATACAAGCGAATATCAAAACTGAACATCCGCAGTTCGATATACGACGTGACCAATAAATGCAATCTACGATGCAAGGGCTGCTTCTTTTTCTCATCAGATGAGCATAAGAAATCGCCGGATGAAATGGACATTCGGAAATGGGAGGATTTCGTCGATAAGGAAAAAAAGCGGGGCGTCAACCTAGCCATCTTGATCGGCGGCGAGCCGACCCTGTTTCTCGACCGTGTGGAGGCCTTCTACAAACGCCTCCCTACTTACTGCGCCACAAACGGAATCATCAAGGTGCCGCGGGACCGGTTCCCCGGTATGATGGTGGGGATATCGCTCTGGGGGGACGAAGAGGACGAGAAAACGCTCAGGGGGCGCGACACCTTCACCCAATCGCGAAAAAACTACGAGGGCGACCAGTACACCTATTACCTATACACCATAACGCCGAAGCAGATCGGCAGGATCGAGCGAATCATAAAAAAGATCGCCGACGTGGGCCTGAAGGTCCATATGCAACTCCTTTCCAACGACGAGGGCGTTGACGGCTTTTCCTGGACCGACCAGGAACTCTCTGCCATCCGGATTGAAATGGACGAGATGCTGGAGAAATACCCTGAAACGGTCATTTCATCGAAATACTATCATGAAATCATCACCACCGGAAAAATGCTGGGACGACCCTTCGGCTGGGACGAATGTCCCTCGGTGACGAAGCCTCTGGATACCCGGAACCCCCAACCGAAGCGCCTCATTGAATTCATACGCTGGGCCGCAGATTTACAAACCATGCACCGCTGCTGTACCTCGGAAACCAGGGACTGCTCCACCTGCAAGGACGGCGCCGCACACATGAGCTGGGTCATGGTGAACAAACGCGCCCATCTCCGCTCTGCCAGAAACCTCCAGAACTGGATCGAAGTCTACGAAATGTTCGGAAAGCTATACAAGTTCATACCCTGGTGATTATTCCCTGCACCCCTACCCCCCCGAGGGAGTAAAGGGGATTAAAATTTTTTGCACGTGCCCCCGCCTCGATGGGACAAGGAGGTCATCATGAACGATCTGAGAATTAATTTTGTAAGTAGTTAAATATAGCAAAAAGATACTGTCTATGGATTTAAAACAGCCGGTAATTTTAGGATATGATATGGTCTCCCCCCTGGGCACCGACATGGAAACCCAGTGGGGCCGCGCGGCCGCGGGCGAAAGCGGCGTAAACAGGCTGACGCGATTTCCTTTCAACGATGATTTTCCCGTGCAGATAGCCGGCCAGGTCGACGATATCGACGTCGCTCCTTTCCCGTTCTTAAGCCCGCGTGAAATGGCACACTGGACATCGCCGATATACAAACACGCGATGCTGGTTGCATACCGCGCGCTGATGAAAAGCGGCGTTCAAATCACGCCCGACCTGGCGCCGCGCGTGGGCATCACCTTCAGCACCGCGATCGGGGGACTCGACGCGGTCATCGCGGCAGACCGGCTCATGGTGAAAGAAGGAAAGACGCCACACCCGTTCACGAATCCCAACTCCTGTATAAACATGGTGGGAGGAAAAATTTCGATTCTGACTAAAGCGACCGGTCCCATAGCCGCCACCATCACCGCTTGCGCCACCGGATCCACCTCGATAATAATCGGGTCCATGTTCCTCCGGCAGGGCATAGCGGACGCGGTCATATGCGGCGCCGTGGATTTTCCGCTGGTAGCGCCGATCGTTGCGGGATTCGCCTCCATGAACGGCGCGTACAAGCACAAGAAAGACAAGCCTGAGCAGCCCGGGGATGCAAGCCGTCCCTTTTCCATCAACCGGCGCGGATTCATCGTATCGGAGGGAGCGGCCTGCATCATCATCGCAACCAGGGAATTCGCCGAGGCCCACGGAATGAAATATCGGCTGGCTATCGAGGGCTGGAGCATGACATCGGACGCTTACCATTTCGTTGCCCCAAACCCGGACACGGTAACCCGCTGCGTTGCCGAAAGCATCGCGTCCGCCGGCATACAGCCGGCCGACATCAACGCCATCAACGCCCACGGGACATCTACCAAAATAGGCGATAAAGTCGAATATGACGCCCTCTCTGCGGTTTTTGGCACGGCGATCCCGCCGGTTTCCGCGAACAAATCCCAGATCGGTCATGCTATGGGCGCGTCGAGCGGCATCGAATCGGTTTTCGCAATGGAGGGTATGCTCAAGGACACCCTCCTGCCCACGATAAATTATACGCCCGATCCGGAAATACCGATCGACTGCGTATCCGAAGGCGGACGCCGTCTCTCACAGGAGTTCGTTCTGAAAAACGCCTTCGGCTTCGGCGGGTGTAATTCATGCATCGTGTTCAGGCGGGTGAAATGAAAAGGCCGGCGTTATGTTTTTCAAACCTATCTATGAAAAAATTTATTTAAAATGTATTTCAGGACATCTACCTGGTTCTGCAGCACTTTCCCGAATGTCAATTCTCCGGGCGTGAGGGCCTGCTGATATAGATAGAATTGAATGAGAAGCCCGAAATTCCAAAGAATAAGCATAACAAATAGTGAATATAACAGCAATTTCAATTTTCGCATGGCGGTTATAAGGGAGGAAAGACCGAAAATAAATATAGGCGAACATTCAATGAATCCTCTCCCGCCAAATGAGGCGCCAAGCTCACGCGACCACCATGAAGAAATGAAATATAACTGCAAAATGAATATCGACAGCAGAATAATCCCAATTTTTTTATTGTTCTTTATAAAAAAAATAAATCCAATCAAACACAATAATATTATCGGTGTATATGATAACAAGCCGAACTTGAGGTTAAAAAGCACATCAAGGAATTTCGGGGATAAAAAATAAAATTTTTCGCTGGAATAGGTGTTAAGAAAAAATTTGCCATATAGTATATTCCACACAATGAATTGCGGTATCATGACTAAAAATATTCCCGAAATAAAAATGGATCCCTTGATGAAGCTGTAATAAATACGCTTGAATGAAAAGCCCGATTCAAATATTTCAATTAATAATTCAATAAACGGGAAGAGCATAAATAATCCATTCTGATACCGCATCATCAACATCAATCCGGATGCCATCCCAAGAAAAAAATAATGATAATTGTTTTTATTGCCGACATTGCGTATGCAGAGCCATAAGAAGAGAGAAACGGCAAAAAGTGATACCGCATGCGACATGGATGGCTCAAAAACCAGGTATGCGATTAGTGAAGAACTGAGAGTATAAACTAAAATCGATATCTGAATGGTTTTCGATTCAGAATAAAGCAGGCTTGTCTTATATATGAAAAATAATCCGATGATTCCATAAAAAATTGACGCAAAGCCTACGGCGATTTGATACAGCAATGAATAACCATCTGGCTGTAAATTAAAACCAAGCGAATTAAAAAAAAGAGTGAGGACATGGGCCACTAGAACAAATGGCGACCAGAGCAACGCCGGTCCGATTGGATACTTATTGGGAAC
>Ga0209342_10006555_pt1 | contig 11786 bp, 8 predicted proteins | sample RifCSP16_2_FD_184023 | JGI IMG/M metagenome (GOLD analysis project Ga0209342, IMG submission 184023) | Soil microbial communities from Rifle, Colorado - Rifle CSP2_sed 16_2 (SPAdes) (version 2) | ecosystem: Environmental > Terrestrial > Deep subsurface > Rock core/Sediment | place: Rifle... | reverse complement strand
CCTGGCGGACCTGCTGCGCAATCGCCTGCGCTTGACCGGCACCAAGGTCGCCTGTGAAGAATCAGAATGCGGGGCCTGCACCGTCCTGGTGGATGGCGAGCCGGTGTTGGCGTGCATGTACCCAGCCCAGCGGGCCTCCGGTAAAACTGTTCTGTCGATTGAAGGGTTGGCGCAAGAATTCGCCGGCCACAATGGAAAGACACACAGCCTTCACCCGTTGCAAGAGGCTTTCATCGAACATGGCGCTGTCCAGTGCGGCTTCTGCATCCCGGGGCAGGTCATGACCGCCCATGCTTTGTTGTCGCGCCAGCCAGATCCCTCGCAAGAGGAATTGCGCGTCGCGCTCAAAGACACCCTGTGTCGCTGTGGGGGTTATCCCAGCATTGAGTCTGCCATTCTCGCCGCGGCGCGTTCTTTAAACACCGGCCAGCCGGTGCAACCGCCGCGCATAGCCTCGTCTGCCAACGCCCACAACGTTGTGGGTCATACCCAGGTGCGGCCCGATGCAGTGGAAAAAGTCACCGGTTCAGCCCTTTATACCGATGACCTCGAATTCGATGGCATGCTCTTTGCCAAAGTCCGCCGCGCCGGAGTGCCGCATGCCATCTTGAAAAAGCTGGATATAACCAAGGCCAAGTCATTGCCAGGGGTGCTTGCCGTTTTGACCGCCGCGGACATCCCCGGCGAACACAACCACGGCTTGGTCTATTTCGATTGGCCGGTCCTCATCGGGGTAGGCGAACGCATTCGCTATGTAGGTGACGCCTTGGCTATCGTTGCGGCAGAAACGGGTGAACTTGCCGAACAAGCTGCAAACTTGATCGAGGCCGACTTTGAGCTGCAACCCGTGATCAGCAACCCAGTGCAAGCTCGCCAGGAAGGTGTGCCTCGACTGCATGAGAAGGGCAACTTGCTCAAGCACATTAAAGTGCGCAAAGGCGATGTGGAGCAGGGCTTTGCTGATTCAGACCTCATTTTGGAGCATACTTTCCACACACCCATTACCGAGCATGCCTTCCTCGAGCCGGAGTGCAGCATCGCGGTGCCCACGCCGGATGGGCGCATGGAGATCTACGTTGGTTCGCAGATCCCTTACCAGGACCGCTCTCAAGTGGCCCGCGTGCTGGACTGGCCTGAGAAGCGTGTGCGCATCGTGGGCCAATTGATGGGCGGCGGCTTTGGCGGCAAGGAAGACATCGCCGGGCAGATCCATGCCGCCCTGCTGGCCCAGGCCACAGGGCGCCCGGTGAAGTTGCTCTTCGATCGGCACGAAAGCATGCTGGTGCACCCCAAACGCCATGCCACCCAGATCCGTATCAAAGTGGGCGCCAGGCAGGATGGGCGCCTGGTTGCCATGCAAACTGAGCTCTACGGGGATACTGGCGCTTATGCCTCATTGGGCGATAAGGTGATGACCCGCGCCACCACCCACTCTGCCGGACCCTACGACATTCCCCATGTGCGCGCTGATTGCTATGCCATGTACACCAACAATCCACCGGCTGGCGCTTTCCGCGGCTTCGGCGTCACGCAATCGGCCTTCGCTGTCGAATCGATGATGGACATGCTGGCCGAAAAATTAACGATGAACCCGGTGGAGTTGCGCCAACTTAATGCCCTGGAGGTTGGCTCGGTTACCAATACCGGGCAAACCTTACGCGAGTCGGTCGGCCTGAAAGAGTGCGTGGATAAAGTGAACGCAGCCATGCGCCAGCTCACCCCCCAACCTTTCCAACCCAGAAGGGATCCGCAGGCGCCGCATCTGGTGCGCGCCTGGGGCCTGGCTGCCGCCTACAAAAACACCGGCCTGGGCGGCGGCGCGCCGGATAAGTCCGGCGCTGATTTGGAGTTGTTTGAGGACGGCACCCTGGAGGTGCGCAGTTCGGCTGCAGAGCTTGGCCAGGGGCTAGTCACTGTAATGCGCATGGTGGTCGCTGAGGAGCTGGCGGTGCCGCCCAACCAGGTGCGCGTCCTGGTGATGGACACCGATCTGACCCCTGACGGCGGTCCCACTACTGCTTCACGCCAGACTTACGTAACTGGTAATGCCGCCCGTTTGGCGGCCCAAACGTTACGCAACGCCATCACCGCCACGCTGGCTGAAAAATACGATATTGCTCCTGCGAAGATCCGCTTCAATGCGGGATCGGTGCATGTGAACGGGCATTCAATGCTGCTGGCCGACGTGGCCAAAGAGATGAAAGCCAAAGGACAGCAGCCGCGCGTCTTGTATCAGTATGAAGCGCCCAAGACCCAACCGCTTGGCGAGGGTGGTGATATGCACTTCGCCTTCTCGTTCGCTGCCCAGGCGGCGGAGGTGGAAGTCAATACCCTCACCGGCGAAGTGCGCGTGCTGCGTGTCATCGCCGCCAGCGATGTAGGCACCGTGGTTAATCCCCTGGGCTTGCAGGGGCAGGTCGAGGGTGGGGTGATGATGGGGCTGGGCAATGCCCTGACTGAAGAATTCATTGTCCAGGAAGGGCGCGTGGTCACCGACCATCTGGCGCGCTATCGTGTGCCGGGCATCATGCTGACCCCCGAAATAACCTCCATTGTGGTCGAGCATCCCACCGCGGACGGTCCTTACGGAGCCAAAGGGGTGGGTGAGGTGAGCAGCATTCCTACTACCCCTGCCATCACTAACGCCATTTACCATGCGGTGGGGGTGCGAATAGATAAATTGCCTGTTGACCAGGAATTGATCGCCAAAGCGCTCTGGCAAAGGCAATAAGCCGCTCGTTGCTCAACTGCCTGGGGGAGAAGTTGTAGTTGTTGTCATACCGCTTAAGCCCCCAACCACTACAACAACAACTTCTTTTATTCGAGTTGTCACTCTTCCTGTATACTTTTGGCTGGCCGCCATGACCCGCCTACCGTCCACCACCCACCGCCCTGTAACAAAACGCCTCGTTCTCGTAGCCGGCAACATTGGGGCCGGCAAAACTTCCCTGGCTGAAAAGCTGGGTGAGAAACTGGGTTGGCGCACCGGCTTCGAGAACGTCGAAATGAACCCCTATCTCAGCAAATTCTATGGGGATATGAAGACCTGGGCCTTTCACCTGCAGGTCTTCTTGCTGGGCCAGCGCGCCCAGCAGCACCTGGCTGCCTACCGCGCCGAACGATCCGCTATCCTGGACCGTAGCATCTACGAGGATTACCACATCTTCGCCCGCGCCCTGCACCGCCAGGGCGACCTGACCGCCGAGGACCTGGCAACCTATGAGCGCGTCTATCAGATGGTCACTGAAAGTCTTCCCTGGCCAGATCTGCTTATCTTCTTGCGCGCCCCGGTGGCCGCCCTGATGCAGCGCATCGGCAGCCGCGGCCGCAAGATGGAGGCTGGCATTACCCCAGAATATCTGCAATTGTTGGAAGATTTCTATGATGAGTGGCTGGCAGAGTTTGACCTGTGCCCGGTGCTCACCGTTCCCTCCGGCGATTTAGATTTTGTCAATCGCGCTCATCACTTAGATTTTGTCATTAAAAAAATCGAGGAGAAATTCTCCGGCAAAGAAGATGTAGTCTTCCCAGAACCTTAACCCCCGCTTGCATTCCGATAGAAATATTCCTTTTTATTCTTCTACAAAGTCCGCTGCGAAAAGCCCCATCTGCGGGATATCGGGCAATTTCGTCTGATACAACCAGCCGTCGAAGAACTCATCCAATTGGCTGCCGCTCACTTCTTCTGCCATGGCGATGAAATCCTCGGTGGAGACGTTGCTGTGGGCATAGCGAGCGTAGTAAGTCTTTAGGGTATCGAAGAATGCCCGATCGCCAAGCTCCAGGCGCAGGGCGTGCAGCGTCAGCGCCCCGCGGTAATAGACCGGATAACCGAACAAACCCTCCGGCCCCGGGTCACCTACCGTGCTGTTCTCGAAATACGAACCGTAGAGCGCGAATTCCTCGTACACACTGCTCAGGTTTTCGTCCAACACCTCGCGTCCGTAAGCATGCTCATTCCACAACTCGCTGGCATAGGTGGCAAAGCCCTCGTTGAGCCAGATATCCTTCCACGATTTCAGGCCAACGCTGTCGCCAAACCATTGGTGGGAGAGCTCGTGGGAAACCACTTCTTCGTAGGTAAAAGAATTACCCATCACGGTTAAAGTGGCCGTTTCCAATGAAAAGCTGAGATCGAGGTCATGCACCACCACACCATAGGCTTCGAAGGGGTAGGGACCAAACACCGTCTCAAAGAAATCTATCATTTCGTCCTGCAGGACAAAATCGTCGCGTACGTCCGGAGGAACGCCTTCGCCATAGTAATTGCGTATAGGCACACCGCTAGAACTGACCGACTCCTCAACGTCGAACTCACCAATGGCCAGTGTGACCAGATAAGGGGCAATGGGATCGCGCATCTCCCACAGGTAAGTACGGTCAGATCCTAAATCATTGGTCTCAACCAGCAATCCATTGGCGGCTACTTCATAGGGCTCGGCGACGTTGATAAGGAACGTATAGGTGGCCTTATCCAAGGGGTGCTCATTTACTGGATACCATGTGGAGGCGCCGGTGGGCTCACCGGCCACCATAACCCCATCACCGTAATACAGCCAGCCTTCGGAGTATTCAGGAAGTAGCTCCCGATCCACCCCTTCACCCGGCGTGCCCTGATAGTTGACCTCGATCTCGAGGGATTGGTCGGCTGTTACCGGCTGCGGAAGGTAGATGATCAATTCGGCGCCTTGGCGCTCGTAAAGGGCCTCTGTGCCATTTACGCGGAGGGAGGCAATATGCAAGCCGATAAATTCCAAATTAAGGCTGGTGAGCTGTTGAGTAGTCACCACTGAGAGCGTGGCTGTTCCCATAATCTCATTGCTCTCCAGATCCACAGAAAGGGCAAGGGTGTAATGCTGCACATCGTAGCCACCATTGCCGAGGTCTTCGAAGTAAGGGTCCCCCAAGCCATCTGGTCCTGGGAAGGGATTAGCGGGAGCCACGAAGGTGGGTGTGGGTTCCGGTGAACCCAACGGTTGCTGGGTGCGATGCGTAGGCGTGGCAGAGATGGCCGTCGGGAACAATACACCGCTGAACTCGGTGATGCTGGTGCAGGCCAAACTTACCGTCAGCAGGAAAGTGACGGCGATGGATAACTTGGTTTTTGGTGGCATACTCCCAAGTTTACCCCGGCGCTTTGCGGCTAGGGCAGAAAATTCTTAGAAGCGGCTCAGCACGGTGGCCGGGGTCGGTTGAGCTCCACCAAGTTCTTTGCCGTGCATACCCTGGTAGATGAAAACGGTCGCGCCTTCTTTGCCATGTTTCTTATCTACCCAGGCCTGGCCAGTCAGCGTGCCTCCTGCGTCCAGCGAACAGGAGGTGACTTCGCCGATATGTTTGCCTTCCTTATCCACCACCGGGTCGCCCAGGTGCGCCACGCGCACCCCAGGCGGGAAGCGGAAGCGTAGCACTTCGCGCTTACGCTTTTCTTCTTTGGCAATGTAGGCTGACCGGCCGATAAACCAAGGTTTATAGGTCTTGACAAAGGTGCGGAAGCCGGCATCAGCGGGGCTTAACTGCAGCGGCCCAGCCAGCTCTTGGCCATAGAGCGGCAGCCCGGCTTCGATGCGCAATGAATCGCGGGCGCCCAAGCCGATCGGTTTCAATGCATGCTTCTCACCGACTTGGAACAGCGCAGCCCAGAGCGCCACAGCTTTATCGGGATGCACGAAGAGCTCGAAGGACAGCGGCTCGCCGGTGTACCCGGTGCGTGAGATGATCAGGTCAAACCCGCCCAATGTTACCTGGGTGATCCCAAAGCGTTTCATTTTCTTGACGCGCTGTTTATCTGCTGAACTCGCCGACAGCCCCAATAAGATCTTGCGCGAGTTAGGTCCTTGCAACGCCAGGTCGACGCGCTGGTCCCTTCCCGAAGAACGGGCGCGCAGGTTGCGCAAGCGCACACTTCGCCCGAAGGCCAAAGCCCAGCGGCGTTGGCGGTCCACGCAGACATCTCCGGCGATCACCGCATTGAGCCAGGCCCAATCCTTATCGTCGTTGGCCGCGTTGACCACAATGAGGAAGTGCTCCTCGGCCAAGCGATAAACGAGCAGGTCGTCAATCACGTTGGCGTCCGGGTCCATGAAATGCGTGTACAACGATTGGCCAACTGCCAGGTCGGTAATGTCGTTCCCGCACACAGAGTCGAGGAAGGCGGCAGCTTGAGGTCCACGGGCGTCATAAACACCCATGTGAGCGACGTCGAAGAGTCCGGCAGCCTGGCGCACTGCCAGGTGTTCCTCACGCACACTGCTGTAGCGCAGCGGCATTTCCCAGCCGGCAAAGGGCACCAGCTTGGCCCCCAGGGCGGCGTGGGTTTCATAGAGCGGGGTTCGCTTGATGGCTGCGTCCGCCGGCGCTTGCCAGGCAAAGTCCGGCAACGGAGCTCCCGATCCTTTTTCGCCGCCGATCACGAACGGCTTGGGCGCGGAAGTTGGTTTGCCTTTTGGAGCCGCAACCTTATTTCTGGATTCCTCCACAATAACGGGGCCAGGCGCCTTGCGTTGCAAGTCCTCGGGATCGATGGTGACGTACCCATCGGAGAGGGCACGCAGCCATTCTGCGGCCAAGCCGAACTTGGCCCGCGGTACGCCCAGGAGGAAGCGGTCAGCTGCCAACTGTTTAATGCTGGCTTTGATCTCACCCCTTGGCGTGCGCAGCAGGGTCGCGCCAGCTGCACCTTTGCTCAAGCTATCCATGTCGGTGGTCACCGCAATGTTCAGCAATGCTGTGGCGTGCTTGCCGCTGATCTCCAAACCGACCCAGGCTGACCTGCTCTTGGGTTTGTCGTCGAGGTAATAAAAGTGAGGGTAGTTGTGCTGGGGTGGCTTGAAGTCAATTCCGGCGGCTTCGGCTAGTTCGCGCACACGTTGTTTTGCGTCCTGCAGCACGTTGAAATCAACTTTGGCGCGCAGGCTCAGACCATCCGCGGCGCGATCACGGTAAGGCTGGCAAGCCAGTAATACGTCGGCGATGATATCGGCCAACTGCACGCATTGCTTTTCCTTGAGACCGCGTTGGGTAATCCATGGGGTGCCGAAACGAATACCGGAAGGGTTGAGCGCCGATTTATCGCCTGGGATGGTGTTACGGTTAACCACGATGCCGGCTAGGTCCAAAATGCGGGCGGCCTGGTCCCCAGAGAGCGGCGTGCTGTCTGCACCTTTGACGGATTTGCAGTCCAGGTTTCCAAGGTGAGTATTGGTGCCGCCAAAGGGGATGCGGAAGCCGCGATCTTGCAGTTGACCGGTCAGCGCTGCGCAATTCTTAACCACTTGGGCTTGCAAGGCCTTGAATTCTTTCGTCCGAGCTATTTTGAAGGTGAGCGCTAGGGCGGCGAATACATTCACGTGCGGCCCGCCTTGTTCGCCGGGGAAAACGGCGCGGTCGATCTTCTCGGCCAGTGCCTTATCGGTGGTGAGGATGATCGCCCCGCGCGGTCCGTTGAGCGTTTTGTGGGTGGTCGAGGTAATGACGTGTGCATAGCCAATGGGGGAGGGATAAACTCCAGCGGCAATTAGTCCTGCCACGTGGGCAATGTCGGCCAGGAGGTACGCGCCCACTGAATCCGCAATCCGCCGCAGCGTAGCCCAATCAGCTGCCCATGGATAGGATGAGAAGCCCGCAATGAGCATCTTGGGCTTGTGGGTGGACGCTAATTCAGCAAGTTTTTCGTAATCGATTTTTTCGGTATCTGGGTTCACCGTGTACGACACGATGTTGTAATATTTGCCCGACCGATTGACCGGTGATCCATGGGAAAGATGGCCTCCGTGCAGCAAGTTCATGCCCATCACCGTGTCGCCTGGCTGCACCAGCGCGTGGTAGACGGCGTTATTGGCGGGTCCCCCGGAAAGCGCCTGCACGTTCACGTAGATCTGGTCGGCCGATACGGAGTTGGCCGCAAAGGTTTCCGCCACGCGGCGGCGCGCCAAGGCTTCCAGCACATCGGCATATTCCACGCCTTTGTAATAGCGTGGATCTGATTCGCGGCGGTAATGCCCCAGGCGCGCGGCGTAATCGCGGAGCTCGGCTTCTGGCAGCTGGCGAGAATCTTCATCGGGATAACCTTCGGCGTAAATGTTTTGGAAGGCCGAGGAGAGCGCCTCGCGCACTGCTTGCGGGGCGCTGCTTTCGCTGGGAATAAGGATAAGGCGGCGGTATTGCCGCTCGGCCTCAAGTTGAGTTAGCTCGTATACATCCGGGTCCAATGCGGCCAGCGAGCCGCGCAAAAGATAGTCCTGGGAGCGCTTTTTTGTGGGCATGTGTGAATTGTAACCTCAGGTACTAGTTAGAGAGTAGCCTGCGAGCGGCTATAATCAAAAAAACGAAAGAGGATCTATGGTGACCAGCAAGGCCAAGACGGTGGAGCAATATTTGCGCGAGCTGCCGGAAGACCGCCGGGATGCTATTGCGGGGGTTCGCAAAATTATCCTAAAGAATTTGCCATCAGGATACCAGGAGAGCATGCAGTGGAACATGATCGCTTATTGCATTCCATTGAAAGATTATCCCAACACATAATGCCCAACCTCTTGGGTACGCTGCTCTGGCTTTCCAAAAGAATTACAACTCACTTTATTTATTCAGCGTATATGGCGACCCTGCCACGGAGCAGTGGTTTAAACACAGGTTCAAGGCTGCGGGTAAAAAACTGGACACGGGGAAATCCTGCGTGCACTTCAAGAAATTGGACGACCTGCCATTGGATTTGATCGCCGAAACAATTGCCCGGGTTCCCAAAGACGTTTATATCAAGCACTACGAAGCCTCGCGTAGGTCCATCAAAAAGAAAAGCGATTAAAGAGAAAACGCCGGAGGTTTCGGCTGAGTTTCGCTATACGCTCCGACCAGTTCGCCTCTGGCCGGCGTAGCGTTCCCTAGCCGCTTTAGCTATACCGCTCATCGCGATAGCGATGGTTCTGGCTTCAGCCGATAAAGGCTGTTCCCGCAAGCCGTTCCCGTCGCGGGTAGCTAAAGGTATACTCCGGCGTTTCTTTCTACGCCTCATCTTAGCTTTATTACGGGTACGAAAAGCAGGAAATTGTCACAGGCTCGTAGTGACAATTGTCACGAACACGGCTAAAGCAGCGCTTGAAATCCAAGCATGGCAACCAAGGCTAGGGTGACTACAAGGCCGACCAGTTCCTTTGAAATATCCTGAATGGCGTCGGGTATCAACTCGGAAACCACCATCCACAACATGGCTCCAGCCGCCAAACCAAGGCCAAATGGAAGAAACGGCCGGAATAGGGTGACCAGCAAATAAGCCGGTACCGCCATGAGCGGTTGCGGCAAGCTCGAGAAGATACTCCACAAGCCGGCCTTGGCAGGAGAGGTGCCGCGGGGCACCAGCACCAGGCTGATGGCTAGGCCTTCGGGAATGTTGTGGATGGCTATCGCTGCCGTGATGAAGGCGCCCAGAGATTCGCCACCTCCGTATGCGACGCCGACGCCAATGCCCTCAGCAAAGGAATGCAGCGTCATCACTCCGATGATCATGAACGCTTTTAGGGATCCAGCTTCTCGGATGGAAGTTATATGCTCATTTTTGTCGTGTTTGAGACGCCAGTTAAGCGCCGTGATGATCAGGATCCCGCAGACCAGGCCGATGAGCAACAAGGGTCGGTCGATTAGCATGCCTGCGTTGATCAGGCCGATGGAGGCGCCTAGCATGAGGCCGCCCGCCAGGCCGTTGAAAATCCCCAGCCAGCGACGCGGGAACTGGCGTATAAGGAAGAAGGGCAGCGCTCCCAAGCCGGTGGCAATTGCCGTCAACAAGGCAGCCAAAAAGACTAGCCAGACGTTTTCAGTATCCAGTTCGATTAGCCTATCTGCCTGCGGGAACCCAGAATTATTCTTCTAACGGCCGCTTGAGCACGACCGAGAATTCTCCACTGAGGGAGCCTGAGCGAGTGACCAATTGCCAGCCTTCGGCGATCATGCCCTTCACGTATTGATAGGGGTCCCTGCCCTTGAGTTCGGCAGGCGGAACCAACTCACCGTCCACGACTTCGACTTCGCCGTGGGTGATTTTCAGCTCAAGGTACTCCCATTTCTGCATTGTTGACCTTAGCGTGCCTATCATAAGATACGTTGTTAAATTGCGCAACAATAACGGGGGGGATTATTGCCCGATCCAACTCAGTGGGCGAGATAGGACTCGAACCTACGACTTCTTCCTTGTAAGGGAAGCGCTCTAACCAACTGAGCTACTCGCCCGAATACCGCATTATACCTAGCAAATTCATGTGACGGACAAGCCATGCGGGAGGAAAGAGGATTCGCATCCAGGAAAGGGAGGCTGGCGATAAATCAGAAAGGAACAAAGGGTAACGTTTTTGATTTATTATTAACCATGTGTGCTTTCCTCGCCTTTTTCCTAACGTTTTGAGGAGATGAAAAAATGAAGAGCATATCTGAGAGACTTGAAAAAGCGCGCCAGGCTTATGCACACGGCGACGAAGCCGCCTCTGCGGCAGCCCACACGGCAGAGCGGATTGCCGAGGCCTCCGAGGAACATGGCGGTGCGGGCAGCCAATATCTCGGTGAGATGGTCTACGGTGGGTTGGATGGGATCATCACCACTTTTGCAGTCGTCAGCGGGGTAGCGGGCGCGCAACTGGGCACACCGGTCATTCTAATCCTAGGGCTGGCCAACCTTTTGGCGGATGGCTTCTCGATGGCAACGGGTGCGTACCTCTCCGCAAAAAGCGAACAGGAATACTATCGCAAGGAATGGGAGCGCGAGGCTTGGGAGGTGGAACACTTCCCTGATGGCGAGCGCGCCGAACTACAAGAGTTGTATGTTAAGCGAGGCTATACTCAGGAAGAAGCGCAGCAACTGGTTGAGATCCAAAGCCGCCAGCCGCGCCGCTGGGTCAAGGCGATGATGATAGATGAGCTGGGGATGTTGGAAGATGAACGCAATCCACTCTACAACGGCATGGCAACCTTCGGTTCATTCGTTGTCGCCGGGATTGTGCCATTGCTCATTTACTTAATTGGCTTGTTCACCCCCATCTCCGATTCCTTCGCCTTTCCAGCCACGATCATTTTATCGGGCTTGGCGCTCTTCGGCTTGGGCATGGCAAAGGTGACGGTGACAAAGCTAAATGTAATCCGCAGCGGATTTGAAATGCTCATTGTCGGTGGCTTGGCCGCCGTGGTTGCTTATATTGTCGGTGCACTGTTGAAAGGTATTGGCGCATAAGTTGAACAAGCCGCGCCAACATCCGGATTCGCTCAGGCAGAGGGTAATTGCCATTTTCTTCCTCGGGTTGCTGCTCCTGGCCGGGGTAGCTACCGTGATTGGCTGGGTTTTTGACGAGTGGGGAAGGATCCAGCTTGGGTAGATAGGTCAGATCTTTGGTCCAGCCTTAACGGTGGCAGGATTCGCTTTGGTCGTTTGGTCGGTCCAGGTCCAATATTCATTGGGCGAAGGCACGCCCGCCCCGATGGTTGCTACGCAGAGGCTGGTAAGCAGCGGGCCTTATGCGAACACGCGTAATCCAATGACCCTGGGCGCGTTATTGATGTATCTTGGGATCGGGATCTGGACAAGCTCTGCGGTTGTGGTCGCGCTGACCCTGATCGTCTTCAGCCTGTTGTTGGTTTATATCTACATTCACGAAACCCGAGAACTGAGTGAACGCTTTGGGGAAACCTACCTTGAATATAAAAAACACACCCCTTTTTTAATTCCTCGATTTTGGAACCGTCAGGGACAATAAGCTAGTCTAGATTATGTGCTGGGGTGGTTAACGTGAGATCTAACGCCATCTAAC
>Ga0209342_10006554_pt1 | contig 11786 bp, 8 predicted proteins | sample RifCSP16_2_FD_184023 | JGI IMG/M metagenome (GOLD analysis project Ga0209342, IMG submission 184023) | Soil microbial communities from Rifle, Colorado - Rifle CSP2_sed 16_2 (SPAdes) (version 2) | ecosystem: Environmental > Terrestrial > Deep subsurface > Rock core/Sediment | place: Rifle... | reverse complement strand
GTCAGCCCGAGGGAGCTGGCCGGGACTCTCGCCTACCGCGGCTTCTGGCAGATGGCGCGCCGCTACTGGCGCATGGGAACGTTCGAGATGTACCGCTCGCTGTCCAAGGGCGCCTTCGTGAAGGCACTCCAGCGGCTCGTCCCCGACCTCCGTCTCGAGGACGTCGAGCGCGGAGGCGCCGGCGTCCGGGCCCAGGCGGTGAGCCCCGACGGCGCGCTCGTCGACGACTTCCGGATCGTCGCCGACGCCGACGCGATCCACGTGCTGAACGCGCCCTCGCCCGCGGCGACGGCCTCCCTCGCGATCGGCCGCCACGTCGCCGGCCTCGCCGCCGAGACGTTCGGACTGAAGTAGCGTTTGCTCAGCCGCGGCTATCGCGCGAACGCGACGCAGACGACGCCCGCCAGCACGATGGACGCCCCCGCCAGCCGCGGCGCGAGCGTACCCTCGCCGAGCCAGAGAGTCCCGATGAACGCGGAGAAGAGGATCGAGAGCTCGCGCGCCGCCACGACGTACCCGACCTTCGACAGGCGGAAGGCATGGAGCACGAGGAGATAGCTCGTCAGGTTCATCGTGGACGCCACCAGGATCGTGCGCCAGTTGAGCCGCCACTCGCGCGCGAGCGCCCGACGGTCCGCGAGGACCACGGGGGCCAGGAGCGCGCTCATGCCGATGCCCATGAGGGCGAGGTACGGGAGCGGGTGCAGACGCGCGACGCCCGCCTTGTCCACGAGCGAGTAGGCCGCGATCGTGAGGCCGGTGGCGAGCGCCCACGCGGTCCCCGCGCCGCTCGCTCTCGGCGCGGCGCCGCTCCACGCGCCCGACGTCAGGTGGAGGCCCGCGATGCCTGCCACGACCAGCGCCACGCCGAGCGTGCCGAGCGGCGAGAGGCGCTCGTCGAAGAAGGCCAGCGCCAGGATCGGCACCAGCGCGACGCCGAGCCCGCGCGCGATCGGGTAGACGCGCGAGAAGTCGCCGTGGCGGTAGGCGCGCCCGAGCGCGAAGAAATAGACGGCGTGGATCACGATCGTGGCGACGACGAACGGCGCGGCGGCGAACGGAAAGCCGCCGTCGGGGAGCATCGCGAGGCCGACGGGCAGCAGGACGACGCTCGCGACCGACACCGAGGACCAGAGAAACACGAGCTGGTCCTGGGCGCGCTTGGCCAGCGCGTTCCAGACCGCGTGGATCAGCGCGGCGGCGACGACCAGGGCCAGCGCGGCGCCCGTCACACCGTCATGGTAGCGGAACTTCCGGTGGTTCGGGGCCGAAAATCCCTCTATTGACAGGGGTTTGCAAATCAAGTAGGATTCCACGCCTATGATCACTGTTCCCGCGCGCCGTGTAAAGCAGTTCGGCGTCGAGTTCTACCAGGCCGGCCTTTCCGCCAAGGATATCGACCGGTTGGTGAAGTTCGAGGTGCTCGGATACTCCGGGGGTCCGAGAGCGGCCGAGCCCCCGAAGAAGACCCGCATGAGCGCCCGCGCGCGCGTGAACTGGGACATGCTCGAGCGACGGATCGGCGAGAGCGAAATCGCCTACCAGCGGCCGGTCATCCGCCGGAAGATCGACGAGCTCGTGGCCTACTACCGCGAGTGCAAGGACGCGGCGACCCTCCCCGCGATCCCCGGCGCGGTCATCATCACCTCCGAGAAGCGCTTCACCTTCACGCCGATCGCGGGCCACCACGACCTCGGGTTGCTCCAGATCCCCGAGGAGCACGGCGTGCTGCGCGTGCTCGACGGCCAGCACCGGCTCCTGGCGCTCCACGCCCTCTCCCAGCAGGGCGAGAACATGAACATCGAGGTGCCCGCGGTGCTCTTCGACTCGCTCGACGCGCGCCAGATCGTCGAGCTGTTCGTGACGATCAACGCCAAGCACACCCGGCTGAACCCGTCGCACATCATCAGCCTCGCGGGCCGCAAGCTCTACCCCGACCCGAACCAAGCGCTCGCGCACGACGTGATCCGGTCGCTGAACGAGGACGAGACCTCGCCGCTCCACGGCGAGATCAAGATGCTCGGTACCGGGCGCGGACGCGTCAGCCAGGCGCCGCTCGCCGAGGAGATCGTCGACTTCCTGGAGACCGTCGAGAAGCTCGGCAGTGGCGGCCGAATCCAGGAGCTCCGGCAGGGCGCCAAGCGCTTCTTCCTGAACTACGTCAAGGCGCTCTCGACCACGTTCCCCAACGCGTGGGCGGGCCGGAAGTACTCGATCAAGACGGGCGCGGCGCTCCGCGCCTTCATCCGGGCGGCGCCGGACGTCATGGCCCGCGCACGGGAGCTCCGGCGCGACCCGTTCGACCTGAACGCGATCCGCGAGGCGATCAAGCCGTGGAGCGAGCGCCTGCGCGACCGCCGGTTCGAGACCGAGGGCGAGTGGAAGCTGAAGCTCGCCGGCGGCACGCGCGGGACCGTCGAGGTCCTCACGCGCGAGCTGCGCGAAGCGATCCGCTGAGATCCTGGGAGGGGGGCTTCGCCCCCCTTCCCAACCTCCCCCCTTCGATTGCGGCGGCAAAGCCGCCGCTCGAACAGCAGAAGCCCCGACCGATCAGACGGCGCAGGCCGTCCTGAGCGCCGCGATGTCCTCCGGCCCGTAGCCCAGCTCGCGGAGGATCTCGTCGGTGTGCTCGCCGTGCCGGGGCGCCGGGCGGCGGATGGCGCCGGGCGTGCGCGAGAGCGCGGCCGGGAGGCCCTGCACCCTCATCTCGCCGCGCTCGGGATGGCGCACGGGCTGGGCCATGCCGAGGTGCTGGATCTGCGGGTCCTCGAAGACCTGCTTGATGTTGTAGATCGGGCCCGAGGGCACGCCGGCACGGTTGAGCGCCTCGATCCACTCCGCGCTCGACTTCGTGACGAGCACCCGGTCCAGCTCCGCGTTCATCGCCTTGCGGTTCTTCGAGCGGGTGGCGAGCGTCTTGAAGCGCGGGTCGTCGATCAGGTGCCGGGCGCCGATGGCCTCACAGAGGCGCCGGTACATGACCTGGCCCGAGGCGGCGATGTTGATGTGGCCGTCGGCGGTCGTGAAGACGCCGGTGGGGATGCCGGTCGGATGGTCATTGCCCGCCTGGGGCGGGATCTCGCCGTCGATCAGCCAGCGCGCCGCCTGGAAGTCGAGCATCGTCACCATCGCCTGGAGGAGCGACGTGTGCACCCACTGGCCCCGGCCGGACGTCTCACGCTCGAGCAGCGCGACCAGGATGCCCTGGGCCAGGTAGAGCCCGGCGGTGAGGTCCGCCACCGGAATGCCGACGCGTACCGGCCCCTGGCCGGGGAGCCCCGTGATGGACATGAGGCCGCCCATGCCCTGGGCGATCTGGTCGTAGCCGGGCCGGTCCGCGTACGGGCCCGTCTGGCCGAAGCCCGAGATGGACCCGTAGACCAGGCGCGGGTTGATCGGCGAGAGCGCCTCGTAGTCGATCCCGAGCCGCGTCTTCACGTCGGGCCGGAAGTTCTCGACGAGGACGTCGGCGCGGGCGACGAGCTTCTTCAAGACTTCGATCCCCCGCGGGTGCTTGAGGTCGAGCGTCATCGCGCGCTTGTTCCGGTGGAGGTTCAGGAAGTCGAACCCCATCGCGGTGGAGTCGCCCTCGATCTCCTCGCGCGCCTCCACCTTGATGACGGCGGCGCCCAGGTCGGCGAGTTGGCGCACGGCGGTCGGGCCCGAGCGGGCGCGGGTGAGGTCGATGACGGTCAGGCGCTCGAGCGGCAGCGGCATCGTCGGGTCACTCCCAGGGAAAGTTGGCCTTCAGGATCTCGAACGTCTTCGTGCCGGCGGGGAGCTGCGCCGTCACCGTGTCGCCGACCTTCTTGCCGATGAGCGTACGCGCGAGCGGCGCCAGCACCGAGATGCGTCCCCGGGCGGGCTCGGTCTCGTCGGAACCGACGATCTGATAGCGGACCTCCTTGCCGGCCTCGTCCTCGAGCAGGACCGTCGAGCCGAAGGTCACGCGGTCGCCCGCGGTCGGCGGCTCGATGACCTCGGCGGCGCCCACCTTCGTCTCGAGCTCCGCGATCCGCCCCTCGATGAAGCTCTGCTTCTCGCGCGCGGCGTGGTATTCCGCGTTCTCCGACAGGTCGCCGTGCGCCCGCGCCTCGGCGATCGCCTTCGTGATGGTGGGCCGCGCGACGCGCTTGAGGCGATCGAGCTCCTCCCGGAGCTTCTCGTAGCCCGGACGGGTCATCGGCGTGCGCTGGACCGACATGGCCCTTACCTTAACACGCGCCCCCGAATGGTTTACCCTGTGAGGTCGGTGGCCTCGAACGTGTCCGCGATCCTCCTGAGCCTCGCCGTCCTGGTCGCGACGGCGGCGTGCAACCGGTCCCAGGCCCAGGCGCCTCCGGCCGGCGCGCAGCTCCGCCCCATCGCGGTCACGACCGGGCGCGCCGAGGCGCGCGCCGTCCAGCGCGCCGTCGAGACGAGCGGCAGCCTCACGGCGTGGGACGAGGTCGTCGCCAAGTCCGAGCAGCAGGGCACGATCGCCCGACTGCACGCCGACCTCGGCGACCGTGTCGCCGCCGGCGCCGTGCTCGCCGAGTACGACCGCCGCGAGTTCCAGCTCGCGGTGGACCAGGCCCAGGCCGAGCTCAACGGGACGCGCGAGAACCTGGCGCGAGCCCGCGCGAACGCGACGGCGACGGAGGCGCAGCTCCGGCGTGTCCGCGACACGCTCGCGACCCTGGAGGCCGACGTGGCGCGCGCCCAGTCCCAGCTCGACTGGACGGCGTCCGAGATGGAGCGCACGAAGCAGCTCTTCGCCAGGGATCTCATCGCCGCGCGCGACGTGGACAGCGCGCGAAACCAGTACAACATCGCCGCCGCCCAGCTCACGGCGGCGAAGATGGCGGTGGCCCAGCATCCCGACCAGGTCCGCGTCGCCGAGGCGCAGCTCCTGTCGGACCAGGCCGCCGTGAAGAACGCCGAGGCCCTCGTGCGGCAGCGTGAGGCGACGCTCGCGCTCGCTCAGAAGCGGCTCGGCGACACGACCGTCCGCGCGCCGATCGCCGGGCTCATCGCCAAGCGTCACCTCAACGCGGGCGAGTTCGTCAAGGACAACACCGCGCTCTTCACGCTCGTCGTCGCGAACCCGCTGAAGTACGTGGGCACCGTCCCCGAGCGCCAGGCGCCCGAGCTGCACGACGGCCAGACGCTGCGCCTCACCGTGGAGGCGTACGGCGACAAGGCGTTCACGGGGACCGTCACGCGCCTGGCGCCCGCCGTGGACGTCCAGACGCGCACGCTCGTCCTCGAGGCGCGGGTGCCCAATCAGGACGGCGCGCTCCGCCCGGGCTTCTTCGCGAAGGGCAGCGTGCTCACGCGGCAGGACCCGGCCGCCGTCTTCGTCCCCGGCGAGTCTGTCACCTCCATCGCGGGCATCACCAAGGTCTTCGTGGTCGCCGACGGCCGAGCGCAGGAGCGCCTCGTCCGGCTCGGCGCGCGCCAGGGCACGTGGGTGGAGATCGCGGACGGCGTGAAGGCCGGCGAGACCGTCGCCACCTCCAACCTCGCCGCACTCTTCAACGGCGCGCCCGTCGAGCTCCCGCGCGGGCGCTGAGCCCGGACGATGGGCGTCCTCGAGGTCTTCGTCCGGCGGCCGGTCTTCACGACGATGCTGCTCGCCTCGCTCGTCGTCCTCGGCCTCGCCTCGTTCGCGCAGCTCGGCGTGGACATCTTCCCGAAGGTGGACCTCCCGACGATCACGATCACCACGCGGCTGCCCGGCGCCAGCCCCGAGGAGATCGAGAGCCAGATCACCAAGCCGATCGAGGAGGCGGTGAACACCATCGCGGGTCTCGACGAGCTGCGCTCGTCCACCATCGAGGGTCAGTCGCAGGTCTTCGTCACCTTCATTCTCGAGCGCAACGTCCAGGAGGCGGCGAACGACGTCCGCGAGAAGGTCGCGACGATCCTCGCGCGCTTCCCGCAGTCCACCGAGCCACCGATCGTCGAGAAGGTGGACCCGGACTCGGCGCCCGTGCTCGCGGTCGTCGTCTCGGGTCAGCGCTCCGCGCGGGAGATCACCGAGATCGCCGACAAGCGGATCAAGCGTCAGCTCGAGACCGTGAAGGACGTCGGCGCCATCACGCTCGTCGGCGCGCGCAAGCGCGAGATCCAGATCCTCGTAGACCCGCACCAGCTCTCGGCCTACAGCCTGTCGATCGCGCACGTGAAGGAGGCGCTGGCGCGGCAGAACGTCGAGATCCCCGGCGGGCGGCTCACGGGCGGCGGGCGCGAAGAGGGCGTCCGCACCCTCGGCCGGATCGAGTCGCCGCAGGGGTTCGAGGAGCTGATCGTCGCCGACCTCAAGACCGGGCCGGTTCGCGTCCGTGACATCGCGACGGTCGTGGACGGCGAAGAGGAGGCCCGCACGCTGGCGCGCCTCAACGGCCGCAACGCGGTGTCACTCGTCATCCGCAAGCAGTCGGGCACGAACACGGTCGCCGTCGTGGACCGCCTCAAGGCGAAGCTCGACGAGATCCAGAAGGGGCTGCCCCAGGACCTCCGCTTCGAGATCGTCCGCGACCTCTCGCGCTTCATCAAGCGGAGCTTCGACGAGGTGAAGGACCACGTGCTGCTCGGCGGCCTCCTCGCGAGCCTCATCGTGGCGGTCTTCATCGGCAACCTCGTCTGGTGGGAGACGGCGGCCGTCGCGGGGATCACGGCGGCCGTCGCCGCCGCGTTCCTGACCGGCAATCACGCGCTCCTCCTCGGCACGACCGTCGCCTGCAGCGCCGTCACGATGATCTTCTTCGCGGCCAGCCGGAAGCTCCGCCCCGCCTTCGTCGCCGCGCTCGCGATCCCCTGCTCCATCATCGCCACGTTCACGGCGATGCGGGCGGCCGGCTTCACGCTCAACAACTTGACGATGCTCGGGCTCTCGCTCTCGACCGGCATCGTCATCGACGACGCGATCATCGTGCTGGAAAACATCTACCGGCACATCGACGAGGAGGGGCGCACGCCGTTCCAGGCCGCGATCTCGGGCACGCGCGAGATCTCGCTGGCCGTCATGGCCACGACCATCTCGCTGGTCGTGATCTTCTTGCCTGTCGCGTTCATGGGCGGCCTCGTCGGCAAGTTCTGGAACTCGTTCGGCCTCACCGCGACCTTTGCGATCATGGTCTCCCTGCTCGTGGCGTTCACGCTGACGCCGATGCTCGCCGCGCGCATCTTCGCCCCCCGCGAGGCGGAACCGTCCACTGCCGCGCCGGGGGCGATGCACGGCGGGAACGGCGGCTCGTACCGCCGCCTGGAGGCGGCGTACGAGCGGCTCCTCGCCTGGAGCCTCCACCGCCGCTGGATCATCGTCCTCCTCTGCGTGGCGATCTTCGTCTCGGGCTGGTACCTCCTGACGCGGTCCCGGCTCGAATTCGTCGTGGACGACGACATGAGCGAGTTCGAGGTCGTCGCCGAGGCGCCCCCGGGCTCCTCGCTCGAGCGGACGGGGGAGCTCATCCAGCAGATGGAGGCGGAGATCCGCACGGTGCCCGAGGTCATCACGCTCTTCGTGACGGCGGGCGTGCGCGGGCCGTACCAGTCGAGCGTCTCGGACATCTCGATCTACGTCGGCCTCACCCACCTGACCGAGCGCACGCGCTCCCAGCAGGCGCTCATGCAGGACGTCCGCCGGCGCCTCGCCGCGTTCCCCGGCATGCGCGTCAGCATCCAGAACATCAGCCTCATCGGCGGCGGCGGCTTCCGCCAGACGCCCTTCAACCTGATCCTGCGCGGGCCAGACCTCGGCCGGCTCGAGCAGTACGCGCGCAACGTCATCAAGGAGCTCGCGACGAGGCACGGGTTCGTGGACCTCGACACCGGCCAGGCGCTGCGCCAGCCCGAGGTCCAGGTGCGCATCGACCGGCAGAAGGCCTCCGACCTCGGCGTGCGCGTGGACACCGTGGCCGGGGCGCTCCGCACGATGGTCGGCGGCGAGAAGGTCGGCTTCTACCGCGAGCTCGACGAGCAGTACGACGTGCGCCTGCGCCTGCGCGAAGCGTTCCGGGAGCGTCCCGAGGCGCTCGAGAACCTCTTCGTGCCCGCGGGCGACGGCCGGCTCGTGCGGCTCTCGAACCTCACGACGCTCGCGAGCGGGATGAGCCCGGGCCAGATCGAGCGCTACGCCCAGGAGCGCTCGATCACGATCATCTCGAACCTCTACGAGAAACCCCTCGCCGACGCCTTCAAGGACGCCTACGCCGCCGTGGTCCGGCAGCGGCTGCCCCCCGAGTACGGCATCGTCACGACCGGCCGGGGCAAGCTCCTCCAGGAGGCGATCGCGAACTTCTTCATCGCGTTCCTCCTGTCCCTCGCCTTCATCTACATCGTGCTGGCGGCGCAGTTCGAGTCGTTCGTCCACCCGATCACGATCATGGTGTCCATGTTCCTGGCGATCCCGTTCGGCCTGCTCACCCTGCTCGTCCTCGGCAAGACCCTCAACATCTACTCGATCATGGGGTTCTTCCTCCTGATGGGCGTCGTCAAGAAGAACGCGATCCTCCAGGTGGACTACACGAACGTGCTCCGCGCGCGCGGCCTCGACCGTACGGAGGCGCAGCTGGAGGCCGACCGCGCCAGGCTCCGGCCGATCCTCATGACCACGGCGGCCATCATCGCGGGCATGCTGCCGGTGGCGCTCGGCCGGGGTGACGGCTCGGCCTCGCGCGCGTCGCTGGCGACCGTCGTGGTGGGCGGGCAGGCGCTCTGCCTGCTCGTCACGCTGATCGTGACGCCGGTGGTCTACTCGATGTTCGACGACCTCACCGGCCTGCGCGCCTTCTCCTGGATCAGGTTCCCGCGCCTGCGCCGGGGTCCCTGGGCCCGGCCCCTCCGCGAGGGGACCAGCCCGCTCGGCTGAACCCGCCTCCGACCCCGGCGCTACCCCCGGCTCGACGGGAACCGGTGGACCTCCACCTTCGCGCCGGCGCGCGCGCCGGCGATCCACGACTCCCACGCCTGGCTCTGCCTTTGCGCCAGGACCTCCTTCAGGATCTTGTCGTGCTCGGCCGGGAGCGCGCTCATGTCCGGCGGCACGCGCTCGAGCACCTTCAGCACGTAGTAGCCCTGCTGGGTCTTCACGGGCGCGGTGAGCCCGCCGGCGGGCGTCTGCAGCGCGGCCAGCATCGCATCGCCCGGCAGCTTCTCGGCAGGCTTCTGGCGAGAGAAGCGCGGCGCCTCACCCGTCGTGGCGCCGGCCTTCCTCGCGGTGGCGGCCAGGTCGCCGGCCTTGGCATCGGCCGCGACCTGCGTGGCGCGCTCGAGGGCGACCGCCTCCGCCTTCTGTCGCTTCACCACCACCAGGACTTTGTCCCGGACCTCGGCGAGCGGTGGCACGCCGGCGGGAATCATCTCGACCACCTTGAGCAGGACGAGCGCGGCCGGCGTCTTGACCGGCGGCGAGACGCCGCCCAGCGCCAGCGCGAACGCGGCGTCCTCCAGCGGCTCGGGCGTGCCGAGCCTGGCGAGGCGGTCCCCGCGCGCGACCGTGGACTCCGCCGGGACCAGGCCGAGCTTCTTCGCCTCGGCCACGAAGTCTTTCGCCACCTGGAGCGGCGGCCGAACCTCGTCCACGCGCGCCTGCATCGCGCGGTCCGCGGCCTCGCCGCCGAGGCGGTCGCGGATCTGCGCCGCGACCTCCTTCAGGGGCTTGCGCCCGCCCTCACGCACCTCCGCCACCTTGATCGCGTGGAAGCCGAACGGCGTGCGCACGGGCTCGGCCGAGAGTTCTCCCTTCCGGAGCTTGAAGAGCGCCTGCTCGAACTGCGGGACCATCTCGCCCTGGGTGACGACGCCGAGGTCGCCGCCGGTCGGCGCCGAGGCCGGATCCTCGGAGAGCTCCTTCGCGAGTTTCGCGAAGTCCTCACCGGCCCGCGCCCGGCGGATGGCGTCGGCGATCTTGGCCCGCGCCTTGTCCTCCGCCTCGCTCCCGCCCGTCTCGGGGACGCGCGCCAGGATGTGGGCGGCGCGCGCCTGCCGGGGCGCCTCGAACTCCCTGGGGTTGGCGTGGTAGTACCGCTCGACGTCGGCGTCGGCGACCGGCTTCAGGAAATCTCTCTGGGCGAACGTGACGGACTGGATGCGCCGCCGCTCGGGCTGCCGGAACTCGTCCGCGTTCCCGGCGAGGTAGGCCTGAAGCTCCCCGTCCGTCGTCTGCGCGGCGGCGATCAGCGGCGTCAGCTCCACGAGCGCCCAGGTCGCACGGACCTCCTCGCGGCGAAGGACGAAGGCGTGCTCGACCTCCGCCGGCGAGACCTTCACTCCGCCGCGCACCACGCCCTCCACCTTGAGCCGCGTGAGCTCGCGGCGGACGTCGCTCTCGAACGCGGTCGCCGTGAGCCCGCGCCGCTTGAGGAACTCCTGGTAGCGTCGGAGGGCGAAGCGGCCGCCCTCGTGGAACGCCGGGAAGGCCTGGATCTGGGCGTTCAGCTCCTCGTCCGAGACCTCGAGCCCCTCCTTGCGGGCCCGGTGCACGATCACCGCTTCCTGGACGAGGTCGTTGACGACTTGCTGCGGGATCCCGAGCCGCTCGGCCAGCTCCTGCGAGAAGCGATCCCGGTAGATCTGGCTGTACGCCTCCACGTACGCCTGGTAACGCCGCTGGTAGCGCTCGAACGGGATCGACTCGCCGTCGACGGTGGCGACCGCGTCTCGAGCCGCGCCGCCGCCGTTCATCCCGCCCGAGCCGAACAGGAACAGCGACGCCACGAACGCCGCGATCACCAGCAGCAGGCCGATCTGAAGGGCCCTCCTGTACCGCCGCATCATCGTGATCATCTGCGCGCGTTACTCCTCGGGCTCGCGATGGGGCAGGCGCGGCGCCCGTGAGCCGCCCTCCTCCGGCACCACCCGACGCGCCACGGTGACGAACCCGGTGTGCGCGACCATGCGGTGGAACGGCCGGACCGACTGGCCCTCGATGTTCCAGGGTCGGTAGAGCGTCTCGAAGGTCTCGATCAGCGCCCAATGCCGCTCGCGCTGGAGCGCCTCGACGGTCTGCTGGGACTGGATGATCGTCGGCACGTAACTGAGAAAGATCCCGCCCGGCCTGAGCACCCCGGCGACGGGCGTCGTGAGCTTCCAGGGCTCCGGCAGGTCGAGCAGCAGCCGATCGACGGGTGGCTCCTCGGCGAGTCCGTCCTCCACGGGTCCGAGGCGGACGGTGAGGTTCGTCACCTCGCCGAGCCGCATCCGGATGTTCGCGAGCGCGCGCCGGGCGAACTCCTCCCGCTGCTCGTAGGTGATGACCCGCCCCTCGGGCCCCACCGCGCGCAGCAGCGCGAGTGTGAGGGCGCCCGAGCCCGTTCCGGCCTCGATCACGCGGCAGCCCGGGTAGACGTCCGCCCAGAACAGGATCATCGCCAGATCTTTCGGATAGATGACCTGCGCGCCGCGCGGCATCTCCAGGACGTACTCCGCGAGCGTCGGCCGGAGCGCCAGATACCGGAGGCCCAGCGAGGAGCGCACCCAGGCGCCCTCGGGCTGGCCGATGATCGCGTCGTGGGCGATCCAGCCGCGGTCGGAGTGGAACGTCTCCGACTTGCGCAGGAAGATCAGGTGGCGCTTGCCGCGCTGATCGACGAGCAGGACCTGCTCGCCGTCCTGGAACGGGCTGCCCTCGTTCACTGTAACGGGGACCGCGAGACCGCGTGTGTCCGAGGGTGGCCTGAGACAGGCGCGGCGTGGCTCCGTTCCTTCAGCGCACTCTTCACGAGGTGCGAAACCGCTGCCCGCCGTGGGTGGCCTATCTCAGGCACGACCCGGCTCCGGTCCGCTGTCGCGTTCCCCTGGGG
>Ga0209342_10006553_pt1 | contig 11787 bp, 8 predicted proteins | sample RifCSP16_2_FD_184023 | JGI IMG/M metagenome (GOLD analysis project Ga0209342, IMG submission 184023) | Soil microbial communities from Rifle, Colorado - Rifle CSP2_sed 16_2 (SPAdes) (version 2) | ecosystem: Environmental > Terrestrial > Deep subsurface > Rock core/Sediment | place: Rifle... | reverse complement strand
GCTCGCTCTTCGCGGCCATGGCGTCCTGGTTGATGGCCAGGATCTCGTCGGTGGCGGCCTGCAGCGCGCCATAGGAAGGCCGCAGCGACTCGAAGAAGAGGGGAAGGCGCTCCGGCGCTGGCGCGCGCGCGAGGCGCAGGTAGGCCACGTCGTACTCGATCCAGCGCTGCCGCAGGCGCCGCGTGACGTCGGCCTCGCCCGGCTCGGTGATGTTGCGCTCCTGGAAGGAGAGCTCCGCCTCGAAGCGCCGCCGGTCGGCCGCCTCGTCGCCTCCGGCCTGGCGGCGCGTGGCCCGGTCGAGCGCCCGCATCTGGAGGCGCTCGAGCACCTGCCGCATCCTCTCCATGGCGAGGACGCTGCGGTAGTTGTCCTTCAGGATGAGCTCGGGGCTCTTGCCCAGCGCGCGGATGGTGGTGACCGAGGTGACGCCGAAGGCGACGAGGACGAGCGCCATCGGCACCTGGGCGAGGAGGAGCTTCGAACGCAGCGTCACGCCGAGTCCTCCCGGTCCTCGAAGGAGACGATGTGCAGGTCGATCCCGGCGCCCCCGTCCACGAGGCGCTGGAGGACCGAGCGCCGGACGATGCGGCGCCACCAGGGTTGGGCGCTGCGGCCGACGATGACGTCGCTCACGCGATGCGAGCGCGCGAAGTCGAGCATCGCCGCGGCGGGGTCGGTCGAGCGGAGCCGCACCACCTCGGCGCCCAGGTCGCGCGCCTTCTCGGCGTTATCGAGGAGCTTGCGCTGCGCCTCGGAGTCGATGCGCTGAGGCGCCTCCTCGGGGGTCTCGACGTAGACGACGTACCAGTTCGTGTTGAGCCGCCCCGCCAGGCGGGAGCCGCGCCGGAGCAATGCCAGCGCGTGCGGTGGGTTCGACGAGAGGCAGACCATGACCCGACCGCGGGTCGCCCCCGGGGGCTCGCCGAGTCGCGCCGCCTGCGCGGCCGAGCGGTCCAGGCTCTCGGCGACCTCGCGCAGCGACAGCTCGCGGAGCGTGGAGAGGTTCTGGTCCCGGAAGAAGTGCTCCAGCGCCCACGGGATCTTCTCCGGTGGATAGATCTTCCCGCCCTTCAAGCGCTCGAGGAGGTCCTCGACCGCGAGGTCGAGGTTCACCACCTGGTCGGCCTGTTCCAGGAAGGAGTCGGGCACGGTCTCGCGCACGGTGACGCCGGTGTTGCGCTGGATGAGGTCGTTCAGCGACTCGAGGTGCTGGATGTTGAGGGCGCCGATCACGTTGATGCCCTCGGCCAGGAGGTCGAGGACGTCCTGGTAGCGCTTGCGGTTCTTCGAGCCGGGGACGTTGGTGTGCGGGATCTCGTCGACGATGGCGACCTGCGGCCGCCGCGCGATGGCGGCCTCGACGTCCAGCTCCTCGATCGCGACGCCCCGGTACTCGATCTTGCGCCGCGGGACCACCTCCAGATCGCCGATCAGCGCGGCGGTCTCGGCCCGGCCGTGCGTCTCGACGAGCGCCCCCACCACGTCGACGCCGCGCTGCTTCAGGGCGTGCGCCTCCTCCAGCATGCGCCAGGTCTTCCCCACGCCGGCGGCGAACCCGACGTAGAGCTTGAGGCGCCCGCGCTTGCCCCGCTCGACGAGCTCGAGGAAGTCCTGGGCGGTCGGACGCCGGGTGGTGGTGGTCGCGCCCACGGACGGTAGACTAGCGCCGGACGGCCGCCGCCGCGCGGTTAACCGTTCGTGCCCGCTGCCGCCGCGGCGGCGGGCTGAGGCGCCGTCGGCGGGGCCGAGGGCGCGCCGACGCGCCGATCGAGGGCGAGGTTCAGCTGCAGAACATTCACGCGAGGTTCACCGAGCAGGCCGAGATCGCGCCCTTCCGTGATCTCCTCCACGAACGCGCGTACGCGCTCCGGCGCGACGCCACGCGCCCTCGCCACGCGGGGGACCTGCCACAGGGCGGCGGCGGGGGAGAGGTGCGGGTCGAGCCCGCTGCCGGAGGCGGTGACGAGCTCGACAGGCACGGGTCCCGCGCCCGGGTTCCCCTTCTGGAGACGCTCGAGGTCCGCGGCCGCCCGGTCGCGCAGCTTCCTCGACGTCGGTCCCAGGTTCGAGCCGCCGGAGGCGAGAGGATCGTATCCCGCGCCCGCGGCCGAGGGCCGCGGCTGGAAGTAGGCCGGGTTCGAGAAGCGCTGAGCCAGGAGCTCCGAGCCGACGACCTTGCCGTCAGCGTTGGTGACGAAGCTGCCCGCCGCCCTGCGGTGGAACAGGCCCTGCGCGATCCCGGTCATGACGAGCGGGTAGAGGAGGCCCGTCAGGACGAGCGTGACCGCGGTGACGCGGAGCGCCGGCGCGAGGTGATCGAACCACCTGTCCTCGCGCGGTGCGGCTGGCGGCGGCGTGGTCCGCACGGAGGTGGCGGCCTCCTGCGCGAGCGTTCCCCTCTTCGAAGACGTCGGTTGCCGCATGAGCGTATCTCCCTGGACCTAGACGATGCGCGCTGCCGCGAGTGCCATGTCGATGAGCTTGATCCCGGCGAAGGGCGCGATGACGCCACCCACGCCGTAGACGAGCAGCGAGCGCCGGAGCACGGCCGCCGCGCCCAGCGGCCGGTACTTCACGCCCCTCAGGGCGAGCGGGATGAGCAGCACGATGATGATGGCGTTGAAGATGACGGCCGAGAGGATGGCGCTGTACGGCGAGGCGAGGTGCATCACGTCGAGCGGGGCGAGCTCGGGGTACGCCGCCACGAAGAGCGCCGGCAGGATGGCGAAGTACTTCGCGACATCGTTGGCGATGGAGAACGTGGTGAGCGTGCCGCGGGTCATGAGGAGCTGCTTGCCGACCTCGACCACCTCGAGGAGCTTGGTGGGGTTCGAGTCGAGGTCGACCATGTTGCCGGCCTCCTTTGCCGCCTGCGTGCCGGTGTTCATGGCGACGCCGACGTCGGCCTGGGCGAGGGCGGGGGCGTCGTTCGTCCCGTCGCCCGTCATCGCCACGAGCTTGCCCTTCGCCTGCTCCTCCTTGATGAGGCGCATCTTCGTCTCGGGGGTCGCCTCGGCGAGGAAGTCGTCCACGCCCGCCTCGCGCGCGATGGCCGCGGCGGTGCGCGGGTTGTCGCCCGTGATCATCACCGTCCGGATGCCCATGGCGCGGAACCGGGCGAACCGCTCCGAGATGCCGCCCTTCACCACGTCCTTGAGGTGCACGACCCCGAGGACGCGAGGGCCGTCGGAGACGGCGAGCGGCGTGCCGCCGGAGTCGCCTATGCGCGCCGCGGCCGCCTCGACCTCGGCGGGCAGGGCGCCGCCCAGCGCGATGACGTGCTTCGCGATCGCGTCGACGGCGCCCTTGCGGATGACCCGCCCGTTGATGTCGCAGCCGCTCATGCGCGTCTGGGCGGTGAAGGGGATGAACGTGTGCTCCCCGTGGTCCACCTGGCGCCCGCGCAGGCCGTACTTCTCCTTCGCCAGGACGACGATGGAGCGCCCCTCCGGCGTCTCGTCTGCGAGGCTCGCCAGCTGCGCCGCGTCCGCGAGGTCCTCCACCTTCACCGTCGGCGACGGGATGAACTCGGTGGCCATGCGGTTGCCGAGGGTGATCGTTCCAGTCTTGTCGAGGAGCAGCGTGTCGACGTCCCCCGCCGCCTCGACGGCGCGCCCGCTCATGGCGAGGACGTTCTTGCGCAGGAGCCGGTCCATCCCGGCGATGCCGATGGCCGAGAGGAGGCCGCCGATCGTCGTCGGGATGAGGCACACGAGCAGGGCCACGATCGCGGTGGCGCTCAGGTCGATGGACGAGTAGCGCGCGATGGGGACGAGCGTGACGCAGGCGAAGAGGAAGACGATGGTGAGGCCCACGAGCAGGATGTGGAGCGCGATCTCGTTGGGCGTCTTCTGCCGCGCTGCGCCCTCGACGAGCGCGATCATGCGGTCGAGGAAGGACTCGCCGGGGTCGACGCCGATGCGCACCACGATGCGGTCGGAGAGGACCTTCGTGCCGCCGGTCACGGCCGAGCGATCGCCGCCCGACTCGCGGATGACGGGCGCGGACTCGCCGGTGATGGCCGACTCGTCGACGGAGGCGATGCCCTCGACGATCTCGCCGTCGCCGGGGATCATCTGGCCCGCCTCGACCACCACCATGTCGCCCTTGCGCAGGGCCGAGGCGTCGACGCTCACCTCGCGGCCGCCGACGAGCTTGCGCGCCTTGATCTCGCGGCGCATGCGGCGCAGGGTCTCCGCCTGGGCCTTGCCGCGCCCCTCCGCCACCGCCTCCGCGAAGTTGGCGAAGACGACGGTGAACCATAGCCAGATGCTCACCGTGAGCGTGAACCACCCCGGCGCGGCGCCGGCCGGGTGCAGGATCCGGTCGCGCAGCCAGAGGATGGTCGTGAGGAGGCTCCCCACCTCCACCACGAACATCACCGGGTTCCTGGCGACGAGGCGCGGGTCGAGCTTCTTCAGGCTCTCGACCGCCGCCTGGCGGACGATGGTGGGATCGAACAGCGAGACCTGCTTCGCCTTCGGGGACGCCATGGCTAGAACACCTTTCCGGCCAGGGCCGAGAAGTGCTCGAGCACCGGGCCGAGCGACAGCGCCGGGAGGAAGGTCAGCGCGCCGACGACGAGGATCACGGCGATGAGCAGGCCGGTGAACGTGGGGCCGGTGGTGGGGAAGGTGCCCGGGCCGGCCGGCACGGTCTTCTTCCCGATCATCGACCCGGCGATGGCGAGCGCCGGGATGATCATGAGGAAGCGGCCGACGAGCATGTCGAAACCGCCGGTCACGTTCCAGAACCTCGTGTTGCCGGAGAGGCCGGCGAAGGCCGAGCCGTTGTTCCCGGCCTGGCTCGAGTAGGCGTAGAGGATCTCCGAGAGCCCGTGCGGCCCCGCGTTGTTGAGCGACGAGACGCCGTAGGGCGCGACCGCGGCCCAGGCGCTGAGCCCCAGGATGAGGAGCGGGAAGATGAGGATGTAGAGCATCGCCAGCTTCATCTCCTTCGCCTCGATCTTCTTCCCCAGGTACTCGGGCGTGCGGCCGACCATGAGACCGGCGATGAAGACGGTGAGGACCACCATCACCAGCATCCCGTACAGGCCCGAGCCGACGCCTCCGAAGATCACCTCGCCGAGCTGGATGTTGAGCAGCGGCACCAGTCCCCCGAGCGGCGTGAAGCTGTCGTGCATCGAGTTCACGGCGCCGCAGGAGGTGTCGGTGGTCACCGTCGCCCACAGGGCGCTGTTCGCGACGCCGAAGCGGACCTCCTTCCCCTCCATGTTCCCGGGCGCGTGGCTCACCGCGAGCGCGGAGAGAGCGGGGTTCTTGCCGGACTCGGCCTTGTAGGCGACGCCGACGCCAGCGGCGAAGAGCAGGGCCATCGCGGCGAAGATGGCCCAGCCCTGGCGCGGGTCGCGCGCCATCTTGCCGTAGGTGTACGTGAGCGCCGCCGGGATCGAGAAGATGAGCACCATCTCGAAGAAGTTGGTGAACGGCGTCGGGTTCTCGAAGGGGTGGGCGCTGTTGGCGTTGAAGAAGCCGCCGCCGTTCGTCCCCAGCTCCTTGATGACCTCCTGCGAGGCGACCGGGCCGAGCGCGACCACCTGCTTCAGGCCCTCCACCGTCGTCAGCTCTCGGTACGCGGACAGGGTCTGCGGGACCCCGAGCGCGACGAGCACGAGCGTGCCCACGATGGAGATGGGCAAGAGCACGTAGACGATCGAGCGGACGAGGTCGACCCAGAAGCTCCCGATGGTCTTCGGTCCGCTCGGGCCGGGCCGGCGGGTGAGGCCGCGCGCCAGCGCCAGCGCGATGCCGATGCCCACGGCGGCGGAGGTGAAGTTGTGCCACGCGAGCCCCGCCATCTGCGTGAGGTAGCTCATCGTGCTCTCGCCGCCGTAGTTCTGCCAGTTGGTGTTCGTCGTGAAGCTGACGGCGGTGTTGAAGGCCAGATCGGCCGGGACGGGTCCGAGCTTCTGCGGATTGAACGGCAGAACGTGCTGCAGCCGCTCGATCCCGTAGGTCACGAGGACGCCGAGGAGGCTGAAGATGAGCATGGCGGCGGCGTAGCCCTTCCAGCCCTGCTCCTTCTTCGGATCGACGCCGCTCAGCCGGTAGAGCAGCCGCTCCAGCGGTCCGAGGACGCGCGGCAAGGGCTGCCGCTCGCCCTCGAAGACCTGGAACATGTAGAGGCCGAGCGGCTTCGTGATGGCGAAGACGACGAGGGCGTAGAGCCCGATCTGGATCCAACCGTTGGCGGTCATGGCCTCTCCTCAGAACCGCTCGGGCTTGATGAGCGCGAAGCCCAGGTACCCGCAGAGGAGCACCGACAGGGCGATGCCGATGGCGTACTCGAAGTTCATGGCTGGCTCACAAACGGTCGCAAGCGCGGACGTACGCGATGCTGACGGCGAAGAAGGCGACGGTGACGGCGACGAAGAGGAGGTCCATGGGTCACCCTGTGCCGCCATGTGTGCACGGCAGGTGCCACCGCCTTTCCGGGTCGATCCTCGATGGCGCTGATGCGCGCGAGCCGGCGTCGGACGCGCTGGCTCGCGCTCGCGACGCCGTGGCGAGCTACCTCGCCGGCCGACTGTCGGCGGCGTCGTGCGTTCCGCCGGAGCTCGAGTCGATCCTCGATCGAGCGGTCGGCGGCGTCGTGCGTTCCGCAACGCAGGAAGGGAAGGGACCTTGCAAACTTCAAGGCTCCGATCGGGAGCGAATCCGAGGCCTTTAGAACCAGGCCCCTTCCGGATGGTGGCATGCGTCGTGCTCCGCGGCCTGGGAAGTACGGCGCCGCCGTGGGCCCATCTGCGTCCTCTCGTGGGACGTACCCGCGACCCGACGCCCGCCTGGCTCATCGCGGAGACCAATTGAAACGTCCGACAGCCCAGTCGGCGCAGCCACCTGACGAGGCGCCAGCGCTTCCGACCCCCGCTTCGCGCTGGTCGCGCCTGCGCCGCTTCCTCATCGGCGCGCCGAGGAACATCCGCGACCCGAACGTCTATCACCGCATCTCGCTCGTCGCGTTCCTGGCCTGGGTCGGGCTCGGCGCGGACGGGCTCTCGTCGTCGGCCTACGGCCCGGAGGAGACCTTCCGGGCGATCGGCGAGCACCACTACCTCGCGGTCGCGCTCGCCGCCGCGATGATGACGACCATCCTCGTCATCTCCGTCGCCTACTCGCAGATCATCAAGCGCTTCCCGTTCGGCGGCGGCGGGTACGTCGTGGCCACGAAGCTCCTCGGCCCGCGCTGGGGCGTCGTGTCGGGATCGGCGCTGCTCGTGGACTACGTGCTCACGATCTCCGTCTCCATCGCGAGCGGCGCGGATCAGATCTTCAGCGTCCTGCCGCCGGCCTGGGCGCCCTGGAAGCTGACGGTAGAGGCGGTCGTCATCGCCATCCTCCTCGTCATGAACCTGCGAGGAGTGAAGGAGTCGGTGACGACGCTCATGCCCATCTTCCTCGTGTTCGTCGTCACCCACGCCTTCCTCATCGTGGGCGGCGTCGCCTCGCATGCCTTCGAGGTGCCGCGGGTGTTGGGCGAGGTGAAGACCGGCTTCTCGCAGGGGCTCGGAACCATCGGGCTCGCCGGCATGTTCGCCCTGGTGGTGCGCGCCTACTCGATGGGGGCCGGCACGTACACCGGCATCGAGGCCGTCTCCAACGGCCTCCAGATCATGCGCGAGCCCAAGGTGCACACCGCGCGCAAGACGATGACGTACATGGGGCTCTCGCTGGCCTTCACCGCCACCGGCATCCTCCTCCTCTACATGTTGTTCCACGTCGCGCCCGAGGAGGGGAAGACGATGAACGCCTCCCTCATCGAGCGCTTCGCGCGCGACTTCCCCGGGCCGCTGCGCCACGGGTACGTCTGGATCACCTTGGCCTCCGAGTCGGCGCTCCTCTTCGTGGCGGCGCAGGCGGGGTTCATCGACGGCCCGCGCGTCATGTCGAACATGGCCGGCGACTCCTGGCTCCCGCACCGGTTCGCGCAGCTCTCGGACCGCCTCTCCATGCAGAACGGCGTCCTGCTCATGGGTCTCGCCTCGATCGCGACGCTCTTCTACACTCACGGCAGCATCACCGCGCTCGTCACGATGTACGCCATCAACGTCTTCGTGACGTTCTCGCTCTCGCAGGCGTCGATGCTCCGCTACTGGCTCGGCCGCAGGCGGGAGGAGGGATTCAAGCGGGGCCTCGCCATCCACGGCACGGCGTTCACGCTGTGCTTCGGGATCCTCTTCGCCAACGTCTACGAGAAGTTCCAGGAAGGAGCGTGGGTCACGGTCGCGGTGACGAGCGTCGTCATCGCGCTCTGCTTCGTCATCCGCCGTCACTACCGCAAGGTGCAGTCGAATCTGAAGAGGCTCAACGACATCATGGGATCCTTGCCCTCCCATCCCGTGACCGCGCGAGGGGCCATCGACCTCCGGAAGCCGACGGCGGTGCTCCTGGTCGGCTCGTACTCCGGCCTCGGCATCCACCAGCTCCTCACGATCCAGCGCCTCTTCCCCGGCTACTACCAGAACTTCGTGTTCATGTCGGTGGGGGTGATCGACTCCGCGACGATGAAGGGGGTCGAGGAGGTGGAGCAGATGCGGGCCAGCACCGAGGAGTCCCTGAAGCGCTACGTCGATCTCGCCGCGCGCCTTGGCCTCAGCGCCGACTACAGGATGTCCATCGGGACGGAGGCGGTCTCGGAGGCGGAGAAGCTGTGCATCGAGGTGGCGAAGGAGTTCCCGCGCGCCATGTTCTTCGCCGGGAAGCTCGTCTTCGAGCAGGAGCGGTGGTACCAGCGCCTGCTGCACAACGAGACGGCTTACCAGCTTCAGCGGCGGCTCCAGTTCGCGGGCCTCGGTGCCATGGTGCTACCGGTGCGGGTCATGGAGCCTGCTGCGTCGGCGTAGTCCACTGGAGTCTCCCCCACCGGGTCGCGAGGACCCCGGGTCGCCCGCGCGGGCCGCCGGCCCGTGGGTCACGGGGCGATTGCCGCCGGAGGGCGGGTGCTTCGGCGCAGGCGCGCGTGTCACGGCTGGTGGCCCGGCTCGTGCTCCGCACGCTCGCCAGGCGCCGGCGGTCGTTCGGCGCGGAGGCGAGGTCGGATGGTCAGGTCCACGAGGATGTTCTTTCACCTCGCGCTCGTGCTCGCGATGTTCGCGACCCGCGCGCGCGCCGACTCGAGCTTCCGCCCCTACCTGGTCGGCGCGCGGGCCGCCGGCATGGGCGGTGCGTTCACGGCGCTCGCCGACGACGGCTCGGGCGCCTTCTACAACCCGGGCGGCATCGCCTTCGTCAGCCGGTCACAGCTCTCGCTCTCGGGCTCCGTGTACGGGCTCGTGAGCGGCAAGTTCGAGGACGCGCTGGGCGACGGCCACGACTTCGAGTACCGCAACCTCAACGTGTTCCCGACCACGACGGCGGGGGTCTGGAAGCTGGGGGCACCCGAGGCGACATCGGCCCACGTCCTGGCCTTCGGTGTGTTCGTGCCGGACGCCATCAACGCCGACGATCGGGACACGCTCGGGTCGGGCGAGAACGCCTTCTTCTTCTCCAACCAGGTGCAGACGGTGTGGGCTGGACTCACCTACGCCCGCCGGATGGGCCGCATCGGGGTCGGCGCGACCGGCTTCTTCCTCCTGGGCTCGCGGCTCAGCCAGCTCGACCTCACGGTCGCGCCCGGCGCGAGCCAGTTCAGCACCATCAGCACCAGGATCGACGAATCGACCTACGGGTTCGTCGGCGCGCTCGGGGCTCGCTGGGACGTCACCGATCACCTCCACCTGGGCGCGTCCATCTACTCTCCGGCGATGGGGGGCGGCTCGCGGCGGGTCTTCGCGCGCGTCAACTTCGCTCAGGACGGGCAGGCGCCCCAGATCGGCGTCGCCAACTCGGATCACCTGCATGCGTCGCCGTCCGATCCGTTCCGGGTGCAGCTCGGCGTCGCCTGGTCGTCCGGGGCGCTCACCCTCGCCGCGGATGGCATCTGGCTCGGGCCGAGGACCGTCGTCGATGACGCCGGCCAGCCGCTGGAGCGCAGCGTCGTGCGGAGGGGGGTGGCGAACGGCGCGGTCGGGCTGGAATACGTCCTCGCCGATCGCTACCCGCTGCGCGCGGGCTTCTTCACCGACTTCTCCGCCTCGAAGAACCCGCCCGACCCGAACGTCGGCAACACCTCGCACATCGATCGCCTGGGCGGTACGTTCTCCATAGGCTACCGGACGGCGAACACCAGCTCGGATCTGGGGATGAACATCTCGGGCGGCTCGGGGAAGAACATCGTGCCGGGCAACCTCGACTTCTCGCAGCCGAAGATCACCGGTGCGTCACAGCTCCTCGTCTACGTCTTCCTCGGGACCTCGTACCAGTTCTGACCATGAGCTGATGGCGCCCGACCTCCGCAGCCTCAAGGACCGTGCCGCTGCCCTCCTCGCCAGGGGGAGGTACGCAGCGGCGGTCGAGGTCTTCGAGGCGGTCGTTCGAGCCGCCCCGATCGACATCTCGGCGCGCCAGCGGCTCGCCGACGCGAGGCGCAAGGCGGGCGACGTCCACGGTGCGCTCGCAGGCTACAGAGACGTCGCCGAGAGCTACGCGGCGATGGGCCTGCTGGTGAAGGCGATCGCCATCTGCAAGGTCATCCTGGAACTGGACGAGACGCATCACGCGACGCAGGTGATGCTCGCGAACCTGTATGCCCGGCGTGGCTTGAATGCGTCGGTGCCCAGCGCGGGCGCCGAGCAGCCGCCTCAGGCGCCCGCGGCAGCGGGCCCGCCCGACGAGCACGCCACCGGCGAGGAGCCGCAGAGCGACGGGACCGCGACTCCATACGAACGCATCATCCGGGCTGCCTGCGAGGCGGCCGAGGCAGGGGTGGACGATCCGCTGGCGCCCGAGATCGAGATCGAGGTCTGCGAACCCGAGCCGGCTCCCGTCGCGGGTGGGGAGGAGGTAGCCCTGATGGCCCAGCCTCCGCGCTGGTTCTCCACCCCGATCTTCTCCGACCTCTCACCCGGCGCGTTCCTGGAGCTGGCCCGGCGGCTCTCGCTGCGGCGGGTCGCGCGCGGTGACGTCGTCGTCCGGCAGGGCGAGCTGGGCAAGAGCCTCTTCGTCGTGGCGGCAGGCAAGGTCCGGGTGGAGCGGGAGGGGAAGGACGGGACCGTCGTCCTGGCCCACCTCGGCGAGGGCGAGTTCTTCGGCGAGATGGCCGTGCTCTCCGGGTCGCCGCGGGTCGCCTCGGTCGTCGCGGAGGAGAAGGGCGAGCTGCTCGAGATCGGCGTCGATCTGCTGCTGGAGCTGTCGCGGGCGCATCCCCACGTCGCCGCCTCCCTCACCAAGTTCTACCGACGGCGCCTCATCGCCCACGTCATCGACACGAGCGCCCTCTTCCAGTCCTGCTCTCCCGCCGATCGCGCCGTGCTCGCGCGGCGCTTCGACGCGCGCGACGTGGCCGCCGGAGAGGAGGTGCTCCGGGAGGGCCTGCCCTCCGATGGCCTCTACGTCGTGCTCTCCGGCGAGCTGGAGGTGGTCAGCGGGGGGCGGAGCGTGGCGCGCCTCGTCGAGGGCGACCTCTTCGGCGAGATGAGCTGCCTCCGCGGGGGCCCTGCCAGCGCGACGGTGTCGACGCGCCGCCGGACCCGGCTCCTGCGGCTGCCGCGCGCCGCCTTCGACGACTTCGTCGCCTCGCATCCGCCCGCGCTGAAGGCCGTCTCGCAGCTCAGCGAGCTGCGCAGGCGTGCCCTCGAGGCCAGACTGAAAGGCCAGGCCAGCGGCAATCGGCTGCTCGTGTGACAGCGCAGCCCACTTGAACTGACGCTCGAGATGGGGGGCGCGGGGG
>Ga0209342_10006552_pt1 | contig 11792 bp, 6 predicted proteins | sample RifCSP16_2_FD_184023 | JGI IMG/M metagenome (GOLD analysis project Ga0209342, IMG submission 184023) | Soil microbial communities from Rifle, Colorado - Rifle CSP2_sed 16_2 (SPAdes) (version 2) | ecosystem: Environmental > Terrestrial > Deep subsurface > Rock core/Sediment | place: Rifle... | reverse complement strand
GGCCGGCGCTGGGCGAAACCGTGCGCATCAACGGCGTGCGCTTCACCGTCATCGGCACCATGGACCGCAAGATGCAGTTCTCCAACTACTTCACCAGCGACGACGAGTGCGCCTGGATTCCTTACACGACCGCCGGCGACCTCTGGAACAACCGCTATTCCCAGGTGCTGGTCTTCGGCTCGGTGGCGCCGCGCTTCGAGCCGCAGGCCATGCAGCAGGTGCGCGCCGCCGTCGCCAAGCGCCAGCGCTTCTCGCCCACCGACCGGCGCGCCATCCGCATGTTCGGCCGGGAAGAGTTCCGGCCCATCATTGACGGCATCAGCATCGGCCTGCAGGTGCTGCTGCTCTTCATCGGCGCCTTGACGCTCGGCATCGGCGGCGTGGGCGTGATGAACATCATGCTGGTGTCGGTGAACGAGCGCATCCGGGAGATCGGCCTGCGGCGCGCCCTGGGCGCCCGGCGCCGCCACATCCAGCTCCAGTACTTGAGCGAGGCCCTGCTGCTCACGCTGGCGGGCGGCGCCCTCGGACTGGTGCTCGCCTACGGGATCGCCGCCGCCATCGGCACTTTGCCGCTGCTCGGCCCGGCCTTCGAAGACACCTCCGGCAAGCGCGACATCCACCTCGAAATCTCGCTCGGTACGGTGGCCCTCTCGACCGCCGTGCTCGTGCTGGTCGGGTTGTTGAGCGGGGTCGTCCCCGCCCTGCGGGCCTCCAAGCTCAACCCGGTGGAAGCATTACGCTATGAGTAACGACAGGTCGCGGTTGCTGCGCAGGCACCCCCTAACGCGGCGCCCCGCTTGCCCTGAGCGTCAGCGAAGGGTGGAAGCGCTCCGCTATGAATGAAGAATAAGGAGAAGACCATGAAGCCACGACTGCGCTGGTTGGCCGCCCTGGTGGGCGTCATTACGCTTCTGGGGGCGGCAGCCCCCGCCTGGTCCGCCGCCGCGGAAGGAAAATTCGAACGCACGTTGCAGGTCACGGGCCCGGTGGAGCTCGACGTCACCACGGGCTCGGGCAACATCACCGTCAGCCCGGGGGAGCCCGGCCGGGTGCTGGTGCGCGGCTTCATCCATGCCAGCCGCGACTGGCTGGGCGGCGGCCGCAGCCCGGAAGAAAAGGTGCAGGCCCTGGAGGCCAACCCGCCCCTCGCGCAGACCGGCAACGTTGTCCGCATCGGTTACATCGAGGACCGCGAGCTGCGCCGCAACGTCTCCATCAGCTACGAGCTGGTGGTTCCGGTGGAGACCCGGCTGAAGTCCGACACCGGCTCGGGCAGCCAGACCATCCAGGGGATTCGCGGCCCGGTGAAGGCCGGCACCGGGTCGGGCGACCTGCGCCTCTCCAACATCGGCGGAGACGTTGACGGCGACACCGGCTCGGGTGACATCGAGCTCGACGGGATTCGCGGCAACGTCGTGGCGGACACCGGCAGCGGCTCCATCCGCGCCCTGGGCATCCAGGGCGGCTTCACGGCCGACACCGGCAGCGGCGACGTTATCCTCGAGCAGACGGGCCCCGGCGAAGTCAAGGTGGACACAGGCTCCGGCAGCGTGGAGATTCGCGGGGCCGTGGGCATCGTCTGGGCCGAAACCGGCAGCGGCAACGTCTCCGCCGAAGGGAAGCCGGCCGGCCCCTGGAAACTTTCCACCGGCTCCGGCAGCATCCGCCTGCGCGTGCCGGCGGGGGTGGGCTTCGACTTCCACGCCAGGACCGGTTCGGGTGAAATCTACACCGCGAGCCCCATCACCGTGCAGGGGGCCCTCAAGCGCGACGACCTGCGCGGCCAGGTGCGCGGCGGCGGCGTCCTGATCGAGCTCGAAACCGGCTCGGGCAACATCCGCATCGAGTGAGCTGGCGCGCCCGGAGGGATTCGAACCCCCGACCTTCTGGTTCGTAGCCAGACGCTCTATCCAACTGAGCTACGGGCGCGGGGCAGGAAAACAATTGTAGAGGCCCGGCGCGCGAGTGTCAACGCGCCCCCCCCGGCCCGGCCGCTCGTGGGACTTGACTTGTCCTGCCGGACTGCCTACACTGCCCGCGTCCGGGGGCTGATTGGGGCAAGCCCAGCCAGTTGGTTCCCCTTTTTCCCGAGGAGGGTTCGTGAGCGGAAAAGGGGTGGTCCCGTCCCGTCTGAGTCCGCCTATTCTTCTCTCGCCAGGAGGCGTCATGCGCGCGTCCACATTGATCCGACAGGGGTTGTGGGTACTCTCCGTCCTGCTCTTGATCACCGGGAGCGCCTGGGCGCAGAGCCAGGCCACCACAGGCGTGATTGAAGGCACCGTGACCGACCCGAGCGGCGCCGTCGTTCCCGGCGCCCAGCTCAGCGTGACCCACACCGGCACGGGCTTCGAGCGCCGCGTGACCTCGGACGCGGACGGCTTCTACCGCGCCATCCTCCTGCCCCTGGGCACTTACCGGGTCACGGCCGAGCACAGCGGGTTTGCCCGGCTGGTGCTGGAAGGAATCGAAGTCACTCTGGGCAAGACCGCGCGCGTGGACGTCCAGCTGAAGATCGCAGCCGCGGGCGAGCAGGTGGTGGTGACCGCGGAAGAACCTCTGGTGGCGGTGGCGCAGACGGAAACCAGCGACGGCCTCACCGAACAGGCCGTGCACCAGCTGCCCACCGGCAGCCGCAACTACCTCGACTACCTCACCCTCACCCCCAACGTGCACATCAGCATGGGCACCGACGGCCCGCAGATCAACGTCAACGGCCAGAAGGGCGTGCAGACCAGCTTCCAGGTGGACGGCGCCGGGGCCAACAACACCTTCTTCGGCGAGCAGCGCGGCGGGCAGCGCCCGGTGGCCAACGTGGTCTTGGAAGCGGTCAAGGAGTTCCAAGTGGTGTCGGAAGGCGCCCCGCCTGAATTCGGCGGCTACTCCGGCGCCTTCATCAACGTGGTGACCAAGTCCGGCACCAACGACGTCCATGGGTCGCTCTTCTACCTGCAAGAGGCCGGGGCGCTCACCTGGAGCCTGGCCGACAACACCCGCTGGCGCGGCTATCACCGCGAGCTGACCGGGGCCAGCATCGGCGGCCCCATCAAGAAGGACAAGCTCTTCTTCTTCGGCGCCTTCGAGGGAGTCTTCACCCGCTTCAACAAGGCCAACGACCTCGTCCACTGCTGCACCACTTTCCCCGGCGGCGTGGCCACCCGTACCTCTCCAGCCGCCGGCGGCGTGCCCGTTGACCTTGGAACCGTGTTCAGCGCCGCCCCCATAGATAGTTCCGAGGCCGGCCCCATCCGCCACACCAACGACCTCCAAGCCTTCCTAATTAAGGGTGACTGGATCCCCAACCCCAACCACACCCTAACCGCCCGGCACTACTTCGCCCGCTCCATTCAGGAGAACGGCACCTTCGACCTCACCACCTTCGGCCGCACCTCGAACGGCGAAGAGTTCAGCCGCAGCAACGCCTTCATCACCTCTTGGACCTGGGCCGTCTCCCCCACCCGCTTGAATGAGTTCCGCTTCCAGTACGCCCGCGACTGGCGGCCCCGCGAGCACGTGCGGCCACCCGACCTGCCGGACACTTCCATTGGCGGCTGTACAGAACTGGGTGAGTTTGGTTTGACCCCCACTACAGGGTGCGTCGAGTTCCAAGGAGAATCGGGTCGGAACTTCCGCTTCGGCCGGCCGTTCTTTCACCCGAGTTCCGTGCTGGACGAGCAGTTCCAGTGGAACGACAACTTCTCCATCATCCGCGGCCGCCACAATATCAAGATCGGCTTCAGCGTCTATCACATCCGCGTCAAGAACTTCTTCCAGGGCTTCGGGCGCGGCCGTTACACCTTCAATAATGTCGAGGGATTCCTTAACTATCTCACCCTTGGCCCCAGCTATACAGAGTGCTCCGACGGAACCTCAGGAACGAGCGGCGCGACGGCCACTTGTCTGCCGCCAGCGCCCTTTACGTTCCCGGCCCTTCCGTGCGACCTGACGGTTGCGCCGCCTGCCACGGGCCCCCCCACCACTAGCTGTCCCGTCGGCCCACTCCTGCTCTTCTTACAGTTCTCGCCCATCGGGAACAACACCATTGACGATGCTTCGAACAACAACTTCACCCAAAACGAACAGGGACTCTTCATCCAGGACACCTGGCAGGCGCGCCCGGGCTTGACACTCACCTACGGCCTGCGCTGGGACAACTACAACCAGCGGCAACCCATTGTTGACCCGGCCCAGAGCCGCTACGGGCAGTTCCTCAGCGACCCCCGGTTCCCCGGCGACGGCACGGTGCCCGGCTACCACAAGGCCTTCCAGCCGCGCCTGGGCATCGCGTGGGACCCGTGGAACGACGGCAAGACGGTCTTCCGCGTGAACGGCGGGGTCTTCTTCTCCCGCCTGCCCGCCCTGATGGTGGCCAACGGCACCGCCAACAACGGGGCCATCGCCGGTACTATCTTCTCAGCTAGCTTTTTGAACTTTACGGCCCAGTTTCTCCCCTTCTTGTCGTTCCTGGACCCACCCATCTACCCGGACTGTGACACGGGTCCGTTCGCGGCTCCGTCCTGTCCTGTCCCGCCGAACTTCCAGCCCTTTGACCCAGGCGTGGTCCTCTTCGACCGCAACTTCGTCTATCCCCGCACCTATCAGGGGAGCATCTGGGTGGAGCGGGAAATCGCCAAGGACTGGGCCATCTCGGCGGGCTTCAACTACGCCCATGGTACTCACCTGAACCGCATGGTGGCCTTCAACCATCCGGGCGACCTGTCTTCCGGCCTCGCGCCCGCACCGCCCATTGACGTTGGAACCGACGGGCGACCCATTTACGGCCGCACGGGCGGCGCTACGATTGTTTTTGAAGGCGGGCCGTTCAGCGGGCCCGGCGGCCTCGGCACGGGGATTGCCACTTTCAGCGGCCTCATCACCAGCCAGGCCAGCTCGCTCTACCGCGCCTTCACCGTAAAGGTGGACAAGAAATACAGCAACAACTTCCTCCTCACCGGCCACTACACCTACTCGCGCGACGAGGACGATGACTCCAACGAGCGCGACCAGTTCACCTTCCAGTACAGCGATCCCAACGACTTCAGCGGCGAAAGAGGCCCCAGCAACCGCGACCAGCGCCACCGCTTCAGCCTCTACGCCCTCTGGAACCTCCCCTATGGCATCACCTGGGCGAACACCTTCGTGGCTGCCTCCGCCCGCCCCCGGTCCGCACTCTGCAACTTCGACGCCAACCTCGACCAGGATGCTAGCGGCGACCGCGTCTTCACCGACGGCCAGGGCAACTTCTCCTGCGGACCGGCGAGCGTTGGGCCCGGAGCCGACGGCCTGTTTGGCACCCCGGACGATACGGCGCGAGTTGTCGAGCTCGATCCCGGCCAGTTCGTCACCCTGGGGCCCACGCTCACGGGCGGCTTCGACACCGGCCGCAACAGCTTCCGCCGCGACGACAAGCAGTTCGACTGGAGCATGCGCATCCAGAAGACCTGGACCTTCCGCGAGCGCTACAACCTCATCCCCATGCTCGAGTTCTTCAACATCACCAACAACGACAACTTCCGCTTCCCGGCCTGCGACGAGCTGCGCAGCTGTTTCCTGGGGACGTTCGCGCAAATCCCGGGCGAACCCACGCGGGTGCGGCTCGGTATGCGCTTCGAGTGGTAGAATCCTTCTAGGGGACGGGGCGGCCCGGCGCCCGGCGCCGCCCCGTCACACCCCGGTTTGCCATGCCCGCTCCCTCCACTATCCGCGACCCTTCTCTCGCCGCCGAAGGCGAGCGCAAGATCGAGTGGGTCGCGCTCCACGCCCACATCCTGAACTCCCTCCAGCGCAGCCATCTCAATGACGGCGCCCTACGCGGCCGCCGCATCGCCATGGCCATCCACCTGGAGGCCAAGACCGCTCACCTGGCCTGGCTCCTCCACGAAGCGGGCGCCACCGTGGCCGTCACCGGCAGCAATCCCTGGAGCACACAGGATGACGTGGCGGCGGCCCTGGCCCGGCGCGGCCTCGAAGTCCACGCCCTCCACGGCGCCGACCCGGCCGCCTTCGACGAGCATCTCCTGCGCACCCTCGACACCCGGCCTGACCTCATCCTCGACGACGGCGCCGAGCTGGTCGCGCGCCTGCACGAGAAGCGCCGGGACTTGCTGGCGGGCGTGCGCGGCGCTTCCGAAGAAACCACCAGCGGCGTCCTGCGCCTCGCCGCCATGGAGCGCGAAGGCGCCCTCGCCATCCCTGTCATCGCCGCCAACAACGCCCGCTGCAAGCAGATGTTCGACAACCGCTACGGCACCGGCCAGTCCACCCTCACCGCCATCTTGAGCGCCACCAACCTGCTGCTCGCCGGCAAGACCACCGTGGTCGTCAGCTACGGCTGGTGCGGCCGCGGCCTGGCGGCCTACGCCCGCGGCTTCGGCGCCCGGGTGGTGGTGGTCGAGATCGACCCCATCAAGGCGCTCGAAGCCGTCGCCGACGGTTTCGAAGTGATGTCGCTCGCCGAGGCCGCGCCCGTCGGCGACTTCTTCATCACCGCCACCGGCAGCATCAAGGTCGTGCGCCGCGAGCACTTTGAGCGCATGAAGGACGGCGCGGTACTGGCCAACGCCGGCAACTTCGCCCACGAACTCGACATCCCTGCGCTCCAGCAGCTGGCCGGGGAAGAGCGCGAGGTGCGCCCGCACATCACCGAATACGTTCTCCGCAACGGCCGCCGGCTGCACCTGCTGGCGCACGGGGCGCTCGTCAACATCGCCGCCGCCGACGGCCATCCCGTCGAGGTCATGGACATGAGTTTTTCCGTCCAGGCGCTCTCGCTGCACTTCCTGGCCGGCCATGCCCGGGAGCTCAAACCGGGCGTGCACCCGCTGCCCGAAGAGATTGACACCGCCATCGCCCGCGCGCGGCTGGAGCTGCTGGGGGTGAAGCTCGAGAAGCCCACGCCCGAGCAGGAAGCCTACCGGCAGAGCTGGCGCTGACAGGATTCGCCATGCCGAAGTCAATCATCAAAGACCCGGCCCTGGCTCCCGAAGGGCAACGCAAGATCCGCTGGGTGGAGCAGCACGCGCCCGTGCTGAACGCCATCTTCAAGAAGTACCTCGCCGACGGCACCCTGCGCGATGTCCCCGTCGGCGTCTGCATCCCGCTCGAAGCCAAGACCGCTTACCTGAGCCTCCTGCTCCACCGCGCCGGGGCGCGGGTGGCGCTGGCCGGCACCGCCCCCGGCTATGTCCAGGACGACGTGGCCGCCGGCGTGGCGGCCGAAGGCGTAACCGTCTTTGCCGAGGCCGACGCTTCGGCGGAGGGATTCGCCGCCCACTTGAACCGCGTGATCGAGACCGGCCCGGTCCTGCTCGTCGACGACCGCGCCGAGTTCACCCGCCTGCTGCACACCACCCAAAAGAACCACCAGGGCAAAGTCTGGGGCGCCACCGAGCAGACCACTTCCGGCGTCACTACGCTGCGCAACATGGAACGGGAAGGACTGCTGGCCTATCCGGTCATCGCCGGCAACGACGCCCTCTGCAAGCACCTCTTCGACAACCGCTACGGCACCGGCCAGTCGGTCTTCACCGCCCTGCTGGCCCTCACCAACCTTTACTTCGGCGGCAAGACCGTCGTGCTCGCCGGCTACGGCTGGTGCGGGAAAGGCCTGGCGCGGCGCGCCGCCGGCCTGAACGCCCGCGTGGTGGTTTCGGAAGTCGACCCGGTGCGGGCCTTAGAAGCCGTGACCGACGGCTACACGGTGATGCCGCTCCTCGAAGCGGCGCGCCTGGGCGACTTCTTCATCACCTCGACCGGCACCAACGCCGTGCTGCGCCGGGAGCACTTTGAGCGGATGAAAGACGGCGCCATCCTCGCCAACGCCGGCGGCGTGGACGTCGAGATCGACGTCCCGGCGCTCGAAGTCCTGGCGAAGGAAAAGCGCGAAGTGCGGCGGCACATCACCGAGTACCGGCTGGCCGACGGCCGCCGCCTGCACCTGCTCTGCCAGGGGCGCCTGGTGAACATCGCCGGCGGCGACGGTCACCCCATCGAAATCATGGACCTTTCTTTTGCCGTGCAGGCCCTGGCCATCTACCATCTGGCGCGGAACCGCGGCAAGCTCAAGCCGGGCGTCCATCCGCTGCCGGTAGAGATCGACCGGGAGATTGCCCGCATCAAGCTGGAGACACTCGGAGTGAGCATTGACTCCCTGACGCCCGAGCAGCAGGACTTCCTCCGCCGCTGGCAATGAGTTCTCCGAAAAAGCGACGCCCGGCCGCGCCCCCGCCCCAGCCGGTTGACCTCCTCGTTCTCGGCGGCACCATCCTGACCCTGGACCCCGTGGACACCATCGTTCCCGACGGGGCCGTGGCCATCCGCAAAGGAAGGATTGCCGCCGTGGGCCCGCGGCGGGAGCTGGAGCGCCGCTACCGCCCCCGCCGACGGCTCGACGCCCGCGACCGCCTCATCCTCCCCGGACTGGTCAACGCTCACACCCACGCTGCCATGACTCTTTTCCGCGGCGTCAGCGACGACCAGGAATTGCTCACCTGGCTCGAGAAGTACATGTTCCCGCTCGAGGCTCGTTTCGTTTCGCCCGCTTTCGTCCGCTGGGGGACGCGCCTGGCCTGCTGGGAGATGATCGCCTCCGGCACCACCACTTTCGCCGACGGCTACTTCTTCACCCAGGAAGTCGCCCGCGTGGCCGACGAGGCCGGCCTGCGCGCCGTGCCCGGTCAGGGCATCTTCGACGTCCCCACGCCGGACGCCAAAAACTCCGCCGCGGGCCTCGCCCGTTGCGAAGCGCTCCTCGGCGAGTGGCAGAGCCATCCCCGCATCACGCCCGCGCTCTGCCCGCACTCCTGCTACACGGTCGCGCCCGAAACCTTCCCCCGCATCCGGGAGCTTGCCGCCCGCTACCACGCGCGGGTCATGATCCACGCTGCCGAGTCCCCGGGCGAAATGAAGATCATGAAGGAGCGCTACGGGACCACTCCCGTCCGCCACCTGGCCCGGCTCGGCGCGCTCGGCCCGAACCTGACCGCCGCGCACTGCGTCTGGGTCGATGACGACGAGATCCGCCTGCTGGCCGAGCACGGCGTGGGCGTGGCCCACTGCGCCGAAAGCAACATGAAACTGGCCAGCGGCACCGCGCCGCTCGCCAAGATGCTCGCCGCCGGCGTCGCCGTCGGCCTCGGCACCGACGGCCCGGCCAGCAACAACGACCTCGATATGTTCGGCGAAATGGCCACGGTGGCGAAACTGCACAAGGTGGCGAGCCTCGATCCCACCCGCGCCCCCGCCGCCCAAGTCCTGCGCCTGGCCACCCTCGGCGCGGCGGCGGCCCTGCACCTCGAGAAGGAAATCGGCTCGCTCGAGCCCGGCAAGCGCGCCGACTTGATTGTGGTGGAGACTTCCTCGCCTAACGCCCTGCCGCTCTACCACCCCTATTCCTACCTCGTCTACTCGGCCCGCGCCGACGCCGTCGAAACCGTTCTGGTGGAGGGGAAAATCCTGATGGAGCGCCGGCGCCTGCAAACGCTCGACACCGAGGTCATCCGCCGCCACGCCGAGCGCTACCGCCGGCAGATCGCCGCCGCCTTGCCCCGCTAGCCCGCCGCCGGCTCCCGCGCCAGCCAGCCCGCCGCCGCCACCGTCAACCCGGCAATTCCATACGCCAGCGCGAAGTGGAACGGGATGGGCGACTCGAGCCGCCAGGGCAGGAACAGCGTGCCCTGCGGCGCGGGCGAGTGGATGACGCCGAAAAGGCACAGCACCGCTCCGGCCAGGAAATAGGCGCCGCTGCGCCGGAAGCGCTGGTCAATCAGCTCCGCCGTGGCCGCCCCCCAGAGCAAGGCCGAGATGATGAAGCCGTTGCCCAGCAGGCTGAGCGTGCGGACCGTTTCCGCCATTTCCCCGCCCAGGGACTCAAGCCTCGCCCCGGTGGCGCTCAAGAGCGAGCTCATCTCCAGCCCCACCAGGAACGCCAGCGAGGGCAGGAACGCCAGCGACACCGCCGGGCCGTGCCGCGCCGGCGTAGCCGCGAACGCCTGCGCCACCACTTCGATGCCGATGTAGATGAGGATGGGCGCGACCGCCGCGGCGGGAATCCAGTCCACAAAGAACGGCAGGTAGCCGAACACTCCGCCCAGGCCGACGAACAACCCGGTGGCAATCGCATAGCCGGCCCCGGCCCCCATCGCCTTGTAGGCCGGGTGGCCGATGTAGGGCGTGCTTTCCACCACGCCCCCGCAGAGTCCCGCCGCCAGCGTGCAGAAACCCTCGGTCATCAGGATGGCGCGGGTGTCGTACTCGTCGCCCGCTGCGGCGGCGCTCTCCGTGTTGTCGATGCCCCCCACGATGGTGGCCAGCGCGAAGGGCAGCGCAATCGGCAGGTAGCCCCAGGCCAGCGATAACCCGCCCAGAAAAGCCAGGGTGGGCCAGGGGAAAGCCAGCCGCAGTTCGGCGGCGGCCTCGGCCGGCCCGGCGGCGAGCGGAGCCGAAATACCTCCCAGCACGAGCGCGTAATAAACCGCCAGCCCCAGCACAACCGACACGAAAGCCCCGGGCAAGCCTCCCGGCAGCCGCACCCGCCCGAGTAGCGTCACCAGAATCACCCCCAGCGCTACGAAGCCCACTATCGGATGAGCCACGATTTTGAGCAGCGGCAGCAGGGCAATGAGCGCCAGGCCCGCGCCCGCAATCGAGCCGAGCAAAGCGGCCCGCGGCACCGCGGCCCGCACCGCATTCCCCGCCAGCGCCAGCCCCATCTTGAACAGCCCCACCAGCACCGTCACCGCCATCCCCATCTTCCAGCTCAACCAGGCGTCGCCGGTCAAAAGGTAGGCCGGGCCCAGCACGGCGAACGACATCCCGAAGACGCTCGGGGCGTTGATGCCGAGCGGCATGGCGGTGACGTCGCCGCGCCCCGTCCGCCGCGCCAACCGGCCCGCCATCCAGGCATAGATGAGGTCGCCCACCAGCACGCCCACGGCGGTGCCCGGCACCATCCGATACAGCACGATGTCTTTGGGGAAATGAAAAGCGCCGATGAGCAGGCTCGACAGTATGACCAGGTTGGCCACGTTGTCGAACATCAGGGCGAAGAAAGCGTTCAGGTCACCGGCGCGGAACCAGCGGTAGCCGCTCATGGAGTCGCCTCGCAGGTTGGTTTGTGCGCCGAACCCTACCACGAAAATTGCGGGAACAAGGGGAAAGCTAGCGGGGGCGGAGGACTTCCTGCTCGGCGGTCAAGGCGCGGCGGGCCATCGCCAGGCCGCGCTGGGCCTGAGGGTGATTGGGGTCGAGGTCGAGCACGCCCTGGAAGGCGCGGATGGCTTCTTCGTAGCGGCCGGCGTCCATGGCCTGCTTGCCCTCCTGCATCAGGCGGAGGACGGCCGCCTCGTCAATCTTCGGGGCCGCGGGCCGGACGGGCTCGGGCGGGCGCTGCGCCCGCCGCAGTCCCTCGCGGGCCAGGCGGTTCTCGGGATCAAGGCTCAACGCCCCCCGGAAAAACGCGGCCGCCTCCTCCCGGTCGCCGCGCCGCAGGGCGTCCCGGCCGGATTCGAGCAGCCGGCGCACCTCTTCGCTTCCCGCCTCGGGCGGAGCGGCCTGGATGGGTTGGGCCGCCGGCGGCGGAGCGGCCGGCAGCGGGCTCGCCGGTGAGGTTTCGACGGCGGGGGCGGGGGTTTCCGTGGGCGGTGGAGACAGCTTCGAGCTGCGGAGCCACAAGAATCCCCCCACAGCGCCGGCGAGCGCGAGCACTCCGATCGCAACGTACATCCACGGCGAACGCGACTCTTCCGCCGCGGGAGCGAAGACCGGCCGCGCCGCTCGCGCCGCCGGAGCCGCCA
>Ga0209342_10006550_pt1 | contig 11794 bp, 6 predicted proteins | sample RifCSP16_2_FD_184023 | JGI IMG/M metagenome (GOLD analysis project Ga0209342, IMG submission 184023) | Soil microbial communities from Rifle, Colorado - Rifle CSP2_sed 16_2 (SPAdes) (version 2) | ecosystem: Environmental > Terrestrial > Deep subsurface > Rock core/Sediment | place: Rifle... | reverse complement strand
CTCCCAGCCTCCCAGAAGCGGATGACCTGTAGCCTAGCATAGAGACCCAGCGACCGACCACCTCTTCTGGGAGGCTGGGAGGCTGGGTCAACTCCCAGCGGGCGGCTTTCCCGAACACCAGAAAGGGCGTAGAGTTAGGCTGTTCGTTCACGCGGGCCGGAAGAGGCCGGCCACCCTGAGGGTAGATCCGATGCCGCAAGGCCACAAGGTTCGCTTGCCTGACGGGAGCGTCATCCACCTGGACCGGATGGCGCTCCAATCCTGGCGCCAACGGCGCCTGATTGGCGACCAGGATCTCGTCCAGCCCCCCGGGTCGACGCGTTGGGTGCCGCTGGCGGAGGTGCTGGGGTCCGCCCGCCCCACAGGTCCTCGACCGGCGACAACGACCCGGTCCGCCACCCGCACCCCCCGCGCCTGGGGTCGCTGGGTGGGGATAGGCGCGGCAACCCTGGCCGCCGTCGCCTTGGTGGCCGGTGGCTGGTGGACCTACCCTCGCTGGCGATCGCTCTTTCCCAGCCGCTCGGTCGAACCGGCGGTCCCCGCGCCCGAGCCCTCCCCGGCCCCGGACCCCCTTCAGCGCGCGATCGCTACCGTCACCCAGGAATCACCGCACCTGACGCCCAGGGTGGTGGAAGCGCTCATGAGCCGCAGCGCAGCCGGAATGCTCGATCCTCCGGAGGCCTTCCGCCGCGCCTACTTCCAGGCCGGTCGGGGCCTTCCCACGCTGAGTGCCGCCGAAGCCCGGGAGTTCCGGAACCTCAACGCCGCGCTCTACGCCGCGGTTTCCGCGGGAGAGCGAGCCCGCTTGGGAACCTACCTGGAGCGGGTGCGCGCTCGGCGGCCCACCACGCCACAGGAAGACGCGGCGATGTGCCGGCTGGTGAAGGCCGCCGTCCTGCGCCTACCGGATAGGCAGCGCGCGCGGCTGCGCGACCTCTTCGAGAAGGCGATCGTGGCCGGCCTGGACAGGGCCGGGACTCGCTGACTGGGGCGGGACCGCAGAACTGCGCCGCCGTGCCCGTGCCCCCGTACCCCCGTACCCCGGCCTCTCTGGCCACTCGTGTCCCCAGGTGCTAGCATCCGTCCCAGGGCATGGACTTCCGGTGCAAGGAGTGCGGGTCGGAGCGGATCGCACCCAGCGTGCGGGTGTCCGAGCAGGCTCCGGCGGGCTCCCTGCTCGCCCAACTCTGGGCGCGGGTCTGCGCCGACTGTGGGTCCACGGAACTGCGCGCGGAGAACCCGCTCGATCTCTACCTGACCCATCAGAGCAGCCTGGGCCGCGGTGAGGCGGGAGCTCAGGCCGGCGTTTCGGAGGTGCCGCTGGAGGCGGCCGCCAACATCCAGTGTCCGTCTTGCGGAAGCGTCATCCATGCCGCCGCCCCCGCCTGCGAGGCTTGCGGCTGGACCTCGAGGTGATCCCGGATTTCCGGCCCGCCCCGATCTACGCTGGCGTTGCGCGGGCGCCGTTCTGGGACGCACGGAAGCCGTAGGCGCCCAGCGCCGCCATCAGCAGCATGGCGAAGATGGTCGGCGGCGACGTCCAGTGTCCCAGGTGAGGCGTGAGCGGCAGGGTCCCCAGCAGGTTGGCGGTCCAAAACATGACGATGGTCCCTAGGAGCCCCGCCCTGATCAGGACCAGCGCCGGCAGGATGAACACCGGCAGCGTGACCGCCAGGCCCACCCAGAACGGAGCTTCGCCGAACAGCACGTTCTGCACACTGAGCAGCAGAACCAGGACCACGCCAGCCAGCCAGAGCCGGCGCAGGATGGCTCGCAGCAGAAGCAGGATCAGGAGCAGGCCAATGCTGGCGATGGCGTTCCGAATCTGCGCCTCCACGGTGACCGCCAGCACCCGCTTCAGGCCCAGATAGGTGTCGAGGTTGGCGATCCAGGGAGAGGCCAGCGGCAGACCACTGACCACGATGGCGAGGTCCGAGAGCTGGCCGATGACGGCCAGCAGGGCTCCGGCGGCCGCACCCAAGAGCACGTCGCGGCCCACCAGCGGATCCCGATAGCCCCCAGCCAGGAGCCGGGTCCAGGAGACAATCGTCTGAGGCCACGACCGCCTCACCCAGGGTTCCACGGCGAGATAGAAGAGCCAGATCAGCGCCGCCACCAGCAAGCAGCTGCCCAGACCGCCGGCCAGCACGTACATCTCCGCCGTGGGATTGGCGAGATGATGGGCCGGCAGCGCCCAGCCGACGGCCCCCAGAACGAAGGCGTAGGCCGCCAAACGCACGGCGCCCCGCCGATCGCCACGGCCCTGACGCAGGTGGCGCCGCGCCAGCAGGGCGCTGGCCAGAATCATGGCGATGAAGATGGTGATGGTGAGGATCTGGGCCGCTCGCAGGCCGGCGGGCTTCTCCCAGGGGACCATCCGCGTGGCCCAGGTCCAGGGAGCGATGGTGCTGAACGCCACCGGCTGCCCTCGGTAGGCGGCCGCCTCGAGCCGAAGCGCGATGTCGGCCCGATCGGGGTAGCTGCCCTCCCAGGCCGCGCGGGTGTCGCAGTAGAAGGGCGGCGTCCACAGGGGCTCCACCGAACGGAAGCGGGCGGGGTCGAGTCCGGCCTCGGCGAAGAGTGGCGCCCAGTCCGGGGCCGGAGCGGAGGCCGCCTGCGGCTCTTCCTTATGCGGGGGAACCGCGTAGAACTCGAGCAACCGGCCCCGCATGTCGTAGCGGACTCCGACCATGTCCGTGATCACGATCGGCGGGTCCCACCAGCCGATGGTGCTTTCGGTGTTGGCCACCGGCACCATGTCCCTCGGGCTCTCGCGGTACCAGAACTGGACCACCGGGGGTTGACCCGTGCGCAGGCCCAACCACCGGTCCTTGGAACGATCGGTGGCGGCGACCCGCCGGAGGTAGTCGCGGTCCAGGGAGAAGCCGGAGCCCGAGTCGGCGCTCTTGGCGCCGCGGCCCAGCTTGCGCAGGAACTCGCGGGCCCGGTCCTCCAGGACCGCCGGCGGCTTCTCCATCGGCACCTGGTGGACCAGCAGCAACCGCTTGGCCAGAAAGGGCGCGGCCAGCAGGCTGGCGGCGAGCACGGCCACGCTGGCCCATGCCTGAGCCGGCGAAAGCCCACCTTGGCGCCCGGCAGCCGCCACCAGCTCGGGGGAAGGGGTCTCGCCCACCGCCAGGGCCGCGGCTAACGCATCCCCCCCGGACAGGGCGGCCGCCACCGCCAGAGCCGAGGCCGGCCGGTTTCGCGGGTCCTTCTCCAGGCAGTTCAGGATCACCCGCTCCACCGCCGGATCCAGGTCGTCCACCAGGACGGAGGGGCGGACGGGTTCCTGCTCCTGGTGCTGGCGGGCCAGCTCGGTCAGGGTCCGACCATCGAACATCCGCTTGCCGGTGACCAGCTCGTAGAGCACCAAACCCAGGCTGTAGAGGTCGCTCTTCAGCGTGACCTCGCGGCCGCTGATCTGCTCCGGGGACATGTAGGCCGGCGTTCCCGAGCGCACGTCGGCGCCGCGCACGCTGGCCACGGCGGCGGCCAGGCCGAAGTCGGTGAGCCGGGCCTTGCCCCGGCCGTCGAGCATCACGTTGTCCGGCTTCAGGTCGCGGTGCAGCACGCCCTTGCTGTGGGCCGCGGCCAGGCCGGCCGAGACCTGGCGGGCGATGTCTAACGCCTTGTCGCGAGGCAGCCGGCCAATGCGGCGGAGCAGCGAGGACAGGTTCTCCCCGTCCACGTACTCCATGGAGAGGAAGGGCCGGCCCTCGATCTCGCCGATGTCGTGGACCCGGCAGACGGCGGGGTGAGATACCTCACGAGCGATCCTTACCTCGTGATAGAAGCGCTCCAGCCGTTCCGCATCGTCTTGCAGCGCCTCGGGGAGGAACTTGAGGGCCACCGGCTGGCCCAGCTTGAGGTCGTCGGCGCGATAGACCTCGCCCATGCCGCCCTTGCCGAGCAGGCCCACCACCCGGTAGCGGTCCGCCAACAACTCGCCCGGCGCAAAACGGCCCTGACCGGGGGCGGGAGGAGCCAGCCGCCCGGCACCGCCCGAGCCAGAGCCCTGGCGGGTGGCCGAGGGAGAAACCGGCGTGGGCGTTGCCGGTCGCGGCGCCGTCCCGGTGGGGACCTCCGACACCTCCCGGGCGGCGCCACAACGCCGGCACGAAGAGCTGTGGTCGTCGACCAGCGTAGAGCAGGCGCTGCAGTGCCACATGAGACCGGGGGATTGTAGCCTGAGACCCGCGGGCCGAGCTGCCGTCGCGCGTATGATCGCTCTGGTCGCTTTGCCCGACCCCCGCCTTCCCAGACCTCCTGTGATGTCCCGCACGTACGGCCCGGGCGCTCCAAGCGTAGGGTTGGTCAGGTTCTAGGCGGGCGAGAAGGAGGAGTCATGAGATCCAGAACGGCTTTCTGCACCCTGGTCCTCTTGGGTTTGGGCCAGGCAGCAGCGGCTCAGGTCGTGGATCACCGGCACGTTGCCGCGGTGACCTCGCTCCCCCAGTCGGTGATGGACCAGATCGGGCAGCAGCGTTGGTTCTTCACCCACGCGTCGGTAGGCGGGAACATGATCCAGGGGATGAACGACTTGAACGCGGCCAACTCCACGCGGTACCAGTTGGCCACCAGCTCGGTCGCCTACCTCGACGCCGAGATGCGCGCCGAGGATCCTCCCGCGTCCCCCATCCCGGGCACCATCTACGAGTCCGATCGCGGGAACCCCGGCTGGTCGGACAAGCTCACCATCTTCGAGAACAGCTTGCAGGTCTCCGGCTGGCATTCCCCCGCGATCGACGCGGTGATGAACAAGATGTGCTTCATCGACCAGGACGCGGTGGCGGCGGACTACGCCGCCTCGATGACCGCCCTCCAGGCCGCCCACCCCGGGACCGCGTTCGTCTACACCACCATGCCGCTCATGAACACGGAGGATTCGGACAACGTTCTGCGCAACCAGTACAACGCGGCCGTCAGGGCCCACTGCGCGAACGGCGGCTTCCTGCTGTTCGACGTCGCGGACATGGAGGCCTGGGACCCGAGCGGGATCCAGCACACCTTCCAGTACGGCGGGCAGACCTACCAGAAGCTCTACGACGGCTACACCGACGACGGCGGCCACCTCGACGCGGACGGCCAGCAGCGCATCGCCCTGGGCTGGTACGCAATGGCAGCGGTGCTGGCCACCGACCCCATCTTCGCTGACGGGTTCGAGTAGCGCACGGGTGGCCGGTCCTTGGCTCGGCGGGCGGTGCCTCGCTACCGGCTTGCTCCATCAGCCGCGGACGCCGGCGGCGGTGGTCAGCGGGCGCTCAAAGACGATCTCCACGATGGGTCCTTGCCAATCGACCACCTGCATGGTGGACGAACGTCAGTTGCTCCTTCGGTGGGTTGGCGCTTGCCATCACTCCTCGTCCCGTACCGCTCGCGCCAGCGTGTACCAGCTCCCATCGCCGCCCTCGAACGACCGCAGCGCGGTTCGCGCCCATCCGGGGATGGGCGCCGGCGCGTGCTTTGAGTCACGAGCCTGCCACAGCCGGCGAGCGGAGAGCGCCTTGAGCTGGTCCTCCCAGAGGACGTCCTCGGCGGCCAGCGAGGCCAGGTGGCTGAAGCGATCGCCCTGCGCGGGCACTCTGGGCAGCACGCACCTTACGGTAGGCCGGCTGGTCCCCGGGCGGCTGGTCCAGTAGAGCAGTCGGTTCAGGGCTCGGGGGGACTCGACCAGCACCAGATCGCCGGCTTGCCATCGCTCCATCAGGACCTGCCCCGCCTGCGCCGCGGCCGAGGCGGTCGCGGGATATCGTGCGACCGATTGGCCGAGACCGGCCGTGAGGACCAGGGTCGGCAGCAGGGCCAGAGACCAGGTCTTGCGCGAGAGGGCCGCGGAGATGCCAAGACCCAGCAGCGCCAGGAGCGAGAACTGCGCGAAGATCAGGTACCGCTCCAGGAGGATGGGGCGGCCAGCGACGACGGAGAGTCCGACGGCCAGCACCCAGGGGGCCACGGCCTGGGTGGCCAGGAAGAGCCCGGCCCGGCCGCTCCGCCATGCGCCCCAGGCGGCGACCCCCAGCACCATCACCAGCGCTAGGCGCGGAAGGACGCCGCTGGGATCGAGGCCGGTGCCCCACGAGACCAGGGCGCGCTCCACGCTGGCGAGGGCCACGGGCGAGATCCAGTAGCTCTCGCGCACGCCGCGGCTCTGGCGCAGGAAGGCCGAGAGCCACGGCGCGAAGACGGCAACGGCCAGGGTGCCGCCGAGCGCCAGGCCGCGAAGGAGGCGAAGCGCATCGCCCCGGTGGCCAAGCCGCCTCTGCCAGATGGCCCAAGTCAGGAGGAAGCCGACTTGCCCGGCAAGGGTGAAGAACGCGTAGTAGTGGGTGAAGGCAAAGGCCGCGGCCGCCAGCCCGTAGGCGAGCCACCAGACCGTGCTGCGCTCCGGACACCTGAGGGCCCGCAGCAGGAAGAGGGCCGTGAGACCCGCCAGCAGGACGCCTAGCGTGTACATGCGCAGATTGCGGCTGGCCGCCACCTGCCCCGCGTGGACCCCCACCAGAAGGGCCGCCAGCAGGCCTGCCCGGGTGGGATTGACGCCGTTCTGCCAGCGGGCGGCCTCGCGGGCCACACCGAACGCCGTCAGCACCGCCAACAGGCCCAGTCCGGCGGACAGGCCGCGCATGGCCGGGAGCGAGTCGCCGCAGCGGCCGACCCAGGCCTGAAGCAATAGGAAGTAGAGGGGCGGGTGAACGTCGCTGGCCAGACGCCGCACCATTTCCCCCGCCGGGTACTGCACGATCCGCCAGGAGAAGGCCTCGTCGCTGCTAAGTCCGGGCAAGTCCAGGTCCCAGGCCCGTGCGGCCACGGCCAGGACCCCGATCGAGAGCAGGGCCAGGATGGTCCTGGCGCGGGGCGAGACGCTCACGCGGGAAGAATACTCGCGAAGCTCCGGCTCTGCCTGCCGTCACGGCATCGCCGCGCCGAAGGCGCTGGCCGACTCCAGGACCAGGGCCCGCAGCCTATGGCCGCGGGCGGCGGCGGCCCGACCCGGCCCCGACGCCGGGCCGCCGGAGGAGTCGGCGCTCAACCGCCTCCACCCGGTCGCGCTCGGCCCGCGTTTCGGCCACGATCCGTGGCGTCGGCTCCCGCAGGGTCTACGACGTCGCCCCCCTCCTCTGCCCCCGCTGCCGAGCCGTCATGCGCGCTGCTAGGGTGACCCCTCGAAGCCGTCCCTAAAGATCAGGTCCACGTCCACCGGTGTGTTGACGGTCGCGGAGTTGTTGGCGGCGACCGGATCGTGAATGCTGGAGCTGACCGTGGCGGTGTCCACCAGCGGGCTGGCGGTGCCATAGACCACGACGCCGGTCGCGGAGTAGGTGGCGGTGCCGCCGGAAGGCAACGTCACCGTCGTGTCGTTGATGTTGCCGCTGCCTGTGGCCGCACAGGACGAGCCGGAAGAAGGGGTGCAGGTCCAGGAGATCGCCGCCAGCCCGGCCGGGAAGCTGTCGGAGACGGTGGCTCCGGTCACGGCGTCCGGGCCGCCGTTCGTCACCGTCAGGGTGTAGGTGAGAGGACGGCCCCAGAGGACGGTGACCCCACCATCGGTGAGCGCGACCGACAGGTCGGCATACGGCACGCCGTTGACCGTGGTCTGTTCCGAGGCCGAGTTGTTGCCGGCGTTGGGATCGGTCTCGGTGGCGCTCACGGTCACGTCGCTGGTCAGAGTGCCGCCGGCTGGCCCTACGGTCACCTCCACGAAGAACGTCGCCGTGGCGCCGGGGGCCAAGCTGGGCCGGGTGCAGGTCACCGTGCCGGTCCCGGCGCTGCACGACCAGCCGACGGCGGTCAGGCTGGAGAAGGTGGCCCCCGCAGGCAGCGTGTGTACGACGCTCACGGCACTGGCCGAGCTGGGCCCACCGCTGGCGACGTCGATGGTGTAGGTGAGGGTGCCCAAACCCACCACCGGGTCGGGGGCATCGATCAGTGCCACCGACACGTCGGCCTGGGGCGTGAGCGTGTCCGTGTCCGTCGCGCTGTTGTTACCGGGCGTGGGGTCGGTCACGCCCCCGCCCACACTCGCCGTGGCCGTGTTGCTCAGGCTGCCAGTCGCCGAGGCCGAGGTGGTACAGGTGGCGGTGTAGGTCGCCGAGCCGCCGGCCGGCAGGTTGGCGGCGTCGCTGATGTCGCCCGAGCCGCTCAGCGCGCAGATCCCACCGCCCGCTCCGGCACAGGTCCAGCTCGCTCCCGTGCAGGTGCCCGGGAAGCTGTCCGCGACCGTCACGCTGGGCGCATTCGAGGGTCCCGCGTTCGTCGCCACGATGGTGTACGTCACCGGTGTCCCCGGCACCGCCGTGGTGGCCCCGTCCGTCTTCGTGATCGACACCTCGGCCGGGGCCCTTTCATAGGCGCCAATGTCGCAGGCGCTCCCTTGTGGACGCACCATCCCCCGCTGGTCAGTGGCTTGCACGCATGATCCAGCGTCTATGGCTGGAGAACCGGACAGCAGCGCCACGGTCCTCGTCGGTCCGCCGTTATCCGCTAGTGCGCCCAGCAGAGGGTCGGCATTCTGCAGATCCCCAGTTCCCGTGAACCCGCATGAGGTACCGCTCTCCAGGTTGTGCCCATTGGAGATGATGGGGCCTCCGCCTCCGCCGGTATAGTTCCAGCAATCCGTGCCGCTAGTCTGATTGGCCACGATGGTATTGGAGAGATAGGTCGTGCCGGCATTGTTGCCAAGGCCGGCGTTGGTGCTCCACCAGGCGCCCTCAATCCTGTTGCCGGTGATGGTGGAGTTGGTGATGGTCAGCGTCCCGCCGTCGTTGAAGATGCCGCCAGTGTTGGCGCCGATGTACCACGCGAGGTTGTTGCTGATGGTGGAGTTGGTGACGACGGCAGCGGTCGCGGTGCTGTGATACAAGGCGCCGCCGCTACCTTGCGTTTCATTGCCGCTGAAGGTGCAGTTGGTGACGGTGATCGCGCCGGCGCTATGGATGCCGCCGCCGGCCACGACATCGGAGTTGTTGCTGATCGTGGAGTTGCTGACAAGGAGCGTGCCCGTGTTCACAATGCCGCCACCGTGCCCGGCATTACCCCCGCCGTGATTCCAAGTCGCCGTATTGCCGGTAATGACGGAGTTGTTGACAAAGAGCGTGCCGTCGTTCTGAATGCCGCCGCCGTTGGTGTAATCCGCTCCACCGCCCGCGATCGTCACGCCCGAGATGGAGACGACCACGCCACCGGTTCCGAGGGGGTCGATGTCGAACACCCGATCCAGCCCGTTGCCGTTTATGGTGGTGGAACCAGCCCCGGCGCCGACAATGGCCACGCTCTTGTTCTGAAACCAGAACTTCAGGATGTCGTAGTCGCCAGTGGCATTGGCATCCTCACCCGGCCCGGCGATCGTGGTGTTGTAGGTCCCGGCGGGAATGCTGATGGTGTCGTTGTCTCCGTAGACACCGCCTGTCGGAGCACAGTCGGCATAGATGCTGGCCCCGTTGTTGATGTTGGTTATCGCTTCGCGCAGCGAGCATTGGCCATCCGCGCCGTCAAGCGTGTCACTGGCATTCGCCGTCACCGTTATGATCGCCGGTGGGGCGACAACGTACTTGGCGTACAGGGTTACGTTGCTGGCGCCCATCGTCAGGACTGCGGCGGCAGGGTAATCGCTGCCGGTGCCGTTGGCTTCGGTATTCCAACCGACAAACCTGTAGCCCAGTTTGGCAAGGTACCCGGTGTTGCTGGCGACAATGACGGAACCGTATTGGGCGTAGATGTTGCTGTCGATGGGAGCGCTACCCTCGGTGTTGCCGTTGCCATCGTAGGTGACCGTGTGGACGGCCACGCCCTCGAACGCACCGATGTCGCAATGAGCGCCAACGGGGCGGGCGTAACCCCGCTGGTCGACGCCATTCACGGGAGCCGCAGCGCACACCGCATCACCGCCCGCGTCGATGGCCGGAGAACCGGACAGTGGCGCCACGGTCTTCGTCGGTCCGCCGTTGTCCGCCAAGGCGTTGAGCAGAGGGTTGCTGTTCTGCAGATCCCCGGTTCCTGTGAACCCGCAGGAGGTACCGCTTTCCAGGTTGTGCCCATTGGAGATGATGGGGCCTCCGCCCCCGCCGGTGTAGTTCCAACAGTCGGTGCCGGCGCCCTGATTGGCCACGATGGTGTTGGAAACGTAGGTTGTGCCTGTGTTGTTGCCAAGGCCGGCGTTGGTGCTCCACCAGGCGCCCTCAATCCTGTTTCCGGTGATGGTGGAGTTGGTAATGGTCAGCGTCCCGCCGTCGTTGAAGATGCCGCCGGTGTTGGCGCCGATGTACCAGGCGCGGTTGTTGCTGATGGTGGAGTTGGTGACGACGGCTGCGGTCGCGGTGGTGTGATACAAGGCGCCGCCGGTACCTTGCGTTTCATTGCCGCTGAAGGTGCAGTTGTTGACGGTGATCGCGCCGGCGCTATAGATACCGCCGCCGGCCACGACATCAGAGTTGTTGCTGATGGTGGAGTTGCTGATGAGGAGCGCGCCGGCATTCAGAATGCCGCCGCCGTGCCCGGCATTGCCCCCGCCGTGGTTCCAGGCCGCTGTATTGCCGGTGATGACGGAGCTGCTGATCGAGAGCGTGCCGCCGTTCTGAATGCCGCCGCCGTGGGTGTAGTCCGCTCCACCGCCCGTGATCGTGACCCCGGAGATGGAGACGATCACGCCACCGGCTCCCAGGGGGTCGATGTCGAACACCCGATCCAGCCCATTGCCGCTGATGGTGGTCGAGCCCGCCCCGGCGCCGACGATGGTGACGCTCTTCGAGATATCGAAGTCGCCGGTGGCGGCGGAGTCCTCACCGGTCCCGGCGATGGTGATGCCATACGTCCCGGCGGGGATGTCGATCGTATCGCCCCCCGCGCCCGCGTTGGCGGCGCTTATGGCCTCGCGCAATGAACAATCAGCGTCGCAAGTTCCATCGGCGGTGTCGGCGGTCTTGGTCACCGTGTGCGTGGTGGCCGCGGTCGCAAGCGGTGCGAGAGACAGCCCAAAGATGACGGGCAGGAGGACCAGGTTGCGGCGGGCCATGGGGGCCAGGCTCAGGCGCAGGCAGGGCATGTCGAACCTCCTTCGCCACCGGAGCCTTCGCCCCGAGGCCAACAGCATGAGGAACGTGCACAAACGCGAGTCCCTTGGACGCAAGGGGCGTGCCGGAGCGATGTCGAGGGGGCGTCACGCTGGGAGGCGCCGAACAGCAGAAAGCCGGGGGCCCTGTTGTCTTAGCCGCCGGGTGTCCGGATTGCCCCCGGTGTCCGGATTGCCGCCTGGTGTCCGGACTTTCGCCCCGGGCGTCCGCTTTGCGGCCCTGGCGCTCGGGCTAGAAACCAGATGGCAGGCGCTCGATGCGTACGCCAAGGCGGGCTTAGTCCGACTCCAGGACCAGGGCTCGCAGCCGGTGGCCCCGGGCGGCGCCCTGCTCGTCGCGCGCATCAAGCCAGCGAGCCATCTGGCGGTGCCATTCGGCGCGCGCGGGCCCCGCCGGCGGCGGCGGACCGCCGGGGAAGGCGCCCTCAAGCGCCCTCACCCGGTCGCGCTCAAGCCGCATCTCGGTGACGCGATCCATGGCGTCGGCGCGGGCGAGGCTGGCGATGGGTCGCGGGTTCAGGGCGTGGGACCGCTCGAAGGCCTGAAGGGCCTCCGCGGCCAGGCCTGCCTGCCGGAAGATGAGGCCCAGGTTGTAGAACAGCACGTCGTTGGCCGGGGCCGCCCCAGCCGCCAGCTCGAACTCCCGCCACGCCCCAGGCCAATCACTGGTTGCTGTGGTTGGCGTCCGCAGTCGCCGCGGTTCGGGTCCGGGGGCTCGGGGGGGGG
>Ga0209342_10006549_pt1 | contig 11795 bp, 14 predicted proteins | sample RifCSP16_2_FD_184023 | JGI IMG/M metagenome (GOLD analysis project Ga0209342, IMG submission 184023) | Soil microbial communities from Rifle, Colorado - Rifle CSP2_sed 16_2 (SPAdes) (version 2) | ecosystem: Environmental > Terrestrial > Deep subsurface > Rock core/Sediment | place: Rifle... | reverse complement strand
GGAATGGGTCCATTGGGAAGGGCCTGAATTCCAGCCCCCAGACGACATCAGCAGTGACTACTACCCCCAACTGGGCCCGTACAGTTCCGTCGATCCCGAGACCGTGGCGCAACACTTCGCCTGGCTCCGCCAGGCAGGCGTCGGCCTGATTATCGTTTCCTGGTGGGGGCAAGGGTCGCTTGAGGATCAGGCCGCCTCCGTGCTTCTGGAAGTGGGGGACCTTTACGGCATCAATGTCGCATTCCACATCGAACCCTATTCTGGTCGTACGGCGGAGCGGCTCGTCGATGACGTCCGGTATCTCTACGCGCAGTATGGCGAGCATCCGGCCTTCTACCGAACGAAGGGGTCGAGCCGATGGAGTCCGGATGACCGCGATAAGGGCCTGTTCTTCGTGTGGTCCATCGAATCCCCGGATACCAGCTCCGCCGCGGTGGAGGCTGCCTACTGGCGGGAAGCGTTGGACGTCATCCACGAATCGCCTGAAGGCGGATTGGTCATCGCCAATACAATTCGGACAGACTGGATCGACGGCGGGCATTTCGATGGGCTTTACAACTGTGCGACGCTGCATCTTGAAGATACCGACGGTTTCTCGTGGAGCCGAGGCCTGCCGCCGGACGCCTGGTATGTACCGTGCGTCATCCCGGGGTTCTCTGCCCGGCGGATTGACTACCCAGAGGATACGTGGGTCACCCGTAATGACGGCGAGACTTATAACGAGCAGTGGGCTGCGGCGCTCGATACCGGTGTAGAGCCGTCTCTCGTCGCCGTCACGTCCTTCAACGAGTGGCACGAAGGGACGCAGATCGAACCGGCGGCGGTAGGCGCGACCAACGGCATCGGAGAGCTTTACCAGGACTATAGCCCTCTGGATCCGGGCGCATACCTTGCGATCACTCGCGAATGGGCCGATACGTCTCGCAACATGGCGTGGCCGGCAACCTTCCGCATACGCCTGCGAATCACGACGACATCTGATTGGACTACTCTTAACCTCGTTCAGGGTGCCACATGGCTCCGGCCGAGCCTGGTGTCGGCAAGTGAGGACGCGACCAATGTCGGATTGGAGGGCGATCTCTTCCGCCTGATCCAACCACTCGACCGGGCTCAATCCGGCGGGAAGGTGGAGATGGTTGCCGATGTTCTGCTGTCCGATGTGCCTGAGGATGCCACCGTGGTGTTCGAGATCGAACGCGGCCACCTGGGTTCCACGACCGTCGAACTGATGAACTATCTGTCCAATGAACCCGCCATCGTCGAAACTGCCAGCTGGGGTGGGATCCGATCGACTGGGCGTAACTACTCCAGGTTTGAGGTCCCCGCCGGACTGTTCTTGAGGCCGGCGCCATGAGCCCCGGAACGACGAAGCGCAGACCAGCGCAATGGACAACACAAAGTGAGCAGAGCGAGCGATGTTCCGGGGACGAACTGAGCGACAGTTGGAATGATCTTCACATGGATGATGCTCGCCGATTCACGCAAGAAGGTCCAGGTCATCCTGGCCCGCGGTGTCTGGCGGGCACAAAGCCAGATGGGAGAATGACCTGGCAACTGTCGCGGCGAACTCCGCCGGCCGGCGATCCTGCCAAGCCCGCCCCCTCGCCGTGTCAGTCTGGGACTGAGCATGGCCGTCATCATTCCCACAGTCCTGAGAGGACATGAATCCGGTGAAACCCCCCTCCGCGGAATCGCTCCTGCGCTCGGGAGAGATACAACTCGAGTTCTTCCGATCTTCCGGACCCGGGGGCCAGAACGTCAACAAGGTCTCGACCGGCGTCAGGCTACGCTGGGACCTGCGACCGTCGAAGAAGGTTCCTCAATCGGTGAGGGACCGACTGACGCGGAAAGCCGGCCGGAAGATCACCGACGGCGGCATCCTGGTAATTGAAGCGCGCCGCTTCCGCACGCAGGAGCGGAACCGCGAGGATGCGCTGCGACGACTGGACGACTTGATTCGAAAGGCATGGAGCGAGCCCAAGCCCCGCAGGCCGACGAAGCCGACCGAAACCTCCAAAGAGAGGCGGCTCGAGGAGAAGAAACGGCAGGGACTGCTCAAGAAGCATCGATCGTCATCCGATGATCCGATCGAGTAGGTGGCGGTCAGATTCAAGCCCGATGTCGAACAGGCCAGCGGATACCCCGGAGCGATGGGCAAGTCAAATACATGCTCCACCAACGGGAGCACCATGACATGAGCACTGATCTGATCCGCATGTCACCTCACGACCGACCCGACTACCGTGAACTCATCGCATCCGTGAGTGAAACCGTCTGGCCCGAGTTCATGCATCATGATCCCGTCGCCGGAGAGCATTGGGACGGATTGTTCGAAAACTTCGGCGAGTATCAGTTCGCATTTCTTGGCCCGGGCGGAAAACGGGTCGTCGGGATCGCCAACAGTGTGCCTCTGGCCTGGGACGGATCGGTCGAGAACCTGCCGGAGGAAGGCTGGGATTGGGCATTGATCCAAAGCGCCCGGGATCGAGGCAACGGCCGAGTCCCGAAGATCCTATGCGCCATTCAGATTTCCATCCACCCGCAGTTCCAGGGCCGAGGACTGAGCACACTCTTGCTTAGGGAGATGCTCGAGTTGGCGCGGCGGAGGGGACTGAGCCAGCTAATCGCCCCTGTGCGTCCGAGTCTGAAACATCGCTACCCGCTCACACCGATGGACAGCTACATCCGATGGATGGATAATGCCGGAATGCCGTATGACCCCTGGTTGCGGGTACATGTCCGCGAGGGCGGGAGGATTGTGAAGGTCTGTCATCGGGCGATGCAGATCGTCGGCAGCCTCAGCGAACGGGAAGAGTGGACCGGCATGCGTTTCCCTGATGATGGAAGCTATGTCGTGCCCGGCGCTCTCGATCCGATAAGAGTTGATACCGGGCAGAACCGGAGGACCTATGTGGAGCCGAATGTCTGGATGCTGCATATCCCGAAACAAGTGTGATCAGCACAACCCGCCCACGTTCGGCGCATGTCGGGCCGGGACGTCCTCGTCATTCGGATAGATCGAACTAGGCGGTGCCTGTATGCCCCACCCTCTCATTCAGCAGCTTCGGTTCACGCGCAAGGAGTTTGAACGCGGCCTTCAAGGGTTGTCGGAGGCTGAGGCACGCCGGCGCCTGTTGCCCATGAATTGCATCAGCTGGAATGTCGGTCATCTTGCGTGGCAGGAACAACGCTATTTCTTCTACTACGCGCAGGGTCAATTGCCCTTTCCAGAGGTGAATGCGCAGTTCGCCTACGGCGCCATTGCAAGCACACCACCACTTGACGAGGTGCTGGAGGCCTGGCGGACGATCACCGCCGCGGCTGACCCGTGGCTGGACTCGCGCACCAGCGCTGATCTCATGGCACACGTCGTTCGAAAAGGGAGACCCAGCTCCTACATCTTCGGATCGCTCGTCCTGCGTGTGATTTACCATTACTGGTATCACACCGGCGAGAACATGGCCATCCGGCAATCCCTGGGCCACGCCGATCTGCCGGAGTTCGTTGGCGACATCGATCGAGAGGCGCCCTACCGGCCGGAGCAGGGTGATTAGGCCTGAGCCGAATCGGCCCTGGTAAGAGGAGCTCGGAAGAGAACAAGGCGGAGGCTAATCTGTGGTGGATCGCCCGACTATCCGGGTTCGCCCGGCGGACCTATCCGATAGCACTCTTCTGGCCGAGATCGGGGAACGGACGTTCCGCGATACATTCGCCGCGGCCAACACGCCGGAGGACATGACCGATTACCTGTCGAGTGCCTTCGGGGCTCCAATTCAGGCGAGGGAACTGAAGGATCCGGGAAACATGTTCTTGATCGCAGAGGTCATCGGAGAGGCGGTGGGCTACGCCAGGCTCCGATCCGGCTCGGCGCCACCAGACATTCGCGGAGCCCGCCCGCTGGAAATCGTGCGCTTCTACTCGGTCCAGGAGTGGATCGGCCGGGGCGTTGGAGCCGCCTTGATGCAGGCGTGCCTGGAACTGGCCTTGGACAAGGGACACGATACCATTTGGCTTGACGTATGGGAACGCAACAGCCGAGCGATTGCGTTCTACGGGAAGTGGGGATTCGAGGTAGTGGGAAACCAGCCATTCCAGCTGGGTCAGGACACCCAAAACGATTTCCTCCTGGCCAGGCCGATCCGGTCATCGTCGGAGGAGTGAGGCAGGCCGATCTTCGTCCTGTCGCCATATCCAACGGAGCGGTGAAACCGGGGGAATAGGAGCTCACCGACCGGTGGAAGAATGCCCGGCCGTCATTCGGGACGAACAGCTGGGGACCCCGCCGCCTCACGCCTCTTCTTGTGGATTCAGCAAGACCATCGGGATCATGCGACTGGTCCTCTTCTGATAGGCGCCGTAGCCCGGAGCGAGCTCTAGCAGTCGCTCCCACAGTCGTTCGCGATACTCCGGATCGGAGGCTTCGGCCACGGCCGAGAGGCGTGTTCGACCGAGCTCGAGCGTGATGAGTGGATTCTTGAGGAGATTGTGATACCAGCCAGGATGTCGATCGAAACCGGCGTTTGAAGCAATGACGACGTAGTTGCCGTCCACCTTGAAGTATCCGACCGGGTTGACGCGCCGCTTCCCGGTCTTCGCCCCGGTGGTGGTCAGGATAGCCACACGCAAGCCCTGGACCTTGCCGCCGACAACCCCGCCGGTAGCGCGATAGAGTGCGGTGAAAACCGATAAGATTACCCTGACCAACAGTTTAAACATGATGAGCACCTCCCGGATCCATTGACTTGACGACACTAATGCCGATCGCACGGATCGGCGAACTGCTGGCCGCCGGGTTTTCGCCCCGATTGCGCGCTCGGTTTTCTCCGATGGGGCGATCTTACCAGATTGGCGCGTGCGGCTCCTCCTCCATATGGCCAGCCGACCGTAGAGGATCCGGCCAGGACAGGAAGCAGGATTACACGCCAATGGACCAGAGGCAAGTCTTCCCATTCCTCTGGGAGGGGCACGAATATGGCGTGGCTGGAGGACCGGGCATCGGAGTGACAGCATGATCGAAGTCGTATACTACTTCGCCGCCAGCCTGGACGGCTACATCGCAACCCCGGACGGTGGCGTCGCGTGGCTGGCGCCGTTTGAGAATTCGGGTGAGGACTACGGCTACTCGGAGTTCTACGCATCCGTCGACTCGGTGCTTCTTGGACGCAGGACCTACGAGCAAAGCCTCACCTTCGGGGCCTGGCCGTATCCAGGAAAACCATGCTGGATCTTCACCCGTCGCGATCTTGAAGTACCTGGGCCGGACTTGATCCTGACGGATGCCAGCCCCGATCAGGTCGTAGCCGAGCTTGGCCTCCGAGGATTGGTGCGGGCATGGCTGGTCGGGGGATCGGAGCTGGCGGCTTCCTTCCGCCGGGCCGGAGCGATCTCGGAGTACATTGTCTCCCTCGTCCCTGTCATCCTTGGGGCCGGCATCCCGATGCTGGCCTCGGCCGGGCCATCGGAGAGGCTTCGGTTCGTAGAGAGCCGTGAGTATCCGAGCGGGTTGGTCCAGCTCCGCTATCGGGCCCCCCACTTCGATTGAGCGATCAATCCCATGCGCAGTCCAAGGGATCGGGTTCGTGAGAAACATGCGGTGGATTTGTTGCAGCTTGGTAGAGTCTAGCGTCAGGGTGACGAGTGCTTCCGTCCGCCTGGCGAAGCACTCCATCGCCGCAGCCTAGTTCTCCGATCCTGGAATCGACGACACGCAGGCGTCGCTTCTCTGACGAACGAACCGTCAGGAGGTGAGTTGAACTCCCGCACATGAGCCGCCAGCAACTTTGTCCATGCCAGTTGAGCCGTCACATTAACCCCCTCCAAGCGAAAGGAGCACGAGGTGGAACTGTCCATCGTATTTCCGATGTTCTGGGGTCGTCAGAAAGCCCGGATCTATCAGGAGGGCGACTACTTTTACGATCACCCGACCGCACTTGATGACGACGGGACGATCCCCCCGCTCTTCGAAAGCATGGCTGTGCTCGCCGATCGAGAGTTCGATGTGATCGCGGTTGCCGGGGCGAACCACCCCTCCATTGCCGACCGGGTCGAGAGGCGGGCGGGCGAGCTACTGCGGCGGCATGCTGAAGAGGCGGGCGTGACCCTGCACTACTTCAGCTACGCGCAGCTGGCGGAGGTGCACGCCTTCTTGCGCAGACAAGGAAGGGACGACCTGATCGAGACGGTGTCGCTCATCGGCTACTCGCCCCTGAGGAACGCCTGCCTGGTAGCAGCCCATATCCTGGGCAAGGAGGTCGCCGTCTCGATCGACGACGATTGTCAGTTCATCGAACCCGGGTATATCGGGCGGATCAAGTCGAAGATGCTGACCGCGTTCGAGGGTGGACCGATCCGAGCATACTGCGGCCCGTACCTGACGCCCAGGGACGAGATCTACCTGGACCTGCCTTCCAGTCCGCATACGGTCTACTGGAACGTCGTTGAGCTTATAAATGAGGCATTCCGCAGGTACATCGTCGAGGCGCCGGGCTTGAAGGAAGTTCCTTTCGCCATTATGGGCAACATCGCCGCCCATCGGGATTTCTTCACCCGCTGCCCGCTCGATCCTCCGATGCGCCGGGGGGAGGACATGGATTGGGTGATGAACGCGCACATCCTGGGTGAGCGTTTCGTCCTGGACACTGACTTGGTGATCAAGCACGCCCCGCCTGAACGCCCCTACCCGACATGGCGGCCACTTCGTGAAGACATCTACCGTTTCCGCTACCAGCAGGCGAAGATCGCCAACAGCACCGAGGGCGACGGTCATCGCAAGCTCGATCGCGACCGCTATCTCCCCTACCCCGGCGGTTTCTACCAGGATGATTTCATGGGGCGCGTGACGAACGCCTGCACGATTCTGGCGGTCGACTACCTCGCCCGAAATGAGCCTCAGAACGCGCAGGAGGCTCTCGCCAACATACACATCTGCCGTTATCAGGCTATCCCGACTCAGGATCCATATGCCGGCTACCTGGCGTTCCAGCACAAATGGGTCGAAATGATGGCCTTGATTGGTGAGCATAGAGAGGAAGTGCGAGAGAAGGTGTTCGGCTGAGTCGCTCACAACGGGATCAGCGCCGGGAGGAGTGCCTGGCAAACGACGCGCTGGGAGCTGCGTAAGGTCGTCCAGGAGCTGAGGGCACTTCCGCAGTACCTGCTTCTCAGACAAATCCCGCATATTCCCGAGGGCGACACAGACCGGAGATGCGCCCGAGTTGATGGAGTCTGAGACGATCGTGGAGATGGCCCCGGTTGGCAAACTGACCGAGGCCCTCTTCATCGTTGAATTGGCGACACGGTAATCCACATAGTCCAAGAACGCAAATCCCCGTGTTCAGTGCTAACCGGGGAGTCTGCGTTCCTATTGTGCTCGGTCTCAGCGAGAAGCTGTGCGAGAATAGACCCGGTTATCGGGAGAGCGCTCTCTCGCACGGAGCGGGGAGGCGAGGCACCGAACCCCGCACGGACCACTTGAAACAGAAGGACCGGCGGCAAGGATTCTGAGAGGAGCCCATGCCCGTTGACGCAATCAACCTGGCGGAGAAGCTGTCCAGCTTCAGCGAGCGCTGGTCGCCCAGGATCATCGCCCAGATGAACGACTATCACTTCAAACTGGCGAAGATCCAGGGCGAATTCGTCTGGCACAGCCATCCCGAGACCGACGAAGCGTTCATCGTTCTCAGTGGAAGCATGCAGATCGAGTTCCGGGATGGGAAGACCGCCCTGCAGGCCGGCGAGATGTGTATCGTACCTGGAGGCCGCGAACATAGGCCGGTCGCCGCGGAAGAGTGCCACATCTTGTTGGTCGAGCCGGTCGGCACGATCAACACCGGGGACGCAGGCGGGGAGTTCACTGCCGAGCATGACGTTTGGATCTAGCCACAATTCGAATGAACTGCCGGGAGTGTCTCGCCAGCGACGGCCTCGACCGACGCGCCGGGCCAGGGCGGGGACACGAGGCCAGAGGGGCGCAAGAAGTGCCACCCGATCGATCCCGCCGAAATGCAGATTGTGGCGTTGACGCAACAGCTGGGCCGACCGATGGGCTTGAACCCCGGTCTAGGCGCGACCGCCCTATGGAAGTAGGATTGCGGCGCGGTTGCGACCCCAAGGACAGCGGGGGATAGATCCCCCAATAGAAGAGGCGAAATGGCCAACATATCAGTTCCGATGGAACACAATAAGAAGATCGGCCTCGTCGCCCACGACAACAAGAAGCACGATCTGGTTGAATGGGCGAAGTTCAATCGAGACCTCCTGGCGCACCACATCATCTACGCCACGGGAACCACCGGCATGGTGCTCGAGAAAGAACTCGGCTTCGAAGTCATCAGACTCCAGAGCGGTCCCCTGGGAGGCGATCAGCAGATCGGCGCCAGGATCGCCGACGGCGAGATCGACTTCCTGATCTTTTTCTGGGATCCCCTCGAGCCGATGCCTCATGATCCCGACGTCAAGGCACTGCTGAGAATGGCGGTCGTGTGGAACATACCCATCGCCTGTAACCGTTCATCGGCCGACTTCATGATCTCGTCTCCGCTGATGGATGAGGAATACAATCGGCTGCTGCCGGACTATGACGTATACCGGACGCGGCCGATCGGGCGAGGAGATCAGTGAGAATAGGGCGTCATCCTGCCCCTCCACGACCGGATGGGTCGCTGGCTCCCTCTTTTCACATCAAAGCCCGCCGACGAGCCAGCCGCACATCCGTGTCAGGAAGCCAGGGTGTTCTCTTGTCTACGACCTGTCGCCCGAGGGGGTCTCGGCAGCCGACGTCATCCAGGTATTCAGCGCGCATGTAGCCCACTCGGCCTGTCCTCGTGTGCAGTCCGATGATCACTTCATCGGGCATCCGGGTGGGATACGCAAGCCGCGGAGGAACGGCAGGCGCTGTTCGGCCAGGGGCGTCTCCCAGGCTTGCGCATTGAGTTCAGACTGCTCATCTTCCGGCGCTGCCGGCAGAACCGTGCGCCCGCGACCTTCTAGGGGTTCACTGGCCGGGCACACTGGGTCTTCGCCCAGCAAGGCTAAAAAGAATCCGCCGCTGCTATCGCAAACAGGCGGGAGGCGGTGCCGGACTCGCAGCCTCCCGGAGAGGCTTGAGAACCGGGCGAGTTCCCCCGCCCTTCACACTGAAATCGAAAGCCCGAGATCAACCAACCGCTGAGGTGAGACATGGACCCGATTCTGGCAAGCCTGTTTGAGCACTTCCGTCGATTGCATGAGAGCTGCAATGAAATCCTGTCCGGGTTGACCAAAGAAGCCCTTGACTGGAGCCCCGGGGAGAGCATGAACTCGATCGCGGTGCTTGTGACCCATGTCGCCGGTTCGGAGAAATTCTGGATCGGGGACATCGCCATGCAAGAACCCTCCGGTAGAGTTCGGGAGGCAGAGTTTATCGTGAAAGGCGACGATGCCGCCCATCTTTCGAGTCTGCTTGACTCGTCGCTAGCATACATCCAGGGGGCGTTCGCGCGCCTTACACGCGATGACCTGGATCAGCCGAGGACTTCGCCCCTCGACGGCAAGACCTACGACGTCGCCTGGTCGATCGCTCAATCGCTTGCCCACACGGCGCTTCACCTGGGTCATATCCAACTTACAAGACAGCTCGTTGATGAGGGACGCTAGCTGGAGCTCCTAGCTGCGATCCGGTTGTCGCCGGCTTCCACCACTCAGAACGATTGGGTGCCCATCCGGTTTGTCGCTCGATCGTTCTGCCGACTCTTCGAGGTCTAACATGAGCGGATTCGCCAATCTCGCGATGGCTGTCGTTTCCGGTATCGCCATTACCCTGCAAGGCCAATTCATGGGCCTCATGGACAAGGCCTTCGGCACACGTGAGAGCGTATTCCTGACCTACGGCAGCGGAGGTCTGATCGCCGCCGTGATCATGATTATCGGCGGATGGGGTCATCTGCGCGGATGGTCGCGGGTGCCCTGGTACGCTTACAGCGCCGGTTTTCTGGGATTGATTATCGTCGGGACAATCGGATACGTGGTACCGCGCATGGGCGCAGCCAGGTCGTTCACCCTGATCGTCGGTGCCCAGCTTCTCCTCGCAGCGGTGATCGATCAGGCCGGTCTCTTTGGCGCGAGTGTCCGCCCGTTCGAGGTCTCGAAGGCGCTCGGATTGATCGTGATGCTCTTCGGCGTGTGGCTCGTTGTGCGCTAGCCCTGATCCGACCAGCGATGGATCCGACGTCCCGCCTTCTCCGGTATGATCCTGATCACGACTCTGATCGCCATAGCCATCAGGTGCCGACCAGGCCCAGGCGGCAGGCTTGTCCTGGCCTGCGGCGCCGTCGCGTACCTCCCCGGAGAAGAACGGCTTGATTCGTTTGGAGACGTCTCGGCCGATCACATTCGCCGAAGCTGGAAGCAGGTTCTCCGGTGGTGATCACGATCGACCGCAATGGCGAAAGTAGGGCCTGAATTGCCGCGTGATGTCGGGGCCGGCGATCCATCGAGGTCCGTCTCCTTCCGTGAAGTCGGGCAGGAGACATGGGCGGATTTCGAGAAGCTATTCGAAGGACCCGGCGCGCCGAAATACTGCTGGTGCATGGTCTGGCGGGCCGTGGGGGATGAGAGGCAGAACCGAGATTCGAAGAGCCGCAAGTCGTTTCTCAAGCGGCGGGTGACGAAGGGGGTTCCGGTTGGGATCATTGGTTACCTGGGAGACGAACCGGTGGCCTGGTGCTCGATCGCACCACGTTCAAGCTACCGCGCCTTGGGTGGGATCGACGAGCCGGATGAAGATCCTGAGGGCGTCTGGTCGCTGGTATGCTTCTATGTGCCCCGGAAGCTGCGCGGGCGGGGACTGGCACGGCGCATGATCGCGGCGGCAGTCGAGCATGCCCGCCGCAAGGGCGCCCACGCGATCGAGGCCTACCCCGTCGATCCCGACTCTCCTAGCTACCGCTTCATGGGGTTTGTCAGCTCCTTCCGAGCTGAGGGTTTCCGGGGGGTCGGCACGGCAGGCTCGCGTCGGCACGTCATGAGACTCAAGCTCGATAAGCCAGGCTAGGTGCTTCACGGCCCTTGCGCACCGAGATAGATCAGAGCGACCGCGGGATCTAAGTGCCGAAGATAGCACGAGCAGGAATTGGCCATGACTGAACCTGAATACGGATCTCGTGGGATGGTCGTCGAATACTGGGATCTACTGCGAGGGGACACTTCGCAGCGGTCAAGCCGACCGTACTTCCTCAGGATCATCCGCGAGAGTGGGAAGCCCGCCCTGGACGTTGCCTGCGGCGGTTCCACGATCACCTGTACTCCGGCGGGACGCTGGCTATGTCGATGAAGGTCTTCGAGCCCGACCCGTCGGCGGAGGAGTGGGAAGTTGTAGAGGAAGCGACACGCCCTCCCGACGGGGCGACCTTGCGCAGATGGTTTCGGCGCACGTATGATGTCTCAAACCAATTGCAGCATACGCAGGATCGCTATGAGATTATCCGGGATGAAGAGATGCTTGAGACCGAGTTCCACGAGGCCGCGCCGTACCTGACTTGGCACCTGGTGAGTGAAGCTCTGGCGCTGGTCGAGAACGCCGGGTTCGTCGACTTGAGTGCGAAGAGCGATCTCACACCGGAGCCCGCCACGGATGTAGACACAAGCTATGTCGTCCTGGGGATAAAGCCCTGAGCAGCCTCGAGCGCTGGCTCGGCGCGGGCGATTTGAGATCCGATGGTCAGGCCAACGAGGTCGCGGAGCTTGTCACTCAGCGGCTGGAGCTGTTGCCGGACTTGGTGGATACGCTTACATCCGCCGATCCGGCCGCGCGCGGCCAC
>Ga0209342_10006548_pt1 | contig 11797 bp, 4 predicted proteins | sample RifCSP16_2_FD_184023 | JGI IMG/M metagenome (GOLD analysis project Ga0209342, IMG submission 184023) | Soil microbial communities from Rifle, Colorado - Rifle CSP2_sed 16_2 (SPAdes) (version 2) | ecosystem: Environmental > Terrestrial > Deep subsurface > Rock core/Sediment | place: Rifle... | reverse complement strand
CCTTCCGGACGGAGCGGGTTGGTCCCCGCCGCAGCCTCCGCTCCGTCCGGAAGGCCGTCCATGTCCGTGTCCACGGCCAGCGGGTCCGTACCGCGCGCGTTGACCTCGTTCCCATCCGTGAGCCCGTCGCCGTCTGTGTCCGAGGCCAGCGGGTCCGTGCCCTCGACGTTGACCTCCGCGCCATCGCTCAGCCCGTCCCCGTCCGTGTCCGTGACGAACGGGCTGGTGCCGAAGGTGAGGACTTCCTCGCCGTCCGAGAGACCGTCGCCGTCGGTGTCCCAAAGCGTCGGGCTCGTCCCGAGGCCCTTCTCCATCCCATCGCTGAGACCGTCCGCGTCCGTGTCCCCGACGAGCGGGTTCGTCCCGTCCGTCCCTTCAACGAAGTCCGAGATCGCGTCGCCGTCGGTGTCCCAATTCAAGGGATCGGTGAAGGTGACGTTAACCTCGAAACCGTCCGAGAGCCCGTCGTTGTCCGTGTCGGAATCCAGCGGGTCCGTCCGCGTGACCTGCAGCTCGCGCCCGTCCGACAGGCCGTCACCATCTGTGTCCGCGAGCAACGGATCCGTGCCGCGTAGGACCTCTTCGAAGTCCGAGAGCCCGTCCGCGTCGGTATCCGAGAGAAGTGGATTCGTGCCGCGTGCCACTTCGTCCCCGTCCAGCAAACCGTCCCCGTCCGTGTCCGTGGAGAGCGGGTTCGTGCCGCGCACGTTGACCTCGTTGCCATCCGTGAGGCCGTCCCCGTCCGTATCTGGATTGAGGGGGTCTGTGCCCTCGACTTGGACCTCCGTCGTGTCCGTGAGACCGTCCGCGTCCGTGTCCGCCGCCAGCGGGTCCGTGCCCCAGGTGAGAGCCTCTTCCCCGTCCGTGAGCCCGTCGTCGTCGGAGTCCGCGTCGCGCGGGTCCGTGCCCGACGTGTTAACCTCCCACGCATTACTCAGCCCGTCGCCGTCCGCGTCCGCGACGTCGTCTCCACCGTCCGTGGGGTCGAGTGGCGGGCCGAAGGCGATCTCGTCGCCGTCACGGATCCCGCCGCCATCCGTGTCCACCCTCGTGGGATCTGTCCCGTACGTGAACACCTCGTATCCGTCTAGCAGGCCGTCGCCGTCCGTGTCCGGGTTGATCGGGTCCGTCGCGCCCTCGAAGACGTCAAGAAGGAGGTCACCGTCCGAGTCCGCCGAGGTCGGGGAAGTTCCGCCAAGAAGCTCGCCGCCGTCTGGCAAGCCGTCGAAGTCCGTGTCCGCCGCCATCGGGCGCGTGGAGAGGGCCCCGACCTCCTCCCCGTCCGTGAGGCCGTCGAAGTCGGAGTCCGGGAAGCCGGGGGACGTCGTCGACGTCCACTCCGTGCCGTCCGACAGCCCGTCGCCGTCGCTGTCCGGATTCCAAGCGCTCGTCGTCCCGAACAACCCGAGCGTGCCCCACAGTAGATCGACCAAGTCGCTCGATCCGTCGTTGTCCGCGTCCGCGTCGTCGAGCGGCAGCTCCTGCGGGTCCTCGTCGATAAGAGTGTCCCCGTCGTTGTCCATGCTGTCCCAGACCTCCTCGTCGATCGCGGTATCGCCGTCGTTGTCGACGCCGTCCCCGACGCCTGCGTCGTAGAACCCGTTCCCGTTCAGGTCTTCGATCGCGTCCGCGAGCCCGTCCCCGTCGAGATCCGGGAACGTCGCTAAGATGAACGCGTCGTCCACGGCGTCCACCATGTTCGCGAGGAAGCCCGGAACGGGCCAGAAGCCTGGGGCGACCGCGAGCATGAGCTCGTGGAAGTCCGCCGCGCCACCGCCGTCCGTGTCCGCGAGGAGCGGGTCCGGAATGAAGGTGAAGGGAAGGAAGAACGCCCCCAGCGACTCGAACCCGTCCGGAAGACCGTCTCCGTCGGTATCCCGCGCGACCGGGTTCGTGAACATCATCCAGGCCTCCGCTCCGTCGCCGAAGAAGAAGAAGGCGTCCGAGTCCCCGTCAAATCGGACGGGGTTCGACCCGGCGAGGGCTTCCGCGTCGTCCTTCAGCCCGTCACCGTCCGTGTCGGGGTCCAGCGGGTGCGTGCCGTATCCGTCCGCGAGGAGCCCGAACTCTTCTACGTCCGGGAGACCGTCGTTGTCGGTGTCCGTGCGCACGAGGCTCGTGTACGTCGTCCAGGTCTCCTGACCGTCCGAAAGGCCGTCGCCGTCCGTGTCGACGACGGTCGGGTTCCCGCCAAACGGCGGCCCTTCCGCCCCGTCGAGCACTCCATCGCCGTCCGAGTCCCACGCGAGCGGATCCGTCCCCTGTACCCCAGGGACGATGAGCTGCCAGTCGTTGTACACCTCGAATCCGTCGAACAGTCCGTCGCGGTCCGTGTCCCGGTAACTCGGGTCCGTGCGCCCGGCGAGCTCATTCGCGTCGCTCAATCCATCGCCGTCCGCATCAGGGAACGGTGCGTTCCCGGTCAGCGGGTCGAGCCCGTTCCACACCTCGGCGCTGTCCCAGATCCCGTCAATGTCCGTGTCCACGCGGAGGGGGTGTGTCCCGAGGATGTTGACCTCCTCCCCGTCCGAGAGCCCGTCCGCGTCCGTCGACCACGCGCTCGGGCTCGTGGGTATGAGGGCGGTGACTTCCGTGAAATCGGATCGTCCGTCGAGGTCGGAATCTACCGACCATGGATCCGTCCCCAGGGCGAAGAGCTCGAACGAATCCCCTAGGCCGTCCCCGTCGGAGTCGCCGAGTGCGGGGTCCGTGAAGGCCCCGAGCAACTCAAAGTCGTCCGAGAGACCGTCTCCGTCGGTGTCAAAGGAGAGCGGGTCCAGGAAGAACGAGTTCACCTCCCAACCGTCCGGAAGCGAGTCCCCGTCCGTGTCATAGGAGAACGGCGAGGTGCCGACGAGCGCCTCGGTCCCGTCGAGGATTCCATCGCCGTCGAGGTCGGGAAGCGGGAACGGATCGAGTCCGTCCATCATGAAGTCGCGGTCCGTGTCCATGAGCTTCGGGGCCGTGCCGAAACCGAAGACCTCCGCGTCGTCGGGGAGTCCGTCCCGGTCCGTGTCGAAGTAGCGCGGATGGGAGTACCAAGGAAAGCCGACCACCGTGGGGGTGAGCTCGAAGAGGTCCCCGACCCCGTCCCCGTCCGTGGAGAACGCGCCCGGCGACGTGACGACGCCGTCCGTACCCATGAAGAACTCCTCGGGATCCGTGATGCCGTCGAAATCCCAGTCCGCGGTCGACCAGGCACCGCCAAGGCCCAGGAGGGCGATCAGATATGCGACCTCGTATAGGTCCGTGAACGGGGCGAGGGAGATCGGGAACAGGTCTCCGTCCGCGTTTGCCAGGCCCGGAGGCGTCCCCCAAGACCCCGTTTCGGCGGACGACCCGAGCAGGTCACCGTCCGGATCGCCGCCAGGGAGAGGAGCAGCGTCGTCTAGGGGAAACGTGGGGCTGAAGAAGTTCCATGCCTCGACGCCGTCGATCCGCCCGCCGCCATCCGTGTCCGCGACCGTCGGATCGGAACCGAAGAAGAAGATCTCTACTCCATCGCCCAAAGCGTCCGCGTCCATATCGGGGTTGACCGGGTCCGTCACGAAGCCGTCAGCGCCCGCGACCACCTCCTCCCCGTCGGGCAAGAAGTCGAGGTCCGTGTCCGTCAGGCGCGGGTCACTGCCCGTGGCAACCTCGGCCGCATCGGACAAGGTGTCGCCATCCGTGTCCCCCGCCAGCGGGTCCGTGAAGCGCGTCAGCACCTCGACCCCGTCGGAGAGCGTGTCTCCGTCCGTGTCCGCGACCGCAGCGTTCGTCCCCGACACCAGGAACTCGAACGGGTCGCTCAGACCGTCCCCGTCCGTGTCCGGCGGGTCGGGATCGGACCCGATGCCACCCCCCCGGACGGCAACGTCGTCGACGTACCAACCCTCGAAGAAGTTGTCCACATCGTCGATCGTGTCGAAGAAGAACCCGATGCGGACGCTCTGACCCGCATACGGCATCAGATTCAGCGAGTATCGGTTCCACGAGTACATCGAATCCCACGCGAGCTGCTCAAGGGTTACCCACTGACCGCCGGACTCCACCTCGACGAACCGACGATCGTAATCCGCACCGGAGTCCTCGGTCTCGTACCAACCGACGAAATCGAGGCGCGGGAACACCTCAGGCACGTTGACAGGGGCGAGGGTCCGCAGATACCCAGCGTTCCTTGCTCCCGTGTCGTAGTCCCCAGTGCCGTCCTGGCCGTACCACCACGACGTAACTGGGCTGTTCGCTCGGCCCGGAGGCTCTGTCACCTCGTGCCAGAGTCCCGACCACTCCCAGTTCCCGGAACCCGCTTCCATGTTGTCCGAGAACGTCGTGATGACCGGCGTGTCGAGGCCATCGAACAGGCCGTCCCGGTCGGCATCCCGGTCCGTGGGTCTCGTCCCGAACGAAGCTTCCACCCCGTCGCGGAGACCATCACGGTCCGTGTCCCGGATCATCGGATGGCTGCCCGCCGCGGCTTCGTCGCGATCCCCGAGGCCATCACCGTCGCTGTCCGCGTCGCGAGGGCGGGAGACGTGCCCGTCCGCACCCTGCGTGACCTCTTCGCGATCGTCGAGCCCATCCCCGTCCGTGTCCCGAAGCGCGGGGTCCGTGTCGTGCACGAACAGCTCGTCCGCATCGCTCAGCCCGTCCCCGTCCGTGTCCTGCGTCGCGAGGGACGCGGGCCGCGGGTCGATCACGCCTGTGAAGTCCGGGGCCGGCGTCTCGCTTGACGCGGACACCGCTCCCGGGCTCAAGCTCATCAGTACCGCCAACACGACTGCAATCCCGGCCACGTATGCACTCTGTCGAGTACGCATCTTAGTCACCGCATCCTGTCGTCCAGCATTCGAAATCACGCCCCACCCATCCCTGGGTCGAATGGGCGCGCATGGGGAGCCCCACTATAAAAGCTTCCGAAAGCGCAAGGAAGCCTCTCCCGCCGGTTTCGCGGCCAGCGCACCTTTGGCGGGGGGGGAGTGCCGACGGGGGGCTCCGGGTCGGTGGAGCTTACTTCCCCTTCCGGTCGTGCGCCCCCACGGATGGACGCAGCTTCTCGGCGCCCTTTCCCTTGTACATGAGTCCCCGACCCTTCTTCCCTGCCGGTGTGAGCCCGCGATAGACGCGACCGCGGTGCTGCGGTTCCGCGATCCAGGCGATCTTCGGATCCGAGCGGATGACCGGGTGATGCGGGTCCACGAGGATCACCTCGTAAAACTTGTGCATCCCATCCTCCCCAACCCAGTAGGACGCCAACACCTGGAGGTTCGGGTATCGTTTTGCGGTCCGCTCCTCCGCAATCCGCTGAATCGACTTCGCCATCGTGATCTTCAGCATCCCGCGGCGTTTCGGATGGCGCCCGCCCGCTGGGTTGCGCTTCCGGAGGCCACCGCGCCGTACCCGCGCGCGCACGACCACGAACCCGGGCTTTGCCCGATACCCGAGATCCCGCGCACGGTCGATCCGGGTCGGCCGCTCCAGCCGGACGAACGACTCGCCCTGCCGCCACGCGAGCAGCCGGTCCCGGCGGAGGTCCTTCAGCCAGCTCTCGCCAGGGTCTTTCCAGGCTTCCCGCACGTACGCATAGAGGCTGCGCGGCCTCGGTTTCGCGCCTTCCTTGGTCGCCTCGTCCGCCATCGGATCCACCTTGAGTCACGGCCCTTACTGGAACTACGCAACGTCGGACCGGAGGAGAGGCCTACCTCGTAACCGTATTAAATGATATCGACGCGGGGGCGTGCCCTAATCGGGGAGCGACGCGAGCCTCGCGGCCCTGGACGGAGACACATCGACGGCTGCCGGGGCAGCCGATACGACACGATTCGAGGTGCGCGCGGCGGGCTCCATGCCGTCGTAATCACCTGCCAGGATGCGGCGGGGAATCAAGGCCAGGGCTCCGTCACGTTCAGCATCGCGGCCGCCGTTCCAGGGACGGTCTTTCGGCTCCGCTGGTGGCGGGGATTGCCATCCTCGCGGGCGCCCTCGTGCTCATCGCGCTCCTGTTCCGGCGCCGAGGGGGGAAGGAGGAGGGCGAGCAAGACACGAACGCGGCCTAGGAGGAAGGAAGGCGGAGGCAGCAGAGGAAGAGGAGGACGAGTTCGAACTGTCGTCAGGAGGCTGTTGGGAAAACCTATTTACCGCGACCCCGACATCTCTTCCGGGGTTCCCGTGTTCCGGCGGGCGGAGTGGGTTCGGAGGAGTCCTGTCGCGCTTGCTCTTCTCTTGGCGGTGGTTCTCGCGACCTCGGGACCTGCCGGAGTGTTCGGCGGCACCGCCACGTCGACGCTCGACATCACCGAACCTACCGACGGCACGACGGACCCCGGGCCCAACACAGAGACCGGCTCCGAAGAACCGCTCCTCTCCGGCCGCGCCGCCGTCCGCACGGACAAGAACTGCTACCTACCCGAGGAGACCGTCCGAATCACGCTCCGGAATCTCGGGCCGGGCCGCCTCATCTACGACTTCCGTCCCGACTTCGAGATCGTCAGCCCCGCTCTCGGCGTCGTCCGCGAGAACTTGACGTGGGTTCCCATGGATTTCATCCTGAACGTCCGCGAGGCGTTCACGCTCTCGTGGCCGCAGCAGTGGCGCCTGCTGAACGGCTCGCACGCAGGGGAGTTCGTCCCTGAGGGCGAGTACCTCGCGATGATGAAGGTGTGGAACGGCGCTTCCGAAGACGTGATCGGCGCAGTCCCGTTCGTGATCGGCGCATGCCACATCCAGGTGAGCGCGGGGCCCGACCTTCTCGTGAACGAGTCGGAGCCCGCGCGCCTCCAGCCGAACCTCACCGTCGTTGGCGGCGCGAACGTGACGGGGATCACGTGGGACCTCAACCCGGCCATCGACGCGAACGGGGACGGAATCCTGACGAACGACGCGGACGTCGTCGGGGAAGCGCCCGAGCTCGTCTTCGGGGACGACGGCACGTACACCGCCACGCTCAACGTCCGGGGCTTCCTGACGAACGAGACGACGGGGCCTGTGAGACAGGACGTCGTCTTCGCAATCGATTCGTCCGGGTCCATGACGACGAACGACCCGTTCGACCTCCGCAAGGATGCGGCGAAGACGTACGTGTCCCTCTTGAGCCCGCCGGACCGTGCAGCCGTCGTCGACTTCGATCAGAACGCCCTCCTCGTGAACGACACCCACCTCGGGACGAACTACGCGCGCGTCAACGAGAACATCGGGTTCATCGACTCGTTCGGCGGCACGTTCATCACCGGGGGGGTCGAGGCCTCCCTCGACGAGCTCCAGAGCTTCGGGCTGCCGCAGCACGCATGGGTCGTCATCCTCCTCACGGACGCGGAGTCCATCATCGAGGATGACGACATCCTCATGCCGATTCAGGTCGCACGCGCGAAGGCCCTCGGTGTGCGCATCTACACGATCGGGTTGAACACGCCCCCGCGTCTGTTCCCTTTCATGGAGAATATCGCGACCGAAACCGGCGGGAAGTTCTACCCGACCCCCGACCCGGAGTCGCTCGAGGGCGTATACCGGGACATCGCGGCCGACATCGGGAACATCCGCGGCTCGTTCTTCCTGTCGTCGGACACCGCCGTAATCCGCGTCGAGAACCTTGCGCCGACGGTGACCTTCTTCGCGGTCTCCCTCGGGTGCAACGAGGATGATGAGGACGAAGATGACGATGACGGCGGAGACGATGACGATGAGGACGACCAGGACGACGACGATGGGGACGACGGCGGGAATAGGGAGAAGGATGGGGATGCGAGGGGCCTAAAGGTCGCGAGGAGCGGCGTGCCTACAGGTGATGACGGCGAGGACGATGACGAAGGCGACGACGAGGACGAAGATGACCACGAGGACGACGAGTGCGGAGATGACGAGGACGACGAGGACGAAGACAACGAGGGAGGAGGTGCGGGTCTGAGCCGCGGCTTCCTCGTCTTCGGGAACGCCACGGATCCCGGCAGCGACGACCTCACACTCACGTGGGACTGGGGCGATGGCGGGGTCGACGTCCACACGTTCTTCCACAACGGCGTCGGACCGGACCCATCCCCGAGCCCGGAAGGCGGGCCGGCGACCGCGTCAGACCCTGCGCAACACGTGTATGCGGCCGCAGGGACGTACACGGTCACGCTGACCGTCACGGACGACGACGGAGGCCTGGCGGTGGTCGCGTTCGCGCTCGTCGCGGGCTAGCGCCCGGGGCGAACCTATTTAATACGCCCGCCGAATCGCTTCCATGGGGTCGGTCGAAGTGACCGGGGGAGACCGCGAGAGACTCGCGATTCTGACGCTCGCACTGCTGCTGACCGCCGTGATGGTCGTCGCGGGGTCCGCGACCATGACGACCTCGGACTTCGCCACGGCCGCGACCACGGGCTCCGAAGGACCTCCGGAATCTCCCGTTGCGAACGAACTGCCGCCAAGTCCCCCGCTCCCGGAGAGTCCGCCTCCCGAATCGCCTTTCGCGGGGGCGCGGCCTCAGGTGCGCGTGGACAAGAACTGCTACTTCCCGCGCGAGCCCGTCATCATCATCCTGACGAACGTGGGGAACATCCCCCTCGTCCTTAGCTGGAGTTTCGAATGGGAAGTCGAAAGCGCGACCGGAGGCCTCGTCCACGTCTTCACGAAATTCACGCGCGAACGCTTCATCCTCGACCCCGGGGAGTTCGTCAACTTCACGTGGGATCAGACGTACAACACTCCGGACGGACGGTTCGGGCTATACGTGCCGCCCGGCAACTACACGGCCCGCGTGTGGACGCAAGTCGGTATTGCGCCGCCGGAACCCGTCATCCTCGGGGAAGCGACGTTCGAGATCGGGCAGTGCGGCACGCAGTTCGACGCGGGACGGGACATTGCGGTCAATGAGGGCGAGACGTTCCGACTCGAGCCCACGATCCAGTTCTTCGGAGACGCGACGATCACGTCCATCACCTGGGACGTCGACCTAACCTTCGATGCGAACGGGGATGGGAACGCGACGAACGACGCGGACCTCGTCGGCAAGAACCCCGAGCACGCGTTCGGGGACGACGGCGAGTACGACGTCATCATGAACGTGCGCGGATTCGGCAACCTGACGTCGAAGGAGCGGCTGGACCAGGACGTCGTGTTCGCGATCGACTCGTCCGGCTCCATGACTTCGAATGACCCGTCGGGACTCCGGAAGACCGCGACGAAGTCGTACGTCGACCGGATGATCCTGTACGACCAGGGAGCTGTGGTGGACTTCGACGACGACGCGATCCTCGTCAACGGACATCACCTCAGCACGAACTACGCGCAGGTCAAGGCGGACATCGATACGATCGACGCGGCGGGCGGCACGTTCATGGCGCCGGGACTTCGCGCATCCGCAGTCGAGCTACGAGACCACGGCGACCCCGCGCACCAGTGGCTCATCATCTACCTCACGGACGCGGACTCGCAGTCAATCCAAGACCAGTTTCAGCTTCCGGAGGCGATTCAGCTTGCGAAGGACCTCGGCATCCGAGTGTTCACAATCGGGCTGAACATCCCGGAGGACCTCGGCCGAGTCCGCATGGAGCAGATCGCAAACGAGACGGGAGGGAAGTTCTTCCCGGCCCCGACGGCGGAAGCGCTCGAGGAAATCCTGAGCGAGATCGCGAAGCAGATCAACGAGACGCGAGGCGGATACTTCAGCGTGTCCGACACCGTCACGGTGTCGGTCCTCAATGTCAATGCGACCGTGACGGGGTTTGTCGCACCCTTGGGCTGTGCGGACGAGGATGACGACGAAGAGGACGATGATGACGAGGACGACGGAGATGATGATGATGATGGCGACGACGGGGATGACGACGGCGAGGGAGAAGACGGGGACCGCAATCCCGCCCGCGACATCCTCGGACGGAGTGGCGGGGCCCGCGTCATGGACGATGACGACGGCGACGATGACGACGGCGACGATGACGACGATGATGAGGATCGGGACTGTGGCGATGAGGACGAGGAGGATGACGGGGAAGACCGTCATGGAGCCTCCCCGAATCTAATCTCCGATCCCGGATTCGAATCCGGCTCCCTTGTCCTCGTGCCCCGATTCGTTGCGGCGCCCCCGTCCTTTGGTTTCTGGACGGCGAGGGACAACCCCCCTCAGCCCCCACGGCTCGTCAATTCGCCGCAACCAGTGCACAGCGGCGCATGGGCCGCAGAAGTCGACACGCGAGCAGCGACCTATGGCGAGCACCTCATCCAGGACTTCACCACGAGCTCGGCCTCGTATGTCTGGACATTCTGGATTTACCCCATAGAGGGATTCAATGTCGTAGAAGTCGTGTACAATTGGGATCGAGGCGTCACGGGAAGTGCTGTCGTCGCAACGGCCTTGGAGTATGGGCCCGCAGGCACGGTGTTCCACGCTTGGGACACGCAGGCTAACTTCGCGCCGCTCTCCCCGGACTCTTGGCATGAGGTGACGATTGTCGCAGATGCCTGCTCGTTGGTCCAAGATTACCTCGTGGACGGCGCCCCAGTGGGGAGCATTCGCGCCAAAGGAGGGATTCCATCCGCCGGCAACGCGACAGTCATTCTGGGAGATGTGTCAAACATTGCTCGGCATGGCCTGTTCTACTACGACGATCAATCGTTCTCCGAGTTCGTTTGCGAGCCTGACGACGATGATGATGGAGGGGACGACGATGACGACGACGAGGATGGGCATGACGATGATGATGACGAGGACGATGAAGACGAGGAGGACGGCGGCTCTGGGGCCGGCTTCTTGTTCCTCTTCTACGGCAACGCGACGGACCCCGGCAGCGACGACCTGACGTTCACGTGGGACTGGGGCGATGGAACCATCGACGTCTTCACGTTCTTCCACAACGGAGTAGGCCCGGACCTGTTCCCGAGTCCGAGCGGCGGTCCGGCAGCGGTCAACTCGACAGCCACGCACGGATACACGCGCGCGGGGACGTACACCGTCATCCTGACCGTCACGGATGACGATGGCGGCATGGAAGTCCTATCCTTCACGGTCACGCGGCTCTGACCGAGGCACCGCCACCGTCCGAGCCGGGATGTCAGACTCGACGCCGGCGTCCTTGCGGGCGTCTCCGAGGCATCCGCCTGGCATACTCGTACGACTGTCGGAGCAGGTCCACCGCCACGGCGGGGGACAGGCCGTCCTCGACTTTCACGCGCGTGCGGAACCAACCCCAGCCTCGACTTGGCTGCACGGGCGTGGCGATCCCGCGCGAATCCCGGAGCTCGGCCCTCGGCGGCAGGAGGAACATCTCGATCCCTCTCTTGCCCGGTCGCACCTCCGCGAACGCGCGATTGGCGGCGGCACTGCGGAACGCTACCCAGCCCGACAGGTACTTCACCTCGAGTCGATCGCCCCGTCGGCCCGCGTGCGCCGCCAGCTCGCTGCGCATCGCCTTGAGGGCGCGCATCGTCTCCGGGCTCGCCCGGCGCATCACGCTCAAGCGACGACCCCCTTCCGCATGAGGAAGAGATATTTGAACCCGCGAAGGTAGAACCCGCGCTTCCTCGCGCGGTGCTCCCACATCGGCGTCGCGCTCCGGTCGTTCCGACGCGCGAGGCACACGATGTCCACGGGCACGAAGTAGCGGAGCAGACGCTCGTAGGCGCGAAACCCGACAGGGGTGAACCGGTGACGCCGGTACTCGTCGCTGATCACCCAGGCGAGCACGCCGTCCGGACGGAGGACGCGGCACACCTCTCGCGCCACCTCCTCGAGCGCGTCGTAGAACGCAGGCTCCGGGGCCGCCAGCCGGCCGAGACACCGCGGATCGTCCGAGTACCGCACGTTGTCCGAGTACGGCGGGTCCACGAACACGAGGTGTGCGCA
>Ga0209342_10006547_pt1 | contig 11797 bp, 15 predicted proteins | sample RifCSP16_2_FD_184023 | JGI IMG/M metagenome (GOLD analysis project Ga0209342, IMG submission 184023) | Soil microbial communities from Rifle, Colorado - Rifle CSP2_sed 16_2 (SPAdes) (version 2) | ecosystem: Environmental > Terrestrial > Deep subsurface > Rock core/Sediment | place: Rifle... | reverse complement strand
TTGTCGGTGCCGATCAGCAGGTAGCCGATGATGGCGTCCTGCGCGTCGCGCAGCGCGGTGACCGACACCACCGCCGGAAAACGGCTGCCGTCCTTGCGGATGTAGGTCAGCTCGTAGATGTCCTCGATGCCGCGCGAGGCCTTGAACACCAGAGCCTCGAAGCCCGGCGTGATCGGGGTGCCGAGTTCTGCGCTCAAGGTCTTGGCGCGCGCGATCAGTTCCTGCGGATCGGAGATGTCGGCCGGCGTGATCCGGTTCACCACTTCGGCGGCCGTATAGCTGAGCATGCGTTCGGCGCCGACGTTGAAGATCTGGATGACGCCCTTCGCGTCGGTGGCGATGCTCGAGAAGTTGGCGCTGTTGAAAATCGCCTCTTGCAGCGCGCCGGTCTTGAGCAACGCTTCCCGGCGTCGGAATTCGGTCACGCCGTCAGGGCCACCCGGCTTTTCGCCGCTGCCTTCACCCGCCCCGGCCCCGGGCATCGACCCCTCTGCCCGTTGCCTCATCGCCGCCTCCTTGGGATGCCGAGAAGCCGCAGCAAGCGCCACCGGACCATCGAGGACCTGACATTTTGATCGAGCGCGACGCCGGCCGCCAGAACCGATGGGCAGCCGGGGGTCGCGATCAATCGGGGTTTCGCTTCAATTGCCGCAGCTTACTTGTCGGCCTTGACCTGGATCGTGCTCTTCACGAAAGTGACGCCTTTGACGTGGTGCGCGATCAGCACCGCCTTGTCCGCAGCGTCCTGGGTCTCGGCGGTTCCGCTGAGGCTGACCCGGCCCCTGTTGTCCGTATCGACTCGGATTTTCACCAGGCTCGACAGCTTCTCCTCGGCCAGCTCGGTCTTGATCTTGGCGGTGATGAGCGCGTCCTTGGCGTAGGCCTTGGGCGCCGTCCGGTTGGAATCGGCATCGGTGGTGTAGCCCGCAATCGGCAGCAGCAGCGCGCCGGCGACGAGACAGCTTGCAGCAAGTTTGATGTTCATGATCTGTCCTATCCTTCTTGGTTGGAAATGGATGAGTCGGATGCAACCACCTGGCGGATGCGCCCCGACTCAGATGTCTGCGCCGGGCGATCTGCCAGATGTCTCGGCCGCCATTCTTCACGCAGCCCGTTGTGCGCTCTGTGCGCCTGCGCACATACAGTCACTTAATCTGTCCGTAGCTTGGCGGCAGCTCCGATATGCCTATCCGTGATTCATCGGCCGGCCGCCTAACGGTCTTTCGTCTACTGCCGGCCGTTCTGCTCGCCGCGTTGCTGGCGGCCTGCGCAACACTCCCTCCGGGTTCGGATTTTCCCAAGACCACCTCGTCGGCACTCGATCAGCCCGAAGCGACCCGCTTCGGCCGGCAATTTGCGGCGGCGGCGCGTGAACGCGGCGGGCGGTCCGGGTTCCGCATGCTGGCGGTCGGGGTCGACGGCTTTCTGACACGGGTGCAAATGGTCAACGCCGCCGAGCGAACCGTCGATATTCAATACTTCATTTTTCGCGCTGACGAAACCGGCAAGCTGGTGACCGAGGCCGTGCTGCGAGCCGCCGACCGCGGCGTGCGCGTGCGCGTGCTGGTCGATGATGGGGAAACGATTGCGGGCGACGAGCAGCTGGTGGCGCTGGACGCCCATGACCAGATCGAAGTGCGCATTTTCAACCCGTTCGCGTATCGGGGGCATGTCATGCTCTTCCGGGCGCTCGAATTCACGCTCAGCAATGCCCGGCTCGACTACCGGATGCACAACAAGCTGATGGTCGTGGACAACGCCATCGCGCTGGTTGGCGGACGCAACATCGGTGATGCGTATTTTCAGATCGATCCGGAGACGCAGTTCGCCGACGACGATATCTTTGCCGGAGGGCCGATCGTGAAGGAGCTGTCGGCGACATTCGACGAGTTCTGGAACTCCGCCATGGGGATCCCGGTCCGTGCGCTGGCAACCGGGACCACGTCGGATGCCGCACTGGCCGAGTATCGCAAGGCCCTTGGCGAACATCGCGAGCAGGTGAAGGCGGACGGAACCGATTATGCGAGTCGCGTTGCGACCGGCGAGCCGCTGGGCGCAATGCTCTCGGGCAGGCTGCCGCTGGTCTGGGCGCCTGCGCAATTGGTCTACGACAGCCCGGAAAAGAAGCGCGTGGAAAAGGACGGGATGGTGGGCAAACTGATGCACCGGGCTGTCGCCAAGGCGGTAGCGGCAGTGCGGTCCGAGTTGCTCATGGTCACGCCGTACCTGATACCGGGTGAGGAAGGCATGCAGCTGTTCGGCGACCTGCGCAAACGCGATGTGCGCGTTCGCATCCTGACCAACTCGCTCGAATCGAGCACCGTACTGCTGGCTCAAGCCGGCTACATGAACTATCGCCTGCCGCTGCTTGGCGACGGGGTCGATATCTACGAGGTGCGCTCGCTGCTGGGTAATGCCAGAGGCAGCGGCCAGACGACAACCATGACGCGCTACGGAACCTATTCGTTGCACGCCAAGCTGTTCGTGTTCGACCGCCAGAGGCTGTTCGTAGGCTCGATGAATTTCGATCAGCGTTCAATGCATCTCAATACCGAGATCGGCCTGATCATCGACAGCCCCGAGCTGGCACGGCAGGCCGCGACGCGCTTCGAAGCGATGGCAAGCCGGTCCAACAGCTACGAACTGGCGCTGATTCCGCGCGACGGGGGAAGATCGCCGAGACTGGTCTGGCGTACCGAGGAAGATGGTCAAGCCGTCGAATACGACGAGGAGCCCGCGCGCGGCAGCGGGCAGAGACTGAGGGCCAAGATCCTGTCGCTCCTGCCGCTCGATGCGGAGCTGTGAGGTTCGGCAACCGCACGTTCTGGCGCTGGCGCTCGGGCTACTCATGGCGCCGGCCGCGCGCGCGGAACCGCCGGCGGTCGTGCAGCAGGGGATCGACCACTCGATCCGGTATGTCGGAGATTGCAGCTGCGAATTCAGGCGCAACGACCTCTATGGCGTCGTGGCCGTCCTGCTGGCATCGAGAGTCGACCTCTGGCGCTGGCGCGTGATGATCGTGCTTGCCGCGATCGCGATGGTGTCTCTGGTGGCGCTGGCGCGAATGTATCTTGGCGCGCATTACCTGAGCGACGTGCTGGCGGCCTTTGCGGAGGCAGTGGCCTGGTTGTCGCTATGGCTCACCGGCATCCATACCTATTGGGAGCATCGTTTTCCGCAACAAGGCTGAGATTCAGCCGAGATCACTGATCTTGTCGCCGGATGGCACGCAGTTCTTGAGAACCTCAACGCCAATTTGCGCCGTCACCGCATCGGCGAGCCGGCCTTGCGCTTGGATTGCGCTCATGTTCGCCAGATTGATGTCTATAAGTGCCTGCGATCATCCCGCGCCGTACCGCGTTCCTCGGTGCGCGAGCGCACTCAGGAAAAAAATGGCCCGGCACGGGGTTGCCGTGCCGGGCCGGATGTTACAGGTGTTCGTCAAGTACGGGGGAGGAGGTGGACGAACACCCATATTCATTGTGCCTCAGCGTCCAAACTCGCTCTGTGCGCTGCCGCACACAGGTCGCGATATTCTCAAGCGCCCGCCAACTGACGCAGCTTGCCGCCGCCGGCCCGAAGGCCGGCCGGCGGACCGGGCTAATGTCATCTCAATTGCGGTCTCGTTTGCGCGGACGCTCGGGCGGGACTGCAACCGGCTCCGGTTGTACGCGTGCGGGCTCGACGTATTGGACGGGTGCAGGCGCGGGAGCGGGAGCAACGTAGGGTATCGGGGCCGGGGCAACGTACTGCGCGAGCGGCGCCGGATTGCATTCACCGAAAGGCGGCGGCGGGCCGAAGGCGCTGTGCCAGCATTCTCCGTAGCCGTTCTTCCAGATCTGCTTGGACGCGTCGTTCCAGAGTTCCCGTTCGGCGGCAGGCAGAAAACCCTGCGCCTGCACCGCGGCCGAGGCGAAGCCCGCTGCCAGGGCGAACGCCACGGTCAATTTGAGGTTTTTTCCGGCAATTGAAGTTTTCATGTTCTCTTCCGATCGATGAGCTGCGGTGTTCCGCGTTGCTCTGCTGCTGCCGCCGCTGTTAGGACGCTCAGCACGGGCGGAAAGATGCTGACCGGTCGCTTGCAACATGCCTTGCCGTGCAGTGCCGGTCTGCGCGGCAGCGCACATAGGACGAAATCGGTTTACGCCGTTCGCTTCATCCGCAATGTGCGATGGCGCACGGAATCGATCGGCGAACCCGCGCAGGCTGCGCTCTGGCCCTGGCTTGGAGCTCGCGCGCGATGAACCTGCATCGTTCCCTCAATAGCAGCTGCGGAGTTCTTCTGGCTCCAATCGTGCTTGCTGCGACTTTCATGAATCCGGTCTGGGCGGGACAAGAGCCGATGTCCGTAGCCGGCACGGCGCCGGAGGCAATCGATCTGGCGCCGACGCTGCGGCCGCGCAGCGTGCCTCCCGAGACACCACCCGCGCCCGCCGCTGACTCGCTCGAGCCGCACCTCGAGCATCGCTTGAACTGGTTGCTCGACCTCAATCAGCAGGACGACGAAGCGCGCAGCCGCGTGCACGCGCGGCACCACTCCGGACACCCGAATCGCAGGGCCAGGTCCGTTTCCTGTTCAGGAGAAGCTGCGCTTTCCCGCGCGTGAGCGTGCGCGGGAATTCCTCGCCCGGGTGAGCCGGCGATGCGCTATTTGCGCCCGACGCCGACGAGCAGGAACACGCCCAATGCGATTCCCGCCGCGCTGACGAGCAGCGGCACGGTGACGTGCTCCTTCTCCTCGACCTTGAGTTCTATCGGGCCGAGCTTCACTCCGGTGGTTTCCTTCGTATAGCTGAAACCGCCGTAGGCCAGGCCGAGGCCTCCCGCAACGATCAGGATTATGGCAATCACTTTTGTGGGGTTCATTGCGGCGCCCTCCGAAAATCGTGGATGAGCGGCAGGCTAAGCCAATGCGTCGGCGCGGTATGTGCGCGAGACCACATAACGCCCTCGTCGACGGCACGCCGCGCGGCTGCCTCTACTTTCGCTTTAAGCGCGCCAACGCACTGAATGCCGCGTCCGCGAAGCACACAGTCGGCGCAACGATCGCGGTCCTTCGATCCGGTCCGAATTGCCATCAACCTCAAGGACACGGAAATGAACTGGGATCGCATCGAAGGCAACTGGAAGCAATTCAAGGGCAATGCCAAGGCGCAGTGGGGCAAGATCACCGACGATCAATTCGACGTGATCGCAGGCAAGCGCGAACACCTCGCCGGGAAGATCCAGGAGTCCTACGGCATCTCCAAGGACGCAGCGGAGAAGCAGCTCGCCGATTGGCAGACGCGCATGAAGGACACGATCTGAGAAAAGCGTAAAGACGGGTGCGATGACTGGCGATTCCGCCGTGCGGCACCCACCGATAAGCAGATGTTCGACATAGAGGCAACAACATGAAAACGACAAGGAAAGTTTCAGTCAGCGCACTAGCAGCGGCAGTTCTGATCGTTCTGGGCGGTTGTGCCGGAATGACGCGTCAGGAGCAGGGCACGGCCACGGGTGCCGTCATCGGCGGCGTCGCGGGCAACGTCATCGGCGGCGGTCTCTTGGGAACGGCGGCCGGAGCGGCCGTGGGCGGCATCATCGGTCACGAAGTCACCAAGCCGAAGAACTAGGCCTGCAGCGATGCATCCACTCGCCGCGACAGCGGCGATGGTCGGATTTGAAGGCAAATGGATATCAGTTCAAGGAGCAGCAAATGAAAAACGAAATTCGTCTCGCTTTACTCTGCATGGCGGCGGCGGCCGTTCCCGCCTTTGCGCAAAATGCGTTGCCGGATTGCGGGTCAGCCAACGTCGACCCGTCCCACGATTTCTTCACCGTCGTGAACCCTGCAGCAGGGGCAGTGAACCAGCAGTGTCTGGTCACCGTTCATTCGAGCGCGAGCATGCCCGATCAGTCGCGCCAATTCCCGGCGTCCAACCTCGTCGAGGGTAACTACACCATTGCGCTCAGTGGTGGTGGCGGCGGCGGCGGCGGCGGTGCGTCAAGAGACGAGGATGGCCATGCCGGTGGCAGCGGCGGCGGCGGCGCGAGCGCGCTTCAATCGCAAACCGTCCAGTACCTGTCGCCCGGCGTGTACAAGCTGACCATCGGGACCGGAGGAGAGGGCGGGCGCGTCGACGGTGGACGGACCGAAGACGGAAATCCGACCAGCGTGACCAACGCCAATACCGGTCAGCTCGTTGCCGGCTTCCAGGGGGCCGATGTCTGGACACAGCAATATCAGGCGGCAGGCAGTGGACGCGGTGGCGTGGCCGTAGCCGGCGGGAACAGTGGCGCAAGCGGTGCGGCGAGCGCTGGCGGTCAAGGCGGGTCGAGCGGCGAAGGCAGCGGCGGCACCAGCGGATCGTCAAGCCGGAACTCCGCAGCGCAAGCGGGAGGCGACGCCGGTCACGGATTCATCCGCTTGGCGCGGAACGAGCCTGCACCGCAGGCGATCGCACCCGCAATCGTCGCGCAGGCGCCGGCGAGTGAAAGCGTATCGGCACCTGCTCGCGCGGCCGTGCGCCCTGCAAGAAGGGACCGCAACTAAGCAGGGAATACGCACCAACGCCCGCTGCAACGGTGCCCGATGTCGTGGTGCCGTCGCAGCAGCGACCGAGTTCCGCAACAGCCCCGGTCGGCAACACGGCCGGGGCTGCGCTGCACTTGCAACTCAGACGACTTGCGTATGGAAAAACTGTATCGCATCGGGATCATCGTTCTGGGTCTGGTCTTGCTCCCGCACCATGCGGCAGCATTGAACGACGCAGTAGCCGTGCCGTTGCCATTGGCCCAGGCGCCGCAGCCGCGCAACGCAAGCGGCATTAAACGCGCTGTCTTCGCGCGCGCCGTGGCGTCCCGCGAGGTTCGCCATATCGCCGACTGGGTCGTCGATTCCGGCGACAATGCAGGCCTGCCGTTCGCAATCGTCGACAAGACGGGCGCCAGGGTTTTCGTATTCGAGGCGAGCGGACGGATGCTGGACACGGCTCCCGCGCTGCTGGGCCTGGCGCGCGGCGATGAAAGCGTCCCGGGGATCGGCGACCGGGAGTACGTCGACATACCGCCCAAGGATCGCACGACGCCCGCCGGCCGGTTCGTGGCGGCGCTGGGCTCGAGCACGCGCGGCGAGGATGTACTCTGGGTCGACTACGAGGGAGCCGTATCGCTTCACCGCGTCGTCACGAACAAACCCAAAGACCGGCGCCTCGAGCGCCTGGCGAGTCCGTCGCCTCGCGACAACCGCATTTCCTATGGCTGCATCAACGTGCCGGCGCGATTCTACGAGGACGTGGTGGTTCCGGCATTCACAGCGACGCAGGGCATCGTCTACGTGCTTCCGGAAACCCGCCCGGCGAGCGAACTGTTCGGCGCCTATGACGTCGAGGAGCGCGGACGGCGGCACCGGTAGGCGCGGCATCTGCAACTGTGCGCTGGCGCACCGACCGGCGTTCAAGACTAGATCAACCTCTTGCTTTGACGACGCAACGATCCGTGACCTGGAGATCTGAGATGGAACCCGTAGCTCTGAAAATGAAATCTGCATTGGTGGTTCTCGCCGCCGCAATCCTGGCGGCAGGCCCGGTGATGGCCGAAAAGCCTTCCTGGGCCGGTGGTGGCAAGGGCGGCAAGGACCAGCGCGACGAACAACAAGGCGATCGCCACGACAAGCGAGGCTCGTCCGCCGAAAGGCGCGGCCACTTCGAGGAGCGGCACCGCGTCATCGCGCATGAATACTACGGCGAGCAGTTCCGCAGCGGCCGCTGCCCGCCGGGATTGGCGAAAAAGCACAACGGTTGCATGCCCCCGGGTCAGGCGAAAAAATGGCAAGTTGGCCGACCGCTGCCAAGCAACGTGATTTATTACGAAGTGCCCCAGACGCTGGTAGTTCAGATCGGTCCGCCGCCGCGCGGCCATCGCTACGTGCGCGTTGCGAGCGACATTCTGATGATTGCGATCGGGACCGGAATGGTCGTGGACGCACTCCAGGACCTGGGCCGCTAGTTGCGAACAGCTGCCATTACGCCAAGGAGATCCGCCATGCTCTACCCCATCGCCGTCGTGCTCATCATCCTGTGGGCCCTGGGCTTCGCTTCTTCATTCACCATGGGAGGATTCGTTCACGTCCTGCTGGTGATCGCGATCGTGATGATCCTGCTCAGAGTGATCAGCGGGCGAAGACCGATCTGACGATTGACCCGAGGCGGTTCTTCGCCTCGGGTCCGCTCAGCGTGCGACTGCAACAATGCCCTGGCGGTAGCGCACGTCGGAAAGCAGACGGCCCAATTCCTTCTTGACCACCGCGTAGCACTCGCACGCGCGAGCCTCGAGTCCGGCGCGCTCCACCACCGATATGTGGCCGCGGCGGTAGCGGATATGACCGGCACGCTGTAAATTCCCGGCCGCCTCCGTGATGCCTTCCCGGCGCACGCCGAGCATGCTGGCAATCAGATCCTGCGTCATGACCAACTCGCCCGACGGGATGCGATCGAGGGTCAGCAACAACCAGCGGCACAGTTGCTGCTCCACCGAATGGTGCCGATTGCACGCTGCGGTCTGGATCATTTGCGTTATCAGCGCCTGGGTATAGCGCAGCAGCAGAGCCTGCATCAGGCCGCCGCGGTTGAATTCCTGTTTCAGCAGCCGGCCCGCCAGCCGGTATGCATGGCCTGAAGTCTGTACCACAGCCGAGCTGGGCGTGGTATTGCCTCCCATGAACAGCGAAATGCCGACGACGCCTTCGTTGCCCACGCCCGCGGTTTCGGCCGAGGCGCCGGACTCCATGACGTAGTGCAGCGAGACGATGGCCGTGGTGGGAAAGAAAGCGTGCTGCAGCTGTCCCCCGGGCAGGTAGAGGATCTCGCCGAGCGGCATCGGCACCAGTTCCAGGTGAGGCAGCAGCCGGTCGAACTCGACCGCCGGCAGTGCGGCGAGAAGCTGGTTCTGATTCGGGCTGGGGGGGGTCGGCACCACCGGCCGTGGAAGATCCTGCATCCTACTTCCTTGCCGGCACTTCGACACCGATTCCACGGTAACCGATGAAGCGGCTGGAGCGGTTGAACATCGGCTCCCCGCTGACCCGAAACTCCTGATGCGAGCCATCCGCGTTGACGCGGCTGAAGATGAAATCCAGGAAAGGCTCCCTCGCCGCAATGGTAGCCTGCAGCGCGTTGCGCTCGATTTCGTTCCAGCCTGCCACGCGAACACCGTTTGCATCGCCCGTCAGGGGCGGAACCCGGATGCCGAGCATCTCCAGCACCGGGCCCGAAACCTTGGTGAAATTCCCGTTCTCGTCCTGCTCCCAGTACCAGTCGGAAGCCAGCTCGGTCAGGCTGCGATAGCGGGCTTCGCTTTCGCGCAATTCGGCGGTGCGTTCCTGCACCGTCCGTTCCAGCACCTGGTTGTAATTCTCGAGTCTCCGGTAAAGCAGGCGCACTTCCAGCAGGTTATGGACGCGCGTTCGGACTTCGGCCAGGTCGAACGGCTTGCTGATGAAATCCTTTGCGCCGGCCTGCAGCGCGCGCAGCTTGTGGCCGGGTTGGGCGGTGATCACGAGGACCGGAAGGTAGCCGTCGGCATCGTTCGTCTTGAGGCCTTCCATCACCTGGAAGCCATCCATGCCGGGCATCTGCAGGTCGAGCAGGATCAGGTCGTAACGGTTCCTGCGGTGCAGCGCGCAGACCTCCCGCGGGTTCGTGGTCGATGCAACGCGGGCGTAACCGGCCTCGCGCAGCAATTGCTCGAGCAACGTGACGTTGGTCTCCTGATCGTCGACGATCAGGAGGCTGGCGTCGAGGATCTCGGATTCGGCCAGTGTCACCTGGGTCCCTTGTCGGCCTCGCTGCCGGATGCTGCGAGCGAAAATTTCAGTGCCACGTCCAGCGCGTCCATGAACTCGTTGACCTTGATGGGTTTCGTGAGATAGCTGAAAAATCCGGCTTCCAAGCCCCTCTTGATATCGCGCGGCACCGCATTGGCGCTGAGAGCGATGATGGGGATATGCGCAGTGGATGGATCGGCGCGCAGGACTTGCATGGCTTCGATCCCGTTGATGCCGGGCAGGTTGATGTCCATCAGGATGACTTCCGGCAGATAGGCGCGCGCAAACTCGATGCCGAGATTGCCATCCGCGGCACCCAGCAGGCGCAGGTCGGGCCGGCGCTCGATGAGTTGCTCGACCAGCTCCAGATTGGCCGGGTTGTCCTCCACGTAGAGGAGCGTGCGCTTCGGCGTGCCATCGGGCACCCGCGGCCTCTCCATTGCCGCAGCCACCGCTTCCTTGATCGCGAGTTGCGGTGCCCGCGTCAGGCTCAATTCGACCCAGAATTCGGTTCCCACCCCTACGGTGCTCTGCACGCCAATGCTGCCGCCCATCAATTCGACCAGCCGCTTGGTCACCACCAGGCCGATGCCCGTGCCTTCTTCCGCGCCGGTCTCCCTGCCAAGCCGGTTGAACGGCTGGAAAAGCTGCCCCACCCGTTCCGGGGCCAATCCGGCACCCGTATCGCGGACACTGATGCGAATCGAATCCGGAGGGCTCAGGCTGCACTCCACGTCAACCGCGCCCCCCGGCTTGTTGTACTTGACGGCATTGAAAAGCAGGTTGATCAGAACCTGTTTGACCCGAGTGCGATCGGCCTTGACGAAGTAGGGAACGTCGAAGCGCGGAAACGTCATGCCGATGCCGCGCTTCAGCGCCTGCGGCTCGATCAGGGCGCGGCACTCGAGCATGACTTCCACCAGAGAGACCGACTCCCGGGACAACGACACCTTGCCCGACTCGATCAGCGAGAGATCGAGAATTTCGTTGATCAGCTCCAGCAGATACCATCCGCCCTTGAGAATCTGGTCGAGATTGCGCTTCTGGGCGGGCGTCGGCGACGGCGAGCCGGACTCGATGAGCTGGGCGAACCCGAGTATTGCATTCAGCGGCGTGCGCAGTTCATGGCTCATGCCGGAGAGGAAATCCGATTTCGCGCGGTTGGCATTCTCCGCGGCGGCCATGGCCGCGTTCAGGTCGGATTCGGCGCGCTTGCGCACCGAATTGTCGCTGCCGATCAGCAGGTAGCCGATGACCTCGCCATAGTCGTCCCGCAGCGGCGTGATCGACACCAGGGCCGGGAAGCGCTTGCCGTCCTTGCAGATATAGGTCAGTTCGTAGACGTCTTCAATCCCGCGCGAAGCCTTGTACGCCAGTGCTTCGAAGCCGGGCGCGATCGGGGTCGCGAACTCGAGGCTCAAAGCCTCGGCACGCGCCGTCACTTCCTGCGGATCATGAATATCGCTGGGGCTTATCCTGTTCACGACTTCGCCGGCCTGGTAGCCCAGCATCCGTTCGGCGCCGACGTTGAATAGCTGGATGACGCCTCTCTCATCGGTGGCGATGATCGAGAAATTGGCGCTGGTGAGGATTGCATTCTGCAGGGCGCCCGCTTTGAGCAGGGCCCGCTGGCGTCGCGTTTCGGTGGTTCCGTTCGCCTTGGCGGCCGGGTCGGTCGGCAGTGCACTCGATGCCGTTTCGGACATATCGCTTTCCGTTGCCTCCAGCGCGCAGTCGAACGCCAACCGCGCCTCTCCCGAGGCGATTGTGCATGCTGCCGGCTCTTGCGTCGGCGGTCTGTGCGCTAGCGCACTTAAGCCGGTCAAAGGGAGGTGCGGACGACCCTGGACTCTGGTCGTGGAGGGCGCGAGATGCAGCCGCTTGCGCCCGGATTCAGCCGTGCAGGCTCTGGTATTTCTCCTGCAGCTGCTCGGGCGTTTCCTCGAAGTCCGGATTGACCACGATGCAATCGGCCGGGCAGACGAGCTTGCA
>Ga0209342_10006544_pt1 | contig 11803 bp, 9 predicted proteins | sample RifCSP16_2_FD_184023 | JGI IMG/M metagenome (GOLD analysis project Ga0209342, IMG submission 184023) | Soil microbial communities from Rifle, Colorado - Rifle CSP2_sed 16_2 (SPAdes) (version 2) | ecosystem: Environmental > Terrestrial > Deep subsurface > Rock core/Sediment | place: Rifle... | reverse complement strand
TCGGGGTGGGTCCGCAATGAGACGGATCGCGTATGGATCGAACTCCAGGGCGAGCCGGCGGCGATCGACGCTTTTTTGACCGCCCTCAAGCAAAATCTGCCGCCGCGGGCGAGAATCGATTCGATCGTGGTCAATCAAATCGACGTTGTCCCGGCGACCGACGGCCGCGCGGCGTTCGAGATTCTGCCGAGCCGCGAGATGGCGACCCGGCGGCCCGCCCTGCCCGCCGATCTGGCCACGTGCGAGGCGTGCCTGGCCGAGATTCGCTCGCCGCGCGAGCGTCGCTACGGCTACCCGTTCACCAACTGCACGAACTGCGGGCCGCGGTGGTCGATCATCGAGGCCGTGCCCTACGACCGGCCGCGCACGTCGATGCGCGATTTTACGATGTGCGAGGCGTGCCGGGCCGAGTACGCGAATCCGGCCGACCGACGATTTCACGCCCAGCCGATCGGCTGTCCCGAGTGCGGACCCGAGCTGCGGCTGCTCGACCCGAGCGGCGATTTTCTGGCGCGGGGCGACGAGGCCCTGCGCGCGGCCGCCGGAGCGATCCTGCAAGGCAAAATCGTCGCCATGAAAGGACTCGGCGGATTTCAACTGCTGGTCGATGCGACGAACGGCGAGGCCGTCCAACAACTCCGTCGTCGCAAACGGCGGCCAGCCAAGCCGTTTGCGGTCATGATTGGGTCGTTGGACGAGTCGCGGGAATACTGCGAAATCGACGGACGCGAGGCGGCGATCTTGACGTCGCCGGCCGCGCCGATTGTTTTGCTTCGACGACGGGGTGCCATGCCCACGCTTGACCAAAAACCGAGCCGCGACCGTGAGGGAGCGGTTGAAGCTCTCCACGCACAACCACCGCTCCCTCACGGTCGCGGCTCGGAAAAATTTGCGGAAAAATTAACGGACAGCCTGATTGCCGAGGAAGTAGCTCCCGGCAATCCGTATCTCGGCGTGATGCTCCCCTACACGCCGTTGCACCATCTGCTGATGGATCGGCTGCGGCGGCCGATTGTTTGTACCAGCGGCAACCTGGCCGAGGAGCCGATGGCCACCACCACGGCCGAAGCGATCGAGCGGCTCGGCCGGATCGCCGACGTGGTGTTGACCCACAATCGGCCCATCGTTCGGCCGGTCGATGACTCGGTCGTGCGGTCTGATTCGACCGGACCGGTCGTGCTGCGACGGGCACGCGGCTACTCGCCGTTGCCGATCGAGTTGAACGAGGATGGTCCCATCACGCTGGCCGTCGGCGGGCACCTGAAAAACGCCGTCGCTCTGCGTCTTGGTCGCCAGGTGGTCGTGGGCTCCCACGTGGGCGATCTTGATTCGCCGCAAAGCTGGGACGTTCATCGCCGGGCCGTCGATGATCTGCTTTCGTTTTTCGACGTCCGGCCCGAGGTGATCGCGTGCGACATGCATCCCGACTATCTCTCGACGCAACACGCCGAGCGGCTGGCCGGCGAGTGGCGCGTGCCGCTGGTCCGCGTGCAACACCATCACGCGCACGTCGCGGCTTGCATGGCTGAACACGGATTGACTGGGCCCGTGCTGGGGCTGGCATGGGACGGCACGGGCTACGGGCCCGACGGCACCGTCTGGGGCGGCGAGGCGCTCGGGTGCGAAGGCCCGGCGATGCGGCGAGTGGCCCACCTGCGTCAGTTCGCGCTACCCGGCGGCGATCAGGCGGTGCGTCGTCCGCGACGTTCGGCGTTGGGTGCATTGTTCGAGTTGGATCCCGAGTTGGCTGAGCGTTGGTCGGCCGAGTGGTATGCGCCGTCACGTGGCCGGACGTTGCTTGCTATGTTGCGGCGCGGGGCCCACTGCCCACGCACCAGCAGCCTGGGTCGCTTGTTCGATGCGGTGGCCGCATTGTGCGGCCTGGCCGACAATATTCTTGAAGAGTCGCAAGACGATCTCGGGCTTCAACGTGTGCCACTGCTTGCGGAAATTCCGGAAAAGTCTCCGCCGGAGCGACGGCACTGCTTGCCGGAAAGCGTTGACGTGCCGAAAAGCCGCAAGCAGTGCGACCCTCGGCGAGATGGAACGGCTCCCGCGGCAAGCAGTGGCACACGCGACGGCGAGCCGGTCGTGAGTTTCGAAGGCCAGGCGGCCATGGCGCTGGAATTCAACGCGGATTGGGACTGCGATGAAGCGTATTCGTTCCCTCTGTCCGACGGCGAGCCGATGGCGGCCGACTGGGGACCGGCGATTCAGGCCGTGCTGGCCGATCGCGCGGCGGGCGTGCCCGTGGGCCGAATCAGCGCGCGGTGGCACAACGGTCTGGCCCAAATGGCGGTGGACATTGTCCAGCGAGCCGGGTGCAGCCAGGTGGCGCTGTCCGGCGGATGTTTTCAAAACCGGCTTCTGACCGAACGGGTCCGCGCCGCCCTGGCCGCGGCCGGGTTCAACGTGTACACTCACCAGATGGTCCCGGCGGGCGACGGCGGAATCGCCCTGGGCCAGGCCTATCTGGCGGGAGAATCAGCATACCGAGGAGCCATAAGAGACTAAACAATCCAGGAGGCCAGACATTCCTGTCTGGCTTGTCAGAGGTACTCGGGACAGGCAGGAATGTCTGTCCTCCTGGATCCAATTGGATGATTAATGAGGGCCGGAGTAACAACCATGTGTCTAGGCGTGCCCGGCAGGGTGATTGAGCTTTACGAAAAGGACGGCCTGCCGATGGGCAAGGTCGATTTCGGCGGCGTGGCCAAGGAAGTTTGTCTGGCCTACACGCCCGAGGTGCGAGTGGACGACTACGTGTTGGTCCACGTCGGGTTTGCGATCAACGCGATCGACCCGGCCGAGGCCGAAGAAGTGTTTTCGCTGCTGCGACAATATGCCGAAGCGGAAGAAGCGGCCGAGCGAGATCAGAGGCCGAACCCATGAAATACATCGACGAATATCGCGACGCGGCCCGAGTCCGGCAACTGGCCGAGGTAATTCGCCGCCGAACCACGCGGCCGTGGAACCTGATGGAAGTCTGCGGCGGACAGACCAATTCGATTATCCGCTTCGGACTCGACCAGATCTTGCCAAAGGAAATCCGCCTGATCCACGGGCCGGGCTGCCCGGTGTGCGTCACGCCGATCGAGGTGATCGATCGGGCGGTGGCCATCGCGCGGCGGCCCGAGGTGATTTTCTGCTCATTCGGCGACATGCTCCGCGTGCCGGGCAGCCGCGAGGATCTCTTCGCGGCGAAGTCCGAGGGAGCCGACGTGCGCGTGGTTTATTCGCCGATGGACGCGGTGGCGCTAGCTGGGGCGGAGCCCGAGCGCGAGGTGGTTTTCTTCGCCATTGGGTTCGAGACGACCGCGCCCGCCGTGGCCATGTCCATCGCGACGGCCTCGCGACTGGGGTTGTCCAACTTCTCGGCCCTGGTCTCGCACGTGCTCGTCCCGCCGGCGATCCGCGCGGTACTCGATTCGCCGCAAAACGTCGTGCAAGCCTTCCTGGCGGCGGGCCACGTTTGCGCGGTGATGGGCACGCGACAGTACGAGCCGATCGCGGCCGAGTATTGTGTGCCGATTGTGGTGACCGGGTTCGAGCCGCTCGACATTCTGCAGGGCGTGGCCATGTGCGTCGACCAGTTGGAGCACGGTCGCGCGGCGGTCGAAATCCAGTACACGCGATGCGTTCAGCCCGAGGGCAATACGGCGGCCCAGAGGCAGATCGATAAAGTGTTTTGCACGGTCGATCGCAAGTGGCGAGGCATCGGCCAGATTCCCGAGAGCGGTTGGGCATTGCGGCTGGAGTATGCGAAGTTCGACGCAGCCGCGCGGTTCGGCGTCGAGGATCTTCGGGCCGAGGAATCGACCGTGTGTCTGGCCGGGGCCATTTTGCAGGGCCACAAGCTGCCGCACGAGTGCCCGGCGTTCGGCACGGAGTGTACGCCCGAGCGTCCGCTGGGCGCGCCGATGGTCTCGACCGAAGGGGCCTGCGCGGCGTATCATCGCTATCGGCGGCGGACGGGCGGGAAATAGGATAATCGCCACCCAAGGGCACTGAGCTTGAAGTCTATTCTCCGCAAGTGCGGACAATGAGACCGTTGACTTACCATTGAGCTTTCTCTAGCCCAGGCGTTTACGCCTGGGACGGAAGGCATTCCTCCATTTGTTGTTTCGCCCCTTTAGGGGCGCGCGAGGTTCGCCACCGCCCCTGAAGGGGCTTGGAGAGAAAAGACAAACATTTTTTCACGTCTTGCGTCCCAGGCGTAAACGCCTGGGCTAGAGAAAGCGACTGGGCTCGATAGGGTTGCAAGGCAGACGCCGGCGGGCGGCGCCTACCTTACCAAGAAGCGTCGAAAGGAAGACCATGAACGTTGACCAGCCTGACGGATATGCTTTCCATTGTCCCGTCCCGCGCGAGAACCACGCAACCGTCCAGATGGCCCACGGGGGTGGCGGGCGGGTCATGCGGCGACTGATCGAGGGCTTTTTTTTGCCGGCATTTGGGTCCGATCCAGCCGTCAATCCACCGCACGACGCCGCGCTGGTCGAGGTGCCCGGCGGGCGGCTGGCCATGACGACCGATACGTTCGTCGTGAGTCCGCTTTTCTTTCCCGGCGGGGATATCGGAAAATTGGCCGTCGTCGGAACGGTCAACGATCTGGCGATGGCCGGGGCGCGGCCATTGGCCTTGAGCGCGGGCTTTATTTTGGAGGAAGGGCTGCCGCTGGCCACGTTGGAGCGAGTGGTCGTCTCCATGCGCCGCGCGGCCGACGAGGCGGGCGTGCGGATCGTCACGGGCGACACGAAGGTGGTCGATCGGGGCAAGGGCGACGGGGTGTTCATCAACACGGCCGGCATCGGCGTCGTCGCGCCGAGCGTGGACATTTCGCCGCGCCGCGTCGCGCCGGGCGACGCCGTGCTGGTGAGCGGCGACCTGGGCCGCCACGGGATCGCCGTGATGTCGGTCCGCGAGGGGCTTGAGTTCGAGACCCAATTGGAAAGCGACTGCGCGTCGCTCGCCGGGCTGGTCGCGGCGCTGCTCGACGCGGGCGTCGAGGTGCATTGCCTGCGCGACTTGACGCGCGGGGGACTGGCCGCCGCGTTGTGCGAAATCGCCGACGCGGCCGGGGTGGGCATCACGTTGGACGAAGCGTCGATTCCCGTGTCCGAGCCCGTGGCCGGGGCATGCGAGTTGTTGGGCCTCGACCCGTTGTACGTGGCCAACGAAGGTCGTCTCGTGGCGTTCGTTCCGGCCACGGCGGCCCAGGCGGCGCTCGACGTCCTGCGGGCCCATCCGGCGGCCGTCGGACCGGCCATCGTCGGCACGGTCACGCGGGAACACGCCGGCACGGTCCAGTTGCACAACCCGCTGGGCGTGGACCGGATTGTGGATCTGCTCTCCGGCGAGCAAATGCCGAGAATTTGCTGAATCTAGCGCCGTTTCCAATTCACCGGTTACTTTCACAACCGAGCCGCGCTCTGTATGGGAGCGGTTGTAGCTCGAAAGAGGTTCAACCGCTCCCTTACGGTCGCGGCTCGGTGGCGCAAAAATAGGGACTGTCCCCTTCCGGGGCATGGTACAATGGAATAAGGCCTTCGAGTCCCCCAAGGAACAGACCCCTCTTGCCTGCAATCGTGAACGACTGTTGGAACACCGCGCGGCGGCTTCGTGTGTTGAGCACGGTCGTGCTGCTTTGCGCGCTGGGGTTGCTTTCGTCACCCGTCGGAGCGGCCGATCTGCGGCAGGTCGTCGTTCAGACGAGCGAACAATACACGGCCGAACTCGAAGCGTTGGCCGCGTGGTGCGACGCGCAGGGTCTTTCGGACGAGGCGGCCGAGACGCGCCATCGCGCCAAGCCGGTCGATCCGAGCGTGATTCGCGTGCTGGCGCTGCCGCAGCGAGTCGGCCAGGCGTTCGAGGCGTCGAAAAACGCCTCGGAAAAAATCGAGAACGCGGAAAAAACGGCCGAATGGCGCCGCCGTTACGCCGAGCTGCGCCGCGCGCAAGGGCAACGCTGGTTCCAATTGGCCCGAAAAGCAATCAACGCGGGCCACGCTTCGCTCGCCTTCGATCTGGTCCACGCCGCCGTGGCCGAAGATCCCGACCACGAGACGGCCCGGCGTTTGTTGGGTTATCAGGAGTATCACGGCGAATGGCACACGCCCTACGAAGTCCGCAAACTGCGAAGCGGTTACGTCCGAGACGACCGTTTCGGCTGGATTCGCCGGGTCGATTTACCGCGCTACGAAAAGGGCGATCGGCCCTACGGCGGGCGATGGATTCCGGCCGCCGAGGACGCCCAACTCCGCCGCGACATCCACGACGGCTGGGACATCGAGACGGAGCACTATCTGATCCGCACGAACCACAGCATCGAGGCGGGTGTGCAATTGGGTCGGCGACTCGAAGAGCTTTACGCGGTTTGGAAGCAGTTGTTCGTCTGCTATTACGCCACGCCGGCGCAGGTCGAGGCCATGTTCGGCCGCCGGCCCGGCCGAATCACGCTGCCGCGGCACAAGATCGTCTATTTCCGCGACCGCCGGGAATACAACGAAGGCATGCGCGGCATGAAGGGGCGTATTGAAAGCTCGGAAGGCATGTACATCGGCCTGATGCAGCGGGCCTATTTCTTCGGCGGCGACGACGCCGACCAGGAAACCCAACTGCACGAAGCGACCCATCAACTGTTTTACGAGTCGCGGCCGGTGGCCCAGAACGTGGGCGCGACGGCCAACTGCTGGGTTGTCGAGGGCATCGCCATGTACATGGAATCGCTCCGCCGCGAGGGCGATTACTTCGTCGTGGGCGGATTCGACACCCAGCGCATGAGGGCCGCGCGATACCGGCTGCTGAAGGACAAGTTCTACGTCCCGTTCAACGTGCTGACCCGCTATGGGCTGCCGCAGCTTCAGTCGGATCCCCGAATGGCCACGCTCTACAGCCAGATGGCCGGCTGGACGCAGTTCTTAATCTACTACGACCAGGGCCGCTACCGCGATGCGCTGGTGAAATACCTGACGGCCGTTTTCAACGGCAGCCAGGATCCCGCGCTCTTGTCGCGTCTGACCGGCGCGTCCTACGACGATCTTGACCGGCAATACCGCGAGTTCATGGAACGCGGAAAGCCGTAGGTCAGGCTGTGCCTGACAGTAGTAGTGGTAGTAGTAGTCCAGGCACAGCCTGACAGCCAAGAACTATGTGTTCGACAACATTCCGTATTGCGTCAGGCACAGCCTGACCTACGGCTTTCCATCACGCGGAGCGTGAGGTGTACGAGAATCAATCGAGCGAGCCGGGTTTTTCCTGTCCCCGGGCCCCGGCGTCGAGAAACGCGGCCAGCATGATCGACGCGGCCACCATATCGAGCCGCTTCTTGCGGCGTTTGCTCGTCATGTCGGCCGCCAGCAGATGCTGCTCGGCCTCGACGCTCGTGAAACGCTCGTCGAAGTAAACCACCTCGACGCCCGTCTCCCGCGCGAGCCACTCGCCGAACTGCTGGGCCTCGTGCGATTTTTGGCTCTCGCTCCCGTCGGAGTGGACCGGCAGGCCCACGACGAACAACGCGACGGCCTCTTCTTCGACCAGACGCCGGAAACGCCGGGCGTCGTGCTCCAGGCCGCGGCGCGTGTAGTTTTCGCGGGGACTGGCGATCGTGCGGCCCGGGTCGCTCAGCGCAATGCCGATCCGCACGGTGCCGAAGTCAATGCCCGCCACGCGGCCGGGGCGTTTCGAGGAGGATTGGTTTTGCATGGCCATGAAACGTGGTTCTTGTGTTCCATGTAGGGTGGGGCGAGCGTTGCGCCTTGAAAAACTCGGAGCGGATAATACGGATTCCTAACCGATGGACTCCGTGCGTCGCTCTCGCCCCACCGGGACTGCACGTGACGCTGTTTGGTGGGGCGACGATCGGCCTCGACGTTTTGTGAAGGTCATGCCGTTATGGGGCCGATCGTCGCCCCACCCTACATTGCTTCCATCATAGCCGATCACGGCTCCGTTGTCGCGTCGGGCTCGTCAAAACGGCCTGTCTGGATAAATCGAAGCGTGGATTCCATGACCCGCGGATCGTTCATAATGAATGAATGGAGCACGGGCACGAGCAGAAAATCGGCCTCGCCCGGCAGATGGGTCGTGGCCACGCTGATGGTGCCGTCGTCGTCGCCGGGCAGCAAGGGATTGAAGCCCTTGTCGTCGCCGCGGCCTCCGGCGATCACGCCGAACGCGAACGGCGGCACGGCCAGGCGGTCCTTGATCTTGTCCCAATCGGCCCCCAATTCCTGGCCCGCTCGGCCGTCGATCAACACAAACGCCCCGTTGTCAGCCAGCGCCGCGGCCAGCCGCGAGCCGTGGTTGGGCGGCGCGAGCATGACCATTCGCCGGAACCGGCCGTCGCGCGGGCGGCCCGTGGCTGGGTCGATCCGGTCGCCCAGATAGTGCCGCACGACGATGTTGCCCATGCTGTGGCCGACGAAGTTGATTTCCTCGATGCCTTCGAGGCTGTCGATCAACCGCGCGAGGGATTTGGCGTGCTCGCCGATGCTTCGCCGCGTGGTGGGATAGCTGACGTTCACCACCGTGAAGCCGCCCTTCTCTTCGAGATACGCGCACAATCGGGCCATCGACTTGCGGCTTCGCATCAGGCCGTGGAGCACCACGACGGCGCGACCCTTCATCGGCGCAAGGTTGTCGCGGCGGCGGATCTCGTCGAGTTTCGCCCGGCATTCGTCGAATGTGCCCCAGGTGTGCCGTTGATTACTCGGGTCGAGCAACCGATAGTGGCCGGTCACGACGTTGCACTGGATGCGCCAACCGCGAAAGTAATATTCGTCGGCCCAAAACTGTTTTCCGCCCATCGTGGGCATGGCGATCAACTCGTTGTGACCGGTCGAGGGTTCGCCGGACGGCGACTCTTCGCCGCGCGCGGCCGACGAGCCCGTGAAAATCGACCATGCAAGCAACCAGGCCGTCACCGCGCGAGAGGCCATCGTTTATCTCCAAGAGACGTGAAACCGTAGGTCAGGCTGTGCCTGACACCATCGCGTTCAACGGGAACGTCAGGCACAGCCTGACCTACAATCTGTCAGACACCGCCTGGACCTAACGTTGCAGCAAAAATATCTTAACGCAAAACGCCGGTTCGGCCCAGGGTTGCGTAACGCGTCACAAGCGGAGCAACCGCCTCTGGAAACGGGCCTTTCTTCCAGGGCGTGGGCCGCGGGAGAAATATAACGCGACCCTCAAAGCCCCTCGTGAATCGCGTAGACGCCCAGGTGGTGTTTCGGCGCGGACCGGTTCAGGCGAAGCCAATAATGGAGCGTTTCGGCCACGGTCTCGGCAAAGGCGGGATAGTCGAGCGGCTTGCAGAGGTAGCTCTGCGCCCCCAGGCGATAGGCCTCGACAATGTCATGGTCGTTTTCCGAACAGGTCAAGATCACGACCGGCGCAAAACGCGTGTTGTCGTTGCCCCGCACGCGCCGCAGCACTTGGAGGACTTGATGGCCGTCCATCTTGGGCATCTTCAGATCGAGCAGGATCAAGCTGGGCGGATCTTGTGACTTGCGATCGGCGAAACGACCCGTGCAGAAGAGATACTCAATCACCTCAGTCCCGTCGTGAACCACGTCCAAGCGGCAAGGGATGCCGCTTTGCGACACGGCGCGTCGCAGCAGGGCTTCGTGATCCGGATCGTCTTCGGCCAGCAAGACAATCTTGTCGATCATCAAAGGCCTCAACAAAAAAAGAGTGCCGGGGGTGTCTTCACGCACTCGTATTGGGGCATACGTGTCCATGGCAGCTTTCCCACGGCACGTCCCATCGTCTTTGCGTGGGCCCCACGCGCGCGAGGCAAGGCTCGCCACTGTTTTGCATGAGGCACTCCCGGCATCTAAATCCTACCGTGGAATTTCACCCGGAGAACCCCCCAGGCCTCCGAATTTCAAAACCTCCGTGGGTTCCCCCGCATGAACGCTCGGGAATACGCCGCGCGGAGCGGGACCGTCCCCCCGGCGGCTCTGTCGGCGGCCACGGTTTTGGGTTATAGTAGGCCCGTGGCCTGCTTGTGGCGATTGGTGCGACAAAAGCGGATTTCCCTCGAAAAACGGCGCTCGGTTATGACTGCTCGCATCCTCGCCGTCGGCGACGTTCATGGTTGCACGCCCGCCCTGGTCGCCGCCCTGGAAGCCGCCGGCGTCCAACCGGACGACACCCTCGTCACGCTGGGCGATTACGTCGACCGGGGGCCGGACAGCCGCGGGACGATCGACTATCTGATCGGCTTGGCCCGGCGATGCTCGCTCGTTCCGTTGCTCGGCAATCACGACTGGCTGGTACTCGAACTGGCGGCTGGCCGCCACGCGGCGTTTCGCGACTGGCTCGGCTTTGGCGGCGAGGCCACCCTGGCGTCCTACGACTGTGCCTCGCCCGAGGAGTTTCCGGACTCGCACCTCGATTTCCTCCGCGGCTGCCGCCTCTATTACGAAACCGATCGACATTTTTTCGTCCACGGCAACTACGTCAAGGAATTGCCCCTGGACCAGCAGCCGGAGGAGGTTCTGCTCTGGGACGCGCTGCGGCGCCGGCTGCCCGGCCCCCACTGCTCGGGCAAGACGGCCATTTTGGGCCACACGGCGCAAAAAACGGGCGAGGTGCTCGATTTGGGCTACGCCAAGTGCATCGACACCTGGGTCTACGGCGAAGGCTGGCTGACCGTCATGGACGTACACACCGGACAAATCTGGCAGGCGGATAAAGAGGGTAATCTACGCAGGCCGGCAAACTCGTAGGGTGCGTCTGGACGCACCATGCCGCAAAAGCTGCTTTTCCTTGAACCGCTCCCCTATGCTCCCGCGTAATAGACGTACGCGGCGCAGCCAACGAACAACCCGGCTTTGCGTCTTCGTCCGACGGACATACGTGTGTCAAAGGAGGACACCCCTTGGGCAGATTGCTTCGCGTTGGACAGTTCGTTGCGACGATTCGCTTCGCCGCGATTCCCTTGATAAGAATCCCTAACAAAACGGGGACTGGCTCCGAACTTGCCACGTCCCATACCCCCAAAAACGATTGCTGTGAGGTGCCTGTCCCCGTTTGGTTAGGGATCTTAAGTCTCGTGCTGCTGGGAACCGCCTTGTCGTGTCCCGGCCGGGCAGGCCAATTGCAGCAACTCCGCGACGACGTGCGCGGCGACTCGTCGAACGACCGCCCCCAGCGCGAGGACGACGACCATTATTGCGACGACGGTTGCGACAGTTGCGGCGGCGGACCCTGCCGGCACGGGCACAACGAACCGTTCGCCGGTTTCCTGTTCAGCGGGTTCTTGGGCTCCTTGTTCTTCGACGACTATTACAACCACTGCCGTTATCGCCGGCAAAACATGACTCCTCCCGACGGCGAACCGCGTCCCGACACGCTCGGCGCCGACGACCCCCTGCGGACGCAAAGCCTGCCCGGGCGCGTCGTGGGCACGGCGGGCCGGATCGTCACGTCGCCGTTTTGGGTTCCGCGGCTCGCCGTGGACGATCACGGCGCGACCGACGTCGCTTTCGCACGATACCCTTACGAAGACGGCCGAGGCTACATGCTCCTCGACCGTTGGACCGACGGGCTGCGATTCCTTTCCGTGCGGCTGCGCGGCGACTACGCCGAGGACTTCGAGGATCTCAGCCGCATCAGCGGGCATCTGCTGGTGAGCACCACGTCGCGCTGGGAATTCGACACCGAAACGACCTGCCTTCAAGAACGACTGCCCGACGGGGGACGCGATCGGCTCTGGCTGGGCGATTGTAATCTTATGGTTCGTTTCGCCCAGAGCGAGCGATCGCAATGGCGAGCCGGCGTGGGGTTCAATTGG
>Ga0209342_10006540_pt1 | contig 11805 bp, 8 predicted proteins | sample RifCSP16_2_FD_184023 | JGI IMG/M metagenome (GOLD analysis project Ga0209342, IMG submission 184023) | Soil microbial communities from Rifle, Colorado - Rifle CSP2_sed 16_2 (SPAdes) (version 2) | ecosystem: Environmental > Terrestrial > Deep subsurface > Rock core/Sediment | place: Rifle... | reverse complement strand
CCTTCTCCCGGATCTTCTTTTTCCGGCCGAGTACTCGCTCTCCCACACCAGGTCGCTGCCCTGCCAGCGGCCCCGCGCCAGCAGGCCGCCCGGCAGCAGGCTGTTCACCCAGAACATCTTGTAGACCTTTTCACCGGCGTCCCAGGTGACAATCCCTTGCGCCCGGAAGTTCCGCCCCAGCGGGCCCGACGACCGGTAGTCGCCGATGAGCGAATGCCCGCCCGGGCCGAGCCGGTATGTATCCCGGCCGCGGCCTTCGCCGCCCGCGCTCCACTGACTGGGCTCGTGCTTCTCCCTCACCTCCCAGGTGCCCACGAGCCTTGCGGCGAGCTTTTCCATCTCCGGCGCCGGCGGAGGCGCTGTCAATCCCTTTTCCTTCTTCATCGTTGACGGTTCCTGCGTCGCTCCGGTCGCCAGGCCTAACAACAGGGCGGCGCCCAGCAGCGCGGCTTGGCCCGCGTTCATGGCTTTTCTCCGTTCGGGCAGGCAGCGATTCTCGCCGAGGAAACAGTGTCGAGGCAAGAGCCAAGTTGGCCGCCGGGGTCAAGCCTGCCGGACGCGCCGGACGCTTTACCGCGCGGGCGGGTTGCGGTAAGCTGGCGCGACCTCGACCGCAACCGTGAGCCCGGACACCATCGGCAACTACCGGCTGGAAGCTCCGCTCGGCGAGAGCGGCCTGGGGGTGGTCTACCGCGCGGTCGCCTTGGACACCGGCCGCGTGGTGGCGGTCAAGCGCGTTTCCCCCGACAAGTTCGCCGACGCCGCCGCCCGACGGAAGTTCCTCGAAGAAGCCCGCGCCGCCCAGCGCCTCTCCCACCCGCACCTGCGCCAGCTTTATGAAGTCGGCGAGAGCGGCGACCTGGTGTACCTGGTCATGGAGTATCTCGAAGGGGTCACGCTGAAGAGCTTGCTCGTGAGCGGGCGGGTGGAGGCGGAGACGGCGCTCGCCTGGGGCGCGGAGGTGGCTGCGGCCCTGGCCGCCGTCCATGCCGCCGGCGTCGTCCACGGCGACCTGCGGCCCTCGCGCGTTTTCGTGACCAGCCAGGGCACGGTGAAGCTCCTGGAGCCGGCCCTGTGGCGGCTGGGGGTGCCGGGCGGCGCCGACCTGACGCAAGACCCGAAGCTCGAACCGGCGCGCGCCGCCGCGATGGCCCCCGAGCAGCTCCGCGGCCGCCAGCCCGCCGCCGCGACCGACATCTACCAGCTCGGGCTGCTTCTCTACGAGATGGTCACCGGGCGCCCGCCTTTCCTCGGCCGCAACGTGCAGCAGACCGTCCACTGGGTGTTGAACCGCGCGCCCGACCCGGTGGGTCCCGAAGCGGCGGGACTCGACGCCGTGCTTGCCCGGGCGCTGGCCAAAGACCCCAAGACGCGCCTGGCCAGCGCCGCCGACTTCGCCGCCGCCCTGCGCGCCGTGGCCGCCGGGGAAGAGATTCCCGCTGAAGTTGCGAAGGCGGCGGGGCCCGCCGTGGTGGTGGTGGTGCGCTGGACCTCGTCACTCTGGTGGGGAATCGGCGCGCTGGTGGCGCTGGCCGTGGCGTGGTTCGCCTACCTCGCCCTGACCCGTCCGTGATGATGAAAACCGACGAAGGCCTGAACAAAGGACTGGCCACCCGCATCCTGCTCGGCCTGGCGCTCGGCGGCGCCGGCGGCGTGGTGGCCCACGCGCTCTGGGGCGGGTCGGCGTGGCTCGCCTGGGTGGTCGAGAAAATCACGCAGCCGGCCGGGCAGATGTGGCTGCGGGCGCTCATCATGATCGTGGTGCCCCTGGTCTTCACTTCGTTGACGCTGGGAGTGGCGGGCCTGGGCGACATCCGCAAGGTGGGGCGGATGGGCTTGAAGACGCTGGTCTTTTTCCTGGGGGTGACGGCCTGCGCCACCATCATCGGCCTGGTGCTGGTCAACCTGGTGCAGCCGGGCGCGGGGCTGCCGCCGGAGACGCGGGAAGAGCTGCTCGGGCGCTTCAGCGGCCAGGCGGCGAAGATGAAGGAAGCCGCCGGCCCGGTGAGCTTCGGCGTCGAGCTGCTCGTCAACATCGTGCCGCGCAACCCGGTGGCCGCCGCCGCCCAGGGGGACATGCTGGGGCTGATCTTTTTCTCGCTGCTCTTCGGAGCGGCGCTGGGGCTGCTCCCGGCCGAGCGCGCCCGGCCGCTCCTCGGGGTGTTGGAGGCGGTGGGCGACATCGTGGTGGTCATCATCGGCTGGGTGATGAAGCTCGCCCCTTACGGCGTCTTCGCGCTGCTGTTCAGCGTCACCGCGCTCTTCGGCTACGACATCCTGCGCAAGCTCCTCTGGTACGTGCTGACGGTGCTGGCGGGGCTGACCATTCACTTCGTGCTGGTCTATTCAGCGCTGGTGCGGTGGCTGGGGAAGATGAACCCGCTCGAGTTCTTCGGGCGCATCAAGACCGTCGTGGTGACGGCGTTCTCGACCAGCTCCTCCAACGCCACCCTCCCCACCACCATGCAGGTCACCGAGCGCAATTTGGGCGTGCCCCGCGAGGTGGCCGGCTTCGTGCTCCCCCTCGGGGCCACCATGAACATGCACGGCACCGCTCTGTTCGAAGGGGTGACGGTGCTCTTCATCGCCCAGGTTTTCGGCGTCCACTTGAGCCTGGGCGCGCAGCTCATTGTGGTGGTGATGGCGGTCATCACCGCCATCGGCGCCGCCGGAGTGCCGAGCGGCGCCATCCCGCTGTTGATGGTGGTGCTCCAGGTGGTGGGCCTGCCACCCGAGGCCATCGCCTTGGTGCTCGGCGTCGACCGCATCCTCGACATGTGCCGCACCACGCTCAATGTGACCGGCGACGTGGTCACCTCTCTCTATGTCGCCCGCTCCGAAGGCTACCAGTTGAAGCCGGAAGTCTAAGGCTCGACTCGCCCCCTGCAGGTCTGGTCAGGTCGTTTCCGCAAACCGCAAGGGGCTGAAGGGCTCGAGCGCGAGCCGCGGCTTCCGGTGGAGGATGACGTCGGCCACGAGCTCGGCGGTGAGCGGCGCGAGCAGGATGCCGTTGCGGAAGTGGCCGGTGGCGACGAAATAATCTTTGATGTCGGTGGCGCCCAGGATGGGCAGGTGGTCGGGCGTGTCGGGCCGCAGGCCCGCCCAAGCCTCGACGAAGGGAAACGCGGCGAGGGCGGGCGCCATGTCGAGGGCGCCGCTGAGGAGGCGCCGCAGGCCCGCCGGGGTCACGCTCTTGTCGTAGCCGGCGTCTTCCATCGTGCTGCCGACAAGCAGTCGGCCGTCCACGCGCGGCACGAGATACCCGCGCGGCGAGCGCACTACGTGCCGCAGGAAATCCGCCGGTGCTGCGAGCGCCAGCATCTGCCCGCGCACCGGCCGCACGGGCGCGTAGCGCGTCCCGTGCGGCGGCACCGTGCCCGCCCAGCAGCCGAGCGCGTTTACCACCGCGCCGGCTTCCAACCGCTCGCCCGTCCCCGCGCGCGCGCCGCGGGCGCGCCCCGACTCAATCCACCACTCCGCCACCGGCGTGCCGGCGCGGAACTCGACCCCGGCGCTCACCGCCGCTACCAGCAGCGCTTCGAGCAGCCGCCGGTTGTCGACCTGGAAGTCCTCGGGAAGGAAGCGCGCGGCCACCAGGTTCCCGGCGAGCGCGGGTTCGCGCTGGCGCGCCGCGCGCGCGGCCAGCGCCTCGCCCGGCAGGGCGTCGAGCGCGGCGGCCTCTTCCTGGCTGAAGGCGACGAGCAGCGTGCCTTCGCGGCGGTAGCCGAGCGGCTCCTGGATTCGCCCTTCGAGTTTGTCGATCCAGGCGGGATAGAAGCGGGCGCTGGCGGCGCACAATTCCGCTTCGGCCTCCGCGTGGGCGTGCTCGGAAGTCGGCGCCAGCATCCCCGCCGCCGCCCAGGAGGCTTCTTCGCCGGGCCGGCCCTTGTCCACCACGAGCACCGAGAGTTTTTCTTCGGCCAGGCGCAGGGCGAGCGCGCAGCCGATGATGCCGGCGCCGCCGATGAGGACGTCAGGCTTTTTCATGCGGAGGCCAGCATAGCAGAGGCGGAGCCGGAGCCGAGGCGGGAAGGTTGTGGTTCCCGTATCAGCACTTCATCCCATTATGGGACGTGGAATTCGCAATCATCGCCATGAATTTTGCATTTTTACCCTAGATTGGGGTAGGATTCGTCCCCTAAGGTTGGTTTCCATTATGGAACCATGCTTGCAACGGCAGTGTGCCAGGACGCTTGCCACGGGGTTGGTGGGGCGGCGGCCCGTGCAGGGCAGCCGCCGAGACTCAAGCGAAGGGACCAGGCGATGGCTGTGAGCGAAGACGGCCGGACAGGCGGCCAGGGCTGGGTGGTCCTGGTAGCCGACGACGAGCCGGCGGTGTGCGGATTGTGCCGCGAGGTGGCCGAATCGCTCGGCCTGTCGGTGCTGGACGCGCCCTCGACCGAGGACGCGCTGGAGAAGCTTGACCGGCAGCGGGTGGACCTGGTGCTGGCCGACCTGCGCATGCCGTCGGCCGGCGGCATGGCGCTGCTCGAGCGGGTGAAGCAGGCGCACCCGCAGGTGGAAGTGATCCTCATGACCGGCTACGGCTCGGTCGAGACCGCGGTCGAAGCCATCAAGCGCGGCGCCTACGACTATCTGGCCAAGCCCTTCCACGTGGACGACCTGCGGGCCAAGCTCCAGCACGCGCTGACCGCGCTCGAGCTGACGCAGGAGAACCGCATCCTGCGCGAGCAGGCCCGCGGCCAGCCGGGCTTCGGCGGCCTGATCGGCACCTCGCCCAAGATGCAGCGCCTGTACAAGCTCATCCTCAAAGTGAGCCAGGGCCGCCACGCGGTTTTGATTCTGGGCGAAAGCGGGACGGGGAAGGAGCTGGTGGCGCGCTCCCTCCACTTCCTGGGGCCGCTGAAGGAGAAGCCCTTCGTGCCGGTGGACTGCGCCGGGCTGGTGCCCACGCTCATCGAGTCGGAGCTTTTCGGCTACGTCAAGGGCGCCTTCACCGGGGCGCTGCGGTCGAAGACCGGGCTGATGGAGATGGCCCACGGCGGCACGCTCTTCCTCGACGAGATCGCCGAACTCCCGCCCGACTTGCAGGGGAAGCTCCTCCGCGCTCTGCAGGAGAAGGAGATCAAGCCGGTGGGCGGCACCGAGCGCATCGCGGTGGACCTCCGCGTGGTGGCCGCCACCAACCGCGACCTCGACCCCGCCATGCGCGAGGGGCGCTTCCGCAAAGACCTCTACTACCGCCTGAACGTGGTCACGCTCAAGCTCCCGCCCTTGCGGGAGCGCAAGAGCGACATCCCGCTGCTGGTGCACTATTTCCTCGAGCGCTTCAGCGACGCGGCCCGGCCCGTGCACGGCATCTCGGAGGAAGCCCTGGCCCGGCTGATGAGCTACGACTGGCCGGGGAACGTGCGGGAGCTGGAGAACGTCATCGAGCGTGCCCTGGCGCTGGGCGCCGGCTCGGTGGTGCACACCGTGGACCTGCCGTCCAACCTCCAGGCCCCGCCCGCGGCCGCCGCCCCGGGCACGACCCCGCGCGAAGGCATACTTCCTTTGCGGGAGCTCGAGAAGCGCGCCATCCACCAGGCGGTGGAAGAGCTCGGCGGCGACAAACTCCTCGCCGCCCGCCTGCTCGGCATCGGCAAGACCACCCTCTACCGCAAGCTCAAAGAGTACGAGCTCGAGTCCTAGTCGTCCCGGCTGTTCCGGCTTCCGCGCGCCGGTTTCATTTTGAAACTCCCGTCTCCTTCATCTCCTCCCCGTTGCTTGTATCTCCTTGGCCTGCATAGAGATGCCTTTCGCAGGACTCTGGCCACCGGACTGCTTACCGGCAGGAGTGGACAACAGCGAAGGATGCAGCACGTGCAGGCAGGAGCCGGAGACGATGGAGAAGCATTGGAGGAGGCTGGTTTTCATCGCGGCCTTCATTCTGGCGGATGCGGCCATCTGCTGGGTGGTTCTGCGGCGGCCCTTCTAGTGCCGTTCCAACTTTCTTATCCGACGCCGCAGAACTCACTTCCGCAGGCCTGCCTACGAGAAGGCTGGGCCCTAGATTAGCCGCCACTAGTTGGAACGGCACTAGGAACAGGAACGTACCCCGATGCCGGGCTGGCTGGTTCGCAGCGATCGCGTTCGGGCGTTTGAGCTGGTTGCCGACTTCCTGCGTCTGAGCGCCCGGCAAGCCCCGGAAGAATTTTTCCAACAAGCCTGCGACCTCTTGCGGCGTCTCTGGGAGGCCGACGGGGTCACGCTGTGGCGGCTGGACGCCGTCCAGCGCGGCTTGCAACCCCTGGCGGCTTCGGCCCCCGAGTGGGAGTGTTTCGGCGCACTGGCGCTCGAAGCCTTCCCCGAGCTCGACCGCGCCCTGCGCGAGGCGGGGCCTCTTTGGGTGGCGGAAGGGTCGGCCGGGCGGCGCTTGCTGCCTCCGCCGCTCAACGAAGCGGCCCGCCTGCTGGCGCTTCCGCTGGTGGCCGGCAACCGGGCCCAGGGCTGCGTCTTCGGCGGCTTCGCCCGGGCCGCCTCCGAACCCACAGCGGAAGAACTCCAGATCGGCGCGGCCGTGGCGGCGGCGCTCGCCGGGCGGCTCGAGCAGGTCGCGCTGCGGGAGTCCTGCGACGAGCTGGAGCGCCAGCGGGAGGGGCGGCGGCGCGCCGGGAGCGCCCTGTGGCGCGCCTGGGCGACCGGCTCGGAGCTTTTTCGTCTGGTGGCGGCGCTGCGCGAGCTGGACGCCGCGGAAGCGGCGGCTCTCTATGAGCGCGAAGGCGACAAGCTCCGGCAGGTGGCGGCGGCCGGCGCGGCCCACTGGCTTCCCACCGAGCTCCCGCTGGGGGACGCCCGCCGTCCGTGGGAGCAGGCCTTGAGCGAAGCCCGCGGGCTCACACTCGATCCCGAGGCGTGGGCCGCGGCGCTTGACCCCGGGTTCCCGCAACTGACCGGCGGCCGATTCTCCCTGCGCCTGCTGCCGCTCGCGGCCGGCGCGGGCGACCCTCCGGGCCTGCTCGTCGAATGCGTAGCGAATTGGCAGGAAGGCTCGGAGGGGGAAGAAGAGGGCCGGCTCTTGTTGTTGCTGGCAGGCGAAGTGCTGGCGGGCCGGCGCCGGCAACGCGCCCAGCAGGAGCTCGAGCGGCGCTATCAAGTTCTCTTTGACCACGCCGCGGAAGGCGTGTTCCTTCTCGATGCCGGCGGCGTGCTGCTCGAGGCCAATCCCACGCTGCTGCATTGGACGGGCTACGCCCCGGGAGAGTTGCAGGGCCGCTCCCTGGCCGATTTTCTACCCCCGCCGGACGGGGAGCTCTTGTCCGGCTGGCTGCGGAACCGGAAAGCGCCGGGCTTCCGCCGCCGGTGTCGCTGGCGCCAGAAGGCGGGGGCGGAAAGGGAGCTCGAGCTCATCCTGCCCGCGGGCGAGCCGGGCGACCGGACGCCGCTCCTCGGGCTGGCCCGCGATCTCGGGCGGGAGCACGAAGGCGAAGCAGACTTGCAGGTGGGAGAAGCGCGCTTGCAGGGCCTGCTCGACTCGGTCCACGACGGGGTGTGGCTGCTGGACGCCGAGGGGCGCATCGCCTATGCCAACCACCGCTTGAGCCAGCTCTTCGGCGTCCGGCCGCAGCAGATCGCCGCGGGACGCGAGCAAGCGGAGGCGGTCGAGGAGCTCAAGCCCCATCTCCAAGTGCCCGACCAGGCCCTGGGCCAGTGGGCGCACCTGCAGGTCCACCCCGACCAGGTCTGCTGGGACGAAGTGGAGTTCCTGCAGCCGCGCCGGCGCGTGCTGGAGCGCTTCGCGCGGCCGCTGCTCGACCCGCAGCACCGCCTGGTGGGGCGGCTCGAGGTCTACCGCGACATCACCGGGCAGCGGGTGCTGGAGGACAAGGTCTTGCAGCGGGAAAAGCTGGCCTCGCTGGGCCAGCTCGTCTCCGGCATTGCGCACGAGCTGAACAACCCTCTGACGGCGGTCGCCGGCTACGCCCAGCTCTTGCTCGCCGCTCCGCTCCCGGCGGAGCTCCAGGAGAAGGCGCGCCTGATTATGAGCGAAGCCCAGCGCGCCGGGCGCGTGGTGCAGAACCTGCTGCTCTTTGCCCGCGAGGCCAAAGCGGAAAAGCAGGCCGTGGACCTGGCCGACCTCCTCGAGCGCACCCTGTCGCTCCGGGCCTACGAACTCAAGGTGGCGAACCTCGAGCTGGTGCGCGAGTACGAGTCGGGGCACGTCGGCGTCTGGGCCGACCCCCACCAGTTGCAGCAGGTTTTTCTGAACCTGCTGCTGAACGCCGAGCAGGCCATCCGCAGCCAGCGCGACCAGGGCTCCATCACCGTCCGCCTGCGCCGCTCGGCGGCCGACGGGCCCGTGGAAGTGGAGGTCGCCGACGACGGCCCCGGCATCGTGCCGGCGGTGCTTCCCCATATCTTTGACCCTTTCTTCACCACCAAGCCGCCCCGGGAAGGGACGGGCCTGGGTCTCTCCATTTGCCGGGCCATCGTCATGGAGCACGGCGGCGACATCCGCGTGGAGAGCGCTCCGGGCGCGGGCGCCACCTTCATCGTCCGTCTGCCCCGGCACCGGATGCCGGCGTCCCGAGGCCTCGGGAGCGCGGAGGTCTCGGCCGCTCCGCTTCCGCCCCCGGGAAAGGAAAACGGCTGGCGCATCCTGGTGGTGGACGACGAGCCGGCGGTCGCCCGCCTGATCGCCGACGCCTTGAGCCAGCAGGGCTATGAAGTCCGGGCGCACACCGAGAGCCGCCGCGCCCTCTACGAGGCGTTTCAAGAGCCCTTCCACCTGGTCATCTGCGACATCCGCATGCCCGACGTAGACGGCCCGGCCTTCTACCGCGCCCTGCGCGACCGCGAGTCGGCGCTGGCCCACCGCTTGCTCTTCACCACCGGCGACACCCTGGCCCGGGAGACCTCCGACTTCCTGGAAGAGGCCCGGCTGCCCTTCCTGGCCAAGCCCTTCCGGGTGGAAGAGTTGCGCAGCCGCGTGCGGGAGCTGCTCGCCGACTTGGACAAGTCATCGGCCGGCCACGGGGCCGCGCTGCCGCCCCCGCGAGCCGCGCGCCGAACCGGCCGCCCGAAAGGAGCCTAGAACTCGATGGGAAGATTGAAGGCCTCCCGGCCCGGCGAAGGAGTCCGGCGGACAGCGCGCGAGAAGAGCGGGTCGCCGGCTGACCTGGCCCGCGTGATCCGGCACGAGGTCAACAACCCGCTGACCGGCATCCTGGGCAACGCCGAGCTGATCCTAGCGGACGGCGCCGGGCTTCCGGAAAAGACCCGCGAGCGGCTCACCACCATCATCTACCTGGCCGTGCGCCTGCGGGACGTTTTGCGGGAGCTGGAGGAACACCTGCGCGTCGGAGACGACTCGCCCGACCCCGGGCTGCCTGCCCGGCGGCCGGCGCTGCCCCTGGCGCGCCCGGCCGGGCGCTGAACCTACCGGCGCGGCGGCCCCGTCCCGAACCCTCGGGATTCGGGGCGGCGCCGCTCGAGCTCCCCGCGCACGTGGCGGAGGAGGTCGGGGTGGACGGCGTAGCCGAGCGTGCGGGCGATTTGCAAGTGGTAGGCGGCTGACTCGAAGTCTTCCTTCATCGCGTAGGTGACCGCCAGGTTGTTGTGGGCCAGTCCGAAGTAGGGCTGGAGGTCCACCGCCGCCCGGTACTCTTCGATGGCTTTCTCCAGCCAGCCTTTCTCCCGGTAGATGTTGCCCAGGTTGCAGCGGGTCTCGGGCACGGTGGGGCGCAGGGCCGCCGCCTTTTCGTAGGCGGCCTGGGCGTCGTCGAGCCGTTGCTGCTTCTCGTAGACCACGCCCAGGTTGTAGTAGACGTCTTCGCTCTCCGGGGCGAGCTGGCGGGCGCGCGCGAAGGCGGCGAGCGCGTCGTCCAGCCGGCCGAGCTCGAGGCAGGCCACGCCCAGGTTGATGTGAGCTTCGGCCCAGTCGGGCCGCTCCGCCGCCGCCCGCTCGAATTCGGCCCGGGCGTCGGCGAATTGCGCCCGCTCCAGCAGCTCGAGGCCGCGCCGGTAGTTTTCTTCGCTCATCGGCTTCGCGCCCGCACTTTACATTGCCGGCGCCTTTCCCTACTATCTACTATCACAAAAGCGGTTTCCCGCTAAGCGAGCCTGTTCAGCCGTGAGCACCCGCGCCGCTCCGCACCTCATCATGATTGACCCGAGCGGCGCCCGCACCGAGGTCCTCATCAGCAAGACCCCGCTCACCCTCGGGCGCTTGAGCGATAACGACGTGCCGTTGCAGGACAGCCGCATCAGCCGCCACCACGCCGCCATCGTGCTCGAGAACGGTCACTACGCCGTCGAGGACCAGAACAGCCGCCACGGCACCTTCGTCAACGGCGCGCGCGTGCAGGGAGCGCGGCTCTTGAAGAACAACGACCGCATCGAGTTCGGCGTACCCGGCTCCTACGCGCTGCTCTTCGTGAGCGAGGAGCAGTCGCTGGCGACGCTGCTGCAGCGGGTGGAGACCCCCGCCGCCACCTCCGCCGGCACCACCTCGACCGAGCTGCGTAGCCTGAACCTGCTGCTCGAGGTCGGCCGCTCGCTGCACGCCGGGCTCACCCTGGAAGAGGTCTTGAACACGGTGGTGGACGCCTGCCTGAAGGTGACCGGCACCGAGCGCGGCTTCATCTTCCTGCGCGACCCCCAGGGCGAGCTCGTCCTGCGCGTCGGCCGCGACAAGCAGAAGAACCCCCTCGGCCCCGCCGACTTCCAGGGGAGCATGAGCGTCATCCGCGAGGTGGTGAAGGGCAGCCAGGACATCCTGGTCACCAACACGCTGGCCGACGAGAGCGTGGGGCAGCGGGCCAGCGTGGTGGCGGCCGAGCTGCGTACCATCATCGGCCTGGCCTTGCGCCGCCTGCCCACGGTGGGGACGCTCGAAAGCACCCTGACCGGTTTCGTCCCCGAAACCCTGGGCGCCATCTACCTCGACAGCCGCCTGACCGGCCAGCCCTTCTCCGACACCGACAAGCAGATGCTGCGCTCGCTGGCCCTGCAAGCCGCCGGGGTGATCGAGAACGCCCGCCTGTTCACCGCCGCCCGCGACAAAGAGCGGATGGACCAGGAGCTGGCCATCGCCCGCGACATCCAGCAGGCCCTGCTGCCCAAGCGCTTCCGGGTCTACGACACCTTCCAGGTGGCCGGCATCAACATCCCCTCGCAGCAGGTGGGGGGCGACTACTACGACCTGATCGAAGTGCCCGGGGAGCGCTACGCCTTCGTGGTGGCCGATGTCTGCGGCAAGGGCATTTCGGCGGCGCTGCTGACCTCCACCTTGCAGGGGGCGCTGGCGGCCATGGTGGAGCTGGGCCAGTCGGCCTCGGAGGTGGCCCGCCACCTCAACCGCTACCTCTGCCGGCACGCCGGGGTGAAGAAGTTCGCCACTTTCTTCTGCGGGGTGCTGGAGCCCGGGGGCCGGTTCGACTACGTCAACGCCGGGCACGTCCCCGCGCTCTGGCTGCCGCGGGCGGGGGAGCTGACCCCGCTGCGGGCCGGAAGTTATCCGCTGGGCTTGTTTGAAGACGACGACTATCCCGCGCAATCGCTGGCCTGGCAGCCCGGCGACACCCTGGTGCTGTACACCGACGGTTTCACCGAAGCCATGAACCCGGCGGGAGAGTCCTACGGCGTGGAGCGGCTGACCAAGGCGGTCGAAGGCTTCCGCCACAACCCGGTCGAAGAGCTGGCCGACGCCATCCTGGGCGCCGTGCGAGAATTCGCTGGAGGAACCCCGCCCGGGGATGATATGACTTTGCTCGTCGTCCGCTATGAAGGAAAACATTAAGGACAACTCCACGGCGGTGGCCACGGCGGCTCCCGCGCCGGCCACCCTCGCCGAAGCCCGCGAGG
>Ga0209342_10006538_pt1 | contig 11806 bp, 7 predicted proteins | sample RifCSP16_2_FD_184023 | JGI IMG/M metagenome (GOLD analysis project Ga0209342, IMG submission 184023) | Soil microbial communities from Rifle, Colorado - Rifle CSP2_sed 16_2 (SPAdes) (version 2) | ecosystem: Environmental > Terrestrial > Deep subsurface > Rock core/Sediment | place: Rifle... | reverse complement strand
CCGGCTGCCGTGATGAGGGACCTTCACGACCAGAGCCGGCGGCAGACGCAGCTCGTGCTCGGCCGCTCCCGTCACGTCGCCCGTGAGCAGCAGGTGCACCTCTCCGAAGCGGACGTCGATCACCAACGAGTCCTCGTTGCGCACCCGCAGCGGCGGGCCCGGCGGGGGTGCCGGCCCGAGGACGGTGAGGCGCGCGCCGTCCCAGTCGAGGCGCGCGCCCCGGAAGGTGGCGAGGCGTCGCACGCCCCTCGCGCCGAGGGCCGCGTCGAGCCGTTGCCACGTCGGGTCGCGCGGTGCGGCGGGGCCCTCCCAGGCGGATTCCACCCGGAACGCTCGCAGCAGGAAGGCCACCCCGCCCGCGTGGTCGGGATGGGCGTGCGACACCACGAGCGCGTCGATGCGGCGCACGCCCTCCCGCCACAGCACCGGCGCGACGCGCCTCTCGCCCGGGTCGAAGTGCCCGTCGCGCGACCCCCCCGCGTCGACGACGATCGCGCGACCCGAGGGCGAGCGCAGCAGCAGACCGTCGCCCTGTCCCACGTCGATCACCGTCAGATGCAGGCGGCCGTCGGCGGGGGGCACCAGCGGTCCGAGCACGAGGGCTGCGTGGGCCGCGGCGACGGCCAGGAGGCCGTAGAGCCTCCGGCCGCGCAGCACGAGGCCGAGGCCCGCGACGTGGAGCGCCAGCACGGCCAGCGCGGGCGCCGGGACACGCACGTCGAGCCAGTCGGCGGCGGGCCCGAGGTCGCCCGACAGCCGCAGCGCGCGCGCGGCCGCCCACGCCATGCTGCCCGCGACGCCGGAGGCGCCGAGCGGATCGAGGGCCAGCACGCCGAAGCCGGCGAGCAGCACCGCCGCCGAAAGTGGCACGGCCGCGACGTTCAGCAGGATCGCGGCCGGAGCCAGGCGGTGGAAGTGCCCGGCCAGCAGCGGCGCCAGCGCGCACTGCGCCGCCACGGAGGCCGCAATCGCGAGGTCGAGGCGCAGCGGCAGCCGCGGCACGCCGCGGGTGAGCGGGGCGACGAACGCGAGAATCCCGAGGGTCGCGCCGAATGAGAGCTGGAACCCGACGTCGGCCGCGCTCGACGGCTGGTTCGCCAGCAGCACGATCGCCGCGAAGCCGAGCAGGTTCGAGGCGTCGGCGTCGACCTCGAGCGCTCGGCCGACGAGCACCGCCGCCGCCATGAGCGCGGCCCGTGCGATCGGCAGGTCGCCGCCCACGAAGCCCGCGTAGCCGAAGATCGCGAGCGTCGTCGCACCCGCCTCGATCCAGGGACTCGCCCGCAGCCGGCGCAGGCCGGCCGAAAGGAGTGCGGCCACGAGCGCGATCTGGGCGCCCGAGAGGGCGAGCACATGGTAGGTCCCAGACGCTTTGAACGCCTCGGCCGTGGCGTCGTCGATCTCGGAGCGGTCGCCCAGCACCATGGCCTGAACCAGCCCGCGCTCCGTCCCGGCCGGCATTGCCCGCTCGAACACGTCTCGCGCGCGCTCGCGCAGCCGCGCCGCGAGCCGGCGCACGGGATGGCGCCCCGAGGCGGGGAGCAGCTCGACGAGACGTGCGCTCTTGCAGTAGCCAAAGCCTGCGAGCCCTGCGCCTGCGTCGCTCGCCGGACGCAGCGTCATCCAGGCCCGAACCCGGTCGGCGTCGAGGAGCCGCGGCTTCGCGGCCGCGCCGCCCACTTCGACCCGGATGCGACCTGCGGCGGGGTCGCGGCGCCCCCGGACGAGGAGACTCTCGGCGTCGAGAACGAACGCGAGCCGGCCGCCGCGCTCCTCGGCATCTCCGCGCAGCGTGCCGACGACTTCGTGCGCGCCGTCCGCGAGCGTCCCGCCGGCCAGCTTGCGGCTCAGCGGCCGCGACTCGACCTCGAGCCTTTCCACGGCACCCGCCGCTGCACCGAGCGCCAGCGCGGCTCCGCCGAGAGCGAGAAGGGCTCCCCGCCCCGGGCCGGCCCAGGCAGCGAGTCCGAGCGTCAGGGCGGCGAGGCCGGCGAGCCGCAGCGCCTCGCCCGCCGAGCCCTGCCCGTCCGAGAGCAGGCATCCCACGGCGAAGCACACGGCCAGTCCAAGCAACGGGCGACGCACGGGGACGCACGCTAGCCGCTCGCACCCCCCGCCAGCTGGTGCGATCGGACGCTTTCGAGACCGTCACAAAGCAAGGACTGCGAACCCCGCGATCAACGTGCCCGTGGACCCGACACGGGATCCCGGTCCGCCGCGCAGACGAAGGCTCACGGCTGCAGCCGAACCACAGTCTCCATGTGGAACGTCTTCGGGAATTGGTCGAAGAGGTGCACGGCGTCCGCCCGATAGCCGCGGGCGGCGAAGAGCGCGAGATCTCGGCCGAGCGTCGGCGGGTCGCAGGAGACGTAGACGATCGCCGCGGGACGCCGCGCGGCGATCGCCTCGACCACCCCGCGTCCGGCGCCGGTCCGCGGCGGGTCGAGAACGATCCGCTCGCCTTCGCGCGCGGGCAGCCCCCGCAGCGATGGCTCCACGTCCGCCGCGCTCACGCTCAGCCGATCGAGGCCGGCCCGGCGCGCCGAGACCCTCGCGTCCTCGGCGGCCAGCGCCGACTGCTCGACGGCCAGCGTCCCGCATCCGTCGCGCGCCGCGAGCGGCAGGGCGAACAGGCCGACGCCGGCGTACAGGTCGAGAATAGGCGAGTCGCCCGGCGGCACGAGCTCGAGCACCGTTCGCACCAGCGGCTCGAGCAGGAAGCGGTTGGCCTGGAAGAAGGACGCCGCGTGCACGCGCAGGCTCAGGCCGAGGACGCTCACGTCCACGAAGGGCGTTCCCGAAAGCCACTCGAGCGAGCGCGTGCGCGTGCGAACCCCGAGGCCGGCGAGCCACGGGACTCCCGCGCCGATCGCCGCGAGCGGCTTTGCCTCGTGGCGGCCGAGTGCCGTCTCGAGCGTGGCCACGAGCGTCCCCCCGTCCGGCGACTCGACGAGCTCGAGGCCGTGGACGCGCGCGGCGAGCCCCGGTCGGGCCGCGAGCCACGCGTGAAAGCCGCGGGCGGCGCGGTTCATCGTCTGCGACAGCTGCAGGCACGCCTCGAGGTCCACCACGCGGCGCGTGCCCTCCTGCCGCAGGCCCAGCAGCAGCCCAGGCTCGCCGCGCGCGAAGTGCAGCGACGCGCGCATGCGCCAGCCCGCTTCCGGCGAAGCGTGGACTGCCACGGGACCGTCCCAGGGCGCGCCCGCGCGCGCCAGCGATTCCCGCAGCACCGATTCCTTGAGGCGCAGCTCGGCCTCGGGGCCGTAGTCCTGGTAGGCGCAGCCGCCGCAGCGCGGCACGTAGGGGCAGGGCGAGGCGCGCCGGTCGGGAGACGGGCGGAGCACCTCGACGAGCGCGCCCTCGGCCCAGCCGGCGTGCACCTCCGTGATCCGCGCGCGCACGTGGTCCCCGGGGTGCGCCCGCGGGACGAACACGACCCGGCCAGAGAGCCGCGCCAGCCCGCGGCCACGGAAGACACCCTTCTCGATCGTGGCCTCGACGAGCGCCCCCGGCAGCAGGCCGTCCCCGCTCACGCCGCGCCCCCGGCCTCGAGATGGAAGAGGCTCAGGCGCGGCAGCGCGTGGGCCTCCAGAAGCCGCCGTGCGCGCGACTCGCGCCGCAACGTCTCCACCACGCGCGCGGGCATGCGCTGGCGCCAGCGCTCGAGGCCCGCGTCGATCTCCGCCTCGAGCAGCGCCACGCCGGCCCGGCCCTTGTCCTCGGCGAGCGCCTCCACGAGCCGGTCCTCCCGCTCGGACAGCCAGCTCGTGACCTCGCCCAGCGATCCCCCCTCGGCCCGCTCCTCGAGCTCACGCGCGAGTGCTTGCGCGATCTCCCGCGCGCGCGGGCCGAGCTCGCGCGCCCGCCGCAGGTCGTGCGCGAAGCCGCGCAGCGCCTGGGCGGCGTCCAGGCCCGGCTCGCTCCCGAGTGCCAGGGCGCGCCGCCAGCGCTCGGCCGCCGCGTCCACCTCGGCCGCGCAGTAGGCGAGGCTCTTCACCTTGCGCTCGCGACTCCAGCTATGCGCGTGAGCGTCGAACGCGTCGCGGATGCCGCGCAGCACGATCCGCAGCGGCAGCCCGGCGAGCCGCCACTTGCGGACGACGTTCCACTCCGCGTTCGAGAGCATGAGCGGGTCCCCGCGTCGGGACACGAAGTACTCCTCGACCGTCTGGTAGTAGTCCGCCTCCGGGTCCGCGCTCAACGGCGCTCACCGCAGCTCGGCCGAGTTGCGCTCGAAGATCAAGCGCAGCCCGACGAGCGTCAGCACCGGGTCGACCGTCTCGATCGACGGGATCTCGGCCGCGAGCGTCCCGGCGAAGCCCCCGGTCGCCACCACCCGCGCCGGCTCCCCGAGTTCGGCGCGGATGCGGGCGATCAGGCCCTCGCACATTGCGGCGTAGCCGAAGTAGAGCCCGGACTGCATCGAGCCGACGGTAGTGCGACCCACGACGCGCCCGGGATCGCGCACGTCCACCCGCGGCAGCCGTGCCGCGCGCTGGAAAAGAGCGTCCGCGCTGATCCCGATCCCGGGACAGATGACGCCCCCGGCGTACTCGCCGCGCCGCGTGATCACGTCGAATGTCGTGGCGGTTCCGAAGTCGACGACGATCACGGGGCCAGCGTAGGTCGCGAACGCGGCGACGCCGTTCACGATGCGGTCGGCGCCCACGTCGCTGGGCGGCTCGTACAGGATCGGCATGCCGGTCTTCACGCCGGGTCCGATCACGAGCGGGTCGCGGCCGAGGTAGCGACGCGCCAGCTCCACCAGCACGGGGGTGAGCGGAGGCACGACGCTCGCGAGTGCGATCGCCTCCACGCGAGCCGGATCCAGCCCGGAGCCCGCGAACAGGTTCCGCACCAGGATCCCGTACTCGTCCGCGGTCTGCTCCCGTCGCGTGGTGAGCCGCCAGTGCGCCCGCAGCTCGGACCCGTCGAAGACGCCCAGCACCGTGTTCGAGTTTCCGACGTCGATCGTGAGCAGCAAGGGCTTCAGGACCCGGCCGGGCGCAGCCGCGAGACCTCTCCGGACACGAGGCGCCGCATCTCCCCGCCCGGGAGCTCGATCACGAGCGCGCCCTCGTCGTCGACGGCGGTGAGCCGGCCGCGGAGCACCGCCGTGCCGCTGCGCACCTCCACGAGACGGCCCCACCAGGGAATCGCGCGCTCGCGCCACGCCGCAGCGACCCGCGAAGGCGCCTCACGCAGGGCATCGTACCAGACGGCGAGACGCGCGAGCACCGCCGCGGCCACCGCATCGGGGCCCGCTTCGCCGCCGCCTTCCGCGGCGAGCGACGTCACGCCGTCGCGCAGCTCGGCGGACAGGCTGGCCGGGTCGAGCGCCACGTTCACGCCGATGCCCAGCACCACCCAGTCGACGCCCGCGCTGCCGGACGAGGCTTCGGCCAGGATGCCGGCGAGCTTGCGCCCCGACACGAGCACGTCGTTCGGCCACTTGAGCTGGCACGCGACCCCGAGGCCGGCCACCGCCTCGGCGACCGCGACACCCGCGGCGAGCGGCAGAAGCCCCGACTGCGCGCCGCTCGGACGCAGCAGCACGGAGAGATAGAGCCCGCCGGGCGGCGACTGCCAGCTGCGGCCCTCGCGGCCGCGGCCGCCTGTCTGGCGCTCCGCCAGCACCGCCGTCCACTCGGCAACGCCCGCGCGCGCGAGCTGCTTGAGTCGGTCGCTCGTCGAGCCGATCGTGGCGTGCCACTCGACCGCCGGCAGCCGCGGCCCGCCCTGTGAGGCGATCGCCTCGACGAGGGCCGCAGCGCGGTCCATCAGCCCTCGGCGCGGGCCTGCTTTTCGGCCAGGACCAGCTCCACCACCTCGAAGGCCGAAGGCTCGAGGCCCGCTCGGGGCTCGAGCAGCTCGCCCTCGGCGCGCGCCGCGGCCCGCAGGTCCGCGAGACAGGGTCCGAGCAGCGCGACGGTCTGCGGGCTCGCCGCCACGCGCAGCGCTGCGAGCTGCCGACCCACGGTGCCACCGGCGGCGCTCTTGCCGCGCCTCACGACATCCAGGAACGCGCAGGCGAGATCGAAGACGCGTCCGGCCTCACCCTTCTCGCCCACGGCGAGCTCGTCCGGGCCGGGCCAGGGCGCGCGGTGGATGCTACGCAGGCCGTTCGCCTCGGCGAAGCCCCACGACCAGGCTTCCTCCGTGACGTACGGCAGGTAGGGCGCGAACAAGCGCAGCAGCACGCTCAGGCCCGTCTGGGCGGCGCGCACCGCCGAGGTGCGACCCGCGGCGTCGGTTTCCGAGCGGGCGCGCGCCTTCACGAGCTCGAGGTAGTTGTCGGTGAAGCCCGACCAAAAAAAGCGCTCGACCACGTCGAGGGCACCCGCGTAGTCGAGGTCGTCGAGGAGCGCCGTGGCCCGCGCCGCGGTCTCACCGAGCCGAGCCAGGAAGCCGAGGTCGAGCGGGTGCGTCACGGGCCCCTCGGCCGCGCTCTGAGCCAGCGCGTACTTCGAGGCGTTGTAGAGCTTCATCACCAGTCGCCGACCCACGGCGAACACCTTCTCGTCGAAGGCGGTGTCGGTCCCGAGCCGGGCGGCGAGCGACCAGTAGCGAACGGCGTCGGCGCCGAACTGGTCCAGCAGGTGCATCGGCGTGACGACGTTGCCCTTGCTCTTCGACATCTTCTTGCGGTCGGGGTCGAGCACCCAGCCCGAGATCGCGGCGCTGCGCCAGGGGATCTCGCGCTCGTGGAGCCACGCCTTCACGATCGTGTAGAAGGCCCAGGTCCTGATGATCTCGTGGCTCTGCGGCCGCAGGTCCATCGGGAAGAGGCGCTTGTGCCGCTCCGGCGCCGCTATCCAGCCGCTCGCGATCTGCGGCGTGAGCGAGGAGGTGAACCAGGTGTCGAAGACGTCGGCCTCGGCCGTGAAGCCGCCCGGCTGGTCGCGCTGCTTCTCCTCGTAGCCGGGCGGCGCGTCCGTCATCGGATCGACCGGAAGCGCCTCGCCCGCCGCGAGGATCGCCGCGGCGAAGTCGGGCGCTGCGTCCGCGCGCAACGGGTACCAGACCGGGAACGGGACGCCGAAGTAACGCTGGCGGCTGATGCACCAGTCGAGGTTCAGGTTCTCCGTCCAGTTCCGGAAGCGCATGCGCATGAAGTCCGGGTGCCACGCGATCCGCTCGCCGGCCTCGACCAGCTCCTGCTTGTGCTCCAGGATCTTCACGAACCACTGGCGCGTGGTGATGAACTCGAGCGGGCGGTCCCCTTTCTCGTAGAACTTGACCGGGTGCTCGAGCGGCTGCGGCTCCGCCACGAGCGGGGGCTCGCCGCCACCGGTCACGCCGGCGCCGGGATCCCGCAGCAGCTCGACGATCGTCTTCTGCGCCTCCTTGAGCTTCGTCCCGGCGAGCCGCGCATAGGCCTGGTTGGCGAGGTCGGGGTCGACGCTCGGGAAGGCGTCTTGTCCGAACTCGACGGGTGCGAGCGTGCCGTCGCGGCCGACTATCTGGCGCAGCGCGAGCGAGCGCTCGCGCCACCACTGCACGTCGGTCGCATCGCCGAAGCTGCAGACCATCAGGATCCCGGTGCCCTTCTCGCGCTCCACGAGCTCGCTCGGAAAGATCGGCACCGGCACGCGAAACAGCGGCGTGATCGCGCGCCGGCCGAAGAGGCCCCGGTAGCGCTCGTCCCCCGGGTGGGCGGCTACGCCCACGCACGCGGGCAGCAGCTCGGGCCGGGTCGTGGCGATCACGAAGCTCCCGCCCCCCTCGACGCCGAAGCGAAGCTGGTGGAAGGCGCCCTTCACCGGACGGTCCTCGACCTCCGCCTGCGCGACGGCCGTGCGGAAGTCGACGTCCCACAGTGTCGGGGCCTCGACCTGGTACACCTGGCCCTTGCGGTGCAGGTCGAGGAAGCTCCACTGCGCGAGGCGCCGGCTGTGCGCGTTGATCGTGGAGTACTCGAGCGCCCAGTCGACGGAGAGCCCGAGCCGCTGCCACAGCGCCTTGAAGGCCTGCTCGTCCTCGGCCGTGAGCGCGAGGCACAGCTCGATGAAGTTCTTGCGCGAGATGCGACGGGCCGGGTGCTTGCGCGCGGCCTCGTCGGCCATCGCGAACACGAGACCCGGCTCGAACGGCACGTGGGCCTCGCAGCGGACGTGGTAGTAGTTCTGGACGCGACGCTCGGTCGGCAGTCCGTTGTCGTCCCAGCCCATCGGATAGAACACGTTCTTGCCGCGCATGCGCTGGTAGCGCGCGATCACGTCCGTCTGCGTGTAGGAGAACACGTGCCCGACGTGGAGCGACCCCGACACGGTGGGCGGCGGGGTGTCGATCACGAAGGCGGGGCCCGTGCCACCCTCGTCGAAGCGGTGGACGCCCCACTCGCTCCACAGCCGGTCCCACTTCTCCTCGGCCTGCTTCGGTTCGAAGTGGGGGCCGAGAGCGGAAGGGTCGATGGTGACGATCACGGTTTCGTCTACGTGAGAGGCTTCAGATCTTCTGAAGCTCGGCCTTCAGGCGCTCGATCTCCTGCTTGATCAACGCTTCGGCCAGGTCGGGGATGACTTCCCAGGCGATCTCGCGCACGGCCTTCTCGGAGATCTGAGCGACCACGCGCTGGGCGATCTTCTCGACCATCTCGACCGGCACCGACAGCGCCGCGGACTCCGACGGCGGCGGGGGTGCCGGCTCGGACTCGGCGAACTGCGGCGCCAGGTCGGCAAACGACTCTGGCGTCGCTTTCGGCTCGAACCGCGGCGGTGCGGGAGGGGCGGGCGGCGGAGGCGGGGGTGGGGCCGTCGCGACCTCGGGCTCCGGTTCGGGCTCGGGCATCGGCTCCGGCTCGAAATCGGTCTCCGAGAAGGTCGCCTCCTCGACCGCGCCGAAGGAGGCGGTCGTGGCCGACGACGTGTCCGCCGCCGCTGGCTCTGGGACGAGTGGAGGCAGGGTCCTCGAACCGCTGAACATCAGCGTCGCCCCCGAGTCGGCCTCGTCGACCGGAGTCGGCGACGGGGCATCGAAGTCGAGGTCCTCCTCGACGACCTCCTCGAACACGGCGGCTTCCTCGACGACCTCGGCGGCATCGAGCGCCTCGGGCTCGAAGACGCTCTCCGTCTCTGGCACGAACGCGGGCTCGACGCTCGCCGGCGTAGGCGACGCGGTCACCGGCATGGGCGGCACCGGCGTCGGTGTCGGCGGCACGGGCGGAGCATTCCACGGCAGGTCGGACGCCTTGAACATCACCGTCGACGTCGACTCCGGCTGCGGCTCTTCGTGCACGACGGGCTCCGGCTCGACGGGGGCAGCCGGCATGAGCGTAGCCGACTCCTCGTGGCTGATCGGCGCGAGCGGCGGCGCAGGGGCGGGCGGTGCGGTCGCGACGGCGTCGAACGGCTCGTCCGGTATGAACGCCGGGGCCTCGGCGACCGGAGCGGCGGCCACGGGCCGTGGCGCCGCCGGCGGGGGCATGACCACGGGCGGCGGGACGGCGGCCGCAGGTCGCGCGAAGGGGACGACCGGCGGCGGCGGCGCGGCGGCACGTTGCGGCGCACGCGCCAGCAAATCCCGGACCTTCGCGATCAGGGTCTCCGGCTCGAACGGCTTCGCGAGCGACCCGTCGTAGCCCGCCCGCGCCGCACGCTCCTGGTCGAACGGCTCGAAAGCGCCGGTCAGCAGCAGCACCGGCACGTGCGAGTAGGCCGCGCTCTTCTTGATCTGCTCGCAGACCTCGTAGCCGTCCTTCTCGGGCATGATGATGTCGCACAGCACGATGTCCGGACGGACCTCGCCCAGCTTCTCGAGGGCGAGACGCCCGTTGCCCACGGTGACTACGTCGAAGTCCTCGTCCGAGAAGGTCAGCTCGATGACCTTCTGGATCGTGATGCTGTCGTCCGCGAGCAGGATCTTCTTGCCCATCCTGTTTTGCGCCCCCAAGGGCCCCGCAGCGGAGCCACCTCTCGTGCGTTCCGGATGAAGATAGCCCCTTCCCTCCCGCCTGTCAACGAGTTAGCGGCACGGGCCGGGCGCCTCGGTCAGGGACCCGGAGCCGGGTTCTGGATCGCCCGCACCACGTCCTGCGTCGAGGCCCCCGGCAGGAAGACGCCGGCGATGCCGAGTTGCTTGAGCTCCGCGAGGTCCTGCGCCGGGATGATCCCGCCGACGAAGACCCGCACCGAGTCCATGCTCCGCTCGCGAAGCAGCTCGACGATGCGACGGCAGATCGGCAGGTGGGCGCCGGAGAGGATGCTGAGCCCGATCACGTCCGCGTCCTCCTGGGCTGCCGCGGCCACGATCTGCTCCGGGCTCTGGCGCAGGCCGGTGTAGATCACCTCGAGCCCGGCGTCGCGCAGCGCGCGCGCGATCACCTTGGCTCCGCGGTCGTGCCCGTCGAGGCCGGGCTTCGCGATCACGACGCGGGTGCGGCGGACGGCCGTCTCGGTCATTTCGGGAATCATACGGCTAGAAGATCGGTTGTTCTTCGTACTCGCCGAATACCTCGCGGAGGGCGTCGCACATCTCGCCGACCGTGGCGTAGGCGCGGGACGCCTCGAGGATCGGGGGCATCAGGTTGGAGGTGCCGCGGGCGGCGTCCTTGAGCGCGGCGAGGGCGCGGTCGACCCTCGCCTGGTCGCGGCTCGCGCGCAGCGCCACGATGCGCGCGACCTGCTCGTCGGCCACCTGCTCGTCGATGTAGAGGATCGGCTGCGGCTTCTCCTGCATCACGTACTCGTTGACGCCGACGATCACCTTGTCCTTGCGCTCGACCGCCTGCTGGAAGCGGAAGGCCGACTCCTGGATCTCGCGCTGCGGGTAGCCGCGCTCGACCGCCGCCACCATGCCCCCCATGGCGTCGATCCTGCGGAAGTAGTCGAGCGCCTCCACCTCGATGTCGCTCGTCAGCTTCTCGACGAGCCACGAGCCGCCGAGCGGGTCGGCGGCATTCGCCACACCCGACTCGTGCGCGATGATCTGCTGCGTCCTGAGCGCGATCGTGGCCGCTGCCTCGGTCGGCAGCGCGAGCGCCTCGTCGAGCGAGTTGGTGTGGAGCGACTGCGTGCCGCCCAGGACGCCGGCGAGCGCCTGCAGCGCCGTGCGCACCACGTTGTTGTACGGCTGCTGCGCCGTCAGGCTGACCCCGGCGGTCTGGGTGTGGAAGCGCAGCATCCACGAGCGCGGGTTCTTGGCATGGAAGCGCTCGCGCATCGTGCGCGCCCAGATCCGGCGCGCCGCGCGGAACTTCGCGATCTCCTCGAAGAAGTCGCTGTGCGAGTTGAAGAAGAACGACAGCCGCGGCGCGAAGCTGTCCACGTCCATGCCGGCGTCGACACACCACTGCACGTACTCGATCCCGTCGCGCAGCGTGAAGGCGAGCTCCTGCGCCGCGGTCGCCCCCGCCTCGCGGATGTGGTAGCCGGAGATCGAGATCGTGTTCCACTTCGGCATCTGCTCGGTGCAGTAGCGGATCATGTCCACCACGATCCGCATGCTGGGGCGGGGCGGGTAGATGTACTCCTTCTGGGCGATGAACTCCTTCAGGATGTCGGCCTGCAGCGTGCCCGCGAGCGCCTCGGGGCCGACGCCTTCCTGCTCGCCCACCAGGATGTAGAAGGCGAGCAGCATCGCCGCTGGCGAGTTGATCGTCATCGAGGTGGTGACCTTGTCGAGCGGTATCCCCTCGAAGAGCGTCTCCATGTCCCGGAGCGAGGAGACCGCGACGCCGCACTTGCCGACCTCGCCGAGCGAGAGCGGGTGGTCGGGATCGCGGCCCATCAGCGTCGGCAGGTCGAAGGCCACGGACAGCCCGCCGCCGCCGTGCTCGAGCAGGTACTTGAAACGGGCGTTCGTCTGG
>Ga0209342_10006537_pt1 | contig 11808 bp, 5 predicted proteins | sample RifCSP16_2_FD_184023 | JGI IMG/M metagenome (GOLD analysis project Ga0209342, IMG submission 184023) | Soil microbial communities from Rifle, Colorado - Rifle CSP2_sed 16_2 (SPAdes) (version 2) | ecosystem: Environmental > Terrestrial > Deep subsurface > Rock core/Sediment | place: Rifle... | reverse complement strand
GCTAAGGTCGCCATTCTCGGCGCCGAGAGTGTCCAGGGGTTCTTCGTCGAAGTCATCCTCGCTCCAATCCTCGTCCAGATCGCTCTCGAACTCATCGCGCACTTCATCCTCATCGGCGAAGCCGGGCGGTAGGACCATCTCCGTTACTCTCATCGGTTGTTCGAGAGTGATTTGTGCCCGCGCCGGGATCAACTTGCCGATGATCACGTTCTCCTTGAGCCCGAGCAGCTTGTCCACCTGCCCCTGGATGGCAGCCTCCGTCAGCACGCGTGTCGTCTCCTGGAAGGACGCCGCCGCCAGGAAGCTCTCCGTGTTCAACGAGGCCTTGGTAACGCCGAGAAGTACGGGCTGGGCTGTGGCAGGCTCGCCGCCCTCGGCCAGCACGCGCGCGTTTTCGCTCTCGAACCTGAAGCGGTCCACCAGTTCGCCGGGCAACAAGTTGGAGTCACCGGACTGGTCTACACGCACGCGGCGAAGCATCTGTCTCACGATGACCTCGATGTGCTTGTCATTGATCGTCACACCCTGAGATCGGTATACCTTTTGCACCTCTTCAACGAGGTAGATCTGGACCGCCTCCGGCCCTTGGATGCGCAAAATGTCCTGCGGGTTGAGAGGACCCTCAGTGAGGGGCTGTCCGGCGTGGATGTAGTCACCTTCGTGGACTTTTAGGCGCGATGCCGCGGGGATAACATAGTCTCTCTGCTCCCGCTCCTCGTACAACACGGCGATTCGCCCCTTCTCGATCGAGACCTGTCCGGAGGTGCGCGCGATGATATCGTCGACAGGCGCGAGCGCTTGGGCATCTTGGCCCTTCTTGGTCTTTCGCTTTGGGAGTGTGGCCAACAGCATACCCGGTTCGATGTCTTGCCCGTTTTCGACGACGACCTTGGCGCCCTTAGGCAGCGGGTAGTCGTCCCGGTAGATCTCAGCACTGGTGATCTTCATACGCCGGGTGTCGCCGTCGCGGCTGATCTCGACAGTACCGTCAATTTCGGCGATCTGGGCGGCGCCCTTTGGGACGCGGGCCTCGAACAGCTCCTCTACGCGGGGGAGACCCGAGGTGATGTCCAGCCCGGCCACACCGCCCGTGTGGAAGGTACGCATGGTCAGCTGGGTACCGGGTTCGCCGATGCTCTGCGCCGCGATAATACCCACCGCCTCGCCGTCGGTAACGAACGCGCCGCGCGAGAGGTCCCGCCCGTAGCAGAGCGCGCAGATTCCCCGTCGGGTCTGGCAGGTGAGGGCCGAGCGCACGTAGACCTTGTCGATACCGGCGGCGATGGCCCGCTGGGCGGCTTCCTCGTTCACCTCGTTCGCCCGCTCAAGGATGATCTCGCCTGTCTTGGGGTCGGCGATATCCGCGGCCGCCCAGCGGCCGACGATACGCTCGCTCAGGGATTCGAACAGACCTTTCTCGGACGGCTCACCGACCCAGATGCCGGCGGTCGTCCCGCAGTCCTCTTCGACGATGATAACGTCCTGGGAAACATCGATTAGCCTGCGGGTGAGATAACCGCTGTCCGCCGTCCGCAAGGCTGTATCGGCAAGACCCTTGCGGGCGCCGTGAGTGGAGATGAAGTACTCTAGCACGGACAGGCCCTCCCGGAACGATGAGCGGATCGGCAGCTCGATGATGCGGCCGGCCGGGTCGCTCATCAGACCCCGCATGCCCGCCATCTGCGAGATCTGGCTGATGTTACCCTTGGCGCCGCTGACGGCCATGATATAGACGCCGCCGTACTCCTCCAGCCGCTTCTGAATCACGTCCTGCACGCGCTCGGTTGTGTCCCGCCAGACGGCCACGGCTTGGGTGTAGCGCTCTTCGTCCGTGATAAGGCCCATGTTGAACTGATCTTCGATCTCGGCGATCTGCGCGTCCGCATTTGCCAGGAGCTGCTCCTTCTCCTCGGGCAGACGGAGGTCGTTCATGGCGATCGAGATGCCGGACTGCGTGGCGTAGCGGAAGCCGATGTTCTTCATCCGGTCCACCATCTCCGCCGTGCGCGCATTGTCCAGCTTGTGACAACATTCGCTCACAAGCTCCTTAATCGCCTTCTTGTCCATAAGGTGGTTACGGAAGCCGAGCTCTTCCGGCAGCACCTCGTTAAAGATGACGCGGCCGACAGTTGTCCTGATCCGCTCACCGCCTGTCTTCGCGTCGCGCACCGTTATGGGTGTGCGCAGGTCCAGGCTGCCCAGGGCGTTCGCAATCTTGGCTTCATCGAAACTGCTGTAGATGCCACGTGGCTCTTTGGCTTTTCCCTTCTCCAACTTCTCTTCGGTGAGGTAGTAGCAGCCGAGCACGATGTCCAGCGTTGGCGCCACTACGGGTTCGCCGCTCGACGGGTAGAGCAGGTTCTGGCTGGAAAGCATGATCTGGCGCGCCTCTGCCACCGCAGCGCGAGATAGGGGGACGTGCACCGCCATCTGGTCGCCGTCGAAGTCGGCGTTGAAGGCCGTACACACGAGCGGGTGAATCTGGATGGCGCTGCCGTCGATAAGGACGGGCTCGAACGCCTGGATGCCCAGCCTGTGCAGCGTGGGCGCGCGGTTCAGCAGGATTGGGCGCTGCTTGATGATCTCGTCCAGGATGTCCCAGACCTCGGGGCGTGCCCGCTCCACGATGCGCTTGGCGGACTTGATGTTGTGCGCCAGACCGCGGGCGACGAGCCCATGCATTACGAACGGCTTAAATAGCTCCAGAGCCATCCGCTTCGGCAGGCCGCACTGATGCAGCTTCAGCTCCGGGCCGACGACGATTACCGACCGACCCGAGTAGTCGACGCGCTTGCCCAGCAGGTTCTGACGGAAGCGGCCTTGCTTGCCCTTCAGCATGTCCGACAGTGACTTCAGCTTGTGGTTTCCGGCGGTGGACACGGCGCGGCCCCGGCGCCCGTTGTCGATCAGGCTGTCCACGGCCTCCTGGAGCATGCGCTTCTCGTTGCGGATGATGATCTCGGGGGCGCCCAGCTCAAGGAGCCGCTTGAGCCGGTTGTTGCGGTTGATGACGCGGCGGTAGAGGTCATTCAGATCGCTGGTGGCGAAGCGTCCGCCGTCGAGCTGTACCATTGGCCTCAGGTCCGGCGGGAGGACGGGCAGTATTCCCAGCACCATCCAGGCCGGCTTGTTGCCGCTCTTGCGCAGCGCTTCCACCACGCGCAGCCGCTTTGTCGCCTTCTTTCGGCGCTGCCCGCTGAAGTTCTGGATCTCGGAGCGCAGCTTGACCGCCAGCTGGTCCAAGTCCACTCGCTCCAGAATCTCGATGATCGCTTCCGCGCCCATGCCAGCCTGGATCAGACCCGGGTGCTTCTCGTTCAGATCCCGCAGGTTCTGCTCCGGCAGGAGCGTGCACTGGTCGTCGGGAATCGGGTCCTTCAGGTCTTCCAGTTCTTCGATCTGCTGCTCAAACTGAGCCCTGATCGCATTGCGGTCTTCGTTGACCTTCTTGCGCAGCGGCTCCATCTCTGCCATCGCGCTCTCGCGCAGGCGCGTCAGTTCAGCTTCCAACTGCGACTGGGCCGCCTTCTGCTTGGCGGCGCGGCTGGCTTCCAACTTCTCCGCCCGCTTCGTCACCTGCGCTTGAAGCCGCTTGAGTGCATCCTTATGCAGCGGCTCTCCACGGGAGGCGATGACGTAATCATCGTCCAGGGCCAGCTTCTTGGCCGCGTTCTTTTGGCCTGTCTTCTCGATGTCTGCTTCTAGGGCGGCGCCTTTCTCACGAAGCGCAGCGATCAGCGCGTCGACGTCAGCGTCCGCCTTGGCCAGCCGCTCGGTCCGGGTCTTCTCCAACTCGTCCATGGCGCCGGCCGTCGAGCTCTCGATCTCAGCGATCCTCGTCATCTGGTCGGACTCACTGCCGTCAACGGCCTTATCCATCTCCTCGCGGAGCCCGTCGAGAGCTGCTTTGCGGACGTCCTCGTTTACGGACGTCACGATGAACTGCGCGAAGTAGAGCACCCGCTCCAGACTGCGTGGCGAAATGTCCAGTAGCAGGCCGATGCGGCTGGGTGTGCCCTTAACGAACCAGATGTGCGCGACCGGCGAGGCGAGCTCGATGTGGCCCATGCGCTCTCGGCGGACCTTTGAGCGTGTAACCTCCACGCCGCATTTGTCACAGACGATCCCCTTGTAACGCACGCGCTTGTACTTGCCACAGTAGCACTCGAAGTCCTTGGTGGGCCCGAAGATCTTCTCGCAGAAGAGCCCGTCCTTCTCCGGCTTCAGCGTTCGATAGTTAATCGTTTCCGGCTTCGTTACCTCGCCGTATGACCACGAGCGCACCTGCTCGGGTGAGGCCAGCGATATGCGGATCGCGTTGAAGTCGTTAACGTCCAGAGCCAACTAAGTCCTCCCCCTTCTCGAATCCGCTGAGGTCGATCCCCAGCTCCGGCAGGTCCTGGGCCGACGTTTCGGCCAGCAGGACGCGTTCCTCTTCCTCGTTCAGCACTTCCACCGCCAGGCCAAGGCTTTGCAGCTCCTTGACCAGCACCTTGAAAGATTCCGGTACCCCCGGCTCTTGGATGTCCTCGCCCTTGACGATCGCTTCATAGGTCTTCACGCGGCCGACGACGTCGTCCGACTTCACGGTGAGCAGTTCCTGGAGGATGTGAGCGGCGCCATAGGCTTCTAGTGCCCACACTTCCATTTCGCCGAAGCGCTGTCCGCCGAACTGCGCCTTCCCTCCCAGCGGCTGCTGCGTGATCAGCGAGTACGGCCCGGTCGAGCGCGCGTGGATCTTGTCTTCGACGAGGTGCACGAGCTTGAGCATGTACAGGTAACCGACCGTGATCGGCTGATCGAACGACTCGCCGGTCCGTCCGTCATGAAGCTTCTGCTTACCATAGATGGGCGCGGCCTGGCCGCTATTGAGGAGGATCTCCTCCGCCATGTGGTCCAGCTCCTTGTAGGACTTTCCCTTCACCTTCTTCTTCCCCTGTTGCTCCAACCACAGCTCCAGCCCAACGCGCGCGGCCTCACCCACCTGGCCATCGTCGAACACACTCGCGGCGTCGTGACCCTTGGCCTCCAGCCACTTCTGAACCTTCTCCACGTCCACGCGCTCGCCGATGCCATTCGTGCGGCCGTCGTGACCGTTGGGCGACTCGATCAGTGCTCCTGCCTGCTCGCAGATCCACGCCCGGCAAAGCGCGTCTTCGATCGTCTTCGGATTTCCACCGTCGAAGACCGGCGAGATGGCGCGGAAGCCCATGCGGCGGGCCGCCCATCCCAAGTGTGTCTCCAGCACCTGGCCGATGTTCATGCGGCTCGGCACGCCGATCGGATTGAGGATGATGTCCACGGGCGTGCCGTCTTCCAAGTGCGGCATGTCCTCTGGCGGCAGGATGCGGGCGATCACACCCTTGTTTCCGTGGCGCCCTGCCATCTTGTCGCCTTCCGCGATTTTCCGGCGCTGTGCGATAGCGATGCGGACGACGGCCTGAACGCCCGCCGGAAGCTCGTCCGTAATTTGAGCGTAGTGAGGCCAGCGGCAGTGGTGGCCGGGCGCGCCGTGCGCGGGGCGGGCGGTCTCGTTATCCACCCGCGCGAAGAAGCGCGTATCGATAACCTTGCCGCGCTCGCCGTGGGGCACGCGTAAGGAGGTGTCCTTCACCTCCCGGGCCTTCTCGCCGAAGATCGCGCGCAAGAGCTTCTCTTCTGCGGTTAATTCAGTCTCGCCCTTGGGCGTGATCTTACCGACAAGGATATCTCCGGACTGAACCTCGGCGCCGACGCGGACGATGCCGTACTCATCGAGATCTACAAGGCTCTCCTCGCCGACGTTCGGGATGTCCCGCGTGATCTCCTCCGGGCCCAGCTTCGTATCCCGCGCCTCCACTTCGTGCTTCTCTACATGGATGGAGGTGAACTTATCGTCTCGCGAGACCGTCTCTGAAATGATAATCGCGTCCTCGAAGTTGTATCCTTCCCAGCTCATGAACGCGCACAGTAGCGTTTGGCCCAGCGCGAGTTCACCAGAATCTGTGGAAGAGCTATCGGCAAGGGTATCGCCCCCGGCGACTTGCTCGCCTCGGCGAACGATGGCGCGGTGGTTGATGCAGGTGCCTTGGTTGGAGCGAATGAACTTGCTCAGGGGATATGTCCGCTCGCTGCCGTTGTCGTACTGAACCGTGATCGCGTCGCCGGTGACGGAGGCCACGACGCCGCTCCGCTCCGCCTTGACTACCTGCCCGGAGTCGCTCGCTGTTTGGCGCTCCATGCCCGTACCAACGAGGGGGATCTCCGGTCGCACCAGCGGGACAGCTTGGCGCTGCATGTTGGCGCCCATGAGCGCGCGGTTTGCGTCGTCGTGTTCCAGGAAAGGTATGAGAGATGCTGCGACGGAGACGATCTGTTTGGGCGATAGGTCTAAGTAATCGATCTGGTCGGCGTGGGCCGTGCTGAACTCTCCGCCCGACCGGACCTCGAGTCTCTCCTCTAGGAAGTGACCTTGAGCATCGAGTGGCGAGTTCGCCTGCGCGACAACGTAATTCTCTTCCTCATCCGCCGAGAGGTAGTCCACCTGCTCGGAAACGAACGGCTGTACCGGGATGAGCTTCTCGGCAGAGGACTCCAGCTTGTTCGACAGCGCGCCGTCGATTACCTCGCCCGCCTTCGCGATCAATTCCCCATCAGCGGCCTTTACGTCCTCCCGCACGGTCAATCCGGCCAAGACATTGGACCCCTTGTCGACCTCACGTACGACCTTGCGATATGGGGTCTCGATGAACCCGAACTGGTTCACTCGTCCGAACGTTGCGAGACTGCCGATAAGACCGATGTTCGGACCTTCCGGCGTCTCGATCGGGCAAATCCGCCCATAGTGGCTGAAGTGCACATCACGCACGTCGAAGCCGGCGCGGTCGCGCGAGAGACCGCCCGGTCCCAGCGCCGAAAGCCGCCGCTTGTGAGTTAGCTCCGCCAGTGGGTTGGTCTGGTCCATGAACTGCGAGAGCTGTGAGCCACCGAAGAACTCTTTAATCGCGGCCACCACCGGGCGGATATTGACCAACTGGCTGGGTGCCGTCTCCTGCGGGTCTGTGATGGTCATCCGCTCGCGGATAACGCGCTCCATGCGCAGCAGGCCGATGCGGAACTGGTTCTGGATCAGCTCCCCCACGGTGCGCACGCGCCGGTTCCCCAAGTGATCAATGTCGTCCGACCTGCCGCCGCCATTGTTCAGGCGCACGATTTCGCGCACGATGGCGAGAAGGTCATCAGGGACCAGCACTCGCTCTTGCGTGCCTTTCGGCCGGCCGAGCCGCTTGTTGACCTTGTAGCGACCGACCTTGCCCAGGTCGTAGCGCCGAGGGTTGAAGAACAAAGAGCTGATCAGACCCTTCGCGTTTTCGATCGTCGGTGGGTCTCCCGGGCGCAGCCGGCGATAGAACTCCAACAGCGCTTCTTCTTTATTCTCGGAGCTGGGATCGCGATCAAGAGTAGCCTTGATGTAACGGTGGTCCGGGTGGTTGTCCACGTCTTCAAACAGCGCTAGGACGCGGTCGCTCGTGCCCAGCACCTGGAGCAACTGGTGGCGCAGCTTGTCCGCCTCACGCTCCGTCTTGGCGTTCTCGATCTTCGCCTCTATCTCCTTAATGTCCTTTGCGCTCGGGTGCTTCGGCAGCAGCTCAGGCTCGTCGATGGCGCGCAGCAACGTGGTGATGGGTATCTTGCGCTTGCGGTCCACCTTGACGGCGATGACGTCGCGGTTCGAGGTCTCGAACTCCAGCCAGGCGCCGCGATTCGGGATTAGTTTGGCGTAGCAGAGGTCTCGTCCGCTGGTCGCGTCGCGTTCGAGCGTCAGATACACGCCGGGGGAACGAACGAGTTGCGAGACGACGACGCGCTCAGCGCCGTTGATGATGAACGTTCCCATCTCAGTCATGAGCGGGAAGTCGCCCATGAAGATCTCTTGCTCCTTGATCTCGCCTGTTTCTTTGACGAGGAGCTGGACGTTCACGCGCAGGGGCGCCGCAAAAGTCGCGTCCCGTTCACGGCACTCCTCCTGCGAGTACTTTGGCTCGTCGAAGCGGTAGTCCGAGAAGCGCATCTCCAGCCGGTTGCCGGTGAAGTCCTGAATCGGCGAAATCTCATCGAGGAGCTCCCGCAGCCCCTCCTCGATGAAGACCTTATAGGAATCGACCTGGATCTGGACCAGCGGCGGAAGCTCGATTACGTCAGGAATACGCGAGTACGACTTGACTATGTGGGGGACGCGGAACTTCTCGTAGACGACTTCTCGGGGGACAACCATGCACACCCTCTCCTTAAGAGGCTAAAACGTACCTCTCAGCTAAGGACTACAGCCTACCGGCAAAGATAGTTAGACAGGGAATAGAATACGGGAACTCGCAGCCATCCGTGATGATAATTTAGCATCGGACAGGCAAAATGTCAACGCCTCTAATCTGTAAGTGTCCTTGGCCTGAGACGAGGTCTGGGCTGTGACGTGAGCCTAGAAAAGAGCGTCAGTCAATCGCGACCCCCTCAGCCACCGGCAGCCGCTCGCGCGCCGGTGCCGGTCCCCGCATTACGGCGGCAACCCCGGCGATGATAAGGGCCGCGCCGAAAAGGGTGTTCACTCCAATCCTTTCGTCCAGGACAAGCCAACCGAGGAATAACCCCACGATCGGAATAATGTAGGTGACCAGCGAAGCGCGTACGCTGCCGATTCTTTCGATCAACCAAAGGTAGGCGATGTAGGCGAACCCGGTTCCGAAGATGCCCAACGCCAGCAGGCACAGCGCGCCCTCTAGGCTCATCGAGTAATCGGGTGAGCCTTCGAAGAGAACAACCAGGGGCACAGCAATCACGGTGCCGACGACTAATTGCAGGATAGACAGGCTGGCCGGGTCGCGCCCGCCGAGCAACATTCGCATGTAGACGGCGCCCGCGCCGTAGCAGGCGGCGCTCGCGACGACGGCCAGCTGGCCGAGGACGCTCGAATCGGTGATGGCGAGGACATCGTTGCCGGAGAGAGCCACAACGCCTGCAAAACCCAGTGCCAGGCCGGCGGCGCGAGCGGCGGTGAAGCGTTCCTCCGCCAGGATCGCGGCGGCAAAGACAGCAGTGAAAATGGGCATGGTGCCGTTCAGCACCGAGGCGATGCCGCTATCGATGTGTTCCTCCCCCCAGGCGATGAGAGCAAAGGGAAGGATGTTGCTCACAGTGGCTGTAATGCAGATGTGGCCCAGCAGAGACCGGTCAACGCTGAGAGGCATCCGGCGCAGGCGCATGATCAGCGCCACGGTCACAGCGCCGAGGAAGAGCCGGGCGGTGACCAACTCGAGCGGGGAGATCTCGTCGACCGCTACTTTGATGAAGAGGAACGAAGCCCCCCAAGTGCCGCCGATGCCGAGCAGGACGGCCAGCGCGCGTGGGTCGCGAGGGCCGTCGCTCATCTCGCCGCCCCGGATTCAGCTGTCCTCGCCAACACCGATTGCCGGACGCCTTTCATCATCCATGTCTACCGCCATCATCAAGGTCAGCCTCGCGTTGATCATCGCGCTCACATCCAAGGATCCGGTGATGGGGGCCAAACTATCAAGAACTCGCGCTCAAACCATGATAGTTGAAGTAGACGCCTTGAAGCGGGGCGCAGGTTTGCCCGGCTCGCAGGTTTCGCGGGTTTGAAACGACACGATCAGTGATACTATCCAGTACGCAACAGCGAATCGTGGAGGTGCAGCGTGAAGTTCGGAATATTCCATGAGATCTCTGTCCCTCGCCCGTGGGACCGCGAGTCGGAACGGACCGTCTACGAGCGGGCTCTCGAGCAGGTAAGGCTCGCCGACGAGCTCGGCTTCGACCAGGTGTGGGCCGTTGAGCATCATTTTCTGGAAGAATACTCGCACTGCTCGTCGCCGGAAATATTCCTAACGGCCTGTGCGGCTCAGACAAAGAACATTCGTATAGGTCACGGCATCGTCGTCTGCGTGCCGCAGATGAACCACCCAGTCCGCATCGCGGAGCGCGCCGCCACGTTGGACATCATCTCCGGCGGACGGCTGGAGGTGGGGACAGGGCGCTCAGCGACCTGGACTGAACTGGGCGGTTTCTGCGCGAACCCCGACGACACGAAGAAGAGCTGGGACGAGATCGTGCGCTGCCTGCCGAAGATGTGGACCCAGGAGCGATTCAGCTATGAGGGATCCGCCTTCAGGATGCCACCGCGCACGATCCTGCCCAAGCCCTACCAGAAGCCGCACCCGCCGATGTGGGTCGCCATCACGAGTCCGGGCACGGAGCTCGACGGCGCGGACCGCGGACTCGGCTGGCTGGGGCTGACGTTCGGTGGACTGGAAGAGCAGGAGAAGCGCATGGCCGAGTACCGGCGGCGAATAAAGGTGTGCGAGCCCGTCGGTGATATCGTTAACGAGCAGGTGAACACGGTCAACTTTCTCTACTGTCATGAGGATGACGCAACCGGCGTCGCGACCGGGCAGCGGCTCCAGGGAGCCTTCGGTTACGCAGCGGCCCAGTTGGTGTCCGCGCGGGAAGCCTACCCGACGCCGGCGTACCCGGCGCTCGGTCTGCTGCCACAGCTCCGCCCCGACGGGGAGAGCCCAGGCGATTCTGTCCGCGTGCCGGAGGGGCTCACCATCGGCAGCCCGGACCGCATCATCGATGCGCTGAAGAAATGGGAGGCAGTGGGCGCCGATCGCGTCAACTTCCTGCTGAATGCACTGGAAGTGGTGCCGCAGGAAGAAGTCCTGGCGAGCATGCGGCTATTCGCGAAGGAAGTCATGCCGAAATTCCGTGAACGGAGCAAGGCCGAAGCGGCAACCGCGGTGGCGGGAGGCGAGTAGCGATGCCGCCCCTTTTTGGTACGCTTGACGTTGCGCCACGTCTGCACGCCGCGCCCCGGCTTGACGGCTACGACACGGAGGCGTGGGAGATCGCCGACGTTGACTTACTCAGCCTGACGCTTGAGATCGACGACCGGACTTCCGCGCTTCCTCCGGCCCTGCACCCGGCGATTCCGCCCGTCGCCTATTTCAGCGTGGCATCGTATCCGGACAGCCCGATCGGGGCGTTCAAGCTGGCGCAGGTGCGCATCGGTTGCCGTGCGTCCGCTCTGCCACGTGGCTTCGTTCTGCGCGCCTACAGCGATTCGCCCGCCGCCTGCGACGCCCTGGGACGCCGCTGGGGCTACGACTGCCAGCCCGCTGACGTGCGGCTGCGGCGTTACCACGACCGCATCGTAGGGACCGTCACGCTGGACGGCAGCGAAGTGTTGCGGGCTTCGCTTGCTGATCCGCAACCGATCTCCGGAGCGAGTGTGTTTCACGTCTCGACCATGAACCTCGCCCGCGCGGAAGATGATGGGGGCCGCGGCGTCCTCGTGCAGGTCGATCCGGCCTATGCGTTCCACCGCGCGGAACGCGGAGTGCCGGAGCTGACGACCTTCGATCGTGCGGCGTGGACCGCGGAAGGGATCGACCCCGTCTGGCCGGTCATAGCGACATTCGTTCGCTGCGATACAGGTTTCCCGCGGATCCGGTACGTAATGGACGCCCAGCAGGCCGCCAGGACGGGGACGCGAAAGCTGCGATAGCCGGGTGCTGTAGCAGGTCTGTGATTGTGTCCGCTAAGTGTTCTGTGAAAATGTCCGCTAGGCTGTGACAAGTGATCGTTTCCAGGGATGGTGAGCGGGTGGCTTCCGGGGGCGAGTGCGAGGTGGCGTTGGGGTGGTGTTTATGAGAGGGCGTGGCGGGGGTGGCTTCTCGCCGGCTGTACCGCGCGGTGCCTTGGTGCGCAGGTCTGCACCCTGAGTGGCCTGGCGAGCGATGCCAGCGCCCTGGTAGT
>Ga0209342_10006536_pt1 | contig 11813 bp, 8 predicted proteins | sample RifCSP16_2_FD_184023 | JGI IMG/M metagenome (GOLD analysis project Ga0209342, IMG submission 184023) | Soil microbial communities from Rifle, Colorado - Rifle CSP2_sed 16_2 (SPAdes) (version 2) | ecosystem: Environmental > Terrestrial > Deep subsurface > Rock core/Sediment | place: Rifle... | reverse complement strand
TACAGCGGCAACGCCCTCGACCAGCTCACCTGACCATGTCCCGCTACGAGCCCCTTCAGTCGGAATGGGCGATGCTCCTGGGTCGCCGAGCGGCAATGCGCGATTCGTTGTCGATCTATGAGGGACTGCTCGAGGCCTGGGTCCGCTGGCCTGAATCCCGCCTCATGCCGCTCCGATGGTCGTCAGCGGAGTGCCGGGCGCGCTGGGAGCGATCTCAGCCGCTGATCGTTGATGCCCCGCTGGAGATTCCCCTGAGCGAAATCGAAGACCAGCTCGTTTCTGTGCTGGAGCTCGTTGCCGGATTGGGAGAGGCGGAAGCTCAAGCAGTCGAGCGGCTCGCGCTCGCGTTGACGACGGACCCCGTCTCAGTCTCCACGCTGCTCCGGGGGCTGAGGAACCCCGATCGCGGGGCAATGCCGAGCGCGCTCCCGTGTCCCACAGATCTCTTGGCGTTTGTCACGTACGGGAGTTTGCGTCCTCTGCTTGAGGAATACTTCCTTGAGGCGCGCCCTCACTTCGGCTCCGAATTCTGGGACCAGGGACACTGCCCATTCTGTGGAGCATTCCCTGCATTCATTGAGTTTGGTGATGACGGAAAGCGCCGGCTGGTCTGCCACCTCTGTAGCGGGGTGTGGACGCTCGGCAGGTTGCGCTGCCCATATTGCGACAACCGCGACCCGAAGAGCCTGGTGCGACTGGCGGCCGAAGGCGGAGAAGAAGGGTATCTCATCGAAGCCTGCGATCTCTGCAAAGGATATCTGAAAGGGGTCGATCGTCGGCTTCGATGGGACCTCGGCTCTCCCATCATCGAAGATTGGGGATCGCCTCACCTCGACCTCATCGCCCAGCGGAAAGGCTACTGGCGGGCCACGCCCTGCCTGATTCAACTCGCCCACGTCGAGTCGTAACGTTTTCAATCTTCACCCGCTTCTCCCGGCGTTCCCGCGCCCCCAGTGAGAGCGTCAGCCAACGCGCATCCAGCCTTGCTCGATCGCTGCCACCGGCTGCCATCTCTGTCAAAGGCCTCACTAACACTTCCGTATTTGCCGAAAAATGTGGTTAGGGCCGGAAGGCGAACGTCGCGGTTGTCTGCCGATTCCGGCCGGTTTGTTTCGGATTGTGCAGTTCGTTGCCTGTATTGCCAGCCGCGAGTCGGAGGGCGGGGAGCTCAAATGCGAGTCGGAATCGTCGGCGCAGGCCAAGGGGGAGCCGCCATGCTCGATCTCCTGGCGAAACGCCCGGGGATCGAGGTGGTCGTGGTCGCGGATCCGCGACCCGATGCCCCGGGAGTGATTCGCGCGGGCGTGCTGGGGATCCCGGTCATTCACGACGACACAGGCATCTACGAGCACAATGCGGAAATCGTGATCGAGGTGACCGGCAATCCGCGCGTGCTCGAGCGCCTCGTGGCAAGGAAGCCCGCGGCCGTGGAGCTGATCGGCGCACTCAGTGTTCGCTTCGTCTGGGACCTCATCCAGGAGCGGGAAGAGTCCAATCGCGGCTTGGCGGCGTTCAACGCCATCTCAAGCGCTCTCGCCACCCCACTGCAAGCCAGTGGGGTGCTCCATGTGGCGCTCGAGAAAGTGTTGGAGGTCGTCGAGGCTGACTTCGGAGCGGTCTTCCAGTCCGAGCCGACCAGCGCGCTGACGCCGGTGGCGTGGAAACACCTCTTACCAGGCGTGCTTGAGCGGTACCCCGTCGCCAAGTCTGGCGCGCACCTCCATGGCCAGGTCGCTGCGACCGGCGAGCCCATCCTGATCGACGTCGCTGACGGCCATCGCGCAGAGGGCGGGACGGCTCAGACCGAGCAGATCCGTTCGCTGATCGGCATCCCATTGAATGTCCGAGACCGCCTCGTCGGTGTCTTGGTCGTGGGGCGTCGACGTGAACCCGGCTTGACCCGTGCGCACCAAGATCTCCTGATGGGCGTGAGCTCCCAACTGGCTGTCGCGATTGATAACATCAGACTTCACCAGACCATTACGGACAAGGCGAGTCGACTCACCTCTCTGGTCGAGATTACGAAACGGATCGCGGCCCTGACCGAACCCAGCCGTCTCCTCTCCTGGATAGTCAAAGAGGCGGTCAAATTTCTGGACGCGGACGCCGCTGGCATCAGGGTGGTGGAAGGGCAAGAGCTGGTCTATGGCAGCTACTATGGGTACGAGCCAGGGGAGGCCACGGAAGGTGTGCTCATCGGAGAAACCCTTTCAGGAAAGATCGTGAGGGAAAACTGCCCCCTCGCGATCAGCGACATCTCGACCGATGACCAGCTGCTCCCGGAGCACAGAGACGCATTCTTGAGTCATGGGTTCCGATCCTACATCGGGGTCCCCACCCGTGTCGGAGACAGCGTGCTCGGCGTGCTCTTTTTGCTGCAGAAGACCCCGAAGGTCTTTTCGCCGGGAGAGGTGGAGACCCTGTTCAGCTTCGCGGACCAGGCGGCGATCGCGATCCAGAATGCGCGACTCTACGAGGAGACGCGGCAACGCGCAGAGGCGGAGGCGGCTCTGAACTCCATCGCGGAAGCGACCAGCCAGTCGCTCGAGCTCGATCGACTCTTACAGATCACGCTCGACCGGGTCCTTGAAATCATGGGACGCGAGCTTGGCGCCATCAAGCTGAGGGAAGGGGACGGGGATGAGGTCACGCTAAAAGCCCATCGCGGACTCTCAGAGCCGTACGCTCAATGGCTGTCACGCCAGCGACACCTTGGAGCCGAGGGCCTCCAGGTTCTCTCCACCGGCGCCCCCCTGACCTTGAACCCCCCAGACCGGGAGCAGTTCACGGAGATGGAAGCAAGAGAGGGGATTCAGGCGTGCGCTTGCGTTCCGTTGAAGGCGAATGCAAAAGTCCTGGGAATCATGAACGTGGCGACGCGCCGGTCGATTCCGTTCAAGCCGCGAGAGCTCGAGCTCTTGACCGCGATCGGCAACATGATCGGGGTCGCCGTGCAGAATGCGCAACTGTTCGTCGAGGTGAAACGCTCGTACGAGGAGCTTCAGCGGACCCAAGGCCAGCTGATTCAGGCGGAGAAGCTCACGGCGCTGGGGCAGATGGCGGGCGGCGTGGCTCACGACTTCAACAACATCCTGGCCGCCATCCTCGGGCGCACCCAACTCTTGATCCGCCAGGTGGAGGATCCGCAGGTGAAGAATTGGCTGCGGGTGATCGAGCGCGCGGCGCTGGATGGCGCGGAGACCGTGCGACGGATCCAGGGGTTCACGCGCCAGCACTCCGACGAGGAGCCGGAGGCCGTGGACCTGAACGAGCTGGTGGACGACGTGGTGAAGATCACCGAGGTCCGCTGGAAAGATGACGCGCAGGCGAAAGGGATCCGTTTCGATGTGCACGCAGAGGCGGGAACAATCCCACCGGTTATCGGCAACCCATCCGAGCTTCGGGAGGTGCTGATCAATGTCGTGCTCAACGCGCTGGACGCCATGCCGAACGGCGGTCGCCTTGGCATCGGGACGGGCGTGGTCTCCGCATCGGAGGTCGAAGTCACGATCAGCGACACCGGGCTTGGGATGTCCGAGGAAATCCGCCACAGGATCTTCGATCCATTCTTCACCACCAAGGGGCCGAGGAGCACCGGCCTTGGGATGAGCGTGGCCTACGGCATCATTCACCGGCACAGCGGAGAGATCCTTGTGGAGAGCAAGGAAGGTCATGGCTCCACTTTCAGGATCCGGCTCCCGGTGGGCGAGGAAGAAATGGCAGCGCCTGCTTCACCGGTGGCGTTGCCGTCGCAAGTAAAAATGAAAATCCTCGTCATCGACGACGAGGATGGAGTTCGAGAGGCGCTCCGCGATATGCTGCGCTCCACCGGAAGCGAGGTGGAGATCTGTCGAAACGCCAGAGAGGGGCTTTGCGCGTTCGACAGAGACCACTTTGACATCGTCTTTACCGATCTGGGCATGCCCGATATCTCCGGCTGGCAGGTTGCTGAGGCGGTGAAGGCCAAAAACCCCGAGACCCCGGTGGTGCTCGTCACAGGGTGGGGGGTGCAGATTGGGCACCCTGATCCGGCTCACAGCGCCGTGGACATTGTGCTCAGCAAGCCGTTTCGCGTCGACGACGCCTTGCAGGCGCTGGGGCGCGCTATCGAGCTGCGCGCCGAAAAAAGGGCAGCACGGCCCTAACCGCGCCCGACCGTTCCGCCTCTCACCTGCCTCTCCACTCACAACGCCCGATACGTTCCAAGACTCCAGTTTGCCCGATTCTCCTCCTCGGGAGGGAGCAAAGGGTGCTGGATCAGTTTAGGTCCCGGTACTGGGCCAAGTTGCGAGCCAGACGAGGCCCGAGGACTGTAGAGCGAGCTGCAGCCGCAGGCGAGCAACTTGGGAGACAAGCGAAAGCGGCCAGCCCGAGGCGTACGTGGTTCTACGTTGAGGGCTGGCGACGACCGAGAACGAAGTGTGGCGAAGCAAATTGACCCAGTACCGCGGAAAGGGCGGGGGTTCCCACCAAGTCAGACCATGGTATCCTGAAGGCACTGTGAGCCAATCTATCTTTTCTTTCGCGCTTGCCGCCTACCTGGCGGGGACCGGGCTGGCGCTGCTTTACCTCCTTCAAAGGCAGGAGCGGGTGGCGCGCTATGCGCGGGGAGCCACCCAGGTCGGGTGGCTCCTTCACACGTTTTCGCTGGTGATTTGGGGCATCGAGATCGGGCGTCCCCCCATGGGGAATTTTCAGGAAGGAGTGTCGCTTCTTGTCTGGGTTGCGGTCCTTTTCGAGCTCTGGTCCGAGCGCCAGTATCGGGTGCCGGTGCTCGGGGCGTTCGTGCTCCCCGTGGTGCTCGCCTTTGGCCTCTCTGCGGCAACGTTGCCGGGAGAGATCAGGGCCCTGCCTCCCGCGCTTCGCAGCGCGTGGATCGGGGTGCACGTGACGCTGGCCATGTTGGGGATCGCGGCCTTTGTCCTTAACTTTGCCGGAAGCCTGATGTACCTGATTCAGGAACGCGAGCTGAAATCGAAGCGGCTCGGCGCCTTCTACTATCGGCTGCCGTCACTCGAGACCCTCGACCGTCTCACGTTTCGGACGCTCACGTTGGGATTCCCATTTCTCACGGTCTCCCTGATTCTCGGCGTGGTCTGGGCAAAAAGCGCGTGGGGATCGTTGCTCGCGTGGGATCCCCTTGCCCTCTTTTCTCTGCTGGCATGGTTGATCTATGCCGCAACCTTGGGAGGACGCGCCGTGGCGGGATGGCGCGGGCGCCGGGCCGCGTACGGGGCAATTGTGGGATTCGCGGTTCTGCTTCTCACATTTGGCGTTGGCTGGCTGCTTCCCGGTCGCCACATCACCTTTTAAAGGGTCACGGATGACGGATGTCAGATGTCAGTATGGATGCTGGCTCTCGGATGTCACTTGGTCGGACCCTGCTATCTGACATCCGAGACCTGACATCCGACATCCGTACTGGGTGAGGCATGGATTTTTGTGTTGTCGGGCTGAACCATAAGACCGCGCCGGTCTCGGTCAGAGAGCAGCTTGCGGTCGATCCCGAGAAGCTCCGGGAGATCCTGCGGGACCTGCATGACGACGGCCGCCTCGACGAGGTGATGATCCTCTCTACGTGCAACCGGGTCGAGATCTACAGCAGCGGCGCCCCGGCCGAGGAGACGCAACTCCTGGGGCTGGGAGCGCTTTGCCGTCAGCGGGGGCTGGAGATCTCCTCCCTCGAGCCGTTTCTCTACGCGAAAGTCAGCAGTGAGGCGGTCCAGCACTGTTTCAGAGTCGCCGCGAGCCTCGACTCGATGATCCTTGGTGAACCGCAAATCCTGGGACAGGTCAAGGACGCGTTTCAGGTCGCCCAGGAGTGCCAGACCATCGGCCCCATGCTTCACACGGTCATGACCCAAGCGTTTTTTGTGGCCAAGAAGGTCAGGACTGAAACCGGAGTGGCCCGCCATGCGGTCTCGGCGAGCGTGGCGGCCGTGGAGCTGGCCCGGAAGATCTTTGGAAGCTTGAGGGGAAAATCGGTTTTGTTAATCGGCGCCGGGAAGATGAGCGAGCAGGCCGCGCGCAATCTCGTGGACCACGGCGCGTTCCCTATCTACGTGACGAACCGGACCTGGGCGCGCGCCCACGAGATGGCCCGCGCGCTCCACGGTCAGGCGCTCCGGTTCGAGGATTTCCGCTCGGTGCTTCCCGACGTCGACATCGTGATCAGCTCGACGGGCGCTCCGGAGCCGATTGTGAGCGTTGACGCGGTTCGGGCAGCGCTGCATGCCCGTCGCTCTCGCCCGATCTTCTTCATCGACATCGCGGTCCCTCGTGATGTGGAGCGTGGGGTGAATGACCTCGAGAACGTCTTCTGCTACGACATCGACGACCTTCGCCAGGTGGTGGACGCCAATATCAGGGAGCGGCTGAGAGAAGCCGAGCAGGCGGAGCTGCTGGTTCAGCGAGAGGTGGATCGGTTCGGAGCCCGGCTGAAAGACCTTGAGGTGGTGCCCACGATCGTGCAGCTCAGAGAGAAGCTGGAGTCAATCCGTCAGGCCGAGGTGGCGAAAACACTCTCCCGCCTGCCTCACGCGCCGGAGGAGACGCGAGCCGCGGTTGAGGCGATGTCGAATGCCATCGTGAACAAGATTCTCCACACGCCCATCACCAAACTGCGGCAATCATCCCGGAGTGGTCACGAACGCTCGTGGGTGGAGGCCGTTCAGGAGCTGTTCGGCCTGGCGCCCCGAGACCCTGGAAATGACTGAGCGGCTCCGAATCGGAAGCCGCGGGAGCCCGTTGGCGATTCGGCAAGCTGAGCTGGTGTCTGAGCTGCTCAGCTCTGCGTGGCCGTCGCTCAGACTGGAGATCGTCCCCATCAAAACGTCAGGAGACCGGCTGGCGCAGGTCGCGCTGGCTGATCTCGGGGGCAAGGGGCTCTTTGTCAAAGAGATCGAGGAAGCGCTTGTGGGCGGTGGGGTGGATTGCGCGGTCCATAGCCTCAAGGACCTTCCCGTCACACTTCCCGAGCCGTTAACGCTCTCAGCATTCCCACCCCGCGACGATCCGCGTGACGTGCTGATCGGCCGCGCCCGAGGCGACCTCAAGGCGCTTCCGTCGAACGCGAGGGTGGGAACCTCCAGCCTCAGGCGACGCGTGCAGCTCCTCTCGATTCGCCCGGACCTTCAGATCGAGCCGCTCCGCGGGAATATCGATACACGGCTCCGGAAGCTCAACGATCTTTCTTTGGACGCGATCGTGCTGGCTGCAGCCGGCCTCAAGCGCCTCGGTCTCGACCCTGAAACCGCTCACTGGCTCTCCCCTGACGAGTTCGTTCCCGCAATCGGTCAGGGCATTCTCGCGATTGAAGCACGGGCCGAGGACAAGCGGGTCAATGCGCTGTTGGGGCCGCTGGACCACGCGCTGACCCGTTGTGAAGCACTCGCGGAGCGGTCATTTCTCAGCGCGATTGGCGGAAGCTGCCACACCCCGTTGGCCGGCCATGCCCGGGTCGTTGAACAAGAACTCCGATTGACCGGTTTGGTCGGAACCCTTGATGGGCAGCAGCTCCTGAGGGACCAAGTGTCAGGGCCCCTCGACCAAGCGGCTGCGCTTGGCGCGCAGTTGGCTGAGCAGCTCTTGGGCCGGGGCGCCGACAAGTTGATGAAGGCCACTCAATGACGCCGTTGGAGAAGCGCGGGAAAGTTTACCTGGTCGGAGCCGGGCCAGGCGACCCGGGGCTGCTGACGCTGAAAGGGCTTCGCGCGCTCGAGTCGGCTGACGTCGTGGTGTACGATCGTCTCACCAATCCGTCACTGCTTGATCTCGCGCCTCTTTCGGCTGAGCGCTGCTACGTGGGGAAGGAGCCAGGCGCTCATCCGGTTGACCAGGAGGAGATCAACCGGCTCCTTGTTGATCGCGCCAAGGCTGGAAACAGCGTGGTCAGGCTGAAGGGGGGGGACCCGTTTATTTTCGGGCGGGGAGGGGAGGAGGCCGAGTATCTCGCTGAGCACGGGATTCCCTTCGAGATTGTGCCCGGGGTGACCTCCGCGGTGGCAGTCCCCGCCTACGCGGGAATCCCGCTGACTCATCGAGACCTCGCATCGAATGTCGTTTTCCTCACGGGGCACAAGGATACGCCGACAAAGAAATCCACAATCCGCTGGGCCGAGCTGGCCAAGAGCGGGGACACGATCGTGGTGCTGATGGGGCTGACCAACCTCCTGACCATTGCGCGCGCGCTGATCAAACACGGCCGCCCACCCAGTGAGCCAGTGGCCGTGATCCACCGGGGGACTACGGCAGAGCAGCGCACCGTCACGGGAACGCTCGCAACGATCGCTGATATCGTGACAGCGGAGCAGCTCACGCCTCCCGTGGTCGTGGTTATCGGCCGGGTGGCCGGGCTTCGTGATCACCTCCAGTGGTACGAACAGCTTCCGCTCTTCGGGAAACGGATCGTCGTGACACGCCCCCCGCACCAAGCGGGCCGGCTGGGACGCCTGCTCGAGGCGGAAGGCGCTGAGGTTTACCACCTGCCGACCATCAGGATCGAGCCGCCGGAGTCTTGGGGGCCGCTTGATCAGACCATTCGGGACCTCGCCACATTCCACTGGGTCGTGTTTACAAGCGCAAACGGCGTTGAGCAATTCTTCAGGCGTCTGACCAACCAGAAGCGCGACGCTCGGTCGCTCGCCCAAACGAAAGTGGCGGCGATCGGGTCCGAGACGGCTGAGAGCCTCCGCCGTCACGGCCTCGAGCCTGACCTGATTCCCGCTGAGTTTCGGGGAGAGGGGTTGGTGGCCGAGTTCCAGGGAAGGCTCACCCATGGCACGAGAATTCTCCTTCCCGCGGCAGCGGAGGCCCGCGATCTCATACCACGCGAGCTCGCCCGAATGGGAGCCACTGTTGTGTCCGTTCCAGCGTATCAGACCTGTCCGGTCAAAGAGGGGGCTGACGCGCTTCGACGGGAGCTCCAGGAGGGGCGCATACATCTCGTCACGTTCACCAGCTCATCATCGGTGAAGAATTTCATGTCACTCCTTTCCGATGAGGAGACTCGGCGCCTCAACGGTGTTATCATAGCCGCCATCGGCCCGATCACCGCGGAGACAGTGCGTGAGTTCGGCTTTGAGACCGCGATTATGCCAGGGCAGTCCACAGTCCCTGCGCTGGTGGAAGCGATTGTCAGCCACTTCAAGAGAGCGAAATGAACGACGCGTGCCCAGTGTCGAAGCGAGGCTGCCGCTTCTCTGAAAGGAGTGTGTGATGCCGTACCCGCTCTACCGTCCTCGTCGCCTTCGTGAATCTCCGCTCTTGCGGCGGATGGTCCGCGAGGCGCGGTTGGACGTTGACGACCTGATTGCTCCGCTCTTTGCCGTCCATGGCCGGGGAGTGCGTGAACCGATCCCCGCCATGCCTGGGCAGTGCCGGCTCTCGGTGGACGAGCTGGTCAAAGAGGCGAAGGACATTGCGGGGATGGGGATCCCGGCGATCCTGCTCTTCGGCATTCCCGCCACCAAAGATCCCCGAGGGTCCGAGGCGTACGCGGAGGATGGCATTGTCCAGCAGGCGGCCAGGGCGGTGAAAGAGACCATCCCTGATTTGCTGGTGATCACTGATGTCTGTCTCTGTCAGTACACGAGTCACGGCCACTGTGGGGTCGTTGAAGATGGGCGGGTGAAGAACGACCCGTCAGTCGAGCTGCTTGCGCGCGTGGCGCTCTCTCAGGTCGAGGCCGGCTCGGACATGGTCGCGCCGTCGGACATGATGGACGGCCGGGTGGCCGCGATTCGCGAAGCGCTCGATGAATCGGGGTTTCAAGAGACCCCGATCATGGCCTACTCGGCAAAATACGCCTCCAGCTTCTACGGCCCGTTCCGTGACGCGGCCGACTCAGCGCCTCAATTCGGGGACCGCCGAGCGTACCAAATGGACCCCGCCAACGCGATGGAGGCGCTTCGCGAGGTCGGCCTGGACATCGATGAGGGCGCGGACATCGTCATGGTCAAGCCCGCGCTTCCTTATCTCGACGTCATCGCGCGCGTAAAAGGGGAGTTCGGCCTCCCGGTAGCCGCCTATTCAGTCTCTGGCGAGTACTCGATGCTGAAAGCCGCGGGCCAGTTCGGATGGCTCGATGAGGAACGCTCTGTCATGGAAGTCCTGACGGCGATCCGTCGGGCCGGCGCCGATCTTGTGATCACCTACTTCGCCAAAGACGCGGCCAGGATCCTGGAGCGCGGCCGCTTCTAGAACGTGAAGCGTGAAATGTGAAGAGTGAAGCGTAAAAGAACGCCGGCGAAGAATCTCTCGCGTTGTGCTCACTCTTCACGCGTCACGTTCACGTCGTACCTTGACAGCTTGCAGAATCGCATAGTACCGTTAAGGTCGCGTCTTCCTTGAGGTGGTGAGCAATGCGGATCTCTGCAAAAGGCGAGTACGCGATCAAGGCCCTGCTCGATCTCGCCATGAACTATGACAAAGGCTTGATCCCGATCCACGGAATCGCCGAGCGACAAGGGATCCCGCAACGCTATTTGGAGCAGGTCCTGTTGCTGTTGAAGCGTGCCGGGTTCCTCGTCTCCCGTCGCGGGGCAGCGGGCGGGTACCACTTGGTGAGGCCACCGGAAGAGATCTCGATAGGAGAGGTGATCCGGGCGGTTGAAGGATCGCTCTCGCTGTTCGACTCGACTCGTCGCCCTGGTCGGCGCGACTCCAACGACGAGCTGAGCGAGCTCTGGCGGGACGTGTCGGAAGCCGTGTCGAACGTGATTGATCGGGTCACCTTCGCTGATCTCGTCAAGCGAGCTCACGAGCGAAAGGCAACTGCGAGGCCGATGTACCACATCTGAATTTTGCGCGTATTCCCGATTACTTTATAGAGATAGAACGAATGGCCCCACAAAACCGCCCAAGCCGAGTTGACTCAGTTCTTGATCTGATCGGGAACACGCCCCTGGTCCGTCTCAACCGATTGCCAAAGCCGGGGACCGCCACGATCTACGCCAAGATGGAATCTCTGAACCCGGCCGGGAGCGTAAAGGACCGCATTGCCCTCTCGATGGTCGAGGATGCGGAGCGGCGGGGCCTCCTGAGGCCCGGCGGCACCATCGTTGAGGCCACGAGCGGAAACACCGGGATCGGTCTCGCCATGGTTGCGGCAGTGAAGGGCTATCGGCTCATCCTGACAATGCCGGATGACATGAGTGTGGAGCGCCAACGCCTGCTCTCACGATTTGGCGCGGAGCTGATCCTCACTTCCGCCATCGAGGGGATGACCGGCGCGGTGTTTGCGGCTGAGGAGCTGAAGGCAAAGCACCCCGACTACTTCATGCCCCAGCAGTTTCAGAACCCGGCCAATCCTGATATCCATCGCCGCACCACGGCGCAAGAGATTCTCGAGGCCACCGAGGGGCGCCTCAACGCGTTTGTGAGCGGGGTGGGGACCGGAGGAACCATCACGGGCGTTGGAGAAGTGCTTCGTGAGAAGCTGGAGCGCATCTTCATCATCGCGGTCGAGCCCGCGCGCTCTCCCGTCCTCTCTGGTGGCAGGGGTCGGCCTCACGGTATTCAGGGGATCGGCGCTTCGTTTGTTCCCGGGGTGTTGAATCGCGACGTCTATGACGAGATCATCCAGGTGCGTGACGAGGATGCGTACGCCACCACCAAGCGTCTGAACCGAGAGGAAGCGCTGCTGGTCGGGATTTCGGCGGGGGCCAATGTCTGGGCCGCGCTCCAGGTGGCTGAGCGACTCGGCCCGGGAAAAACCGTTGTCACGCTGCTTCCGGATACCGGCGAGCGGTATCTGAGCCTGAATCTCTGAACCGGGGGTCGGGGGCCAGGGGCCTGAGACTAGGACTGCGGAC
>Ga0209342_10006532_pt1 | contig 11818 bp, 8 predicted proteins | sample RifCSP16_2_FD_184023 | JGI IMG/M metagenome (GOLD analysis project Ga0209342, IMG submission 184023) | Soil microbial communities from Rifle, Colorado - Rifle CSP2_sed 16_2 (SPAdes) (version 2) | ecosystem: Environmental > Terrestrial > Deep subsurface > Rock core/Sediment | place: Rifle... | reverse complement strand
GGCCCCTATGAGGAGAGCATGATCCACGAAGACCTTTTGGAGATCCTGCGCTGCCCCCACTGCGTCCGCGACAAGGAGGGGATGCTCAAGCTGGTCAAGGAGACCTGGCTGGTGTGCCAGGAGCCGGATTGTGGTCGAAAGTACCCCATCCTGGACGACATCCCGGTGATGCTGATCGAGGAGGGCGACAAGTGGATCAACGTGCCGGAGGATGAGCTCCCCGTTCCTCCGCCCGACGCCTGATGCAGGTCCCGGTCGCACTGGAAGCCCTGCTGAGCGACCTCGTTTCCGAGGACGACCTGCGGGCCGCCGATGCGGTGCAGCGCCTGGCGGAGGTCGGCGAGCAGGCCTGCCAGCCCCTGCTGTCCCTGATGCAATCCTCCAATCCGGACCATCGCTGGTGGGCGACCATGGCGCTGTCAGAAATGGACGGATCGACGGCCACGGACGGCCTGATTCGCGCCCTGGAGGATCCCGACGCGGCCGTCCGGCAGGCTGCCGCCCTGGGGCTCAATCAGCGGCCGGCGATCTCGGCCATCCCGCGCTTGATTCGCGCCTTGGGCGACTCTGACCGCCTGCTGGCGCGCTTGGCGGCCGGCGCACTGGCCGCCCTGGGCCCGGAGGCGGTTTCCCCGCTCACGGTGGCGCTGCGCTCCCCGGACGCAGCGGTGCGGATCGAGGCCGTGCGGGCGATGGCCCACATCGAGGATCCCAGCGTGGTGCCGACCCTGTTCGCCGCCCTGAGCGACCCTTCGGCGGTGGTCGTCCACCTGGCCGAGGAAGGCCTCAACCGGATGGGCGTCGGCATGGTCTACTTCGAGCTGTAGCCCACTCAGTCCACCAGCACCCAGACCAACCAGGCAGCAACGATCAGCAGGCCCACGATCAGGCGAACGCCGAAGGAGGCCCCGTAGCCCAGCCCCATCCCCAGCATGGCGCGGGCGGCCTTGTCGGCATCGCCCATCCGAATCGCCTCCACCGCAAACGTCCCGAGCAGCAGCCCCACCACCCCTCCGAATGGCGGGAAAATCAGGAAGCCGACGAAGCCCGCCACCAGCCCGCCCAGGATCCCCCACAGGGAGGCCCCCGCCCGTTTTCCACCGGCGGTGCTGGCCCAGATTTCAGCCAAGGCACCCACCAGGCCGAGCAGGGTGATCAGCGCGAACAACCACGGCCCCCACCGGCCCCAGCCCACCAACAGGCCATAGGCCAGCGAGGCCACCCACAGGATCAGCATTTCCGGCATCAGGGGGATGAAGATCGCCACCAATCCCAACAGCATGGCCAGCCCGATCAGCACGGTCAGCAGGGTATCGTTCATGCTGCACCTATGCGCTCGAGCCCGCCCATCCAGGGCCGCAGCACGCCCGGAACCAGGACGCTGCCGTCCTCCTGTTGGTAGTTCTCCAGGACGGATATCAGCGTGCGCGGCAGGGCCAGGCCGGAGCCGTTCAGGGTGTGCAGGTATTCGGGCCGGGCCCCGGAGCCACGGCGAAAGCGCAGGTTGGCCCGGCGCGCCTGGAAGTCCTCGCAGTTGCTGCAGGAACTGACCTCCAGCCACTCCCCCGAGCCGGGAGCCCAAATCTCCAGGTCGTACTTCTTGGAGGCGGTGAACCCCAGGTCCCCGGTGACCATCTGCACCACCCGGTACGGGATCTCCAGCCCGCGACAGACCGCCTCGGCCTCTTCCACCAGCCGCTCCAACTCCGGGTAGGACTGCTCGGGTTCGGTGAGCTTATACATCTCCACTTTATCGAACTGATGGCCGCGCTTGATCCCGCGCACGTCCCGGCCGGCCGAGAACTTCTCCCGGCGAAAGCAGGGGGTGTAGGCCACGTAGTTGAGCGGCAGCTGTTCGGCCTCCAGGATCTCGTCCCGGTGCAGATTGGTGAGCGGGATCTCGGCCGTGCCGATCATCCACAGGTCCTCCTCGGCATCCCGGTAGATGTTGTCGGCGAATTTGGGCATCTGTCCCGCCCCCCACATGCACTCTTCCTTGACGATAGCCGGTGGGTAGATCTCCTGATATCCACTCCGCACGTGCAGATCCAGCATCCACTGGATGAGCGCCCGCTGCAGCGCGGCCCCCGCCCCGCGCAGCAGGTAGAAGCGGCTGCCGGAGAGCTTCACCCCGCGTTCGAAATCCAGGATGCCCAGGTTCGTCCCCAGCTCCCAGTGCGGCTGCGGCTCGAACTCGAAGGTCGCCGGTTCACCGACCTGCCGGAGGACCTGGTTTTCGCTCTCATCCGCTCCTTCGGGCACACTGGCGTGAGGCAGATTGGGGACCAGGTACATGGCCGTTTCCAGGCGCTCATCCACCGAGCGCAGGTCGGTTTCCAATGCCTCGATGCGGCTGTTGACCTCCCGCACTGCCTCGATCAGCGGCTGGCGCTCGGCGGCATCCTTCATTCGGCCGATGTGCTCCGAACTCGTCTTGCGTTCATGGCGCAGCCCCTCCAGTTCCTGCAGGATCTCCCGGCGCCGGCTGTCCAGCTCCAGGATCTCGTCGATGGGGGCCTCGGCGTGCAGGCGGCGCAGCGCCTCCCTGACCAGGGCCGGGTCCTGCCGGATCTTGCGGATGTCGAGCATCGCCTGCTCCTCCTGGGCCGCAACAACTCGCGCCCCTCATCGGCGGGACGAGGGGCGCGCACGGAGACCTCCTGCTTGGGCCGGTCGGCCGGCCTTGGGGCGCTGTGAAGGGCGCACCCGCGAATTGTGGGCGCATTATAGCCCGGCGCGAGGCGCTGTCAAGCGGGTCGGCGGCGCGCGGAGAGCAGCCGCGGGTTTGACAATCGGCCCCAGCCAGCTTATCCTGTCGCCATCCGGAGGCTCGGATGGACATCTTCGATAAAGCCTTCAACTACACCGCCGCGCGCGAGATGCAAGCGGTCGGCCTTTATCCCTATTTTCTCCCGCTGGAAGACACCGAGGGGACCGAGGTGGTGATCGACGGGCGCCGGATCCTCATGATCGGCTCCAATAACTACCTGGGCCTCACCACCGATCCGCGGGTGCGCAAGGCCGCCATCGACGCGGTGGCGCGCTACGGCACCAGTTGCACCGGATCGCGCTTCCTCAACGGCACCCTGGCCCTGCACAAGGAGGCCGAGGTCCGCCTGGCGAAATACGTGGGCAAGGAGGCCGCCCTGGTCTTCAGCACCGGCTATCAGGTCAATCTGGGGGTCATATCGTGCCTGGTGGGCCGGGGAGATGTGGTCGTTGCCGACAAGGACGACCACGCCAGCATCGTGGATGGCTGCATGCTGGCGCTGGGGGAAATGCGACGCTTCTCCCACAATGACCTGGACCACCTGGACCGGGTGCTGGCCAAGCTGGAGCCCGAGATCGGGCGTATGGTGGTGGTGGATGGGGTCTACAGCATGGGGGGCGACCTGGCGCCGCTCCCGGAGTTGGTGGAGATCTGCAAACGCCATAGTGCCCGCCTGATGGTGGATGACGCCCACAGCATCGGGGTGATGGGCCGAGGCCGGGGAACCGCCGCCCACTACGGCGTCACCGATCAGGTAGACCTGATCATGGGGACCTTCAGCAAGTCCTTCGCCTCCCTGGGTGGGTTCATCGCCGGCGATGAGAGCGTGATTCACTTCATCCAGCACAATGCCCGCTCCCTGATCTTCAGCGCCTCCATGCCGGCCTCCAACGTGGCTGCGGTGCTGGCCGCCCTGGACATCATGGAAAACGAGCCGGAGTTGGTCGACCGCCTGTGGCAGGTCACCGAGCGGATGCGCACCGGCCTCAAGGCCCTGGGCTTCCGCATGGGACCCAGCTGCACCCCCATCATCCCGATCATCATCGGCGAGATGGAGAAGACCTTCCTGGCCTGGAAGATGTGCTTCGAGGCCGGCCTATATACCAACGCGGTCGTGGCCCCGGCAGTCCCACCCGACCAGTGCATGCTGCGCACCAGCTACATGGCCACCCACACCGATGAGGAAATCGACCGGGCGCTCAGTATTCTGGGGGAGGTCGGCCGGAAGCTGGCGCTGATTGACTGAGCGGGTTCTGGTTACCGGCGCCACCGGTTTCATCGGACATCATCTGGTTCAACATCTGATTCAACGAGGCGACCAGGTCACCTGCCTGGTCCGCTCCACCTCGGACACCTCCACCCTAGACCGCTCCCATCTGCAGTTCGCCGCCGGGGATATGGGCGACCCGCCATCCTTGCGCGCCGCAATGGCCGGGTCGGAGGTGGTCTACCATCTCGCCGCTGCGCTCACCGCCCGCCGGCCGCAGGATTTCATGCGGGTCAACACCGCCGGGGTGGCCGGACTGGCCGAGGCCTGTGCGCAGCAGCCGAAGCCCCCCATCCTGGTGATCCTGTCCTCCCTGGCGGCCGGCGGCCCCAGCCCGACCGGGCGAGCGCGCAGCGAAGAGGATCCGGCGAGCCCGGTCTCACACTATGGCCGCAGCAAGCTGGCCGGAGAACAGGCCGCCCGGGCGCAGGCCTCGCAGGTGCCGGTCACGATTGTGCGGGCCTCCTGGGTATTTGGCGAGTGGGATCGGGACACACTGGCCGTTTTTCGCACGGTCCGCTACGGTCTGCACCTGGTTCCAGTGGCGCGCTCCAACCGCTATTCGCTGATCCATGCCGCGGACCTGGCCGAATTTCTGGTCCTGGCCGCCCAAGGCGGCGAGCGCTGCGGTCCAGACAGGCCGGCGGGAGATGGTCTCTACTACGCGGCCGCCGAGCCAACCCTGGATTACGCCGGCATCGGCCAGATGGCGGCCGCGGCGATGGAGCGCCGGCGACCACGGGTGCTGCACCTCCCGCGCCCGCTGACCCTGGCGATGGCCGGCATCCCACAGTTGGTCACGGCCGCACTGGGCCGTCCCCCCAGCATCGTCAACCTGGACAAGGCCCGCGAGGGATTCGCCGGCTCCTGGGTCTGTTCGGCCGAGAAGGCCCAGCGGCAGCTCGGCTTCTCCCCCTCCGCCCCGCTCGCCGACCGCATGCGCCAGACTGCCTCCTGGTACAGAGCACAGGGCTGGCTGTGAATCCCCCTGGGGCGGCCCGCCGAGGGCGGGTCAGCAAATTCGGCAGCGACAGGGCCAGGCTGCTGACGATCAGCTTCCTGATCCTCTTCCTGGAGCTGGCCTGCATCCGTTGGCTCTCGGCCTACATTCTCTACCTGGGTTACTTCACCAATTTCGTGCTGCTGGGCGCCTTATTGGGGATCGGCGCGGGCACGCTGCTCAGCCAACGCCCGACCCGTTGGGTCAGGTGGCTGCCGGCGCTGCTGTACTCCCTGATCGTGCTGGTGCTGGTCACCCGGGTTCAGCTTGATCCCACCTTCGAAGAGGTGATCTACTTCACCAGCACCGCCAGCCTGATCCGGCTGCCTGCCTGGGTGCTGCTCCCGCTGGTGTTCATCTCGGTCTGCTCGATCTTCACTTTGCTGGGCCAGGAGCTGGGGCGGTTGCTGCTGACGGCCCGGCCGCTGCAGGCCTACAGCCTCAACATCCTGGGAAGCCTGGGGGGGATTGCGGCCTTCACCCTGATGAGCGTGCTCTCCCTTCCTTCTTGGGTCTGGTTCCTGATCGCGGCCCTGGCCGTCGTCCCCTTCCTACCGGGCGGCCGTTCCTTTCGCCTGAATCTGGCCTTCCTGTTGGGTCTGGTCCTGGCGGTCGCAGCCAGCGACTTCGCCTTTCGCAATCTGTGGTCGCCCTACTACCGCCTGGGGCTGGCGGCGATGGAGCAGGGCCAGGTTGTTCGGGTCGATCCGAGGGAAGGGCGGCCATCGGCCGATCGCTATGTACTGGTGGCCAATGGAGCCAGCCATCAGGAGTTCACCTCTCTGCCGCGCAGCAAGCTCTTCTACCAGTTGCCGTATGTGGCCTTTGAACCCCCGGCCAGCTACGACGAAGTGCTGGTGGTGGGAGCGGGCGGGGGCAATGACGTCGCCGCCGCGCTGGCGCACGGCGTCGCCCACGTGGACGCGGTGGAGATCGACCCGCAGATCGTGGCTCTCGGCCGACGCTTCCACCCAGAGCATCCTTACGATGACCCGCGGGTCACGATCCACGTCGATGACGCCCGCTCCTTCCTGGAGAAAACCGACCGGCAGTACGATTTGATCGTTTTTGCGCTGCCCGACTCGCTGGTGCTGGCGTCCAATCTGAGCGGGGTGCGCCTGGAGAGTTTCCTTTTCACCCGGGAGTCCTTCCAGAGCGTCCAAGGACATCTCAAGCCGGATGGCCTATTCGTGCTCTACAACTACTTCCGCTACGACTGGTTGGTGGACAAACTGGGCGCCATGCTCGAGCAGGTCTTCGGGGAGAGGCCGATCTACCACAGCTATGCCGACCCGGACTCGCAGCAGTTGGTCTTCGCCACTCTGCTCGCCGGGCCCAGGGCCCGCCAGGTCGATCGCAACCAGCCCGGGTTCGGGTTTCCGGCGGTCAGCGCCGCCCCGCCTGCCACCGACAACTGGCCGTTTCTCTATGTGCGCGGGCCCGGACTCCCGGCCCACTACACCGCCAGCTTGGGCCTGATCCTGGCCTTCTCCTTCCTGTATCTCAGGCGCCTTTCGTCCCGCAGCCTGTTCGGCAGGGAGAACTGGCCGTACTTCTTCATGGGTGCGGCCTTCATGCTCCTGGAGGCTAAGAGCATCGTCCAGTTCCTGCTGCTCTTCGGGTCCACCTGGCTGGTCAACTCCCTGGTCTTCTTCGGCATCCTGTTGGTGGTGCTGCTCGCCAACGGGCTGGCTGCGCGCTTCGCCTTCGCCGACCTCAGGCCGCTCTACCTGCTGTTGGCCGCGGCCCTGGCGGCCAATTTCCTGCTGCCGCTCGACCGGCTGCTGATCGAGCCGAGAATCCTGCGTTACCTGGCGGCGCTGGCGCTGTTGTTCTCGCCGATCTTCTTCGCCAACTTGATCTACAGCCGTCTATTCCGGGACACTCCCCAGGCAAACCTGGCTTTTGGCGCCAACCTGCTGGGCACGATGCTGGGCGGATCTATGGAGTATGTGGCGCTGTATGTCGGGTATCACGACTTGATCCTGCTGGCAGCGATCTTATACGGCCTGGCGTTCTTCAGCCTGAGGAGAAGATTATCGGCGCACGGAGGGCGGTTGCGATGAACTCAAGTCCATTCAAGGTGTACGGCTACCGCTGGATTGTGCTGGCCGGCTTCATGCTGGCGGTGATGTTCAACCAGCTCCTGTGGATCACCTTTGCGCCGATCACCGGGCCGGCGGCGGCCTATTACGGCGTCTCCGACCTGAGCATCGGCCTGCTCTCCATGAGTTTCATGATCGCCTACTTGTTCGTAGCGCTGCCCGCCTCATGGGCGATCGATACCTTCGGGTTCCGCACCGCGGTGAGCATCGGCGCGGCACTGACCGGCGTCTTTGGACTGATGCGCGGATTGGTGGCGGCCAACTACACGCTGGTGCTCATCGCTCAGATCGGCATCGCCCTCGGGCAGCCCTTCATCCTGAATGCCGTGACCAAGGTGGCGGCGCGCTGGTTTCCGCTGAGCGAACGCGCCACGGCCTCCGGGCTGGGTACGCTTGCGATCTATGTGGGGATCCTGGCGAGCCTGGTGCTGACACCGGTGCTCACGCTGCAGTTGGGCATCTCATCCATGCTGCGCTTGTCCGGTGCCGGAGCGTTGATTGCCGCGCTGGTGTTCATCGCCGTCGCGCGCGAGCGTCCGGCGACCCCGCCCGGGCCGCCGGAGCAGGAGGAGCGGGCGCTGATGCTCGACGGGCTGAGGCAGATCCTGCGCAAGCGAGAGTTCCAACTGCTGTTGCTGGTATTCTTCGTCGGCCTGGGTGTCTTCAACAGCGTGACGACCTGGATCGAGGACATCCTGCGCCCGCGCGGCTTCTCCATCACCGAGGCCGGGATCGCCGGCGGCGTGATGATCCTGGGCGGCGTGATCGGGGCGCTGGTGCTGCCGGGATTCTCCGACCGCAATCGACGGCGGGTCCCATTCATTGTGATCGCCCTGGCGGGCGCCATCCCGGGGCTGGCCGGCATCACCTTCGCTACCACCCTGTCCCTTCTATACCTGGCGGCCTTTGTCTTCGGGTTCTTCCTCCTGAGCTCCGGCCCCATCGGCTTTCAATATGGGGCCGAGATCGGGCGCCCAACTCCAGAAGGGACCTCCAACGGCTTGCTGCTGCTGATGGGTCAGATTTCCGGGATCGCCTTCATCTTCGCCATGGACAGTTTCAAGCTGCCGGCCACTGGATCCATGACCCCGTCGCTCGTCGGCCTGCTCGTGCTCATGGGGTTGGCCTTGCTGGCCGCCACCCGGCTGCGCGAGTCGCCGCTGCTGTCCCAGTAGCTCCCTGGCCCGCCCGCTGCAGGCGGCCGGGCATTGCCATCCCTCCTGTCCCTTTTTCCAGGTGTTCACGGGCCCGGGGCCTCTGTTATCATGCCGGGCATGTCCGCCCGAGCAAACCGGTGGCGCCAGTGGGCCGCCGAGACGCGCCGCAAGGTCGGCGATGCGGCGATCAATGTCGCCCGCGCCTTCCGATTGGTGTGGGATTCGCATCATCCCTCCGCAGTGCTGATGGGGGTATGGACCGTGGTGGGCTCGCTACTGCCGGCCGGCCAGGCCTGGGTCGGCAAGCTCATCGTGGATGCCGTGGTGGCCGCCATCCAGACCCGGGCCGCTCCCCAGGACGGCCTGCGCGCCATTGCGCCGCTGCTGGCGGCCGAGTTTGGGCTGCTGGTGCTGCAATCGGTCATCGGACAGGCCCGCAGCCTCACCGAGCACATCCTGCACGCCCGGCTCAATCTGAGCATCAACACCCGCATCATCCGCAAGGCGCTGGAGCTCGACCTCTCGCACTTCGAAAACGCCGAATACTACGACAAGCTGCAGAATGCCCGCCGGGAAGCGGACTGGCGCGGGCTGCAGATCGTCAACGGCGGCTTCTACCTGGTGCAGAATGTCCTGACCCTGCTGTCCTTCAGCGTGCTGCTGTTGCGCTTCAGCCCGCTGCTGGCGCTGATTCTCTTCCTGGCCACCCTGCCGGCCTTCATCGCCCAGAGCAGCTATGCCGACCTGACCTTCCGGGTGATCTCCTGGCGAGCGCCCGAGGCCCGCAAGCTGCACTACCTGGAACACCTGCTCACCGACTACGACGCCGTCAAGGAGGTCAAGCTCTTTGGCCTGGGCGAGCCGTTGCTGGGCCGCTACGCGACCCTGTTCTGGAAGTTCCTGCGGGAGGATCAGGGCATCGCCCAGCGCCGCAGCCTGGCCTCGCTCGGCTGGGGGCTGCTGGCCACCCTGAGCTACTACGGTTCCTACGCCTGGATCGTGTGGCGCGCCGTCGGCCGGATGATCACCCTGGGCGACATGACCCTGTACCTGGGCATCTTCCGCAGCAGCCAACAGACCTTCGAGTCGATCTTCTGGGGCCTGAGCGAGCTGTACGAGAACGGCCTGTTCATGAGCAATCTGTTTGCTTTTCTCGAGCTCCAGCCGCTCATGCCGATACCGGCCCAGTCGGCACACATCTCCCCCAACGGGCGAGGCGGCATCGAGTTCCGCAAGGTGGGCTTCCGCTATGAAGGCCAGCAAGACTGGGTGCTGCGGGATGTCAGCTTCCGCATCCGACCCGGCGAGAAGATCGCCCTGGTCGGCCCCAACGGAGCAGGCAAGACCACCTTGATCAAGCTGTTGGCGCGCCTGTACGATCCAACCGAGGGTGAGATCCTGATCGACGGAGTGGATCTGCGGGAATTGAGGCCGGAAGACCTGCGCCGGCGCATCGGCGTGATCTTCCAGGACTTCGTCCGCTACCACTTGAGCGCCGGCGAGAATGTGGGGTTTGGGCAGATCGAAGCCGTGGAGGACCGACCCCGGGTCGAAGGTGCGGCGCGCAAGAGCGGCGCGCATGATGTCATCCGCTCCCTACCGGAGGGCTACGAGACGATCCTCGGCCGCTGGTTCTCCAAGGGCAGGGACCTGTCGGGCGGGGAATGGCAGAAGGTCGCCCTGGCGCGGGCGTTCATGCGCGACTGCGAGATCCTGATTCTGGACGAGCCTACCGCCGCTTTAGACGCCGAGAACGAGCTGAAGGTGTTCCACCGCTTCAAGGAGCTGACCGAGGAGAAGATGGCCGTTCTGATCAGCCACCGCTTCTCCACCGTGCGCATGGCCGACCGCATCTACGTCATCGACCAGGGCCGCATCATCGAGCAGGGCAGCCACGCCGAGTTGCTGGCCTTGGGAGGAACCTACGCCCGCTTGTTTACGATGCAGGCCGAGTCCTACCGCTAGAGATCCAGCGCCGCCATCTGCTCGAAGTACTTCCAGCGGGCGCTGACGTCTTTGCGCAGCGAATTCAGCAGTCGCTCGGCCCGCTCCGGATCCGCCGACCGCAGCGAGCGGAAGCGGATCTGCTTGTAGGCGAAGTCCTCCAAATTGCCGCTGGGCGGCTTGGAATCCAGCTGCAGCGGGTTCTTCCCCTGTTCGCTCAGAGAGGGGTTGAAGCGGTAGAGCGGCCAGAAGCCGCTTTCCTCGGCCTCCTTGTGCAGGTCGGTGGCGGTGGTCATGTCGATGCCCTGCATCAGGCAGTGACTGTAGGCGATGATCAGGGCCGGCCCAGGGTAAGCGTCGGCCTCCTGGAAGGCCTTCACCAGCTGGGTCATGTTGGCGCCGTAGGCCACCTGGGCCACATAAATGTTGCCGTAGCTCATCGAGATCGCGCCCAGGTCCTTGCGCGGCATGTCCTTGCCGCCGGAGGCAAACTTGGCCACCGCCGCCCGCGGGGTAGCCTTGGAGGCCTGCCCCCCGGTGTTGGAGTACACGCCGGTATCCAGCACCAGCACGTTGACCTTGCGGCCGGAGGCCAAGACGTGGTCCAGCCCGCCGTAGCCGATATCGTAGGCCCAGCCATCCCCGCCCACAATCCACACGCTCTTGGGCACCAGGTAGTCAGCCAGGCTGAGTAGGCGGCGGGCTTCCGGCGCGGCTGAATTCTCCAGCAGCTGCTTGAGCTCCGCCACCCGAGCGCGCTGGGTCTCGATGCCCTCCTGGCTGGTCTGGTCGGCCGCCAGGATGTCCTGCGAGAGCTGCTGCAGTCCGTCGGTCGACCAGTCGGTCAGCAGGTTGCGGGCTTGTTCGCCCAGCTTGTCGAAAGTCAGCCGCATGCCCAGGCCGAATTCAGCGTTGTCCTCGAAGAGCGAGTTGGCCCAGGCCGGACCCCGCCCGTCGAAGCGCGTGGTGTAGGGGGTGGTCGGCAGGTTGCCGCCGTAGATCGAGGAGCAGCCAGTGGCATTGGCAATCATCAGACGGTCGCCGTACAGTTGGGTCAGCAGTTTGAGGTAGGGGGTTTCGCCGCAGCCGGCGCAGGCGCCGGAGAATTCGAACATGGCGGGCAGGAACTGCGAGCCCTTGGTGCTGTAGCGGTTGAAGAGCGACGGATCGGTGTCGGGGATTTCCAGGAAGTAGGCCCACTTGGCCGCCTCCTGCTCGCGCAGTGGCGATTGCGGGGCCATCTGAATGGCCTTGCGCTCGGTGCGGTTGCCCTGCGCATCTTTGGCGTAGGCCGGGCAGATGTGCACGCAGGCCCCACAGCCAGTGCAATCCTCCGGGGCCACCTGCAGCGTGTAGACCAGGCCCTCCATCCCACGGCCTCTGGCCGGGGTGGTCTGCCAGCCGGAAGGGGCTTCGCCGTTGGCATAGGTCTCGGCGTAGATCTTGGGTCGGATGGTGGCATGCGGGCAGCCCAGCGCGCACTGATTGCACTGGATGCACACCTCCGGATCCCACACCGGGATTTCCAGCGCGATGTTGCGCTTCTCGAAGCGGGAGGTGCCCACCGGATACGTG
>Ga0209342_10006531_pt1 | contig 11818 bp, 11 predicted proteins | sample RifCSP16_2_FD_184023 | JGI IMG/M metagenome (GOLD analysis project Ga0209342, IMG submission 184023) | Soil microbial communities from Rifle, Colorado - Rifle CSP2_sed 16_2 (SPAdes) (version 2) | ecosystem: Environmental > Terrestrial > Deep subsurface > Rock core/Sediment | place: Rifle... | reverse complement strand
TCTTAAGGTCATTGACAAAATTATAAAAAGGATTTGAATTAGAAAACAACAACATCTTAAGGGAGGGAGTATTTATGAGAAAACTATCGTTATTTATTGCTGTTTTCTTCTCAGTTTTTTTAATTAATATTGGTGTTTCACGATCACACGTAGAGCCGGAAGATCCTTCTGGCGGTCCGTTTATAGAGTGTGAAGAGTTAAATCTTAGTGGCGGTGTTGTTGAAGAATACGATTTTGATTTCAATGTGTGTTATGAAACGGGGTTATGGGAAGAAGTCGATGGTATAAAAAACAATAAGATGACTCTTTCCTACCATAACACCCTTAGAAACGCTAATGAAGAGGTAATCCTACCGGATTCTGAGGTAATTGATCCTGCCAATATAGAGTGGACAACAAGGGATATGGGATATAACGACCTGGACAGGATTGAAGAAGAAGTTACACCTCTTTTTGGGGAGGTTGATTTCCGTCCTGATCAATGTGGCATCGCATCATTTCCTAGAGAGGGAGAAGAAGCCGAATTTGATCAGGTCGAGTTTGAAGACATAGAGCTTCTGGATATATTCGTAAATTTCAATGATGCTGTTTTAGAAGCTGACAAACCTGAAGCAACGAATGAACTTGAGGAATGGGTTGAAACAATCAACACAGTAGTTAGTGAAGGAGGAAGCCTTGAGGCGGAGGTTGATGTCAAGTTTCTGCATAATGCTCAAGGTGGAAATCCTAATGGTGCGCAGGGTAACGAGCATCACAAGGTTTTTGATTCATGTGAAACGATAGGCTTTGATTTATGAGATTTTCCTAAATTCTAAGGTGTAAAAAAGGGTTTACGAACCTTTTAATCGCCAGCAAAGTGATGATCACTTTGCTGGCGATTTTGTTATAAATTTCCCTAAAATGTATCATTCGCAGGCAATTGTATACAATCAGTTTACTCAATTAATTCTCGTCTTTCTTTAAATTTTTAAATGACGAAACTACAGTAAGCTATTGACAATATTATAGAAAGGTTTTAAACTCGAACACAATGACATCTTGACTTGAGGGAGGGAATGTCCATGACCAAAACATCATTATTTGTTGTTTTCTTGTTTTCAGTTTTTTTTATTAGCTTTGGTGTCTCACGAGCACACGTGGAGCCAGAGGATCCTTTCGGCGGTCCGTTTATTCATTGTGAAGGTCTAAATCTTAGTGGCGATGTTGAAGATTACGATCTTGATATAGATGTGTGTTATGAAACCGGATTATGGGAAGAAGTAGATAGTATAAGAGGCAATAAGATGATTCTTTCCTACCATAACACCCTTAGAAACGCAAATGAAGAGGTAATCCTGCCGGATTCGGAGATAATTGATCCTGCCAATATCGAATACACGACAAAGGATATGGGATATAACGACCTGGACCTAATTGAAGAAGAAGTTACACCTCTTTTCGGTGGGGCTAATTTCACCGATGGTCAATGTGATCTCGAAACATTTAATGAATCCTCTAGATCAGGAGAAGAAGCGGAATTTGTTCAGGTCGAATTTGAAGCAGGGGAGCTTCTGGATATATTTGTAAATTTCAATGATGCTGTGTTAGAAGCTGATAAGGATGAAGCAACGAGCGAGCTTGAAGAGTGGGTTGACACCATCAGGACAGTAGTACTTGAGGAAGGAGGAAGCCTTGAGGTGGAGGTTGATGTCAAGTTTCTTCATAATGCTAGGGGTGGAAATCCTAATGGTGCACAGGGTAACGAACATCACAAGGTTTTTGATTCATGTGGATTCCCATTTTTTGGTCCTTGAATCTTCATCTAAATTCTAGAGTCTAAACAAGGCGTTTAGGAACGGTTTAATTGCCAGCAAAGTGATCCTGCTTTGCTGGCAATTTTGTTATAAATTTCCCAAATGATATCATACGCATCCGATTATATATAATCAATTAATTCTCGCTATTTATTTAATGATTAAACCAAATATTACTATTACCAAGACTTAAATGTTAATTAACATAGTTGTTACTCATAGAGTTTCCGCTTAAAAAGTATATGAATGAATTTACTAAGACCAACACCCCTAAAGAATATAATTTAGCTTTTGCTGTTTTTTCATTCCTATTTTTCTGGGCAATTTTCTTTGATTCCAGATCAAATTTTTATAAGGTATTTGATTATTCATTAACCGATTTTGAGCAGATTATTAAAATTGGAATGTGTTTTTCAGGGGTTTTGACTTTAATTAAGCCCTCGTCTGTTTATCGTTTGACTGCTTTTCTTCTTCTGTTAATTGCCGAGATTTTTTTATCGTTACCTATTGCGCCTAACCATACCGTATTTGAGATGCTGATTGCTTTTACGGTGGTAACATGTTTTGTAATTGGCAAAATTAAATATAAAACTGACTTTAACACCAAAAACTTTTATCAATTATTTGCTCCTGTTCTAAGGCTGCAGGTTCTTATACTTTATTTCTGGGCTGTAGTACATAAATTTAATAAAGGATTTTTTGACAAGTATATTAGCTGTGCAACCGTACAAATATTTAATATAAAACAGACACTTACAATACTTCCAGCTCCCGAATGGTTCATTTCTATAAATCCCTATTTTACCATTTTGATAGAGGGTTCTATTCCGATATTGTTATTAATACCGAAAACGAGATTGTTTGGAATTATGGTGGGTGTGCTGTTTCATTTTGTGCTTGGTTTTAGATATACAGGTTTTACAATAATGATATATTCACTTTTCGCACTATTTATTGCTGAGTCAAATTATGAAAAACTTGAGCCTTACGTTAATAAATTTACATCTTTTGTTTCGAGCAGTTTTTCTAAAATAAGTAACTATAGGAATTGGAACAAATCATATTTTGATTACTTAGTGGTACAAATTGGATTGGTTCTATCAATACTTGTCTTATTAAGGATTTCGATTAGCGGTGGACCTTTTAGTCTGTATATTTTATCAACTGAAGGAATATATATTTTGCTTTGTTTAGTATTTTTTGTTTCATTGATTGTAATTTTAGTAAACAAAAGATTTAAAATAGTTCAAAATGTACTATTGATCCCGGATTACAAAATATTGTTAATCTTCCCTATAATATTTTTCATAAACGGTTTTTTTCCGCATATTGGATTAAAGAATATTCAGACCGTAGCTATGTTTAGCAATCTTCAAACAGGGGGCGGTAAGACCAACCATCTTTTTATTCCAGCTTCATTTCAAATATTTCCATATCTGAATGATCTTGTTGAAATTAAAGGATCGAATTCTAAGACGCTAAACCAGTTTTCCGGTTATACATCTATAAGGCCTATGGTACAGACGAGTATAAAATTTCCAAATGAATATGTTGAATATTTAGAAAATAGCGGCATTGAAGTAGATACGCTTTACAGATATACATTACCATTTATAAAGCTGAAAGATTTTGTGACGGATAATGCAAAAAAGGGACGTAAAGGCTTAAGAATTGAATATGTACGAAACGGAAAAACCTATTATACCGCAAATGCCGAGCTTGACCAGGAATTAAACAGCGCTTCTGTCTTTGAGCAAAAGTTCTTATCCCAGCGAGCAATGCCTGATGATGAGCGAGGACTCTGTATGTGGTAAGTCGAATGGGTTCGGGATCAGAAACCTTTTTCCTTATTGACCATTCAGAGATATTCTTTTTTCTTTAAGTATTTATTTATATTATCAGCCAGTTGCTTTGCCTCTTTTTTAAACTCAGTAAAATCCTCCTTTGTAAATGTATATGTGGGATTATAATCGGCTTCTTCCCTATACTTCATAAGTTTTGAAAATATATGTGAATCACTAGGACTAAAGATGCCTTTTTTTACGAAATGTAGACCAAAAAGCCTAAGTGCCCCTTCGTGGCTTTTCGGCTCAAGACCTTTTGTAAGAAGCAGTGCCCTAACATTATACAGTAGGAAGTAATACAATTTTGAGACGGCGTCATTAAAAAAACCATTATCAAAAAGAAGATTAGCGGCACGCATCGCTTCTTTTGCCCTTTTAATCTCTTCTCTAATGTTCTCTTTTTTGTTCTCCTCTATCATATAGGATGACCTTCTCTTTCAATATCAAGAGCTATCCTTCTTTCCAGCCTCTTCAGATTTTCAAATTCATCTTCTGAGAGTACGAGAGTAGAGATTGGAACAAGATGTTTAAATTCTATCTCGGCAATCTTTTCAAGTATCTGATTTTTAAGATTTCTTGTCAGACTTCTAACAATGATTGCTACATCTATATCGGATTTGTTATCATAATCCCCCCTTGCCCTTGAACCAAAGAGAACAAATCTTAAAAGGCGCTCACCCAAAAAACCATTTAGGCTTTTTTTTAGTTCCTTTAATACTGCATTCTGTTTAGATAAAGAGATGTTTTTCCCCATAAGCTGTTAATTGTTTTGAAGATTTGTCTTTAGAATCATCATTATACCTTACAATAATTCCTTTTCTTTAAAATAGATAAAAAAGAGTAGTTAAATCTAATCGAACAGATTCTCAGATAGTATTGGCTTAATCACATAATTTATCAACAAAAGATTTGCCCCCTTGATTTTGCCCTGTCATTCCCAAACGTCTTTATTGGGAATCCAAAAAATATGGATACCCGATAAAGCTTGTTCCCGCACGTCTCTAGCGGGAAGCATTCGGGTATGACATGTTGGGAGCCTCCTTGGGTAGGAGCGGCATGCTCTTTGTCAATCACTGTACATGGGGTCATATTCTGTCAGAGTCAGCTCGAGTTCTCGAACTACGCCGAGAAGAGCTTCTGAATTCCGAAGAGTTATCCGCCCTCGACGGTAAGGGTTATCCTGAGGGGGTGATTATTTAGTATAATATGCGCTGGATTGGAAGTGGGCGATGCTAATGTAACTTAAGTTCGATATAATTTTTTTAGAATGAAAATGAATCTAGCGAATGTCTTTAGACTCCCCCATCCTAACCTCCGTTCGGCTGAGCTCACGACGAAGTACTTGTAGGGGCAACCCTCGCGGTTGCCCGTATTGGGCGAACGCAAGGTTCGCCCCTACAAATAATGATCTAAAATTTATGCTACATTTTTATATGCAATAGTATGGTGTATTTCAAGATGAGCTTTTTATTCAACACGAAAAAATAGTTTGGGGCACACCTGATGGCGTCCATGCCCAGATCACCAGCATCTCAAACCACTAAAGTTGCCTATTTCTCCATGGAGATTGGTCTTCACCCAGCAATGCCCACTTACAGTGGCGGTCTAGGTATTTTAGCAGGAGATATAATTCGTTCAGCAGCCGATCTAAGTATTCCCATGGTTGCCGTCACCCTCATTCATCGTAAGGGATATTTTTACCAGAGGCTCGATGCCAGCGGATGGCAGAGAGAGGAACCAATGGAATGGGCAGTCGATGACTTTTTAGAAGAGATGCCAGAGAGAACTTCAGTCACAATTGAAGGACGAAGTATTCAGATCCGCGCTTGGAAATACGAAGCTACCGGCGTTGATGGTTATAAGGTGCCAGTATATTTTTTGGATACCGATCTTCCGGAAAATTCTGAATGGGATAGAACACTAACCCATTTTCTTTACGGAGGGGATCAGCGCTACAGACTTTGTCAGGAAGCGATCCTCGGCATTGGTGGAGTAAGGATGCTCCGTGCCATTGATAATCAAAGTATAGAACGCTTTCATATGAACGAGGGGCATGCAAGCCTTCTCACGTTGGAGCTATTAGATGAAGAGGTAAGGAAAGCCGGTAGGAAATCAATCTCTCATGAAGATATTGAAGCAGTTAGAAAGAAATGTATATTCACCACGCATACCCCTGTTCCTGCCGGCCACGATCAGTTCCCACTTGATTTAGTAAGTAGGGTTCTTGGCCGCCGCGAGGTTTATGAAATGAAGGATGTTTTCTGTTGCGAAGGCCTTCTCAACATGACCTACCTGGCGCTCAACTTGAGTCACTATATAAATGGAGTGGCAAAAAAACATGGAGAGATCACAAGACTTATGTTTGCCGGTTATGTCATTGATGCTATCACTAATGGAGTTCATGCGGCTACCTGGGTAGCAACACCATTCCAGGAACTTTATGATCGCTATATCCCTGGCTGGAGACAGGACAATTTCAGTCTCCGGTCAGCGCTCAACATTACCAAGCAAGAGGTGTGGAAGGCTCATACCGAATCGAAGAAACGTTTGATTCAATATGTGAATCGTCAAACAAATGTTGGGATGGATATGGATTTTTTGACCGTAGGCTTTGCCAGGCGCGCTACAGCATATAAGAGAGGAGACCTGCTTTTCAGAGATATCGAACGGCTGAAAAGTATCTCGTTGAAAGCCGGTAACCTTCAGTTGATTTACGCCGGTAAGGCTCATCCCCACGATCAGGGTGGTAAGGAACTTATTCGGCGGATTTTTCAAGCCAAGGAGTCACTTAAAAAAGAGATTAAGATTGCATATCTTGAAAATTATGATATAGAACTTGGAAAGATGATGACTTCAGGTGTTGACCTGTGGCTTAATACTCCCCAGCCGCCCCTTGAGGCTTCGGGAACAAGTGGAATGAAAGCAGCGCTTAACGGCGTTCCCAGCTTGAGCATCCTGGATGGATGGTGGATTGAAGGACACATTGAAGGAGTTACAGGATGGTCTATCGAAGAGAACGGTAGAGGAACAGGGCAAGGTCACGATTTGCAAAAAGATGCCATCTCTCTTTACAACAAACTAGAGCAGGTTATCATTCCTCTTTACTACAATGACCGCGATCGTTTTATTGACGTGATGCGCCATTCAATTGCCCTCAACGGCTCCTTTTTTAATACACAAAGAATGCTTCAGCAGTATGTGCTTAAAGCTTATTTCCTTTAAACCGGTTTAAGCGATAGTTACGAATATGCACTTAGTAAACACCGCCTGTTTTCTTGATTTTGATCATACGCTCTTCAATACAGATGAGCTTTTCCATGTTGATCTAAGAAATTCCTTCTTGGGGTTTGGAATTGATATAGACCTTTGGGAGCGAAGTTACAACGCCGTATGGAAAACGGGTTATACTCTTGAGAAACACGTAGAAGAAATCTTTCGCCAATCTGGTAGCCAATTACCACGGCAGGATATGCAACAAATACTTCACGACTCTTTTTCGGATTTGAGGCGATATATTTTTCCGGATGTTATCCCATTCCTTGAGGATGCAAAGAAAAGGAGCATTCGTTTATATCTTCTTTCTTTCGGAAATCCAGAATGGCAATCCTACAAAGTTCTAGGCTCCCGCTTAGATGCTTATTTTGACGAAATATACTTCATTCCAAAAGAGGGTGGAAAAGCGGGGTTGATTCAAGGCCACACACACGGGATTGAGCAAATAGTGCTGATTGACAACGATCCCGCCGAACTCGATTTACTTAAAGATGCAATCCCAGAGGCTCAAACCTATTGCATCAATCGGGTTCCAGATGAGATGTTGGTTCCAAATGACAAGCCATCACGATTAAAGTTTCTAGAAGCTCGCAGGTACGTGGACAGGTCATGGCGCCATCAACACATTGCCTGTAGAACCTTGAATGGTATATTGAGCTTATGAGAATTGTAAGATCAGAAGCGCCGACACGGATTGACCTTGCGGGTGGGACATTAGATATTCCGCCTCTTTACTTATTTCATTGTCCAGCAATCACGGTAAATATGGCAATTGAAATAAAAGCGCGGGCTGTAATTTCACCATCTAACCAAACTAAGGTTATTTCTCACGATCAGAATATAACCGCGATATGGGAGAATCCCAAGCATATTTCATGGTTAGAATACCCACGCCTAGAGCTTATATTGCGTCTAATAAAATCGTTTAATCCGACTAAAAACATTCAAGTGGAGATTGATTCGGACGCTCCGGCAGGTTCTGGGTTGGGCGGCTCATCAGTAATTGCAATAGCTCTTACCGCAGCTTTGGCCAAATGGTTTAATCATGAATTGTCGAAAGATGAACTTGTTGAGTATGCAAAATCAATCGAGACGCAAACCATCAAGGTTCCAACTGGATATCAAGATTACTGTGGTGCAGTGTATGGAAAAGTTCATGCGTATGAAATGGGATTAAATGGTAAATTAAAGTTAACGCCGCTCGGTTCTCAAGCTTTTCATCGAGAACTAGAACGCCATCTGCTCCTTGTGTATGTAGGCAGACCACATTTTTCTGGTACAAACAATTGGGAACTCTTCAAAAGACACATCGATGGAGATAAGAAGATAGTAGATTTTTTCGACAAACTCAGGGAGAACGCCGTGCTTATGAAAGAGGCGTTAGAGAGTGAGCAAATAAATAGAGTGGCTGAAATTTTAAAAAAAGACTGGGAAACAAGAAAAGCGATGTTGCCAACCATGACTACGCCGGAAATCGAACACCTGTTATCAGAAACGTTCAAAAAAGGCGCCTTTGCAGCCCGAGTGTGTGGCGCCGGGGGCGGAGGATGCGTAGCACTATTGATTAATCCAGATGAGCGAAGCGAATTAGTTCGCTTGATTAAAGAAATGAATATGCTTGCAATTCCAACAAAAATTTCTGAAAAGGGGGTGGTTGTGGAAGGGGAATGAAATTATAGTTCAGATCTACCGGTTCAACTCGTACCTTTTCGCATAATAAAACTTACTTCACTATTTGTTTTGACCCTTTCTTGACTTAATAACCCCTCCTATCAAACACGGTATGCTGCTCATCACAAGTACCAGTATCCATCCTTCTTTGCCAGGTTCAACAACACGGAGTACTCGGGCAAAGGCTGGAATATAGACAGCAGCCAGGAGTAAAACAATGCACAACCCCAATGCTCCCCATATGAAGGGATTTCTAGTGATATCGTTTCGAATAAAGCCAGATCCCAAGTCACGCATATTGAAAACATGCCATAATTGAACGAATGCCAGAGTAAGAAATGAAACGCTAACGGCTTGCTCTTCCTCCATACCAACCCAGATTAATGCAATCATAAGAGCTCCGATGACAGAGAGAGTCATCATTACACCATACCCGCCTATTGCTAACCAGTTTTGCGAGGTGAGGATAGGCTCTTTGGGATCACGAGGTGGTTTCTTCATTGTTTGGGTGTCTCCCTCACCTACACCTAGAGCAAGCGCAGGAAAAACATCGGTAACAAGGTTTAGAAACAGAATCTGAAGAGGAAGAATAGGCAATGGAAGAGCAGCGAGTGATGCAATAGAGACAACCATAATTTCGCTAACATTGCATGAAATAAGATAAAGGACGAATTTACGGATATTGCCAAAAATGATACGACCTTGTTCAATTGCAAGAACAATAGTGGAAAAAGCATCGTCTTTAAGAACTATATCAGCAGCCTCGCGTGCCACTTGAGTACCTCGCATTCCCATAGCAATTCCGATGTCGGCTTTTTTTAGAGCCGGAGCATCGTTGACTCCATCACCAGTCATCGCAATAATAGAGCCGTTCTTCTGATGGATTGCAATGAGATCAAGCTTTTGCTTGGGGCTGACTCGTGCAAAAATAAGCGACCGGATAACACGTAGGCGTTCATCTTCAGACAATTGATCAGGTTTTTTAAGATCCTTGCCATGAATTACTCCATTCTCGGCTTGATCAATTAAGCCCACAGCCAACGCTACATTACGCGCTGTAGATGGGTAGTCACCTGTAACCATAACAACTCGGATTCCAGCCTCTCTACATTGAAGGATTGCTTGACGTACATCCGAGCGCGGCGGATCAAGAAGACCAACCAAACCTAGAAAGGTAAGGTGCTCGTAAGGGTTAGCCTTTACTGTGTCTACCATCTTTGTTGCAAGAGCTATGACGCGAAAGCCTTGCTCGGCGAGTTCCTTTGTTTCCTCTAGCCATCTTTGGGAAAGTGTTGATGATAGTTCTTTCTCACCATCAGTGCTAAGAACACTTGAGGAAACTTCTAATATAGACTCAGGGGCACCCTTTACAGCAACACGATATCGGCCGTCCTCCTTGTGAAATGTAGCCATCATGTTGAGAGCAGGATCAAAAGCCTCTTCACGGACCTCTGGTGAAATCTTAAGAAGACCGTTCCTATATATCCCTGCCTTTGCTCCCACAACTAAGAGAGCTACCTCCAGTGGGTCACCAACAGCTCTACTCTTGCCATCGGCATCTTCTTGCAATGATGCATTATTGCAAAGCACACCAACTTCTAATGTTTGCCTTAGAACTCGATCCCCCAATGGATCAATTAGTCTTCCACTACAAATAAAATTGCCTTCTCTGCTAAATTCCTCTCCCCTGATTTCCACCTCGCCTGAGTCAAGTGCAATCCTTGTGACAGTCATCCGGTTTTCTGTAAGTGTGCCAGTCTTATCAGTACAAATAATGTTTGTCGCACCAAGGGTTTCGACTGCGGAAAGACGATTGACTAAGGCATTACGTTTAGCCATACGCATCATGCCCCTTGCCAAAGCGATGGTTGCAACAATAGGTAATCCTTCAGGTATAGCCGCCACAGCAAGAGCTATAGCCGTCTCGACCATCAGGAATAATTCCTTGCCACGTAGAATACCAGCGATAGCTACAAGTGCTGTGATTACTAGAGTTGCCCAGATAAGTTTGTGACCTAAATGATCAAGACGTTTTTCAAGCGGGGTGCTTTCTTCCTTAGCTTCTTCAACAAGAGTAGAAATTTGACCTAACTCCGTATTCATTCCAGTCGCAACAACAACACCCTCACATGACCCGCGTGTTATAGCGGTGCCCATAAAGATCATGTTTAAACGTTCGGGTAAAGAAACATCGCCTTCTATTAGTTCTATATGTTTGCTGACAGGCACCGACTCGCCTGTAAGCGTAGACTCATCGGCTTGAAGCTTTGATGCCTCAATTAACCGAATATCAGCGGGAACTAGGTCCCCACCCTCAAGCAGTACAATATCTCCTGGGACTAGTTCCTCTGCCAAAACCTCATGAATCTGACTTTCCCGACGTACCTTTGCACTTACACGAATCAATCGCTTTAGTGCTTCCATCGAACGAACGGCTCTAATCTCCATGAAAAAACCGATAGCTGCGTTGACACCAATCACTATCATTATTGCTACACCCTCTACCCAGCTTTTAAAGGCAAAAGACAACAAAGCAGCAACAGCAAGAAGTAGAACAATAAGACTTTTAAACTGATTTAAAAGAATAAGCGAAGCGCTCTTTCTCATTACTTCCCGAAGACGGTTCGGGCCGTATTGTTTAAGCCTTCTACTAACTTCTGCTGTGCTTAGTCCATTGTCTGCGGATACATTGAGATCTTTGAGAGTATCTTCCCAAGGACGTGTAAAGGGTTTTATATGATCTATCATAATATAGCTACACTTTAGTATTTCAGCTTTTGAGCCATTTCAAGAAGCAAGATAATTAGATTTTCAAACCGATTAGTCAAGATAAGCAAAGGGCTCTTTCTCTTAAATTTTTTTAGAAGCGGTTTGGACATTGTATCCCTTCGTTGAGAGTGTAGGTCGCCAAACCCAAGACACTTCATTCAAGGTCGAAGAGTTGTAACAAAGCGTGCAGGAAATTTACCACCTCGCCTTTTTTCTTGACGCAAAGAAGTGGCCGGTTTGCCTTCCATGCTACAGAGTCCGCTACATGGCCAAGCAGCATGGCCGCCGGACGTGTACGACCATGAGAGGCCATGACGATTAGTTGAGCATCAATCTCGTCTGCAACAGCTAGAATCACCTTGGGCACCTTATCACTCAACTCGAACCGTATGTTCCATGGAACATTGCGGAAATTGACCATGAGCAAGAACTCGTCCCATTGCCGCTCAGCGAGGTTCTTCATAATGT
>Ga0209342_10006528_pt1 | contig 11821 bp, 6 predicted proteins | sample RifCSP16_2_FD_184023 | JGI IMG/M metagenome (GOLD analysis project Ga0209342, IMG submission 184023) | Soil microbial communities from Rifle, Colorado - Rifle CSP2_sed 16_2 (SPAdes) (version 2) | ecosystem: Environmental > Terrestrial > Deep subsurface > Rock core/Sediment | place: Rifle... | reverse complement strand
CCAAATCGGACTGTCGACCTCTCCCTGGTTCGGGGCGCACCCTTCCTTCTTGATCGGCGTGCCCGCCACCGGCGAAGTGGTCCGCGAAGACCGCGCCGTCAGCGGCTTCGATTCGGTGGTCATCGAGTATCCGGCCGATGTGACGATCACGTATGGATCGCAGGAAAGCCTGTCGATCGAGGCGCAAAGCGACATCCTTCCCGAAATCCGCACCGAGGTGAGGAACGGAGTGCTTTATCTCACCACGCCACGCGGCCGCATCGGATTGCACCGGCCGCGAAACAAACCGGTCCGCATCGAGGTAACGGTCCCCGATCTCGCCTACGTCGGTTTCTCAAGCGCCGGCAGAGTGAACATCCGTGATTTCAACCTCGACAACTTGAGCGTCTCGGCCAGCGGGGCAGGTGAGGTGGGCATGGTCAACCTGACCGCTCAGAGGCTGGACCTTGACCTGAGTGGTGCCGGGAACCTAAGCGTCGGCGGTCCGTCGGCCGCCGGCGCGTTAAAGCTCACCATCTCCGGTGTGGGCAGCTTCGACGGTGAAGATCTGCAGAGCGGGACCGCCGATGTTAGCATCAGCGGGGCTGGCAGCGCCACCGTCTGGGTGACCCGCCAACTGACCGCCCAAATCAGCGGGTTGGGATCCGTACGCTACTACGGCAGCCCGAACGTCTCCAAACGGGTTAGCGGCCTGGGTGGGGTCGTAAGTCTGGGCAACAAGTGAGCTGGGCGCACCCGCGGGTGTGTGTGTCTGAGGCCTCAACCCTCACCCCGACCCTCCCCCTTCCAGGGGGAGGGAGACCGTTCCCTCTCCCCGGAGGCTCGAAGATCCCTGGAGCGGAGCGAGAGGGAAGGTTCGGGGGAGGGACGCTCTCCGCCGAGCCATCCGTCTGTCTCCCGCGTTTGGCCCGCGTCGGATAAGATAGGGTCGAGGGAGCATGCGCTTCACGGCATCGGAAGCCTGGCGAACCGCGTATCCGGGAGCCTTGATCGGAGTGCTGGCGATGAACGACGCCGCCAACCCTGCCCATCACCCCGGCCTCGAGGCGCGCAAGACGGAGCTTGAAGAATGGCTGCGAAGGCAACATGCTACTGCCAGCAAGTCCGAGCTGCGTTCGCACCCGACCCTCCAGGCCTATGCCGCCTACTACAAGTCGTTCGACAAGACCTACCACGTGCAACTCCAGCTCGAATCGGTCGTATTCAAAGGCAAGGCCATTCCCAGCGTCGCCTCCCTGGTCGAAGCGATGTTCATGGCCGAGCTCGAGGATCTCTTGCTCACGGCTGGTCACGATCTCGACGAGCTTCAAGGGGATCCCGGGGTCGAGGTTGCCAGCGGCGCCGAAGAGTACGTCATGATGAACGCCCGGCCGCAGAAACTGAAGCCGAAAGACATGTTCATCCACGACGAGGCCGGCGTGCTCTCGAGCATCCTGTACGGGCCGGCCGGTCGGGCGCGCATCACACCAACGACCCGACGCGTGCTCTTCACGGCCTATGCTCCACCCGGGATCGACGACCAGCGCCTCAAGGATCACCTCGAGCGGTTGAAAGAATACGTGCGGATCGTCAGCCCGCAGGCCAGGGCGGAGTACGAGGAAGTCATCCGTTAGGCCTCCGATGTGAGGGCACGCCGTCGCTTCCCACAGCCCGAATCCCCGCAAGAGCAACTCATTGCCCTGCGTTAATGCTCAGAGGGCCTTTGGATGACACCCCCCTCGGCAAGGAAGGAGTAATCTTGACGGTCCGTGTCATGGTTCGCTATTTCATCACCGGTCTCACATTGTTGATTGCATCCTGTCGCGCCTCTCCGATATCGGTGGTCGATCCGACCGTTACGCCGAGTCGGACGGCCCAACCGGCCTCCACCGAGGCGCGCCCGACGAATGCGGCCGTCTTAACCTCGACCCTCGCGCCTGTGCCGACGAGCCCTCGGCTGACGTCGACCGCATCTCCGTACCCCGAGGAGGATCTTCACCTCGTCACCGACGACACCGGGGCGATCTCGGCCTCCATCCCCGTGGTCTGGTCCGACTTGCGTACGATCCCTTGGATCGATTCCGCCGGCAAGACGATCGGCACGACGCTCATCGCCTCGACCGACATCGAGGCGTACTTGAGTTGGCGCGTCGAGGGGGTATCGATTTCGGCGTCTCGGAGGCTCGGTCGGGGATACATCCAGCTCCTTGACGAGGAGTACGCCATCTACTCCGGTTTGTGTACCGATCCATTCTTCACGCGTTGGGATTTCGAGAACGAGTATCACCGGGGGAAGTACTACGCCCTGGTGGATTGTGGCGGAGTCGAGGATGGATGGCTGCGGCTCATCGCGGTTGTCGGCCGGGGCGATCCCCAAGCCTACACGGCCAGAGTCCTGGCATACGACATGATCCCGATCTTCGGGGATACGTTCGGGGACATCCTGATGATGTTTCAGGTCAACCCCGAGAACCTGCCGTAGCCGCGCCGGCGCAGTCGGTCGTCCTCAGCGTGTCTCCCCCGACCAAGAAAGTGTGAAAGGAGCAGGAGAGCCCGCATGTCCCCGGAGCCCTTCGTCCTCGGCGTCAACTACTGGCCGCGGCGCAAGGCCATGTATTGGTGGTCGGATTTCGATCCGGGCGAGGTCCGGGACGAGTTCGATGTGATCCGCCATCTGGGTCTCACGCTGGTGCGGATCTTCCTGCTGTGGGAGGACTGGCAGCCATCGCCGACAACCGTCGATCCGCAAGCGTTGGACCACCTCGAGCAGGTGTGCGACATCGCTCTCGAGCGAGGGCTGCAGCTCGACGTGACCTTTTTCACCGGTCACATGAGCGGTCCATCCTGGGTTCCCGGATGGATGCTGCGAAGCGGTCTGACCGTGCCTGCAAGGGTTCGCCAGGTCGTCAGCGGGGGCAGGGCGGTGGACCGTGGATACGTCAACCCCTTCACGGAGCCGACTGCGCTTGGCGCGGCTGAGCTCCTTCTCCACACAGTCGTGCTACGCTTCAAGGATCATCCAGCCGTCGGTCTGTGGAACCTGGGGAATGAGCCCGACCTGTTCGCCTGGCCGCCCAGCGCGAACGAGGGGCGGAGCTGGGTTCGACGGATGGCGGCGACGATCCGTGAGATCGATCCCGATCAACCTATCACCTGCGGGCTTCACATGGCCAATCTCGTCCAGGACAACGGCCTGCGCGTGAACGACGTCTTCGCAGAAGTCGATACGGCGGTCATGCACGGCTATCCGATGTACGCCGATTGGGCGATCGGGCCGCTCGACCCGGACTTCGTGCCGTTTCTATGTGCGCTGACCTCTGCCTTGTGTGGCAAACCGATCCTCATGGAAGAATTCGGCGGCTGCACGGCCGCGCCCGGCCAATCCTCTTTCGTCAAGGAGTGGATGAGCTATGGGAAGCCGAGGCGCCAGTTCATGGCCTCGGAAGAGGATTTGGCGGTGTACTTCGAGAGAGTGCTACCCAAGCTGGTCGATGTGGGTGCATCGGGAGCCTTGGTCTGGTGCTACGCCGACTATGTGCCTGAGATGTATGCCCACCCGCCTTGCGACGAGTCGTGGCACGAACGGTACTTCGGCCTCGTTCGGCCGGACGGCACCCTCAAGCCGCACGCAGAAGTCCTCCGGCGCTTCGCCGCCACAGGACCCGTCATTCAGCCGCCTCAGCGGAGAGTCACCCTCGATCTTACTCCAAAGGAGTACTACCGGGACCCGCTCACTAACGCAAGGCGGGCCTACGAGGCTTACCGGCGCGCCTGAAATGGCTTCAAGAGGACACAGGACACAAGACACAAGACACAAGACACAAGACACAGGACACAGGACACAGGACACAAGACACAAGAACAGGCTTCATGCTACAAGCTGCAGTCTGCATGGAATACGTCTTACGCATTACGTTTTACGTGTCACGTTTTACGTTTCACGCTTCACGTCTTTCGATCGTCTAGGAGGAGTTTGAGATGGGATCGATCTTGCGTACTTTCCTGGCAGTCCTGGCAGGACTCATCGTCGGGTATGTGATTATCACCGTGTTCGAGACTGTCAGCACTCTGGTCTACCCGCTCCCGCCCGGAGTCGACCCAATGGACATAGAAGCGCTCCGAGCGATCGTCGATCTGATCCCGGCCGGCGCGTTCGTGTTTATCATTGCAGGATGGGGTGTGGGGGCTTTCGCCGGATCGTGGCTCGCCGGGCGAATCGCAACGCGCTACAAGTCGGCCCATGGCCTGGTGGTCACCGTTCTGCTGACCCTTGGCGGGTTATTCACCTTGCTCACCATCCCGCACCCCGGGTGGGTTTGGGTCGTTGGGCTGGCGGCGCTCGTCGGGGGCGGGTATGCCGGCTCGCGCCTGGCAACGCGAGCCATGCCGGCGGGCTGATCTCCGATTTGCCGTCCCCCCGGCCGGATTGTTTGGGGCGTCGGCCGAAGTCGATGAGCTTCCTCCCCCGGCATCGAAGCAAGGATGCTCGATCGCCACAAGCCGGGGCCAGGCCGACCCGCCGGCGGTTCTCCGCTGAGTCATCGCGAGGAATCCTCGGGCCGCTGCGCCCCGGTGCCACGTTCTGGTGAGAATGTCGATCCTTCTGGTCGGAATTTCCCGCACGATCTCCGTTCTTCAGACTCCTTGCACCTTCTCCACTGATTGAGACGCAACGGACGAGGGCTCCAATCGGCCCGGAAAACCGACGGATGTGAACAGAATCCGCCTCGGCGTCTATCACGCCTTGGGCGAACCCTAATTCATGCTCTTCGACCGTTGACACCGGGAGGGAAGAATCCGATAATATATGTGAAAATTGTCACTATATGTGACGGGATACCGGCAATCCGTGCGGTGGGCGGGGGCAATCCGGCGGAGTGACACGCCGCCAACCTTCGTATTGGCGTTTCCCTCGCTTTCGATGAGCCACGGCCGCGGCCGAGGGCCGGCTGCGGGCGTTGTACATCTTGGAGGAGGATGTGGTGAGCGGTGCGTCGGATGGTTCGCAAGTGCGGCGCGGCCTGCAGAACTGCGAGTTCGTCGTGGTGGAGGACGTGTTCGAATCAGAAACCTCGCACAGCGCCGACGTCCACCTGCCCGGCGTGACGTTTGCCGAGAAGACCGGCACGTTCACGAACACGGAGCGGCGGGTCCAGATGGTCCGCCAGGCGATCCCGCCGCAGGCTGAGGCGCGTCCGGACTGGAAGATCATCACGGAGCTCGCCCGGCGCATCAAGCCAGACGGCGCCGACGGCGAACACGGCGCCTGGGATTACGCGGACACGTCGCAGATCATGGCTGAAGTTGCCGCGCTCACGCCGATCTATGCCGGCATTTCGCACGATCGCCTCGAGCATGGCGATTGTCCGCACTGGCCGGTGAAGAACGTAAGCCACCCCGGAACGCCGATCCTGTCGGTCGAGAGCTTTACCGGCGCTCGATGCAGGTTCACGCCCGTTGAGCACGATTAGCACGTTCGTGTGAAGTGCAAGTCACTTAGCCGGCGGCGATAAGGACCTCCAACACCATCGACCTCTGGCCGGAAAGAAGGAAGCGCTCAGCTTCGCTGGGCGCTTCCTTCTTTCCGGTTTTGTCTTCCCCTCCCAGGTGGGGAATGGGTCAGCGGAGGCGTGGGGCTGAGGAGAACGGAGGCTCCCGGAGCCTCTCAGGCTCCGGGAGCCTTGCCATCGGATGGTCCTGTAGCCGCACCCTTCATGGGTGCGTCGGGCGCAGGTCGAAGATCTGCGGCTACCAGAACCCCGCGGCGCGGGCGGGCTGGTAGTCGCACCCTTTATGGGTGCGCCGGGCGCAGCCTGAAACCGACGACACTAAGAACCTCCAACACCATCGACGCACTCTTCATTCCGAAGAAGTCCCCCCTACTTTCTCCCACGGTATCGGAATGCACCCATCTCCGAGACGTACCGCTACGCCAGAGTCATATTGTCCTTTTTGGGGGCCGCCCGGATTGCCCGTTGCGTCCGATCATCGGACGCGCCCATAATAGGGAACGGCCCACGCGGCCGAGGGGACCGAGCCATTCACGGGGGAATCGATGGACACACAAGGCCCTCTGCTTCCGGCGCTCAAGCCTCACGACTGGAAAGGGCGCGAGGCGGTGATCTGCCGCCCGCTCATGCCGGACCAAGAATCAGCCTACATGCCGGTCGTGGCCTACGGTCACGACCTTCCTCACACGTTCCAGTTCCTGTCGCGGAAGCAGTTCCCCGAGGGCGATTTCTCACAGCAGCTCAAGCTGATCGAGCAGGCTGCCCTGCGCAACTTGGGCACCCGCGAGCTCGTATGGAAGACCGAAGAGGTCCAGATCGGCCCCTCCAAGCAACTGCGTATGGTGGTTGCCGGCGAGGACTACTTTGCGGCCGAACGCATCCTCGACGCCGTGTTCATCAAGCAGGCGCATGGGATCCTGAAGGCGGACATGTTGATCGTGGCGGCGCCGCGGCGGGGGATGCTACTAGCCACGAGCGCCAAGCAGCCCAAGGAGATGCTGGAACGGTTTGGAGCGGCGGTTTCGGCGCAGTATCACCGGGCCGACTCGCCCCCGATCAGCCCGCTGCTGTTCGTCGCCGTCGAAGGCAGACTGGTTGGAATGCTGAAAGGCATGGAGGATGCCGCCAGGGATGCCATGCAGGAGGAGGCGCGGGAAGCACCCGAGGTGTTCTGCAATGGGATGGTGACCACCGACAAGACGACTCGGGAAAGCGTCATCAACATCTTCGCCGGCGGACGCGACCTGGAGCGAGTCGCCCGGACAGTCCAGAATGCATTCATCAAGATGATCCAGGAGTATGGAGGCGAGAAGGAATTCGGTGGGAAGGTCCATGTTCACCTCGTCCCAGATCTGACCCCCAAGACTGAGAGTCTTGATGAATCGATGGCCTCGCTCGAAAGCCACTTGACCGAAGTGGCGCGCGAGTTCAAGTTCAAGACGCCACAGGGCCAGGCGATCGAGGTCACCGTGCGCTATGGGAGGCCGGACTCGCCCGGCACGGGTCCTGGCGCGGCGGCGTCTCCGAGGCTCCGCGAGGAGGCGGTCCGCTCACCGATGGAAGGTCCCCTGATCGGTGGGGGACCAGGTCTGCCCGGGCCGGTGTTGCCACTTGATCCCAAGGATGCCGCTTCCCTGGTGCAAGCCCTGCTTGCGGGCGACCCGGACGTGCGATCCCAGGCAGGCCAATATCTGCAGGAGCTTCGGGATCCTGAGTCGATCGAGCCGCTCGTCAAGGCCTTGAGCTTCCCCGACGCGCAAGTCCGCCGTCTGGCTTCGGGTGTCTTGATCTTGTTCGGAGCATCGGCCGTTGAGCCGCTCCTCCCTGCGTATGACGATCATGACAACCGCACCCGGCGAGCAGTGGTGCGGATTCTGGGTGAGATCGCCGCTCCCCGAGGCGTCGATATCCTCATTCAGGCGCTGCTCGACTCCGACGGCGAGGTTCGAGCCGCGGCAGCACTTGGACTGGGTGCGATGAAGGACGTGAAGAGCTTTGTCCCACTGCTCTCGGCGCTGCTGGATGAGGAGGCGGACGTCCAGGTGGCGGCCGCGGTCGCGCTGGGCGACTGGGGTGATCCACGCGCCGCGCCCGCCCTTGCGTTGAGGCTGATGGAGGCCGAGGTCGAGTCCGTGCGCGTCGCGTTCCGGCAGGTGCTCGACAAGCTGGGCAAGGACCCGGCGGAGCTCGAGGGCCTCTTGCCTCGTGTCAGAAGCTGGGCTGTCGAGGAGGGCAAGAAAAGGCGGTATGCCCTCTTCAAGCACGCGCTTGCGTTGGCGAACCACCCTCAGACCTTCGTCGATTTGGCAAAGAAAGCTCCACCTGAGTGGGTCGACGAAGTCATCGCCGCCGTGATCCAGGTTCGCGGCGATCAGGCCCAGATCGGCGCATGCCTCAAGATCGCGGCCGTCCTGCAGGAGCCCTACCTGACCCGGGCGATCGAACAAGGAGTCGCCTTGGCGGAGAAGGTGGAAGGTGGCAAGGGGGTCACATCAGGGCCGTACTTCCTGGCGAGCGCGTTGCGCACCAGCGGCCTTCCCGAGGACCTGCAGATGATGGTCGCTGATCAGGCGATTCGATTGGCGCGTGAAAAGATGGCGGAGGCGCCTCACGAGCGCAAGTGGGCCGAAGTGATGATCCGCCTCGGACACGTCGGGCCTGACGGTTTGACTCCGGCATTGCGCTCGAAGCTGGTGGGCGCGGCGCTCGATGCGGCGCGGGGCATTGCCGACGCTTCCGATCAGGCCAAGGAGCTGATGGAACTGGTGCGGCGCGTTGCCGAGCGTCCGTCGCAGTTGTCTGTGATGGGTGAAGCCCTGGCCGCCGTCATGACGATCCCGGCGAAGCAGCGGAGGTCTGACAGGTTGAATTGGCTGGCGACGTCTCTGCCCTACGATTTGAAGGGGGAAATGCTGGCCATCGCCCGTGGGCTCGAGAGCCCGGCGCAACGGGCGGAGGCCTTGGGCGGGCTGGCCCGCAACTTCCCCGAACCGTTGAGGTCAGAGGCCATCCGCGAAGCGTTGGCCGTCGCGCCAACGATCGAAGACCGTATCGATCGGGTGAACGTGCTCAGCCGGCTGGCGGAATATGTCTCCGAAGAACAGCGGACCGAAATCATCGAAGCCGCTCGGCGCCTCCCGGATCCGGGAGGCAGGGCGGTGACGCTGGGTGGATTGTCCCGATACCTGCCTGAGAAGCAAGGGTTGGAGCTCATGAACGAAGCGCTTGGGATCGCGTGGCGCATCGATGACATGAAGAGCAGGAATGATGCAGTCACCATCCTGGCCAGCCACCTGATGTTCACTCTCAAGGCGGATATCGGCACGCTGCTGGAGGGGGAGAAGGGCAGGCGGGCTCGCAGCTCCATCTGGAGCTCGATCGGAGGAGGGTTCGCCGGCGCAAGCATGCGAGGAGAGCTACGCGAGTTGTTGCTCGAGTTCGTCGGCATTGTGTCCCAACCTCTTGCCAGGGCCAGCGCGCTCAGCACCGTCGGGGTCGAATTCACCGGTGGAAAGTCACAGGAGTGTATCCGGAGCGCGCTGGATGCGGCCAGAGTGGCGCCGGACGATTGGGAGAAGGCATGCGTGATTGCGGCGCTGGCCTGGTATGTCCCGCGAAAGGAGCAGCCGGCGATCCTGGAGGAGGCGAGGGGCATCGTCCGCAGGCTGGACAATCATGCCTTGTGCATGAGTCTCAAACGGGAGTTGCTGGGGGACAAGCGTGAACTGCTCGTGGCTGCGCTCCAGCTGCTGGAACGGGATCCGCCCGACGCACGTGGATTCGACATCACCGACGTCGCCATGGGTGTCATCGAGCTGCTGGAAAAAGATGGGAAGAAACTCGCGCTGCAGGAGGCAATGGCGGCCGCTCGGGGCATCGAGGACGACTGGTTGCGCGCTCGCGCCATGGTCGCGTTGAGCGATGAGTATCCGAAAGAGCTCCAGGCTGAAGCTGTCGTTACGGCACAGGAGGTCGCGGACCCCGTGAGGCGGGCAGGCGTCCTCACTGCATTGGCGAAGCAACGTCCAACGGGTGTCACCAGTGGCATGCGGATTGAGAAGGCAGCCCTGGCCGCGGCGAGGTCGGTCCAGGATCCTGTGGCGCGGGTTCGCGCCCAGGCCGAGCTGTTCGACATCAAGGATTTCATCGGCGAGCGTCGGTTGGCCAGGGAGGTGCTGGATGAGGTTCGAAGCATCGCCGACGAGTTCCACCGGGGAAAGGCGCTCGAGGCGCTAGCGGGGCACCTCCCGGAAGAGTTGCGGATCGAAACCCTGAGGATCGTGCAAGGGATGCCGGACGAAGCCTACCGCAGCTCGGCGTTCAGCGAGATCGCCAAGCACATGCCATCCGCACTGCACCCAGAGCTGCTGGCAACGGCGCTGCGCTTCGAGGACCCACCCTACCGGGTTCGAGCGCTGGCTCCGTTGACGGCGATCCTTGAGGGGGAGATGCGCGAGAGGGCATTTCAGTCGGCGTTGGCCGCGGCGCGCGACTACGGGATGCTGTTGCCGAAGATCGACATGTTCCTCGACCTGGCAGAGAAGGCGCCGCCCGAACTCAAATCGCGGGTGATGCAGCAGGCGATCCCGGTCATGAAAGGCTTCCCTGACGTCCGGCGGCGGATCGAATTGTTGGAGTCTCTGGCCAAGCACGCGCCGGGGGAAGACCAGGTAGAAATCCTGGCGGCGTCGGAGGCGGCCGAGGCTGAGCTCGCCGGTGGAGAAGGGGGAGGCCCGGCCGAGGCATGAGGCCGTTAGGCCGAGCGAGGAATCCTCGAAGCGCCGCCGCTGGATTCAAGCCTCGGGTCGGCAACTTGGATACTATCGCCTCAACCCATGAGCGGCGGATCCAGTTGCGCCCCTCCCCCGGCACCCTATAATCCCTCCCGGGCAACCCTAACGGCTGTCGCGCCTCGTGAAGAGCGGCGGATGAGTGGGCGCCCTGAGCGGAGGTCCCTGTGCTTCGCAATTTGATCCTCATCCCGACCCTGACTCTGATCTTTTCCTCCTGCGGCATCCTCGGCGGCGAAATCCGCACGCAAATCGGTCCGGAAGAGAGCGGCCGGATGGAGATCGAGATCGGCTTCGTCGTCCAAGATCCCGACAACCGGCCGACGTGTCAAGCATCCGAGGGCCTTCCCGCTGGAGGAAGTGTGCGCACCGACGATCGGGGTGACAGCGTCTGGTGCATCTACTCCGTCCCCTTCGCCAACCTCGCCCAATTGGAACAGCTCTACCGTCAGATCGCCGGGGAGGCCATCCAGGTCGACTGCCTGGTGATGGAGACGGACCAGGTGATCTACGACGTCCGGTTGATCAGTGAAGGAGGAGGGGAGGAGGGCGAACCTGCGCCGTGGCGAGTGACCGTTCCCGGCAGCGTCGGCAGGAACAACGCCGACGAGGTTAACGGCCAGACGCTCACCTGGTACATCGACAACTTCTCCGGGACGAAGGAGCTGCAGATCAACGTTCCGGAAGACGGCTTGTGCCCGACGGGGTTCTTTGACATCTTCCTGCTCACCAACGACGACGGCACCGGGTCCGCCCAACTGACGGCGCCGCTCCTCAAGACGGACGAGGCCACCGCGGCCCTGGTTGCCGGGCTGCAATCCGCCGGGTGGAGCGTCGAAACACCCGGCAGCCGGACGACCGGTCAGAAGACCTTCAAAGGCCGGTTCACCTGGGCCTCGGCGGAGGGCCTGGCGGGCCTCGTCAACGCCGTTCCACCTCTGGCCGGCTCGGACAGTCAATTCAAGCTCGAGATCATCGAAGACACGGCGACAGGGATCCTGCGATTCGACTTCAACAGCCGGTTGGACATGAACAAGTACGACGCCTACTGGCAAGGGCTCGATCCGGAGGCCGACCCGCCGCCATTCCGCTTCACCTATTCCCCTCCCGGAAACCGAGATACCGTCAGCGGTTCGTGGACCGATTCGATCGCCCTCAACGTCGTGTGGAAGAGCGGGAGTCCCTCCACCCGGCTTCCGCTGCGGGCCATCAGTATTCTCGAGCCGCTGTTGGAGCAGGAGGCCGACTCGTCCCAAGTCGAAGCCAACCTGGACACGATCAAATCGCGCTTCGGCGACGAGATCCCGGTCGGGCAAATCCTGACCAACCCGACGCGCAAGCAAACGATCCTGAAGGCGATCTTCGGCGCCGGCACCGCAAACAACATGACCAACTGGAAGGAGTTCGCCTGCGGCGACTACCAGACGCGCGTGCTCGACTGGTTGGACAAGATCCGCACCGATCCCGATCCGGCGGTGCGGGCGCAATTGGCGGGGCTGGACTATGGCCCGATCCAGGCCTATCGGGGCGGGCATCAGGCGG
>Ga0209342_10006527_pt1 | contig 11822 bp, 8 predicted proteins | sample RifCSP16_2_FD_184023 | JGI IMG/M metagenome (GOLD analysis project Ga0209342, IMG submission 184023) | Soil microbial communities from Rifle, Colorado - Rifle CSP2_sed 16_2 (SPAdes) (version 2) | ecosystem: Environmental > Terrestrial > Deep subsurface > Rock core/Sediment | place: Rifle... | reverse complement strand
CGAGTATGAGTCACTCGGGGCACTGGGATCGACCCTGATGATCTTCGACCTGCAAGCCGTGATCCACGCCCATCACCTGTGCAATCTCTACGGTCTGGATGTCATCAGCATGGGCGTAACGCTGGGGCTGGCGTGCGAACTATTCGAACGCGGCCTGCTCGCGTCTGCTGACACCGGCGGACTCGAGATCCGCTATGGCGATTCGGCGATGGTCTTCCGTTTGATCGAACTCACCGCCCGGCGGGAGGGCTTCGGCGCCGTGCTGGCGGAAGGCAATGCTGCCCTGGCCGAACGCGCCGGCGTGCCGGAGCTTTCGGCCACGGTCAATCGCCTGGAAGTCCCGATGCATGACCCGCGTGCCTATCTGGGGACGGCGGTGACCTATGCCCTCTCCCCCCGCGGCGCCTGCCACATGGAAGGCGACATGTACGAACTTGACCTCGGCCGGGATAGCGGAGAGGACATCGGCCTGGTGCCCGGCGACCGGCATGAGAACAGCGTCGAGAAGGGCCGCACCGCCGCCCGCCTGCAGGCCTGGCGCAACCTGTACAATGCCCTCACGCTGTGCCAGTTCGAGAATCCGCCTACCTCACTGCTCGTGGCGGCGTTGAACGCGGCGACGGGCTGGGATCTGGCTGCGGACGACCTGGTCACGACGGGCAAGCGTATCGTCAACATCAAGCGCCTGCTGAACATGAAGCTCGGCCTGACGCGGGCGAACGACCGCCTACCCGACCTGCTGCTCCGTCCACTGAAGGAAGGTGGTGCAGCGGGCTTCGTGCCCGACATGCCCACTCTGCTCGCCGGCGCCTACGCCGAGTTCGGGTGGGACCCCGAGACCGGGCGCCCACCAGCGGATCCGACGCTCTAGCCATGGCGGGCCACCGCTCCGCTGCGTGATGGGAGTTGCCCCGATGAACATCCGGGTCGACAAGACATCGGCGGTTCCCTACTACCAGCAGATCAAGGAGGCTGTGAGATCCCTGATCGCCAGCGGCATGTTGAAGCCAGGCGACATGCTGTTCACCGAATTCGGCCTGAGCGAACAGTTGGGTGTCAGCCGCCTGGTGGTACACCGCGCCCTGCATGAGTTGGTCAACGAGGGGCTGCTTATCCGTCAGCGAGGCAAGGGTACGTTCGTAGCGCCGCCAGCCAGACCGAGCTACACTGTGATCGGCCCGCTGTTTGGCATGACCGAGAGCCTGGCGAAGGATGGCTTCTCCCCCCAGAACCGGATCCTCGTTCAGGAAGTGATCCCCGCCGAAGGCGATCGCAGCCGCGCACTGGCGCTGCCCGCAGGTGCGAAGGTCGTCCACCTGTTCAGCCTCCGGCTGACGGACGGGCTTCCTCTGGCCATCGAGGACATGTATCTCCCGGCCGAACGCTTCCCGACCTTGGCCGAGCTGGACATGAACAACCGCTCGATCTACGCCACGCTCGAGCGGCTGTACGGCGCGCAACCCCAGGACGCAACGGATGTGGTCTCGGCCGGATCGGCCACTCGCGAGGAGGCCCGGTTGCTTGGCATCAACAAGGGCGCGCCGGTGATGCGCATCCAACGCACCTCCACCGACCGCCAGGGCCTGCCGGTGGAGTTCAGCCGGGTCGTCTTCCACGCGGAGCGCTACCAGTTTGTAGCCCGCATGCATCGGAAAGTCTGAGAGATCTGCGCATGCAGAGGATGCGGACTCATCGCTTCACCCAACCCCTGAGAGAACGGAGGGCCGCCATTTGAGAGGAATCGTCCCTGGCCGCTTGCGGTCATCCACTCCACACGGGAGTCTTCCATAGGAGATGCGTCGATGACATCAACCACAGATACACAGACGATCAAGGTGTACGGCTACCGATGGGTGGTTCTGCTGGTCTACATGTTCATCAGTCTGATGATGCAGGCCTTCTGGATCTGCTACGCGCCGATCACCAAGGTGGCCGCGGAGACGCTGGGCGTCTCGGACATGGACATCGGCCTGCTGGCCATGCTGTTCATGTATATCTACATTCCGCTGGCGCTTCCCGCCTCCTGGCTCATTGACACATGGGGCTTCAAGAAGGCGGTCAGCTTGGGCGCCATCCTGATGGCGGTCTTTGGCATGCTGCGGGGCATCTTCACCCAGGACTACACGCTCACCCTGATCATGACCATCGGCCTGGCCGCTGTCCAGCCGCTCTTCCTCAACTCCGGCACTAAGCTGGCCGCCAACTGGTTCCGCCTGGAGGAACGCGCCACGATCATCGGCATCGGGGGCATCTCCACCCTGCTGGGCATCGTCATCGGGCAGATCGCGACCCCCATCATGCTGGAGGCCTGGGGTTTGCGCAGCGCCATGCTCGTCTACGGCGTTCTGGCCGTGGTCTCCGCGCTGCTCTTCGTCATCTTCGCTAAGGACCATCCGCCGACGCCCGCCGGCCACGAGGAGCGGGTGCTGATGCTGGACGGTCTGAAACACATCTTCCGCATGCGCGACTTCTACCTGCTGGCGTTCATCGTGTTCGTCATCAACGCCATCTTCAACGGCATCTCGACCTGGGTGGAGGTGATCGTCCGCCCCAAGGGTCTGGATGTCAGCGATGCGGGTCTGATCGGCGGGCTGCTGATGATCGGCGGCATCTTCGGCTTCCTCATCTTCTCGTCCGCCTCGGATCGCCTGCGCAAGCGCAAGCTGGTCCTCATGGTCGGTGCGGCGCTGGCCATTCCGTTCCTGGTGCTGATGGCCTATGTGGGCGGTTTCGTTCTGCTGGCGATCGTCTCGTTCTTCCTGGGCCTGTGCGTCATGGGCGTCATCCCGGTCGCGTTGCAGTACGCGACGGAAATCTGCTATCCGGCGCCGGAGGGCACCTCGCAGGGTGTCTTTACCCTGGCCGGGCAGATTTCGGTCCTGGCCGTGACGGCCATGGGCTGGTCCAATGAAGCCTACGGCTCCTTCACGCCCTCGCTCTTGGCCTTTGCTGTGTCGATGGCTGTGGCCGTGGCGCTGGTGGCCATCATGAAGGAATCGAAGCTCATCCAGGCCGCCAAGTAGTCACGGACCAGGGAGACGAATCCAACGTGGAGCCTCCGTGCTCGGCCCACAAGGCGGAGCGCGGAGGCTCTGCCCGATCACTCGGACCCTGCGCATTCTTGAGACGCCCGCCTGGCTGAAAAAGGAGATCCGTGCGATCCCTGAACTGCAGATGATCGGAGATCCGCTGTTCATGGTGACCATGCGCTCCGACGTGCTGGACGGTTACAGGCTGATGGAGTTCATGACTCAGCGCCGGTGGGGACTGAATGGGCAGCACTTGCCGCCCAGTGTGCACTTGTGCGTGAGCGATCTGCGTGAGGCGGTCGCCTTTGTCACGAAGAACCCTGATGCGCCGGAAGGTGTAGGTCCGATCTACGGCATGGCGGCACAGGTACCCTTGCGCGGAATGGTGAAGGAGATCTTGCGCCGGTATATGGACATACTCTAAAAAGTCTGACGACTGGGAATCAGGCTCCCGCGATTGAGAGGACCGTGCAGCCCAGGCAACCCTGGGCTGCACGGTTTGGACTCAGGTACAATCTTAAGGATCCCAGGCGGCCTGGGGGCTAGGCGAACCGGCTCGATTCGCAATGGCGGTGCTACAATCCGGGCAGCCGAGGCGGGAGACCATCCATGGACAGTGACCGGCCGGATGAACTGCGCAAAGCCGTTGAGCTGATGCGGGGCGGGGATTCCGGCGCTGCGCGGACGCTGCTGATCGATCACGTCATGCGCAACCCCGGCTCGGAGCTGGGCTGGATGCTCCTCAGCTACGTGCTTGTGGATCGCGCGCAACAGGTCGACTGCCTCGAGCGCGTGCTGCGTATTAACCCTCAAAACGAGAAAGCCCGCGAACGCCTCGCCGAACTGATTACTCCTCCGCCGCCGATGCGCGCCGCCGCGCCGCCTGCCGTGGCAGCCGCAGGCCCGGCCGCAGCAGAAGAGACGCCAGCCACGCCGCCATTCGTCCCCGAGGAAGAGGGCGCGAAAGATGAGGCAGGACCCGGCCCTGAGACGACACCGCGCGGCGACTCTGCGCTGGTCAGCCGTTTGCGCGAGGTGGCCGAGCAAACCCCGCTGATCGAGGAGGAGGACGAAGAGGAGCCGCTGGAGGGCCCGATCGTGTGGGCCGATAGGCTGCCGAGCGAGGAGGCACCGACCTTCGAACCGGCACCCGCCGCACCGGTGCCTGCGGCGCCGCCCCCCGCGCGGAAGGGCAAGAAGGAAAAGGTGCAGGCGGAGGGCTCTCCGCCGAAAAAGCGCCGTCCGCTATGGCTGACGATTCTGCTCATCTTCGTGAGCTCCACGCTGGCGTGCGCAATCATCGCGGTCGTTGTGTCGGTACTCGTGCCCGGCCTGCTCGTGCAGCAACTCATCTCGGCGCCGACCGCAGTCGCTTTGCCCGATGGTACGCCGACGCTGATCCCCGCGGCCTGGACTCTCCCGCCGAAGTGGACCGACACGCCGACGTTTACGCCCACGCCGACGCGCACAGCCACGCCTGTGCCGAGCGCGACGGGAACACCCGCCTTTGCCACACCCGACGCGACGACGGTGGTGAGCATGGAGCTGATCGAGAAACAGGTGGCCAACCTGCGCGGACTCTCGATCGGTGAGAAGGTTCCGCGGTACGTGATCTCGCGCAATGAAGCGGAGCGCGTGCTTTCCGAGAGCTTCTATGCCGTCAGCTCAGTAGCCGAAATGGCGGATGAGGCGCGTGTTCTGACTGCGCTCGGCCTCATCAAGCCCACCTACGACTTGGTTAGCTATTCGCTGAACCGCATGGCCGACGGGGTTGGCGGGTTCTACTTCCCCGACAGCAATGAACTGTTCGTCATCGGCGCCGGGTTCACCGGCGTGGAGAGGTTCATCTACTCGCATGAGTTCACCCATGCGCTGGTGGATCAGCATTACGGGCTGGACCGTTTGGGCGTTTACCCGGAATGCCTTGGTGATGAGCAGCGATGCGACGCGATCCGTGCGTTGGCCGAGGGGGATGCCTCCCTCATCATGCAGAAGTGGCTCGAGGAAGATGCCACGCCGCAAGATATCCTCGACCTTTCACGCTATCGCCCGCAGACTTTTGTCGTCCCGGAAGCCTTTCCGCCGCCTTTTGTTGAGAAGGATGTCAACTTCCCCTACGAGAAGGGTTTGGCGTTCGTGAGTTACTTGCACGATCGCGGGAGTTGGAGCGAAGTGAACCGTGTGTATGCCAGCCTGCCGGCGAGCACAGAACAGATCCTCCACCCGGCCAAGTACATCGCGGGGGAGTTGCCGCTGACGGTGAGCATGCCGGACCTGACATCCGCCGTGGGGGCCGGCTGGCGCGTGATCAAAGCGAATTCGCTCGGGGAGTGGCGGACCTACCTGATACTGGGAGCGGGCGCCGACACGTCTGCCCAGCTTTCGGACAAACAGGCGGCGGGTGCGGCTGGCGGCTGGGGCGGGGACCAATACCTCGTCTACTCCGACGAGCAGAACGAGCACCTCATCCTGGTGGCGCGCTGGGTGTGGGACACCGCGACAGACGCGAGCGATTTCCGTACGGCGCTGAAGTCGTACTTGGGCAAACGCTTTCTTGGCGGCGTCGTGAAAGGCGCCGCAGCCGATTGCTGGGCGGTGAACGAACAGGCCGCCTGCATGTATTCTGCGTCCGGGGAGATACTGTGGGTGCTTGCCCCGGACATGGAGAAAATCACGGCAGTCAAGGCGCAGTTCCCAACGTTCAAGTAGAGATGCCTCTCCTGCTATTCGTTTTCTGCGCAGCCGGTCGCCAGCACAGTGCTGGCGACCTTTCGTTTGCAGGAGGCGTGCGGCGTGGGGGCGGTGACTGTTACCGATTGGGCACACGCCGCCGCCGCAGGAGGCCGCCGCGAGGCGAGAAGAGATACGCGGCGAGGAACGCGGCGGAGGCGACGAGAACGATCGAGGCGCCTGCGGAGAGGTTGGCGTAGTAGCTGAGGTACAGGCCGGCCACGCTTGACGCGGCGCCGATAGAAGCTGCGACGAGCATCATTGTGGGCAAACGACGGGTGAGAAGCTGTGCGGTCGCCGCCGGCGTCACAAGCATTGCGGCCACCAGGCCCACGCCCACCGTCTGCAAAGACACGACGACAGTGAGCGCGATGAGCACCAGCATCGCATTGCGCAAGGCCTGCAATGGCAGGCGCAGCGTGGTGGCGAGGACCGGATCGAATGAAACGACGAGAAATTCCTTATAGAGAAGGACGACGATAAGCAACACTCCTGCGGCGAGGCCCGCGGTGAGCAGCAGGTCGGGCGGGCTTACGCCCAAGACATTGCCGAACAAGACGTGGTTGAGATCGATGGCATAGGTGCGCAAGGTGGAGAGAATCGCGACGCCCAGGGCCAGGGCTGCCGCAAAGAGGATACCGATGGCCGTATCTTCGCGGACGATGCCCTGGCGGGAGAAGAAGCCGATGGCCAGGGCGACCAGGACGGCTGTGATGATAGCCCCGACGAACAGGTTGCCCTGCAGTAGATAGGCGAGGGCAACGCCAGGCAGGATCGCGTGAGCCAACGCGTCCCCCAGGAAGGCCATGGAGCGCAGCACGACGTAACACCCGACGACAGCGCAGGTGACTCCCACCAAGATCGCGGCCAGCAGCGCGCGCTGCATGAAGGTGTAGGTGAGCGGCTCGATAATCCATCCAAGCATGTTGGCCTCACATCATGGGCTCGTCGGGTGGGCAGCATTCGTCGACCAGCGCGCCGCCTTCTAGCATCAAGACGCGCTCGCCAAACGCCTGGCGGATGGCCGCCGGCGTGAGCACCTGGCTGGGCAGGCCAACGGCGATCAGGGTGCGGTTGAGCAGGACGATCTGGTCGAATCGCGAGGCGGCCAGATTGAGATCGTGAGTGGAGGCGAGCACGGTGACGCCGCTTGCCCCGAGGCGATCGAGCAGATCGAGAGTCGCTTCTTGGGTGCCGGGGTCCACGCCAGTGAAAGGTTCGTCCAACAAGAGGATGTGTGGCTCTTGGGCCAGGGCGCGGGCCAGGAATGCGCGTTGCTGCTGGCCACCCGAGAGTTCTCCGATGGTCTTGTGTGCCAGGTCGGTGAGGCCAAGTTGTTCCAGGCAGCCGGCGACGACCCCACGGTCGGAACCTCCCGGTTGGCGGAGCCAGCCCAACCGCCTGATACGGCCCATCATCACCAGGTCTTCCACGGAAAGCGGGAAGCGCCAGTCGATTTCGCCACGCTGTGGCACGTAGGCAACACAATCCTTGTGATCGCCGAGTGGGCGCCCGTGAATCCGAATCGACCCGGCGCGGAGAGGCAACAGACCGACGAGTGCCTTAAAGAGCGTGGATTTCCCAGCGCCGTTTGGGCCGACGACTGCGGTACGGCCGCCCTGCGGCACGTGAAACGTAATCCCCGAGAGGACTGGAATACCGTCGTAGGCGACAGCGACATTCGCCACTTCAAGGCGGGCCGGAGCGGCGGGTGGAGCGGGCTTGGAAAGTACGTTCGTCGTCGGCATGCTAACTCCCCGGCGCGGCAAGCGCGTCCACGATCGTCCGCGTGTTGAAGCGCATCATTTCGAGGTAAGTGGGAGCCGGCCCGGCCGCGGGGCTGAGCGACTCCGTGAAGAGTTCGGTCACCACGGCGACGCCGCTTTCGTTGGCCAATTGACGCGCCAGGCGTGGGTCGGCTCCCATTTCGAGAAAGATGGCCGGGGCGTGAGCGGCGCGCAAGGCATCGATGAGGCGCGCTAACTCCTGCGCTGAGGGCGAAGCGGACGAACTCAAGTTGGGAATGATGGCGCCGACAATCGTGAAGCCGTAGCGTGATGCAAAGTAGCCAAGGCTCTCGTGGTTGGTGACGAGCAACCGGCGCTCAGGCGGGATGCCCTGCACCTGAAGGCGGACCCATTCATCGAGGGCGAGGAGCTGATCGACGAAATCCTTGGCGTTGGCAGCGTACTCGGGTGCATGAATTGGGTCGAGCTGCGCAAACGCAGCGCGGATGTTCTCGACGTAGTGCACCACGTTCAGAGGGTCGAGCCACAAATGCGGATCGCCGGGCAATGGATGGTAGTCTTCGTTTGCGGCAGCAGCTTCCGACGGTGACGGAGCGGGCTGTAGCGGGAGCCCGGCCGCGGCTTCCACAACTCTAACATCGCCGGCAGCGCCGATGAGCTGAGTGAGGAGTGTCGCATCAAAGCCGGCGCCGTTGGCGATGACCAGACTGGAGTGGGCAACCCGGCGCACGTCGAAAGGTGTGATTTCGAATGCGTGCGGGTCGGCGCCGAGCGGCATGAGCGAGTCCACCTGGAGGTAGGAGCCGGCGACTGCGCGAGTGATGTCGGCAAGGAAGGTTTCGATCGCCACGACACGCGGCCGATCGAGAGGGCTTGTTGTGCGAGGCGTGCATGAGCCCTGGGCGGTCAGCACGACGGCGACGAGCAGCAATGCGGCGCGGGAGGCGCCGGACACGCGCCGGCTAGCGCGGACTGTGCGCATGCGCAGCTCCCTCTTGCTGTGAAGTGTGTGTTCGCGCGGACCTTTGGCAGCGCGGACAAACACCAAAAAGCTCGAGCCAATGGGCCGAGATCCGGTAGCCGGTTCGCCGGGCAAGGCCGCGAACCATGCCCTGCATTCGACATTGGCTGAACTCCACTGCCGCGCCGCAGCGGAAGCAAATCAGGTAATGACCGTGTGAGGCGTTGGCTGCCGCGTAGGTGTGACACCCGCCCTCGAGGTGCAGACGGCGCACATGGCCAAGGGCCAGGAGAATCTCGAGCGTGCGGTAGACGGTAACCAGCCCGAGGGGCGGATAACCGCGCCTGGCTCGGATGAGGATTTGATGGGCTGTCAGAGGCGAGCGCATGCCGGTGACCACCCGCAGGACGGCCTGACGAGGTGCCGTTGATTTGTAACCGGCGCGGTTGATTGAAAGAGCGAGGTTGATCGTTAAGGGAGGCATGTCTATCTAATGAAAACGGTTTTCAGTTGGATTCTAATCGAGAGAGAAGGGCAGGTCAACCGAGGTATGGGTCAGGCAGCGGGTGGGGCGATGCGCTCAATTGGGGAGTTGCAGGAGCGCGAAAAGTCAGCGGGGGATTCCCCAAATACGAACCGTGCCGTCCCACGACGCGCCCGCAAGCATGCGTCCATCCGGCGAGAAGGCCACCGAAAAGAGCCATCCGCGCGGTTCGGTGAGAGTTCGCAGCGCACGGCCGTTGCGGCCGTCCCACACGCGAAGCGTATTATCCATGGCGCCCGTCGCCAGCAAGGCTCCATCCGGGGAAAAGGCCACACTCTGAACCGGCGCGGTATGACCGGAGAGCAGGGCGATCTGGCGGCCCGTGTGAACATCCCACAGACGTACGCTGCCATCGTTGGCGCCGGCGGCCAGGCGGGCGCCATCGGCGGTCAGGGCGATCGACCAGAGCGGGCCGACGTCGGGGGATTCGAAATCGCGCGGGGCGAAGGTGCGCGAGTCCCACACTTGCGTCGTGCCGTCATCCATGGCGACCGCGACAAGCGAGTCCCCCTCGCCGCGCGATGAATCGAGCGACCAATCGATCGCCGTCAGGAGCCCGGAGCTTTGGCGTTGGGTGGCGGAGCGGGAGCCCAAGTCCCACAACAGGAGGCCCGACCCAGCCGCTGCGATCTGTGAGCCGTCTGGGGCGAAGGCCAGGCTTCGTATGCGCAACAGCTTCTGGCGTGCGATTTCAGAGCGCGAGGCAAGATCCCACACCACGAGTTCATCGGCGCCGGAGTGGGCGGCCGCGAGCAAGGGCTGGGTGGGCGCGAAGCGCAGGCTAAGCACCGATTGGCGATCGTCGAGCCCCGGATTGAGCCACAACAGGGCGCCAGTCGCGAGATCCCACAAGCGAATACGCGAGTCGTCACCGCCGAGGGCCAAGGTGTGGCTGGATGAGTCAATCGCCAGCGAACGGAAGGCCGGCAGGTGTTCGGGCGGCGGGGGCTCGTCCGCGAGGTCGGGCAGCTTCCACCGGGCGAGTTGCCATCCGGACGCGACCGAGAGCAAGATGCCCGAGGGATCCAATGCCAGGCTGTCGATGGCATGCGTGTGGGCGAGCTTCTCGAGCACGAGTGTGCCCTTGCGAACGTTCCAGATTCGTAATGAGCCGTCCGCAGCGCCCGTGATGATCTGGCTGTCGTCAGGCGTAAACGCAAGTGACCAGGCGCCAAATGGATGGGGGCCGAGCGTACGCAACAGGGCGCCCGTGTACATATCCCACAGTTCCACCTGGCCGGTGCTGTTGGCGGAGGCCACGATGAGACCATCATGCGAGATGGCGACTCCGAACACCAGTCCGCTGCCCGTCCCGAGGTGGGCTAGTTCCTTGCCGTCGATCATCGTCCAGCGTGAGACGTAGCCCGTATCGCCGCCCGAGGCAAGAACTGACCCCTCGGGGGAAAAGGCCAGGCTGCGCACGCCGTACCCCCAATAGCCGTAAGCAACGCCTCCGAAGCGGTAGCGCTCACTGAGCGCGGGGAGGGTCCAGACTCTTACCGTCCCGTCTTCGCTGCCGGAGGCCAGCATTTGCCCGTCGGGCGAATAGGCGATGCTGCGGATGGCGCGCGGATGAGCGCCGGGGCGGCGCTCGATTGCGCCAGTGCCCAGATCGATAATCGAGATGGTGCCCCGCCAATCGCCAGCAGCCAGATGAGTCCCATCGCGATCGAAGGCAACTGAGTAGACCGGGCTGTCGAATGACCAGAAACGCTCAGGCTCAGACGCATCGATGGGGTAGACATAGACGCCGAGCGAAGTGGCCAATGCGTAAAGCCCGCCCTTGGGCGAGGAGGCCACGGCGGCGGGCCATCCTCGACCGACCTGCGCGAGCTGGCGGAGGCGCGCAAGGTTGCTCGGCGCGAGGGCAGTCTGGGGCGAGTTCAGCGGATGAAGTGGCAGACCTTCATCGATGGGCGCAATCGCGCTGCGGGCGACGAGCGGGAGCAACGATTGATGCTCAGCCGTCGGCGCAGCGAGGCTTGCAGGGGGAAGTGGCAAGGCCGTCGGAGCCGATGTGCATGCAAGGAGGAAAGCCAGAATAGTGGTGGCCGCGGCGGGGACTCGTCGAATGTGGGGGTATGTGCGCATAGCCACTATCAGACCTACAATTCTTCCCGCGAAGCCACACTCTTCTTCGCCACGTCACCCACCACTAAGGCCGCCCACTCACCCAGAGCGCGAACGCATTGGGCAGAAACCTTGTGGCCAATGGGGGCGTCGCAAGACGTCAGGCTGGCACCGGCCGCGCTGAGCAGATCGATAGCCTCGTTTGCTTTCTTGGGCGGAACGGTCGCGTCGAGCGTTCCGCTCGCAACGAAGGTCGGTAAACCCTTAAGCGGCTGATCGGTGCGTGCAAATCCGGATGGATGTGGTACGAAGCCGGCGAGAAGAGCAAGCCCATCAACCAACATCCGATGCTCGAAGGCGAATGCGGCGGCCGTAGCTGCGCCCTGGCTGAAGCCGACGATGAGTAACGCGTGCGAGAGATGACCTTGTTCACGCAGTGCCTCAACCAGCGCTGCCACGTGCATGGTTGAGGCATTGAAATCCTCGAGGAGAGGCCAGGTGCGGCCAGCCAGCTGGGTGTGCCAGGAGTTGCCGCCAGGGGACACGCCGAATGGCGCGCGCGGTGAAACGACGAGAAGAGGGCCAGGCAGCGCGGACCGAAAAACAGCCATCGAGTTCTCGTCTCCACCCAAACCATGCAAGAGGATCGCGAGCCCTGCAGCTGGTTGCGATGTGACGGGCCATACTCGGCATGTCAGGCCGGCCAGACGCTCGATGCGGGAGGCCTCACTCATCGTAGC
>Ga0209342_10006526_pt1 | contig 11824 bp, 8 predicted proteins | sample RifCSP16_2_FD_184023 | JGI IMG/M metagenome (GOLD analysis project Ga0209342, IMG submission 184023) | Soil microbial communities from Rifle, Colorado - Rifle CSP2_sed 16_2 (SPAdes) (version 2) | ecosystem: Environmental > Terrestrial > Deep subsurface > Rock core/Sediment | place: Rifle... | reverse complement strand
GTAACGGTGATGGCCATCGGCGATGACCGCCTTCTTGTTTTTCATCAGGGCCGCCACCCGCTGCACCAGCGCCGGCTCCGAAACGGACCAGAAGACGTGGCGGACCTCTTCGTTGTCCACGAAGTCCCACAGAGGAGGTTCCTTCTCGGCGCTCAAAAGCGTTGCTTCAATCTCCCCGCCTGGATCCGAATACAGAGACATGACCTGACTCAAGTGGGCGGGACAGGCTCTGCGCAGCGCCAGCAAGTCGGCCTTGGGTTTCGGAAAGGTGGTTTCGTGGGGCATGATCCAGCCGCTGGAAAGTTCTTCCAGGCGCAGGAGGGCAATGAAGCCTCGGCGAACCCGCTCCCGGCCTTCCACAGAGTAGTGCTGGCGGTAGAGGTAAATGGCCTCCCGGGGATCTTCCACCAGGACACCTTGCCGCAGCCAGTCCCCAAAATACTTCCCGGCCCTCAGGAAGCGGTTGTCCGCGGGGCCGTCGCCAGGCAATTCCCGGCCCAGGATCAGATGAACTACATTGTGAGGGTCGAGGTTGTGGAGGCGTTCCCGTTCGGACGGAGAGATGACGTCGTAAGGAGGGGACACGAGATGGGCAATGTCGCGGTACTTTTCCTCGTTGTATAGAATCCCGTGAAACGCGCGGATATCAACCACCTGCCGTCCCCTTTCGCAAAGACTACTCCCTGCTCTTGCCTGTGAGGGCTCCGCGCCGGGCTCCGACTCGGGCCGCGCTGACGAACGCCGCGAAGATCTTCATCGAGTCGGAGTCCTCTTTCCAGTTTCCCTCCGGATGCCATTGCACTCCGACTACGAAACGGCTGCCGGGGTTCTCAATCCCTTCGATGACACCATCCGGAGCTTTGGCGCTGATCGTGAGTCCTGCTCCCAGATCTTTGACGGCCTGGTGATGCTTGCCGTTCACCGACAAGGTTTCCTTCTGCAAAATCCCGTAAAGGAGGGTTTTCTTTTCAATCGCAACCCGATGGGTAAGAACTTCCTTATCGGCATCCTGACGATGCTTCAGACTGTTGGGGATCTGGGTCTGCATATCCTGAAACAAGGTCCCTCCTGCCGCCACATTGAGCACCTGCATCCCGCGGCAAATCCCCAGCAGCGGGAGGTCTCGATCGAGAGCCATGCGCGCCTGCGCCAGCTCACACTCGTCCCGAGGAGCATCGATTTCACCCAAACCGGGCAGAGGATCCTCCCCATAGCGGCAGGGATTCACGTCCGTCCCACCGCTGATGAGAAGGCCGTCCAAGAGATCCATGACGTCTTTCAAGGTCTTCCCATGGAGCACATTGGGAATAAGGATAGGACAAGCTTTTAACTCCTGGATAGCGGAACTATACTCTCGATCCAATAAATCACAGCGATGACCCGGTGAAAACCGGCCCCAACCGCTTTCTACGATGCTAGCGCAGCTGATTCCAATGATGGGTCCCATGTCCGCCCCCTCAATCTCCTATCCGGAACAGGACCAGAGTACTGCGACGGTTTCGCAACTGCTCCTTGTTCATTTGCGCTTGGCGGTCCCGTGGAACTGGTCCAATTCCTCTAAAAGAGATTGGGCCCGCTCATAGCGCTGGCGCCATATGATATCTTTTTTCTCCACTTCGGCCAGGGTGAATTCCTCCTTGCCCATGACCTCGACCACTTGGCGCTGAAGGGTCAGGGCCTCTTCCCGGATCTCCTGTAGGGCAGGCTCTCCGAATTTTTCCAACCCCAGCCTCTTCCGGACCAGCCGACCCAAGGAAGGACCAAACCGTTGGGGCTGCGGTCGGGGCGGAGGCGGTTCTTTGACAGGGCGAGGTTTCGGTGCCGGAGCCGCCGCTGCCTTGGGCTCCTGGGCCGCTTCCGGAGATCCTCCTACCGCATCGGATTCCGCGCTCACGGACATCTCTCGTTTTCCTCCTTCTTCTATTTCCTTCGATGGGGCCCGTACTGGACCTGGCGCTCGATGTTCGCGATGTGCTCCGCGATCAGCGATTGATGGGCAGGATCCCCTTTTAGATCTTTGTAGACAGCAAGAGCTTCCTTCAAGCGCCCCATGTCTTCCAGGCTACCGGCTAACCCCAATTTGGCGTCAGGCGTATAAACACTGTTCGGATAGTCCCGCAGAAATTTCCGGTATTCTTTGACGGCTTCTTCGTTCCTTCCCAAAACATTGAGGGCGTTTGCAAGCTGATACCTTCCTTTTTCCCTCCAGGAGCTCCCGGGGTATTCCTCCAAGAGCATCTGGTATTCCGTGATGGCCTGGGAAATTTCCCCCTTCCGGTAATAGCATTCCGCGATGGCCAGTTGAAACCGATCGGCTCCTTTTTTCCCTTTGAGCCAGTCAATCAGCTTTTGATACTCCACGATCGCTTGATCATAGTTCTTGATGTACTGCTCGTAAAGAGTGGCCACGTATTCTTGGGCGCTGAAAGCGAGATCGCTGTTGGGGTAGTTCGAAATAAGCTCCTTGAAGCTATCTACCGCCCGCTCTGGATCGTTTAAAAAGAGAAAATAGAGCTCCCCCATCCGGTAAAGGGCCCGGTCGGCCCAGGAACTCTTGGGGAACCCATCGACGATCTGCTGATATTTCTCCAGGGCCGTGCGATACTTCTCGGCAAGCCAAAGGCGGTCTGCTTCGTCATAAAGGGCTTTGGGCTCCCGGCTGCAGCCGGCGAGTAGCCCTACAACCAAAACGCCGCAGAAGAAACCGGCTCTGGCCGGCCTCAAGACCCACGGAGTTCTCACGACTGCACGTCCTCTCCGGTCTCCGGGGGTTCCTCCTCGCCGGATTCCTTTCCATTCCCGTCTGTCCTGGCCTCATCGAGTCGAGTGATGCCCACCACCCGATCGTTTTCCCCCACCTCGATGAGACGGACCCCCTGCGTGGCCCTACCAATCACAGGGATTTCATCGACCCTCAGGCGAATGACCTGGCCTTCGGAAGTAATGGCCATGATCTCGTCGCTATCGAGCACTTGCTGAATTCCCACCACCGGCCCATTCTTCTCGGTGACGCGGACGTTGATGATCCCTTTGCCGCCGCGGCCCTGGAGGCGATACTCCTCTACCGATGTGCGTTTTCCGTATCCACGCTCGGTCACTGTCAGAATCGCCCGCTCCGGAAAGACCACTTCCATGTCGACGACATTGTCCCCTTCCTCAAGATCGATGCCAATAACCCCGCGCGCCACTCGTCCCATGGGCCGCACTTCTTCCAAAGAGAAGCGGATAGCTTGCCCGGCACGGGTGCCCAGAAATGCAGCTCCCTTCCCATCCGTCTTCTCGACGCCGATCAACTCGTCACCCGGATCGAGGGAGATCGCGATAATCCCTCCGGCCCTGGGGTTGCTGTACGCATTTAATTCCGTCCGCTTGACGATCCCCCGTCGGGTAGCCATCAGCAGATAGGCCTGCTCCTCGAAGTTTCGCACCGGAAGCATGGTCGTGACCGTTTCACCGGAAACCAACTGGAGAAGGTTGATGATGGCCTTCCCCCGGGCGGCCGGGCTGGCCTGCGGAAGCTCGTGGACTTTGAGCCAATGCACCTTTCCGATGTTGGTAAAGAACAAAATATGGTCGTGGGTGGAAGCCACGAAAAGTTTCTTCACCACATCTTCTTCCTTGGTGGTCATGGCCTTGCGGCCTTTTCCTCCCCGGTGCTGGCTGCGGTACAGGCTCAGGGGGCTGCGCTTGATGTAGCCCGTATGGGTGAGTGCGACCACCATATCTTCTTCGACGATCAGATCTTCAAAGGCGATTTCGGGCTCCTCGTCGATGATGGTCGTGCGTCGATTGTCGGCGTAATCCGCTCGAACCGCTGCCAGCTCCTGCCGTATGATCTCGTCCACTTTCTTGTCGCTGGCCAGGATTCCTTCGAGATCGACGATCAGGCGCAATAATTCCTCGTATTCGGAGACGATCTTATCCCGCTCCAGTCCGGTAAGCCGCTGCAGACGCATCTCAAGGATCGCTTGCGCTTGCACTTCGTCCAGAGAAAACTTCTCGATCAGGCCGGCTTTGGCTTCTTGCGGCGATGCGGACGCGCGGATCAGCGACACCACGGCATCTAGATTCTCAATGGCCGTCTTCAGACCCAATAGGATGTGTGCTCTCTCTTGGGCCTTGCGCAGGCCAAATCGGGTCCGCCGGACGACGACCTCCCGACGGTGGTTGAGAAAGTACTGCAGAAGTGCTTTCAGTTTCAGAACGCGGGGCTGATTGTCCACCAACGCCAGCATGATCACGCCGAAGGTGACCTGAAGTTGAGTTTCAGTGTAGAGCTGGTTCAGGATCACGCGTGCATCCGCGTCACGTTTGAGCTCGATGACCATCCGCATGCCCTCCCGGTCCGACTCGTCCCGCAGATCCGAAATCCCCTCAATTCTGCGCTCGCGGACAAGCTCGGCAATTTTCTCCAAGAGTCTGGCCTTGTTTACCTGGTAGGGGAGCTCTGTCACCAGGATGGTTTGCCGTCCCCCTTTTTGCTCTTCCACGAAGGCACGAGCCCTGAGCTGAAGGTGTCCGCGACCGGTGCGATACGCCTCCCCGATTCCGCGGCGCCCGTTGATAAAAGCCGCGGTGGGGAAGTCGGGCCCTTTGATCACGGTCATAAGATCATCAACAGTGGACTGCGGATTATTGAGAAGCATGGTCAAGCCGTCTACAACCTCCCCCAAGTTATGAGGGGGAATATTCGTCGCCATGCCCACGGCGATTCCGGAAGATCCGTTGATCAGAAGATTCGGAATCCGAGAGGGAAGGACTAGTGGTTCTTGCTGGGATTCGTCATAATTGGGACCGAAATCAACGGTTTCCTTATCGATGTCTACCAGCAGTTCGTGGGCGATGCGCGCCATGCGGATCTCCGTGTAGCGCATGGCTGCCGCTGCGTCGCCATCGATGGAGCCGAAATTTCCTTGCCCATCGACCAGCGGATAGCGCATGGAAAAGTCTTGCACCAACCTCACGATGGTATCGTAGGCCGCCGCGTCTCCATGGGGGTGATATTTACCAATCACGTCTCCGACGAGCCGGGCGGATTTCTTGTAGGGCTTGTTCCAGAGGAGGCCCATCTCATTCATGGCGAAGAGGGTGCGGCGGTGCACGGGTTTGAGCCCATCGCGCACGTCCGGCAGCGCCCGGCCGATGATTACGCTCATGGCGTAATCCAGATAGGCCTGCTTCATCTCATCTTCGATCTTGATTGGAACCGGCTTCTCTTCCGGAGCTGGAACCTCCGCCATCGCTATTCCTCTTTCTGCAGAAGCTTAACTCAGTGCCCGTTCTCCTAGATATCCAGGTTCCTCACCTCGGGGGCATGCTCTTGAATAAATTGGCGCCGTGGCTCCACCTGGTCACCCATGAGAATACTGAAAATCTGGTCTGCTTCCACTGGGTCTTCTCCCAGAACGACATGTTTTAGAGTTCGTCGCGCCGGGTCCATCGTCGTTTCCCACAATTGCTCCGGGTTCATCTCTCCAAGCCCCTTGTAACGCTGGATGGTCATCCCCCGGCGGGCATTGGTGATGACGTGATCGAGGAGTTCCACGCTGGAGTGAAGCTCCTTTCTCTCCTCTTGCCCATCGCAGGCTTCCAGCCAGAACGGGGGTTTATCCAAAGTGGCCACTCGGTCGTGCATGGCGAAGAGTCCCTCGATCTCCGGAGAGGTCAGGAAATCCCTGTCCAGCACCCGATCGAAGCGCTTGTCCCCGATCTCCCCTACCAGGCGCGCAAAAAAAAGCCCTTCGTGCTCCTCGTCGCTGACCACCTCGGTGCGGATTTCCTCCGCTTCCATGCCGAAACTGTCGATCCATTCCCGCAGGAGGCCGGCATCTTCGAAAGTTTTTGCCGACGGCTTGCCCGCCGTCAAAAGTCTTTCGATGACAATCTCCGGATAGCCTCTCCGGGCCAGTCGGTGGATGGCCAGGCGATACTCAAGCAGGTGGCGCAACAGATTTACCAGGTTCTTGCCCCGATACGGTTTTCCATTGGCCGAAGAGCTCAACGTCCAATCCGCACTCCCGATCTCAAGCTGGAAATTCTGTAGATCTTTCTCGTATTTGATGTAGAGCTCGGTCTTCCCCCTTTTGACCTTATACAGGGGGGGCTGCGCGATGTAGAGATGGCCTCGCCGAATCACCTCTTCCATTTGCCGGTAGAAGAAGGTAAGCAAGAGAGTCCGGATATGGGCGCCGTCCACGTCCGCGTCCGTCATGATGATGATCTTGTGGTAGCGCAGTTTGCCCACTTCAAAGTCTTTGGGGCCCACTCCGGTCCCCAATGCCGTGATGAGGGTGCGAATCTCCTCACTGCCGAGCACCCGATCGAAGCGGGCCTTCTCCACATTGAGGATCTTTCCTTTGATGGGAAGAATCGCCTGGAAGTTGCGGTCCCTTCCCTGCTTGGCCGAGCCCCCTGCGGAATCTCCTTCCACGATGTAGATCTCGCAATGGGCGGGATCCCGCTCGCTGCAGTCGGCAAGCTTTCCGGGCAGGGAGGCGCTGTCCAAAGCTCCTTTGCGCCGGGTAAGCTCCCTTGCCTTGCGGGCGGCCTCTCGGGCTCGGGCGGCGGTCGCGGTTTTTTCCACGATGCGGCGGGCGATATCCGGTCGCTCCTCGAAATAGGCGCCCAGCTTCTCGTTGACGATCGCCTCAACAATTCCTTTGATGTCGCTGTTTCCCAGCTTGGCCTTTGTCTGCCCCTCGAACTGCGGATCGGGGAGTTTCACGCTGATCACCGCCGTGATCCCTTCCCGCACGTCATCTCCGGTAAGTCCTCCTTCCACATTCTTCAGTAACCCGGCGCCGGAGGCATACGCGTTTAGCGTGCGGGTCAACGCGGCCTTGAACCCGACGAGGTGAGATCCCCCCTCAACGGTGTTGATGTTATTGGCGAAAGAAAAGATCATCTCCGTGTAGCCGTCGTTGTATTGAAGCGCCACCTCCACCTGTACCGCGTCGCGCGTGCTTTCGATATAGATGGGTTTGGGATGCAGCGGGGCCTTGTTCTGGTTCAGGTGGGTGACGAAAGACTCTATCCCTCCCTTGTAGTAAAATTCTCTTTCCTTCGCCTCTCTTTCATCCTTGAAAAGAATCCGCAGCCCACGATTCAGGAAGGAAATCTCCCGCAGCCGGGTGGCAAGAGTATCGAAATGGAACTCGATACTTTCAAAAATTTGAGCATCCGGCAGAAAGGTAATCTTCGTGCCGCGCTTGCTGGTCTTCCCCACAATAGTCAAGTCTCCTGTGGGAACCCCGCGAGCATAGCGCTGTTGGTAGACCTTCCCCTCCTTGCGGATTTCCAAAAGAAGCCATTCGGAAAGGGCATTCACTACAGAGATGCCCACACCGTGGAGGCCCCCGGAGATGCGATAAGAATCCCGGTCAAACTTTCCGCCGGCATGTAGCTTGGTCATGACCACTTCGGCGGCCGGCCGCTTCTCTGTGAGATGCAAGTCAACGGGAATCCCCCGGCCGTTGTCCGTAACGGTGACACTATTGTCGGCGTGAACGATGACCTCGATGTTGTCACACGCTCCGGCCATGGCTTCGTCTACGCTGTTATCCACCACTTCGTACACCAGATGATGGAGACCGCGTTCGCCAGTACTGCCAATGTACATGGCCGGCCGCTTGCGCACCGCCTCCAGGCCCTCCAGGACCTTGATACTGCCAGCGTCGTATGGTCTCTCAGACAACGGTTCTATTCTCCTCTCCGTGCTTTCCGTCTTTACTTCTTCCATTTAAGCTGCCGTCCTCAAAAGTCCTTGCCGCACTTCAAAAACCCGGTTCTTTCCCGGGCTTTCGGTCCACAAGGATCCTTTGCCAAGGCTCGTAGCAAAAATCTGGCACTGGTCAAACGTTTCCAGGAGCCGCGCTGCGTCAGCCGCTCGGCAACCATCCAGCTCCGTCTCAACCTCATCCATGAGGACAATCGGACTATAGCCGGCCTCCCGGCACAGGGAGACCTCAACAACCAGCAAGAGGATGGCAGCCAGCCATCTCTCTCCCCGGGAACCACAGGTCTTCAGATCCGCCCCATGATTCAGAAAGCGAACACGGTCCCGATGGGGTCCGACGAGCGTCGCGCCGTAGCGCTTCTCCTCCGTACGGGAGCGGACCAGGCAAGTCGCCAGCTTGGACTGGATCTCCGAAGCTGGAGCCTCGACAGCCCAACTCTCCCCATTGGCGGTATAAGAAATCTCCACTCGGATCCCCGGCCAATTTCTTCCCGCGGTGAGCGCGACCCTGTTTTGAATCTCTGCAGCCCAAGACCTCCGAGCAAGGATTATGCGGGAACCCAGAGAAGCTAGCTCCTCCTCCCAACTTTCCATGGCCAGATCCCAACCGGGATTCGAAGGCATTCTGAGCAGGGCATTTCTCTGGGCGAGGGCGTGGTGGAAGGCACGCACTACCGGAAGGTATGTCCCATCAATGCTCACGATCATCTGATCAAGGTAGCGTCGTTGGAAGGAAGCTGTGCCTTCCAACCAGGCCACCGTCTCGGGAAACAAACCGCAAATCCTCATGCCGTTCTTTATCGCCCCATGGTTTGCGGTGTAGCCGTTCCCGTTGACAGTCGCTTTCCGCTTACCGTTTTCAAAAAGGATCCTCAGGTCTTGCCGCGTTTCCCCCTCCAACAGAATCTCAGCACCCAGAGCAAAAGAGATCTCTCCCCATCGGCAGTAGTCCCCGAGTCCTCCCGGCCGGAAGGATCGAGTATGTCGAAGGAGGTATATGGCCTCAAGAACATTCGTTTTGCCTTGAGCATTTTCTCCCTGCAGGATGTTCAGCCCCGGAGCTGGACAAAACTCCTGGTCCTGCAAATTTCTAAACCCGAACATTGAAACCTTTTTCAACACGCTTTCTTCAGACACCTCTTCTTTTCAATCACAGCCGCATCGGCATGATCACGCAGAGATATTCGTCGTCTTGATACGGACGGAGGATTCCGGGCGTGAGAGATTCGTTCAGTTCCAGGGTGACTTCTTGGGAATCCAGAGCGGCCAGCGCCTCCGTGATGTAGCGGCCATTGAAGCCAATGGTGATCTCATCCCCCTCATAACGCACGGGAACCTGTTCCTCCGCCTCTCCAAGCTCCGGAGTCTGCGAGCGCATCCAGAGACTTCCGGCGGAAATCTCCAGCCGAACAGGCTTCGTTCTTTCTCCAGCCAGCAAGGACACTCGCTTTGCCGCATCCCACAAGAGCTTGCGCTCTGCAGAAAGAGACCGCTTGCAATCTTTCGGAATCACCTGACGATAATCGGGAAATTCGCCTTCGATCAATCGGCTAAAGAAAATCACTCCGCCTTGCAGAACAATCAAGTGCGTCTCCGTGAGGATAAGGGATAGATTCCCTGGCCCTTCCTCACACATTCTGCGGATTTCGGCAAGCGCTTTGCGAGGGATGATGGCTTTCCGCGGGGAGCCCGCAGCAATTTGTTTTCTAATCATCGCAAGTCGGTGACCATCTGTGGAGATCATACGCAATTCAGATCCATCTTGCTGGAGAAGCACTCCGTTCAAAGTGTAGCGGGTTTCATCGGGAGAAATAGCAAAGATCGTTTTGCGGATCATTTCCGACAGGATTTCAGAGGAGATGTCGAGCGAACTCTCCTTGGAATAGTTCGGGAACGATGGAAATTCTTCAGGGGGTATAGTCGGAAGGCGAAATTTGGAATTTCCGGCATGGAGGAGGAGACGTTGCTTTTCTTCTTCCATTCGGACCTGGATACCTGAGGGAAGCTCACGGAGAATCTCGTGAAGAGACTTTGCCGACACTGTGGTTGTCCCTTCTTTCTTGATCTCCGCCTCTGTAAAATCTCTATAGCCGATATCCAGGTCTGTAGCGTAAAAGTCAACACCGTTGGCTTTGGCTGAGATGAGAATATTTCCCAGAATTGGGAGCGTACTTTTTCGTTCGGCTACTGGCTGTAGTCTCTGGACAACCTTAAGGAGTGGTTCTCTAGAGATGCGGAGTTCCATATCCCCTCTCCTCTTTAATAGTTATAAGTTCTAAGTCGTAGGAATAGTAGTGTGGAAATGTGGATAACCCTCCGAACTACAGTCACATACAAAAGATTTATCGAAGAACAAGCTGTTCACACGGTTAACCCATCAACCCTGCAATCACAAATCCTAGAAATTTTAACACAAAAACCCCAGAGATCCCACGGATTTTTCAGGCTTTCAGGGTACGTAGCAGATCGTTTACGGAAGAGGTTATCTTAGGATCTTTGGCGAGGGAATTGAGAATTTTATTGCAGGAATGGATAACGGTGGTGTGATCCTTTCCCCCGAAAAACCGGCCGATCTCCGGGAGAGAAGCAGAAGTGAGTTGCCGGCACAAGTACATGGCCACTTGGCGGGGCAGAGCAATGGAACGTGTGCGTCTCTTTGACTTGAGATCGCTTGGCCGTAAATGGAAATACTCAGCAACTACGCTTAGGATTGCATTTAGATCAAGAGAGGCCGAGGGGCGGGAAAAAATGTCCTGCAAAGTTTCTTCGGCCAATGCCAAACTGAGGGGACGTCCCGAAAGGGAGGATAGGGCTATGAGGCGATTTAGGCAGCCCTCAAGTTCCCGGATGTTCGATTTAATTTTGGAAGCGATAAATAGAGAGACATCCTGGGGAAGAAGAACCCCGCGTTCTTCCGCTTTTTGATTGAGAATCGCCACTTTCGTCTCCAAGTCCGGGGGCTGCATGTCGGCGACGAGACCCCATTCAAATCTCGAGCGGAGACGTTCCTCCAGGGTTGGAATATCCCGAGGGTAACGGTCGCAGGACAGGACGATTTGCTTGCGTGAGTCGAAAAGGGTGTTGAAGGTGTGAAAGAATTCTTCCTGAGAGCGGTCTTTTCCCGCCAGAAACTGTATATCGTCCACCAGTAGGATGTCAATGCTCCGATATTTGTCTCGAAACTCAGCAGTACGATCACGCTGGATGGAAAGGATCAGATCGTTGACAAAGGTCTCTGACGAGATATAAGCGAGCCGACTACTATTGCGAGTGACGCACAAGTGGTTGCCGATCGCATGCATCAGGTGAGTCTTTCCTAATCCAACCCCAGCATAAATAAAGAGCGGGTTGTAGGTACTGGCAGGAGTCTCGGCGACAGCAATGCAGGCAGCGTGAGCAAACTGGTTGCAGGACCCAACGACAAAGTTGGAGAATGTGTACCGGGGATTCAGGAAGGCACGGGGCGAAGGTTCTGACTCGGGAGCCGAAGGGGTAACGGTGACTTCCGACGGAGGCTCTGCGGAAGAGCCTGCCAGGGATAAGTTCTCATCGATTACCCAATGGACATCCAAAGGGCGGCCTACAATGGAACTGACGCATTCTTGAATAAGAGGCCGATAGTGCTCGGCAAGCCAATCCCTGTAGAACTTATTTGGGACGGCGATCTCAATTCCCCCGGGGGAGACGGAATGCAGGGCCGTTGGCCGAAACCAGGTTTCGAGGATCTGGCGACTTACTTTTTTCTCTATCTCCTTGAGACTCTTATTCCAAAGGTCACGCATGCAACATATGCCCCCATGAGCCAACAGGATCAACCATGAAAATTATCCACAGGGTTTTCCACACCTGTGGATAACTAGAACGGAACTTTTGTCAAAGAAGCCCGTTAGCTGCTGACAAGTTCGCTGAGTATGGACAGAGCTGCGGGCTCAGGAGACCCATCAAGAGAAGACTATTACGCAGGCCGCATGGGCATGCACAATCCCCTCCCCAGGAATTCCAAGATGGGCGTATCCTAGCAAAGAATTTGCCTTGGGGTCAAGGGATCTAGACAGGATGAAACCATAGGAAAACACAGTGGTTATAAGG
>Ga0209342_10006521_pt1 | contig 11830 bp, 11 predicted proteins | sample RifCSP16_2_FD_184023 | JGI IMG/M metagenome (GOLD analysis project Ga0209342, IMG submission 184023) | Soil microbial communities from Rifle, Colorado - Rifle CSP2_sed 16_2 (SPAdes) (version 2) | ecosystem: Environmental > Terrestrial > Deep subsurface > Rock core/Sediment | place: Rifle... | reverse complement strand
CCGCCAGGCGGCCCGCGATCGCGACCCGGTTCTCGCCGCTCAAGCGCCCGCCGGCACCTCGGCCGGCCTGGCCTCGCCCGCCGGCGGCTCGGCGCCGCGCTCCGCCGCGCGGGCTTCGGGGCCGCGCTCCATCAGCGACTTCGACTTCTCCTCCTTCATCATCGGCGAGGGGGCCGTCACCGCCTTGGGCATGCGCACCACCAGGTGCCTGAGCACCGCGTCGTTGAACTTGAACGAATGCTCCAGCTCGGCGAGTGTCTCGTTGTCGCACTCGATGTTCATGAGCACGTAGTGCGCCTTGTGCATCTTCTGGATCGAATAGGTGAGCTGGCGCCGGCCCCAGTCTTCGAGCCGGTGCACCTGGCCGTTGCGCTGGGCGATGACGCCCTTGTAGCGCTCGACCATCGCGGGCACCTGCTCGCTCTGGTCCGGATGGACGATGAACACGATCTCGTAATGTCGCATGCGGTCTCCTCATGGGTTGAGCCACCCGCCATGCGACTGGCGGTGCGGCAAGGAAAGGCGCTCGGAGGAGCGCGAGAGGGGCCGGATTCTACGGGCGTTCTACGTCGCGCGCAAGCTTCGGCGCCGCACCGACTCGAACAGGCACACCCCCGCCGCCACCGACACGTTCAGGCTCTCGACCTGGCCCCGCATCGGAATGCGCACCAGCAGGTCGCAGCGCTCGCGCGTCAGGCGCCGCATGCCCTCGCCTTCCGCGCCCAGCACCCAGGCGATCGCCTCCGGCAGGTTCGCCGCGTAGAGGTCCTGCGGCGCGCCGGCTTCGGCCCCCACCACCCAGATATTGCGCTCCTTGATTTCGTCGAGCGCGCGCGCGAGATTGGTGACCATGACGTATGGCGTGCTCTCCGCAGCGCCGCTCGCCACCTTCGACACGGTGGGATTGATGCCTGCGGCGCGGTCCCTGGGCGCCACCACCGCGTGCGTCCCGGCCGCGTTCGCCACCCGCAGGCAGGCGCCGAGGTTGTGCGGATCGGTGACGCCGTCGAGCACCAGCAAGAGCGGCGGCCCGGCGATGGCGTCGAGCACATCGTCCAGGCTCTCGCCCGCGTGCCGCACCTCGATGCGCGCCACCACGCCCTGGTGTCGGCCGCCGCTGGCAAAGCCGTCCAGCCGCTTCGCCGGCACCCGCATCAGGCGCACGCCGCAGCGCTCGGCGGCCGCCGCGAGATCCTTCGCGCGCGCATCCTGGCGCGCCTCGTCGAGGAAGATCTCGAGCACCGCGGCCGGCTCGGCGCGCAGGCGCGCGAGCACGGCGTGAAACCCCGCCACCACCCTGGGCTCGCGGCTCACGCGGGCACGAAATCCATCTTGCGGCCCTCGAGATCGACCCGCACCAGCTTCACCTTCATGCGGTCGGCGAGCCGATAGCGCGTGCCGGTGCGCTCGCCGAGCAGCATGTGGCGCGGGCCATCGAAGCGGAAATAGTCGCGCCCCAGCTCGGAGATGTGCACCAGGCCGTCGACGAAGTAGTCGTCGAGCGTGACGAACAGGCCGAACGCCGTGACGCCGGTGATGCGACCGGCGAACACGCCGCCGACATGCTCCTGCATGTACTGGCACTTGAGCCAGCTCTCGACGTCGCGGCTCGCATCGTCGGCGCGGCGCTCGGTCTCGGAGCAGTGGCGCCCGAGTTCGTTCCAGTCGACGCCCTCGTAGCGGCGGCCGGCGAGGCAGGCGGCGATGGCGCGATGCACCACCAGATCCGGGTAGCGCCGGATCGGTGAGGTGAAATGCACGTAAGCGTCGAAAGCGAGGCCGAAATGGCCCAGGTTCTGCGGGCTGTAGACCGCCTGCTTGAGCGAGCGCAAGAGGATCGTCTGCAGCAGCGTGAAGTCGGGGCGCGTCCGAATGCGCTCGAGCAGCTGCGCGTAGTCCTTCGGCAGCGGCCGCTCGCCGCCGCCCAGATGCAGCCCCAGCTCGGCCAGAAAATCGCGCAGCGCCTGCACCTTTTCGACCGTCGGCACGTCGTGCACGCGATACAGCGTGGCATGCTCGCGCCCGGCGAGGAACGCCCCGGCGCACACGTTCGCCGCCAGCATGCATTCCTCGATCAGCCGGTGGGCGTCGTTGCGCACCTCGGGGACGATGCGCAGCAGCCGGCCGCGCGCGTCGAACTCCATGCGCGTCTCGAGCGTGTCGAAATCGATCGCGCCGCGCGCGCCGCGCTGCTGCGCGAGCTTCCCGAACACCTCGTACAGCGTGCCGAGCGGCTCGCGCGCGCCGCCCTGCTGCAGCTCGCGCCAGACGCCGTTGTAGGTCAGCCGCGCCTGCGAGCGGATCAGCGCCGGATAGAACTCGTAGCGCTCGATGCTGCCGTGGCGGGTGAGCGCCATCTCGCACACGATCGCGAGACGGTCGACCTCCGGGTTGAGCGAGCACAGGCCATTGGAGAGCTTCTCGGGCAGCATCGGGATGACGCGCCGCGGGAAGTACACCGACGTGCCCCGCTCGCGCGCGGCGAGATCGAGCGCGTCGCCATGCCGCACGTAATGCCCCACGTCGGCGATCGCCACCCACAGCCGGTAGCCCTTGCCGTTCGGCGCCGCGCTCACCGCGTCGTCGAAGTCCTTCGCCGATTCGCCGTCGATGGTGACGAACGGCAGCGTGCGCAGGTCGCACCGGCCGGTCGCATCCTGCGCGCGGACCTCGTCGGGCAGCCTGGCCGCGAGCGATTGCGCGCGGCGCGAGAACTCGTGCGGCAGATCGAACTTGCGCAGCGCGATCTCGATCTCGATGCCGGCGTCGTCGTGCTGGCCGAGCACTTCCATCACGCGGCCGACTGGCTGCGCGTGGCGCGTCGGCGGCGCGATCAGCTCTACCGTGACGACCTGCCCGGGGCGCGCGCGACCGGCTTCACCCGGCGGCACCAGCACGTTCTGCGCAATGCGCGTGTCCGACGGCGTGAGGAACAGCACGCCGTGCTCCACATGCAGGCGCCCCACGACGCGCCGCTCGGCGCGCGCCAGCACCTCTACGATCGCACCCTGCGGCCGGCCGCGCGCGTCGCTCCCCGTCACGCGCACTCGCGCGCGGTCGCCGTGCAGCGCCTGGCGCATCTCGGCGAAAGGCAGCAGGATCGTCGCCGAGCCGTCGTCGGGAACCAGAAAACCGTGGCCGTCCGGGTGCCCTTCGACGCGTCCGGATGCCAGCGCCACCGGCGTTGCGGCTGCCCCGTGCGGCAGCGTCACAGCGCGTCGCGGCGCACGGGAAAACTTCCGCGCGGGTTTCTTTGACACGTCAGAAGTCAATCTCTAGAATTCGCGTCCGCTGCCGAGGTGGCGGAATTGGTAGACGCACATGGTTCAGGTCCATGCGGTGGCAACACTGTGGGGGTTCGAGTCCCTTCCTCGGCACCAGAGTCTCGGCACGCGCGCCAGCAGCGACGCCGCGGCGACGGCCCAAACGCTGAACCTCCAGCCGTAACGCGGCGCCCATGCCATGACTAAGAGATGGAATGGCCGCGTTTGACATCAGCGGACTGAGCCGTGATCTCGTCGAAGTTCACCACGCAGTCGCGCCCGCGCGCCTTCGCTTCCATCAGCGCAGCGTCGGCGCGACGCAGCAGCTCGGTCGCCTCGAGTTCAGCGCCCGGACGTGATTCGGCGACCCCATAGCTTGCCGTGAGCGCAATGCCGAGCCCGCGAACGCGCGGCGGCTTCGAGGCCAGCGCCGTGCGCAGGCGCCGCGCGAGCGCCAGCCCACCGGCCGCGGGAGTCGCGAACAGCAGCATCGCGAACTGCTCGCCGCCATAGCGGCCGATCACGTCCTCGCGGCGCACCACGCCGCGCGCGAGCGCCACGAAATGGCGCAACACCTCGTCTCCCCCGCGATGGCCCTGTTCGACATTGAGCTGGCTGAAGCGGTCCAGATCGGCGAGCAGCACGCTGCAGGCAAATCCGCGGCGCCGCGCCAGGTGGAGGACGCCCTCCATCTGGTCGTGCAGGGCGGGCCGATTGAGGATGCCGGTCAAGCCATCGAGCATCGCAAGCGTCGCCAGTTCGTGCTGGCGCAGCATGATGAGGAAGGAAAACGCGCCTGCCGCGACCGCGCCTGGCAGGGCGAGCGCAAGCAACGTGTTCACCTGCGAGGCGTTCGTCAGCGCGGCGGGCGCCGTGCCTGCAGCGATCGCCACGCCGCGCGTGAAGGACGCGGCAGCAGCAACCATGAACATCACCAACGCGAACTGATGGGCGTATCCCGAACCGGGCTCCTGCTTCCTGAACAAGGACGGAACGGGCAGCAGGAGGACGACCGCCATGCTGAACGCGCCCACCGCGGCGCGCACCTCCACGGGCGTGCCACCGACGATACTGCCCCACTCGGCGAGCAGCGCCGCGCCAAGAACGAACAACGGCACGCGTGCACGCTCGGGTTGCCGCTGCAGCTGGTCCATGGCGAAGCGCAACAGCAGCGCACCCAGGGCGACAAGCGAGATGCCTAACCCCTCTGCCCACCCGGTGCCGCCCCGTCCGCTCAGCCCCAGCGCGAGAAGGCCGGCTGCCAGCGCCAGCGTGGCATACACCACGCTCTCCAGCCCGTCGTGGCGGCTGGCGAGTCCGCCACTCGAGAAAATCGCCCCGGCGAGCAGCGCGCTCACGAGGGCGCCGATCAGGTAGGCGGTAGCGATGTCGAGCGGCACGGACATCACTTTACCGCGAAGACCGGCCGTAGACCTGGCGGGACCGATGCTGGACCAGCCGCGCGCGCGAGCGATGCTGAGGTGCGCGCCGCCGCATCCGCCCTGAAATCAGCGAAACGGGTGCCGCAGCACGATCGTCTCGTCGCGATCGGGGCCGGTGGAGATGAGGTCGATCGGCACGCCGCAGAGCGCTTCGATGCGTGCGAGGTATTCGCGTGCCGCGCGCGGCAACTGGTCGTGTTCGCGCACGCCCACCGTGCTTTCCTGCCAGCCGGGCATTTCCTCGTACACCGGCGCGCAGCGCGCCAATTCCTCGGCGCCGACCGGCAGGATGTCGCTCAGCTGGCCGTCCACCTCGTAGCCGACGCAGAGCTTCACCAGTTCGGCGCCGTCGAGCACGTCGAGCTTGGTGATGCACAGCCCGGAGACACCGTTCAGCTGGATCGAGCGCTTGAGCGCCGCGGCGTCGAACCAGCCGGTGCGCCGCGGCCGGCCCGTGGTGGCGCCGAACTCGCGCCCGCGCTGGCGCAGGCGCTCGCCGACGTCGTCGACCAGCTCGGTCGGGAACGGCCCGCCGCCAACGCGCGTGGTGTAGGCCTTGGTAATGCCGACCACGTAGTGCAGCTGTTGCGGGCCAACCCCCGCGCCCGCGGCAGCCGCCCCGGCCACGCAGTTCGACGAGGTGACGTACGGATAGGTGCCGTGATCGATGTCGAGCAGGCTGCCCTGCGCTCCCTCGAACAGCAGATTCTTGCCGGCGCGGTTCGCTTCATAGAGCGCGCGCGGCACGTCCGCCACGAGCGGCGCCAGACGCGGCGCGAGCGCGAGCGCGCCATCGAGCGTCTGCCGGAAATCCACTGCGGGCCTGCGGTGGTACCTGGTGAGCACGAAATTGTGGAATTCGAGCAGCACCGCGAGTTTCTCCTCGAAGCGCACCGGATTGAGCAGGTCCTGGAGGCGGATGGCACGGCGTGCCACCTTGTCCTCGTAGGCGGGGCCGATGCCGCGGCCGGTGGTGCCGAGCTTGTGCTCGCCCTTGGAGACCTCGCGCGCCTGGTCGAGCGCGACGTGATACGGCAGGATCAGCGGGCAGGCCTCCGAAATCCGCAGGTGGCACGCCACCTCGACGCCGGCGCGCTCGAGTTCGTCCATCTCCTCGATCAGCGCCTGCGGCGACAGCACCACGCCGTTGCCGATGAAGCAATCGACGTTGCCGCGCAGGATGCCCGACGGAATCAGGTGCAGCACGGTCTTCTTGCCGCCGATCACCAAAGTGTGGCCGGCGTTGTGGCCGCCCTGGAAACGCACCACGCCCTGCGCATGGTCGGTCAGCCAGTCGACCACCTTGCCCTTGCCCTCGTCGCCCCACTGCGTGCCGATGACGACGACGTTGCGTGCGGTGGATTTTCCGGTCACCAGGAATTCATCCTGCCAGTGGCGACGTCGACGCGGGGTTGGCGTTTACCGATCCCTGCCGACCTCGCAACTGCGCGAGGTCGGCAGGCCGCTAGAGGCAAAATACGCCCACTCGTCCGATTCGCGCCACACCGAATCATCTGTTCTTCCGCTTCACGCGCCACGGCGGCAGCGCGCCGGCGGCGGCCAGCTCGCGCAGATCGATCGAGAATCCCGTCGCCGGCCGCGAGCGGCCGAAAGCCTTGCCGACGTCGTCGTAGCGGCCGCCACGCGCGACCGGACCCGCCACGCCGTCGCAATAGGCATCGAACACGACGCCGGAGTGGTAGTGGTAGCCGCGCAGTTCGGCGAGATCGAAGCTCGCCGGAATGGCGCACGCCGCGGCGAGGCGCCGGAGCGTGGCCAGCGCGCGGCCCAGCGCGGGCAGCTTCGGCAGCCGTCGCGCGGCGCGCGCGAGCACTTCGGCGCCGCCATACAGCTCGGGCAGCAGCAGCAGCGCGTCGCGCGTCTGCTTCTTCAGGCCGCGCGTCAGGCCCTCCAGCGCCGGGACGTCCTTTTTCTGCAGCGCCTCGAACAGCTCCGCCTCCGGCTCGGCGCCCAGCCGAGCGGCGCGCACCAGCGAGCGGAACACCGCCACGTGGCCGATGTCGACGCGCGCGCCCCGCACGCGCGCGAGCTTCAGCACCGAGCACGCGAGGCGCAGGATCTCGAGGTCGCTCGCGACCCCGGCGTCGCCGTAGATCTCGGCCCCGATCTGGATCGGCTCGCGCGTCGCCGCCACGCTGGCGGGCCGCGCATGCAGCACGCTGCCGCAGTAGCACAGCCGCGTCACGCCGGGCCGGTTGAGCAGGTGCGCGTCGATGCGCGCCACCTGCGGCGTGATGTCGGCGCGCACGCCCATCATGCGTCCCGAGAGCTGGTCCACCAGCTTGAAGGTGCGCAGATCCAGATCGTGCCCGGTGCCGGTGAGCAGCGATTCGAGGTATTCGAGCAGCGGCGGCATCACCAGTTCGTAGCCGCGCGCTGCGAAGCGGTCGAGGATCGCGCGCCGCAGCGCCTCGATCTTCGCTGCCTCGCCGGGCAGGATGTCGTCGATGTGCTCGGGCAGCAGCCAGCGCATGATCGGCCCCGTCAGCCGCGCGCCAGGAACAGCAGCAGCACGCCGACCAGCATCGAGGTCAGGCCGAAGAAGCGGATCTGGCCGTCCTTCAGCAGCATGATGCGGCGGAAAGTCTCGCGCCAGGCCTTAGGCGCGAGGAACGGCAGCAGGCCCTCGACGATCAGCATCAGGGCGAACGCCATCAGGAATGTCGTGCCCATCGCGCATCACTTCTTGCCGACCGGCCTGCCCGCGGCGTCCTTGAGATAGCGGAAGAAGTCCGAATTCGGCTCGAGCAGCAGCAGGTCGGACTTGCCGCGGAAACTCGAGCGGTAGGCTTCCATGCTGCGATAGAAGGAATAGAACTCGGCGTTCTGCTGGAATGCCTGGGCGTAGGTCGCAGCCGCCTTGGCGTCGCCTTCGCCCCGGGCGCGCTGCGCGTCGCGGTAGGCTTCGGCGAGGATCACTTCGCGCTGCCGGTCGGCATCCGCCCGCACGCGCTCGGCTTCCGCCGCGCCGGTCGAGCGCTGCTCGTTGGCGATGCGCTTCCTCTCGGCCTGCATCCGGCCGTACACCGATTCGCTCACTTCCTGCGGCAGGTCGACGCGCTTCAGCCGCACGTCGATGATTTCGACGCCGATGCGGCGCAGGTCCTGGTCGGCCTTGTCGCGCATCAGCTCCATGATCTTGTCGCGTTCGCCGGAGACCACGTCGTGCACGGTGCGCTTGCCGAATTCCGCCTGCAGGCCATCGGAGATGGTCTGCTTGAGCCGCGTCGCGGCGCGCAGCTCGTCGCCCTGCACCGAGACGAAGTACTCCTTCACGTCGACGATGCGCCACTTGACGAACGAATCCACCAGTACCGGTTTTTTCTCGGAGGTGATGAAGCGCAGCGGCTCGGCGTCCTCGAAAGTGAGGATGCGCATGTCGAAATAGCGCACGTTCTGGATCAGCGGCCACTTGAAGTTGAGTCCCGGCTTGGTGATCACGTCCTTCACCTCGCCGAGCTGGAACACGATCGCGTGCTGCCGCTGGTCGACGGTGAACAGCGAGCCGCTCGCGAGCAGCGCCAGCGCGACCACCGCGGCCAGGAGGGGGCCGAGGGCCTTCACTGCCGCTCCCCGCGCTCGCGCGGGCGCAGCGTCTCGCGCGAACGCGCGCCGGTCTCCGCTGTGGGCGCAGCGGCCTCGCCCGGCGCGCCGCGCGGCGCCGCCAGCGCATCGGGCTGCGCCGCGGCCCCGAGCGCACCCTGCAGCAGCTTGTCGAGCGGCAGGTACAGCAGATTGCCGCCGCCCTTGTAGTCGAGCATGATTTTCGAGGTCGAGCTGAGGATCTGCTGCATCGTCTCGATATAGATGCGTTCGCGCGTCACCGCCGGCGCCTTGGAATATTCCGTCAGCACCTGCTTGAAGCGCGAGGCGTCGCCCTCCGCGCTGACGATCACGCGCTGCTTGTAGCCTTCAGCCTCCTGCAGCAGGCGCGAGGCCGTGCCGCGCGCTTTCGGGATCACGTCGTTGGCATAGGCCTGGCCTTCGTTCTTCTGGCGTTCGCGGTCCTGTCCCGCCTTGACCGCGTCGTCGAAGGCCGCCTGCACCTGTTCGGGCGGCTGTGCGTTCTGGATCGTGACCGTGCTCACCTGGATGCCGGTCTTGTAGCGGTCGAGGATCTGCTGCATCAGCTGTCGCGCGCTGATCCCGATGGCCTCGCGCGACTCGTAAAGGATGGCGTCCATCTTGCCCTTGCCGATGATTTCGCGCATTGCCGTTTCGGCAGCCTGCATCGCGGTCTCGTCCGGTCGCCGCACGTTGAAGAGGTAGAGCTGTGCATCCTTCACCAGGTACTGCACCGCGAACTGCAGGTCGACGATGTTTTCGTCGTCGGTGAGCATGAGCGATTCCTTCAGCACCTTGGTCTTGACGTTGTTGCGATAGCCGACCTCGAGCGTGCGCACCTGCGAGATGTTGACGATTTCGTGCGACTGCATCGGCCACGGCAGCCGCCAGCGCAGGCCGGGGCTGGTCTCCTGCGCGAACTTGCCGAACGTCAGCACGATGCCGCGCGTGCCTTCGACCACGATGTAAAAGCCGCTCGCCAGCCATATCGCGAGCACGATCCCGGCGATCAGCCCGGCACCGCCGCCCAGTTGCGCACCCGAGGGCGGGCGCGGGCCGCCACCGCCGCTGCCGCCGCCGCGCCGGCCAAACAGCTCGCCGAGGCGCCGGTTGAAATTGCGCCACAGCTCGTCGAGATCAGGCGGGCCCTGGTTCCCGCCACCGCGCGGGGAACCGCGCCCCCAGTTGGGGTCGTTCAACGACATGGGATCTGGGTCAGATAGTGATCGCTTGTGACGCCGGAGCCTGCTTGGCCGACAGGCGCTCGCGGGCTGCCTCGGATAACGCGCTTCGCAGCTCGACGAGCCCCGCGCCGGTGCGCGCGCTCACGAGAACGCGGGAAATCCTACCATACTCGTCGCGCTCGAGTCCCGGCGCGAGCCCGGAAACATCGGTCTTGTTCCAGACCTGGAGCTGCGGGATGCGCGCGGCGCCGATCTCGGCCAGTACCGCGTTGACGTCCGCCATCTGCTGCTCGCGCGACGGCGCTGCGCTGTCGACGACGTGCAACAGCAGGTCGGCGCGCACCGTCTCCTCGAGGGTGGCGCGAAACGCCGCCACCAGCGAGTGCGGCAGTTCGCGAATGAAGCCGACCGTGTCGGAGAGCACCACCTCGCCGGCCTGCGGCACGTAGATGCGGCGCGTGGTGGTGTCGAGCGTGGCGAACAACTGGTCGGCCTCGTAGGCTCTCGCCTTGGCCAGCGCATTGAACAGCGTCGACTTGCCGGCGTTGGTGTAGCCGACCAGCGATATCGAGAGCACCGCGCCGCGCGCGCGCGCGCGGCGCTGCACCTCGCGCCGGTGCTGCAGCACCTGCAGCTTGCCGCGCAACCGGGCTACGCGCTGGCCGATCGTGCGCCGGTCCAGTTCGAGCTGCTTCTCGCCCGGGCCGCCGGTCTTGCCGAGGCCGCCGCGCTGGCGCTCCAGGTGCGTCCAGCCGCGCACCAGGCGCGTCGACAGGTGCTCGAGCTGCGCCAGCTCGACCTGGAGCTTGCCCTCGCGGGTGCGCGCGCGCTGGCCGAAGATTTCCAGGATCAGCTCGGTGCGGTCGAGCACGCGCCGGCCAAGCTGCTTCTCGAGGTTGCGCTGCTGCGCGCCGGTAAGCTGGTGGTTGAAGATGACGCACGCGGCGTTGAGCGCGTGCGCGGCTTCCGCGATTTCGCCCACCTTGCCGCTGCCGGCAAAGAATTTCGGGTCGGGACGGCTGCGCCCACCCCTCACCAGCGCGTGCTTCTTCGCGCCGGCGCTTTCGGCCAGGCGCGTAAACTCGCCGACCGCTTCGTCGAAAGCGTCGTCGCCGAAATCGAGGCAGACCAGGACCGCCGCGCGGGGATCGGCGGCAACTGCGTTGGCGCGCTCCAGCAAGGGTCCGGCTTCAGCCTTCCGCGGCGTGTTCGAGCGTGACCGCACGCGCGGGCACGACCGTGGAGATGGCGTGCTTGTAGACCATCTGCGTGACCGAGTTCTTCAGCAGCACGACGTACTGGTCGAACGACTCGATCTGGCCCTGCAGCTTGATGCCGTTGACCAGATAGATCGACACCGGAATGTGCTCCCGGCGCAGGGTGTTCAGGAACGGGTCTTGTAGCAGCTGGCCCTTGGTGCTCATGTCATGACCTCATGCGGCGGGGTGCCGAAGCGCTACTCTAATTGAATTTGCTCGCTATTTCTAGCGCGGCTCAGCGCACGCGGCCCGCGATCGGCGGCGTCGGCGGGGTCACGTCGCCGCACTGCGCGCGATGGCGCAGCGCGTGATCCATCAGCACGCAGGCCAGCATCGCTTCCACGATCGGCGTTGCGCGGATGCCGACGCAGGGGTCGTGCCGCCCCGTGGTCTGGACCTCGGTCGGCTGGCCGTGGACATCGATGGTGCGCCTCGGCAGCCGGATGCTCGAAGTCGGCTTGAGGGCGACCGACACCGTGATGTCCTGGCCGGTAGAGATGCCGCCGAGCACGCCGCCATTGTTGTTGGAAAGGAATCCCTGCGGCGTCATTTCGTCGCCATGCTCGCTGCCGCGCTGCCCGACGGCGGCGAATCCGGCGCCGATCTCTACGCCCTTGACCGCGTTGATCGACATCAGCGCGCTCGCGAGGTCGGCGTCCAGGCGCCCGTACACCGGCTCGCCCCAGCCGACCGGGACGCCGCTTGCCACGGCGTTGACGCGCGCGCCGCACGAGTCGCCGCTCGCGCGCAGATCGTCCATGAAGGCTTCCAGCTCCGGGACGATCGCGGCATCGGGCGCGAAGAACGGGTTCGCCCCGACTGCCGCCCAGTCGCGCAGCGCGATTTTCTTCGGCCCGAGCTGCGCCAGATAGCCGCGCACCGCGACGCCGTAGCGCTCGGCAAGCCACTTCTTCGCGATGGCGCCGGCGGCGACGCGCACCATGGTCTCGCGTGCCGAGGCCCGCCCGCCGCCGCGCGGGTCGCGCACACCGTACTTCTGCCAATACGTGTAGTCGGCATGGCCGGGCCGGAATTTCTCCGCGATTGCCGAGTAGTCCCTCGAACGCTGGTCCTCGTTGCGGATCAGGAAACCGATC
>Ga0209342_10006520_pt1 | contig 11831 bp, 9 predicted proteins | sample RifCSP16_2_FD_184023 | JGI IMG/M metagenome (GOLD analysis project Ga0209342, IMG submission 184023) | Soil microbial communities from Rifle, Colorado - Rifle CSP2_sed 16_2 (SPAdes) (version 2) | ecosystem: Environmental > Terrestrial > Deep subsurface > Rock core/Sediment | place: Rifle... | reverse complement strand
CCAGCCTCACCAGGGTTCGGCCCGCCTACACGGTGATTCACTACGGCACCAACGACTGGAACTCCTACTCCTGCCGCTGGGTGCCCTCCTGTCACACCGTCTCCAGCGTGCGTTCGATGATCGGCTCGGCGCGAAGCGTGGGCAGCGTGCCGGTGGTGGGGACTCTGATCCCGGTCAACCCCGCCTACACGGACCGCATGGCGTATGAGCGGAACGTGTGGGTCGTGGAGACCAACGAGCGAATCCGGGCCATGGTGAAGGAGGAGGGCGCGATCCTGGCCGACCTGCACGCGGGCTTCACGGCCCGGGGTGGGAGCAACCTGGAGACGCTGTTCGTCGACCACGTCCACCCCAACGACGACGGCTACGAGGTCATGGCCACGGAGTTCTTCCGCGCCATCACCAGTCCGCGCGGCTCCGCCAGCAGGTGAGGGATGCAACCACAGAGGAGCAGAGGCACGGAGAACGGCGAAGGGGGCAGGGGCTTGGTCGGCCGAGACGGCCATGCGCGCCTGTGGTAGCGATCAGCAAACAGCGATCAGCGGTCAGCCACAACCGGCGGCGACAGGTTGGGGATGGGGCGGAGGGGCGACGAACGGCCGAATCCGGCGCCAATCGAGTCGGACCTCGCTTGCTCCTTCTCTGTGTCTCTGCGCCTCTGTGGTTTCGTATCCGTCAGGGCGCGCGGAGTCTCTTCAAGCGCTCGATTCCCGCGTCCAGGGTCGCCTCGGTCTTGCAGAAGGCGAAGCGCACCAGTTGCCGGCCCACCTCCTTGTTGACGAAGAAGGCGCTCGAGGGAATGGCCGCCACCCCCACACGGCCCGGTAGCTGGCGGCAGAAGTCCACGTCGTCCGTGAAACCCAGGGGGCGAATGTCGGCGAGCGTGAAGTAGGTCCCGGCCGGGTCCAGAACATCCAGGCCCGCCTCGGTGAGCCCTCGGCCCAACCGGTCGCGTCGCGCGCGATACTCCTCGCGGAATCGCCGATAGTAATCGTCCGCTGCGCCCAAGGCCGCGGCCATCGCGTGCTGGAAGGGCGTGGCGACGCAGAAGGTCACGAACTGGTGAACCGTGCGCAACGCGGCCGTCAGGCCCGGTGGAGCGCAGGAGTAGCCGATCTTCCAGCCGGTGAAGCTGAAGGTCTTGCCGGTGGAGGAAATGAGCACCGTCCGCTCCCGCATGCCGGGGAGCGTCGCCAGCGGGACGTGCTCGCCCTCGAACACCAGGTGTTCGTAGACCTCGTCGGTGATGGCGATGAGGTCGTACCGGCGGCACAGCTCCGCGATGTGTGCGAGCTCGGCGGGCGAGAAGACCTTGCCCGAGGGGTTGTTCGGCGTGTTGAGCAGGATGGCGCGGGTCCTGGGGCCGACGGCGGCCTCGAGCGCGTCCGGGTCGAAGTCGAAGCGCGGCGGGCGCAGGGTGACCACCCTGGGCAGCGCGCCGGCCAGGGCCACACAGGCCGGGTAGGAGTCGTAGAACGGCTCGAAGAAGACGACCTCATCGCCGGGATCGAGGAGAGCGGTCAGCGTCGAGAAGATGGCCTCGGTGGCGCCGGCATAGGTGGTGATCTCGTCCTCGGGGTGGTAGTCGAGGTCGTAGAAGCGCTGCTGGTGGGCGGCCACCGCTCGCGCCAGCGGGAGGAGGCCACCGGAGCGGCTGTACTGGTTGTGGCCGGCGCGGATGGCGGCGATGGCCGCTTCCTTCACGAAGTCGGGGCCGTCGAAGTCCGGAAAGCCCTGGCCCAGGTTGACCGCGTTGTGGGCGGTGGCCAGTTGCGTCATCTCGGCGAAGACGCTCTCGCCGAACCCGGAGAGGCGGGAGGTGAGAAAGGGACGCTCGGTCATGACCGGCGAAGTGTGCCACAAGCGCGCTTGACGGGACAGGCCGGGGACGATAGCGTTCGCGTCTCCCGATGGCGCGCTTCAAGCTCACTCTCGAGTACGCGGGCACCCGCTACAGCGGCTGGCAGATCCAGAAGAACGCGCGCACCGTGCAAGAGGAGCTGCAGCGAGCGGTGTTCGAGGTCTCGGCCCGGCGCGACTTCGAGGTCTACGGCTCCGGCCGCACCGACGCCGGCGTCCACGCCCTGGCCCAGGTGGCCCATCTCGACCTGGAGACGCGGCTGCCGACCGAGGCCTTGCGCTTCGCGCTCAACGACCATTTGCCGGCGGACGTCAATGTCCTGGCGGTCGAGAAGGTGTCCCGTCGCTTTCACGCCCGCCACGATGCGGTAGCCCGCAGCTACCTCTATCAGATCGCGCGCCGCCGAACCGCCTTTGGCAAGCCCCTCGTCTACTGGGTCAAGGACTCGCTCAGCACCGAACGCATGCGCGAAGCGTCCCGGCTGTTCCTGGGCCTCAGGGACTTCCGTTCCTTCAGCGACGACGACCCGGAGGAGAAGTCGACCTCGGTGCGGGTGGAGCGGCTCGACATCGCCGAGGATGGCGACCTGATCCTGATCCGGATGCTGGGCTCCCACTTCATCTGGAAGATGGTGCGCCGGGTGGTGGGCGTGCTGGTCGAGGTGGGGCGCGGCGCCCTTGTGCAGGCCGAAGTCGCTTCCCTCTTCACCTCGGCCTCCCCACTGCCCGCCCGCCTCACCGCTCCACCTTCGGGCCTGTTCCTGGAACGCGTTTTCTACCCGGGTGACCCCCAGGACTGGCCGCTCCGCCCGGTCCTGAGCCTGATGGCTGCACCAGCCGGCTAGGCCCGGCTGCCCCAGGATCGAGCTTGGCCGTAACTGACGGCCGAGGCCTGCGAGCCGACTGTCAGCTGTCCGGCTCTGGCGCGTCGCGCACCGTCCAACTCGATGCTCGTCCCGCGGGCCGAACGGTAGCATTCAGCTGACAGCGATCAGCGCCCAGCTACGACGGCCGCGAAGGCTGGCAACGTTCGCCCGGGTCCTCTCCCCAGCCTCGTACCTCGTCGTAGCTGATAGCTGACTGCTGACAGCTGACAGCTGCCGACCGAGGGCTCAATAGGCCAGCAACTCACCTAGCGCATTCATCAGCCGCCCCTGCGGAGAGAAGATCGCCTCCAGGGCCTTGGCGAAGGGGATCGGCGTGTCGAGGGCGCCCAGACGCATAACCGGAGCGTCCAGCCACTCGAAGGCCTGGCGACCGACCACCGCCGCGACCTCGCCGCCAAAGCCTCCGGTGAGCGGGGCCTCGTGGAGCACCAGGATGCGGCTGGTCTTCTTGACCGACGCCACCACCGTCTCCACGTCCCAGGGCAAGAGCGAACGCAGATCCACCACCTCGATCTCCTTGCCCCTTTCGGCCCAGCTGGCGGCGGCTTCCTGGGCCCAGCTCACGCCCACGCCGTAGGTCACCACCGTGGCATCGCGTCCGCTGCGCACCACCTGAGCCCTGCCCAGAGGCAGCGTGTAGTGGCCCTCGGGGACCTTGCCCCTCGCCGAACGGTAGAGGAACTTGTGCTCCAGGAAGAGGATCGGATTCCCGTCTTCGAAGGCGGCCAGCAGCAGACCCTTGGCGTCGTAGGGGGTGGCCGGGGCCAGCACCTTGAGGCCGGCCACGCTGGTGAACCAGCTCTCGACGTTCTGCGAGTGGAAGGGCCCGGCCCCCGTCCCACCGCCGACCGGGACCCGGATTACCACCGGGATCCGGGCACCCCATCGGAAGTGGGTCTTGGCGAGGTTGTTGACGATCTGGTTGAAGCCGCAGGTGATGAAGTCGCCGAACTGCATCTCCACCATGGGGAGGAAGCCGTCGAGCGCCAGGCCCAGGGCCGCGCCGATGGCCCCCGACTCGATGATGGGCGTGTTGCGCACCCGTTCCTTGCCGAACTCCTCCAGCAGACCGTTGGTGACCTTGAAAACGCCGCCGTACTCGGCGATGTCCTGGCCCAGCAGCACCAGATTGGGGTGCCGGCGCATGGCCACCCGCAGGGCGTCGGCGATGGCGTCCACATAACGGAGAGGGCGTCCGGCCGCCACCGCCTCCGGCGGAGCCGGGCGGGGGACCAGCAGGCTGGGCGCAAACACGTCGGCCAGCTTCTCCTCGGCAGTCGCGACCGGTTCCGGCGCCGCCAGCGCGTCGTCGGCCAGGGCGTCGATGCGCAGCTTGTAAGCTCGGCGCACGGCGTCCCGGTCGGTTTCCGAGATCGCCCGGTGCTCGAAGAGCAGCTTCTCGAAGCGGACCAGCGGGTCTTTCTGGGCCCACTCGGCGAGCCGCTCCTTGGGCACGTAGTCGATGCCGGAGGCCTCCTCGTGGCCGCGCATGCGGAAGGTCTTGAACTCGAGGAGGGTGGGGCCAAGGCCGCGGCGAGCGCGCGCCGCCGCCTCGGTCACCGCGCGGAACACCGCCAGCAGGTCGTTGCCGTCGACCACCACGCCCGGGATGCCATAGCCGATGCCACGGTCCGCCAGGTCCTTGCACGCGAACTGCTCGTGACTGGGTGTGGACAGGCCCCATTGGTTAGCCTCGATCACGAAGAGGACGGGCAGCTTCCACACCGCGGCCAGGTTGACCGCCTCGTGGAAATCGCCCTCGCTGGTCGCGCCGTCGCCGGTGAAGGCGGCCGCCACCCGGTCGGAGCCCCGGAGCCTGGAGGCGAGTGCCAGCCCATCGGCCACCGGCAGCATCGCGCCCAGATGGCTGATCATGCCCACGATGCCCTTCTCCAGGTGGCCGAAGTGGAAGGTGCGGTCGCGACCCTTGGTGAAGCCGCCCTGTCGCCCGAGGAGCTGCCTGAAGAGCCGGGGGAGGTCCACGTCGCGGGCCGTGAAGACGCCCAGGTTGCGGTGCATGGGCAACAGGAAGTCGTCGGGCCGCAAGGCCAGCGTCACCCCTACCGCGATGGCCTCCTGGCCGATTCCCGAGAACCACTTGGAGAGCTTGCCCAGGCGGAGAAGCAGCAGCATCTTCTCCTCGATCATGCGGGGCAGCAGCAGGGCGCGGTAGAGCTCGCGGAGTCGCTGGGGCGGGAAGCCGTCGATGGGGTGGGGATCGGGCAGGCGCACGGCGGGCAGAGGCTGGGTGTCCGACGTGAGGTCGCTCATGGGGCCTCCATTCTAGCCGGTCGCGCCGGCCGGTCGCGTTGCGTTCGCCTCCCTCGCGCCAGGGGTCTTGCATGCGTCGTCCTGATCTACTACTCCCGAGAATCGTCGCGGCGCGCGAAGAAGTCCGTCGTTTCTCGACTCTGAACTCGCGACTCTCGACGCGCGGCTTCGCCGCTTCGGTTGCGGCGGAGCCGCGCTAAGGTATGATCCCAACTCCCAATCAAACTGAAGGAGGCCGACTGATGCGCACCCTTACGAGTGGCGTTCTGGCGATCCTGATCCTGGCTGGTGCGTCCTGGCTGCCGGCGCAGGAGCGGGATTGGAGCAAGGTCGCGGTGGTGCCGCAGAAGGTGGTCGAAGGCATCTACATGATGACCGGTGCGGGGGGGAATCTGGGGGTCTCGGCGGGGCCTGACGGGGTCTTCCTGATCGACGATCAGTACGCGCCGCTCACCGACAAGATCAAGGCCGCCATCGCCGCGCTGTCGGACAAGCCCATCCGTTTTGTGCTGAACACTCACTGGCACGGGGACCACACCGGGGGCAACGAGAACCTGGGCAAGGCGGGGGCCCTGATCGTGGCCCACGACAACGTGCGGGTGCGGATGAGCGTGGAGCAGTTCATGGCGGCCTTCGGCCAGAAGGTGCCGGCGGCGCCCAAGGCGGCGCTGCCGGTGGTGACCTTCAACGACACGGTGACCCTCCACCTGAACGACCAGGAGATTGCCGCCTTCCACGTGGCGCCGGCCCACACCGATGGAGACGCGGTGATCCACTTCAACAAGGCCGACGTCATTCACACCGGCGACATCTTCTTCAACGGCCTCTACCCCTTCATCGACGTGGGGAGCGGCGGCGGCATTGAGGGGACCATCGCCGCCGCCGACCGAATCCTCGCGCTGTGCGGCGACCAGACCAAGCTGATCCCCGGACACGGACCGCTGGCCGGCAAGGCCGACCTCATCGCCTACCGCGACATGCTGGCGGGCATTCGGGACCGGGTGAAGCCGATGCTGGCGGCGGGCAAGACCCTGGAGGAAGTTCAGGCCGCCAAGCCCACCGCCGCTTTCGACGAGAAGTGGGGCAAGGGCTTCCTGAAGCCGGAGCAGTTCGCCGGGATCGTGTACGCGAGCCTCAAGGGCAAGTAGGCCTGTCTCTCGCCGCGAGCCCTCTCCCCTCCCGGGGAGAGGGCGGGCCGCCTACTTCCCGAGCAGCGTCTCCTCGATGAAGTCGAGCATCGCCTGACGCATGTGCACGACGAGCAGAGGATCGCCCACGCCGTGGCGGGACTTGGGGTAGATCATCAGCCGGAAGGGCTTGCCGGCCCGGGCCAGCTCGTGGGCGAACTGCATGGTGTTCTGGGGATGGACGTTGTCGTCCAGCGCGCCATGGATCAGGAACAGCTTCCCGTGGAGGTCCTTGGCGGCGGCCCGGGGAGCGGTCTTGGCGTAGCCCTCGGGGTTGTTCTGGGGCGTTCGCATGTACCGTTCGGTGTAGATGGAATCGTAGTTCCGCCAATCGGTGACCGAGCCGCCGGCGATTCCCATGGCGAAGCTCTTGGAGTGGGTGAGGGCGTAGCTCACCATGAAGCCGCCGTAGCTCCAGCCGTTGATGCCGATGCGTGAGGCGTCGACCCAGGGCTGTGCCTTGAGCCAGGCCAGGCCGTCCTCGATGTCCGCAAGCTCGCTCTCACCCAGCCGCTGGTAGTTGGCCCAAGCCGAGCGAGCGCCCTTGCCGCTGGCCGATCGGTTATCGCAGATCCACACCACGATCCCTCGTTGTGCCAGCAGGTGGTAGAAGAGTGTCCCGGCTCCGCCCCAGCCGTTGCGCACGGTGGGCGCGTGAGGCCCGGCGTAGGTCTGCTGGAAGACCGGGTACTTCTTCCCAGGGTCGAAGTCCGGTGGCTTGATCAGGGCGGCCTCCATCACGAAGCCGTCCCGGGTCTTGACCTGCACGAACTCAGGCTGGCCCAGGCGGTAGTTGCCGAGCGCGGCCACCGGGTTGGCGTCGACCACCCGAAGCTCGGTGCCATCGGCCTTGTGCAGCCGCACCTGAGTGGGGGTCTTGATGTCGCTCCAGCTATCGAGGTAGTGGCTGAAGCCGGGGTTGAAGCTTGCGTTGTGCGTGCCCGCCGCGGCCGAGAGGCGAGTGAGTCCGGAGCCGTCCAGCTTCACCCGGTAGAGGTCGCTGCCGACGGGGCTGCGTTCGGTGCCGGAGAAGTACACGTAGCCGCCGATTTCGTCGACTCCGTGAACCGTGCGCGCCTCCCACTCGCCGGAGGTCACCGCTCGAAGCAGCGTTCCGTCGGCCTGGTAGTGGTAGAGGTGCTTGAAGCCGCTGCGCTCGGAGAGCCAGAGGAAGCTGCCGTCCTTGAGCCAGCGGGGGCTCCCGTGGTTGTCGACCCAGGCCTCGGTGGTCTCGCGAAGGAGCGTCGCAGGCTTGCCGTCGCTGGTTGCCGCCAGGTTGAGGTCGAGCCAGGTCTGCTCGCGGTCCTGCACCTGAAAGGCGACCTTGTCGGCCCCCGGCGTCCAGGCCACGTCGACGATCAGGTGATCCGAGAGCGCGTACTTGCCGGTATCGACGAGAGTGGGTTTGCCCCCGGCTACCCGGGCCAGCAGAAGCTGGACCTTGGGATTGGGATCGCCGGCCTTGGGGTAGGGCCAGGTTTCGACTTCGGGGCGAGTGGGAACGTCGTCGACCAGGGTGTAGCGAGGGACGCCGTGCTCGTCCAGGCGCAGCAAGGCGAGGCGGGCGGAATCGGGGCTCCACCAGTAGGCGCGGTAGGTGCCGCGGCCGTAGACCTCCTCCTGGTACACCCAGTCCAGCTTCCCGTTCAGGATCTCCGGACCGCCGTCGGTGGTGACCGCCCGTTCGCGCTGGCTGGCCAGGTCCACCAGATAGAGGTTGTTCCCCCGCACAAAGGCGACCAGGGCGGCATCGGGGCTGAAAGTCGCTTCCTCCTCGGCTTCGGGGGAGAAGGTGAGGCGGAGGAGGCTGTCCGCGCCGAAGGTGTAGACGTAAAGGTCGCCGGCCACCGTGAGCAGAGCGGCCGTGCGCTTTTCGTTCATGGTGTAGGTGCGCTGGTGGGCCAGCCGCTTCGCCTCATCGGCAGTCACCCCCGGGAGCTTGCGGAGTGCAGCTTCCATCTTGGCGGCGTCGAAGAAGGGCGCCGTCTTGCCGGTGGCCGCCTCGACTCTGAGCAGCTCGCTGCTGCGGGTCTTGGGGTCGGTCTTGGGCCAGAGGTAGTGGGTGTCGGAGACCCAGGTGAGGCCGGAGGCTACGGCAGCACCGAAGTCCACTCGTTTGGTGGGATGGAAGATCTCGTCGAGCGTGAGGTCCTTCTTCTCCTGGGCCGGCAGGTTCGCCGGCACCAGCAGGAAGGCGAGGAGCGCGAACCGGACGTGGAGGCGGGAGAGGCCTGCTGCGGCATTCAGTTTCATGGACGTGTCCCTCGGAAGCAAAGCCGGCAGCTTAGCAGAGTCGGGGACCGGCCGCGCCTTGTCCGCCGGGTGCCCAGCGCGCTGGAGCAGGCTACCATCCCTCCCATGGACACCATCACCCAGGGTCTGCTGGGCGCAGCTTGTGGCCAGGCTCTGTACGCCAAGGCCCTTGGCCGGCGCGCCGTGCTGTGGGGCGCGGTGGGAGGCCTGATTCCCGATCTCGACATGGCGGTCATTCCGCTGCTGGGCCCCCTCGCCGAGTTCCGCTACCACCGGAGCGCCACCCACTCTCTTGCGTTCGGTCCCCTGGTCGGGGTGGTTCTGGGTTATCTGGCATATCGACTGGCGGGGCGGCGCCACGGCACCGCCGGCGCCGGCGCTGTCTCGGCCTGGATCGGTCTCTATGTGGTTTCGCTCGTCACCCACCCGTTGCTGGACCTCTTCACCACCTACGGGACCCAGTTGCTGTGGCCACTCTCGCACCGCCGCTTCGCCCTGGATGCGGTGGCGATTCTGGATCCGTTCTACTCCATCCTGCTGGTGGCCGCCCTGTGGATGGGCCACGCCAAACGCGAGCGGCCGGCGCTGGGAAGTCGATCCGCCTGGGCGGCCCTTGGTCTGTCGACCGCCTACCTGTTCTACGGGCTCCTGCTCAACCAGCAGGCGGAGGGCCTGGCCCACCGCCAGTTGGCCCGGGAGGGATCGGTAGGCGCCCAGCTGCGTTCCTATCCGACCCTGCTCCAGCCCTGGCTGCGCCGGATCGTGGTGCGGGAGCCGGCACCAGGCGAGGTTGGGGTGGGCTTCCTGAGCCTGCTGCGACCCGGGAACATCGGCTGGCAGCGATTCAAGCCGGCGCAAGGGCCGCTGGCGGCGGCCCTCCGCGAGACGCCCGAGGGCCGCCTCTTCGAGTGGTTCGCCATGGGCGAAACGGCAGCGCGGCAGACCGAGACCGCCACCGGCACCCTGGTCGAGATCGAGGACCTGCGCTACGGCTACGGCGAGCGACCGGACGAGGGCCTGTGGGGGATCCGTGGCCGCTTTGACGGCGAGCGGAGGCCGCTCGGCGGTGTCGAGCGCTTCACACGCCAGCCCCGCGGCGTGGCCAGGGCCCTGGGTTTGCTCTGGCGCAGCACCTTCGGGCCGTGAGCCTAGCGGAAGTCCTCCGCCAGCTTGTCGATGGCGGAGTTCATGCGCATCTTGGCCAGGCCGATGCTGGCGTCGTTGGTGAGCACCACCACCATGTGAATGTGGGCCTTACCGGGCTGCGAGCGCAAGGGGTCGGTTCCCTCGTTCAGGCAGCGGGCGAGGATGTGCGCTTTCTCCGCCTCGATGTGCACCTGCTGGCCCCTTCCCGTGCCCATTTCCAGCGAGGCCTTCTGGGCGTTGATCAACACCGCGTTGGCGAGCACTCCGATCTCGGCCTTGAAGCTGTTGCCGGGGTTGAGCAGCGCCAGGTTCTCACCCGCCGGCGTGTAGAGAGCGGCTCCCGCGAACCTTCGACGCTGGCCAGATCCTTGAGCTTGTCTTGCGCACTCATGGCACTCTCCTTTCGAGCGTGAGCCCCGGGGGCTCTGTCCCGAGGCGGTTGGTGGTGCTGGGTGGGGGCGGCGGTCGCTGCCCCCACCCTTTCCGGGCCCTCGTCTTGCCGGCGCAGGCTCTCTAGCAGCAGCTCGGCCAGGGGCGAGGTGACGCGCCGGGTCTCCATGGGGCAGTCGCCGGTGATCTCGATTCCCGCCTCCGGCCAGGCCAGCACCTCGAGGGCGGCGCTCTCCCCGCTCTGGCCGTCGGCCTCGGCGTCCATGAGCACGCCCTCCTTGAAGAAGAGGCGGGCTTGCCTTCCCTCGCAGGTCACCTTGAGGGTGCAGGTCTTCCGCTCCACCTCCAGGATCTGGGCGAAGGTGGGCAGGGTGATGCCGCGCACGTGGCCGCTGGCCCCGTGGGCCAGGATGCCGGCGATCTTGCCGGCCAGGGTGTCGAAGTCGATGGGCTTCTCGATGTAGCGATCGACGCCTAGCGAGTGCAGGCGAGCCTCCAGATCCGGGGTGCCGAACGCCGTCATCACCAGGACCGGAAGCAGGGGGAAGCGCCGGCTCAGGTAGGCGAGCAGCTCGAAGCCATCCATCTCCGGCATCTGCAGGTCGGTGACCACCAGGTCGATGGGCTGGCTCTCCAGAAGGCCCATGGCGAGGCGACCGTCGGCGGCCGTGGAGACTTGCAGGGTGGGGTCGAGAGCGGCCAGACCCTCGGCCATGGACCGGGTGAAGAGGCCCTCGTCGTCGACGATCAGGACGTGCTTCACCGGGTCCCCGCCACCGCGCCCTCAGTCGTAGGCCCAGGCGGGACACGCCGAGCCGTCCTTGGTCTCCACCGGCTTGCCGAAGTGGAGGCAGTAGAAGCTGGCACCCAATTGGGACGCCGGCTGGCCCTTGGGGTCCTTCTCCGCCGCGTGCTTGCAGGCGGAGCAGCCGTTCATCTGCTGGAACTTGGAGATCTCGACCATGGTCTTTCCTCTCGGGGCGGGCCGGCGCGAAGCGAGGGAGTGGCTGGCAGGGTGATGGTGACCAAGGTGCCCACCTGGGGGCGGCTCCGGATCTCGATGGTGCCCGCCATCCGGGCCAGCATCTTCTTCGCGATCACCAGGCCCAGACCGGTGCCGGTGGGTTTGGTGCTGGCGAACGGCTTGAACAGGTTGCGTTGTTCGGCGTCGCTCATGCCGCAACCGCTGTCCTCGACCTGAATCGCCACCGAGCCCCGCATGGGAAAGGCGTGCAGGCGGACCTCGCGCCGCGGCCGCCCGCTCACCGCATCCGCTGCGTTGGTGAGCAGGTTGAGCAGGACCTGGTGCAGCGCCCGGGGATCCAGCCGCGCCGGTCCCAGGTCGGCGGGGACCACCAGGGTGGTCAGGATTCCCTGTTTGCGAAAATCCGGGAACACCAGGGCCGCGATCTTGCGCAGGAAGGCTGCGACATCGACCTCCTGCAGGCTGTACTCCTCGTACATGCTGAAGCTCTTGAGGGAAGCCAGGAGCTCCTCAAGGCGAGTGATCTCCGCAAGCGAGCGATCGAGGTACTCGGTGACGCTCTCCTGGGGGAACCGCTCGATGTTGTTCCGGAGCACGGAGAGCGCGGTCTTGATCGAGTTGACGGGGTTGCCGATTTCGTGGCGCACGCTGGCGAAGACGTAGCCGATGTTGTTCATGACCTCGGCGGCCTCGGCGACCGCCTCCAGCCGCGCCTTCTCGGTGATGTCGCGGACGAAGAGCCACACGAACCGAGGGATGCGGTAGACGGAGTAGCCGAGCAGCCGCCCCTCGACACGGAGCGGCGGCGCCGCCCATGGCTCCCGCCCGCTAGGCTCGGGAGCCCCCGCCAGC